>Ga0082335_1002037_pt1 | contig 39422 bp, 33 predicted proteins | sample Subgrocontami58m_FD_72375 | JGI IMG/M metagenome (GOLD analysis project Ga0082335, IMG submission 72375) | Subsurface groundwater microbial communities from S. Glens Falls, New York, USA - GMW37 contaminated, 5.8 m (SPADES assembly) (version 2) ...
CGCCGACAATCGCCGCAAATCCCGGCGCGGTGCCATCTACGAACTCCACGCCTCTTTTCCGGAAGATGACATCGTTGGCGGCGCCCAGCCAGATGTTATCCGGCAGGATGTCCTCCTGATTAGTATAGAAGTTCGGAGCATCCAGATAACGGATCGCTTCGATAATCTCCTCGGCAAAAAAAGTTGCCATCCCGGCGTCCAAACCCGGCCCCAGGTACGGCAGAGCGCACTTTTCCCGGACCAGGGGCGGCAAAAGCTTGCGGCATCGGTCGAGGACCGGCTGCATGTCGGCAAGCGTTTTTACCGGTATCCCCAGGATGGCATAGATGACCGGCAGATAATAGGCGGTATCGGGAAACCCCACCTCATGGTCAGGCCCCCATTTTGCGAGCGCCTCCTGATATTGTTTCTCGGCTCGCGCTACTATTTTATGAGCCCCACTGATCGCTGCTGATAAAATTAATTTCGACACTTCAAAACCTCCTTCCAGCTATCTTTAGTTGCTGATGCGCAGCAAAGAGCCTCAGCGAACGGGTAAACATTAGTAAGTTAGAATTTGCTTTCTGATAGAAAGCAAATTCTTTAACGCACTTATCCCGTTTATCGGGGTTAAGCGGCGTCGATTTCGCGGCGCTTGGCCATATCAAACAGGACACGATCCCGGGCCTTATCGATACCCAGGGCTTTGCGCTTTTTATCGATATGCTCAATCATTAATCGGGCGGCCTCCAGAGGGTCCATAGTGAACCCCCATTTGCCCTTAACGATATTTTCATAATCCTCAAAAAGGTGTTTGGTGACTTCTTCGCTGCCCGTTGTCGGCCAAGTCACACCGAAAATGGTATAAACACCGGAAGCGACAAAATAGTGACCGATCGCCACGGCCTTTTCGCTCATCCACTCCAGAGCGGCGCCGGCTGCCGGCAGGTCGCTGATATCCTCGCCCAAGCCGCCCGCTTTTACCACTGCGGTGGCCGCCATCAATATGCGGCTGTTATCGACGCAGGCTCCCATGTGCAACACCGGCGGGATTCCCACCGCCTCACAGACGGAAGCCAAGCCTTCGCCGGCAAATTCCCGGGCCGCCTCAGGCGTAAGCAGTCCGGCCTTGCCGCAGGTCATGGCCGCACAACCCGTTACCAGCACGATCACGTCATTCTTGATGAGCTCCTTGATCAGCGTCAGATTAGGATCGTCGTGGGTGACGCGGGCGTTGTTACAGCCGACCACGCCCGCAATGCCCCGGATCCGGCCGTTGATGATATTATCATTCAAAGGACGGTAAGAGGCGCGATAAAGGCCGCCCAACAGATAATTTATCGTTTCATGGCTGAAACCCACCACCTGATCGGTAGTATCATCGGGTATTTCCACATTGGGCTTACGGTTCTTATAATTGCCGATCGCCTCCATTAAGACTTTTTTAGCCGAAGCGGTGGCATGATGCTCATCAAACTCGATATGCATCGCCCCCTCTATTTTGGCCCTTGGATCGGTGGTAATCAGCTTGGTGTGGTAACATTTGGCCACCTGCGCCAGGGACTGCATCTCGCATTGTACATCCACCACCATGGCATCCACCGCACCAGTGACAATCGCCAGTTCCTGCTGTAAAAAGTTGCCGGCAACGGGTATGCCATGGCGCATAAGAATTTCGTTGCCCGAACAGCACATCCCCACCAGGTTGATCCCCTTGGCGCCCGTTGCGAGGGCTGCCTGCTTAATCTCAGGATCCTTGACAACCGCCACCAGCACCTCGGGCAAAAGCGGTTCGTGACCTTGGACTACCACATTTATTTCATCCTTCTTCAAAACGCCCAGATTTATCTTGCCAAAGACGGGTACGGGATTGCCGAACATGATGTCCTGCAGCTCCGTAGATATCACGGATCCCCCCCAACCGTCCGCCATGGCGCAACGCGCTGCCGACAAAAGGAGACTCTTATAATCCTGATCCACCCCCATATGGGTGCGATGCATGAGTTCCACCACTTCGCGGTCGATACCTCGCGGCACAATGCCCAGTTTTCTCCATAGTTCCAGCCTTTTCGCTGGCGCCCTTTTTGCGAAGACGACCTCGCCTTGCTGACGTCCGAATTCCGCCAGGCATTTCTCGCCCACCGCGATCGCCACTTCCTGAACGGAACGGCCTTCGATCTCCACATCCAAATCCATGGCGAATTGGTAAAGCTTTTGCTCGTCCTTGATCTTAAATTCCGGCAGTTCTCCTTTGGCGGCAGCAAGGAAAGTCGTCGCTACGCCGCGGGCGTGATCGCAATGAGCCGCTGTACCGGCGGCTACCATGCGGGCAAAGTTGCGGGCGGCGATCGTTTCGGCGGTAGCGCCGCATAATCCCATCCGTTTTTTCTGCTCCACACCTTCCTTTTTCTTCGTGAGCGGGACACGACAGGGTCCCATGGCGCAGTTTTTACAACAACTGCCTTCCGCGCCGATGGGGCAAGGCTTCATCGCTTCCGCCCGGTCAAATATCGTCTCGCAACCGTCGGCGCTCGCTTTTTTAAGCATTTTAATCGTCGCCGGATCGATGCTTTTCTTTTCAAAATCCATCATTATTTCCTCCTTCATTCCCCGACTTGGCAAGCTTTGCTAAGCCATAAGATCTGTAATCATTTCCCGCACCAGCTTGATTGCCTCGGGATGCCTCATGATTAATATATCTGCCCCCGCTAAAAGCAGCAGTTGCGCCGTCATGGCTTCCATGACGACGCCCCGTTTGGCGGCATCGCCGTAAAGGGCCGTGTCTTCCGCCTTGGCTTCCTTGGTTTTCCAAACTTCCCTGGCCAAATTGCAGATGATGGGAAACTGCAATCTTTCATCCTGCTGCGTAAGGGCGGCCATACGGTCACGCTCCATCACCGAGTAGGTGTATTCAATGCCGTACCCCAAACCACCGGTCGTGGGATCGACGATGAGCTGCGCATCGGGCACGCCGAGATTTCCCAGGAGAATGTTCAGTTGCTTGGCCAGGTTGATATCGATCGGGCTGCAGGCGGCTACCGCATGCTTGTAGGCGATGGCGCCGGCGCCTACTTGCTTGTAGTTGTCCTCTACCACGGGACCAAGAACCAGGTTCATGCCGTCGCAAGTCTCCGCGACCAGGCGCAGCAACTCGGAATCCTTCTCCGGATTGCCGCTGCCGTAAACAATAACCGGCACGTCAACGGCCGCCGCAACCTGCTTGGCCGTCGCCGTCGCTTCGGCGCTGGATCTGTTCAGACCGTTCGGGTCCGTGCTGACAAGCTGCAGGGCAATCAATTCGGCGCCGTAGGCTGCGACCGCCTTTTTAGCCCAGGCTACCGGGTCATTGATCACATCCTGATAGGGTTTTAAAGCTGCGGCCGCCCAATCGTCGGGCGCCGTATCGTAAACCTCGATGGCAATCCGGGGAGCATTGGGCATTGCCCCCTCAAACAGATGAAAGGGATAGGCGGCTTCTCCTCCCACCTTCACGGCCTTGGGGCCTTTCCCCAATACCACTTCCTTGATAGTTCCCGTATAGGTAGCTTTTGGTATGGCAAACGTCATGTTTATATCTCCTTCCTGTTTAAAGTATCGCTAATCAGCGTACCCCTGTCTTCAAGTACGCCAGCATATCCTCCCGGCTCAGCAATTTATCCCGCCAGTTGGCATTGGGAACCTGATCCGGCTTGCCCGCCTCATAGCAGGGACCCAATACCTTAACTTTCTTTCCGTCAAAAGAGACTTTTTCTTCCAATATTTGTTCAGACACTTTTATCTCCTCCTTCCAAATGCAATTTATTCTTTTAGTTTACGCCGGCGGCTAATTTGGCCGCCTTCACGGTATTCAGCATCAGCATGGTAATCGTCATGGGACCGACCCCCCCCGGTACAGGGGTAATGGCGGATGCTTTTTCCTTAACCGCATCAAAATCCACATCGCCGCAAAGCTTGGCTTTGCCTGAATCGGTCATGCCGATCCTGTTGACCCCCACATCAATGACGACCGCGCCTTCCTTTACCATGTCCGCCGTCACGGCATTAGGTTTGCCGGCGGCCACGATCAGGATATCGGCACGCCTGGTATGGAAGGCGATGTCTTTGGAACCGGTATGGCAGATGGTAACGGTGGCATTCGCCCCTTTCTGCTTCTGCAAAAGGATGTTGGCAATGGGCTTGCCCACGATATTGGAACGGCCGACCACTACCACCTCGGCGCCGCTCGTCTCCACGCCGGTTCTGATCAACATCTGTTGAATTCCCGCCGGGGTGCAGGGAAGATAATCGGCCTCGCCGATCATCAGCTTGCCCACGTTGACGGGATGAAAGCCGTCCACATCCTTCCGGGGATCGATAGCATAGAGAATCTTCGTTTCGTTGATATGTTTGGGCAGGGGAAGCTGCACCAGTATCCCGTGAATCTGCGGATCGCGGTTATACTTCTCGATCAGGGCCAGCAGATCCGCCTCCGAGACATCGGGGGGCTGGTTGTCCTGTACCGAGTAAAATCCCAGTTCCTTCGAGGTCTTTTGTTTTGCCGTTACATAACTGACGGAAGCCGGATTTTCTCCCACGAGAATCGTCACCAACCCCGGAACGACATTGTGCCTCGCCTTAAGTTGGGCTGTCTCAAGCTTCAGCTCTTCCCTGATTTGGGCTGCAATTTCATTGCCGTTGATCAATTTAGCTGTCATATTTTCCTTCTCCTTTCCGGGCATTCACTACTTCACATCAAACAAAGGTTAAGATGTAATTTCATTTAATCAGGCGGTCGAAAATGGCCCAGGCAGCCTGCAGGCTTACGGCCGTATCGGGCAAACGGATGGTAGGGATACCATCCAGGTCATAACGATAAATTTCCTCGTCCGCCGGAATAACACCGGCCAGTTCCAGTTGCTGTTCCTTTACGATCTCAAGCAAATCTTCTCCGAGAGCGCCGGACATGCGGTTTAAAACCAGGACATCACGTGTGATGTTCAGCTTCAATTCTCGGATGAGATTGCGTATGCGGCCAGCCGTCAGAATGCCGCGGCGGCTGGAATCGGATAACATAAAGAGCAGATCCACATCTCTGGTCGTCAGGCGACTTAAATGCTCCATCCCCGCCTCATTGTCAATAACAATATAGGGGTAATTATCCGTCAGCATATCGATATATTTCCTGGCCAGGGTATTGGCGGCGCAGTAGCATCCGGCGCCTTCCGGCCGTCCCATGGCCAGTAAATCAAACCCCTGCGACTCGGTCAACGCTTCCTGCACCTTGTATTCGAACCAGACATCCTTGGTCATGCCCGTGGGAACTTCCTCATTCATCATTTCACGCGTCTGGCCGATCGTGCCCTTCACTTCAATGCCCAGCACCTCGTTCAGATTGGCGTTGGCATCGGCATCCACAGCCAGCACCGGCCCCTTTTTCTTCTCCAGGAGATAGCGAATAATCATACCCGCGAAGGTCGTTTTGCCTGTCCCACCTTTTCCTGCTACGGCTATCGTGAAGCTCATACAGCTTTATGCCGCCTCCTTCTTTTTCCGGCGCAGCCGCTCATGCACCTTGGGAAAGGCCGCGCTATCGGTATGGGGCAAAAACATCGCCGCCATAAACTCACTCATGAAGCCGGCATGATTGCTTAACTCCAAATTCGTCATCATGAGAGCGATCCGTTCCGTTTCCTTTAAAAGATTCCGGGAGAAAGAGAGCAAACGCGCGCCCAGCAGGGAACCGTTTCCCACAAAGATAATCTTCTCCACCTCGATCTCCGGCAATAAACCGATGAAGATGGCCTTTTCGATGTCGAGGTGCCGTCCGAAGCCGCCGGCGATGATAAGTTGCTCCAAGCTGCCAAAATCTAAACCAACGCTTTCGAGCAGCACCTTGCAACCGGCATAGATGGCGCCCTTGGTGCGGATCAGGTTTTCAATATCGATTTCCGTCACCACAATGTCCTGCTTGATCTGTGTTTCATCTCTATAGGCCAGGACATATTCGTAACCATCGTCGCCCTTACGTACACGTTTGGTTGGCGCGTCACTGCGGAACTTGCCCTTTTGATCAATTAGATCCGCCTCCATAAGCTCCGCCACGATATCGATCAGGCCCGAACCGCAAATGCCAATCGGTTTGACCCGCCCGATGGTCAAGAGCATCGGTTCGCAGGTGTGAGGATTGATGCTTACTTCTTCGATAGCGCCGCGGGTCGCCCGCATACCGTATTTTATGCCCGCCCCCTCGAAGGCAGGCCCCGCCGAGCAGGAAACGCTGGCCAGCCAATCCTTATTTCCCAGGACGATCTCGCCGTTGGTGCCGATATCCATATAAAGGGTCAAGGCTTCCCGCTGAAAAATACCGGACCCCAACACCCCCGCCACAATATCACCACCCACATAGCTTGCAACCATGGGAAAGGCATACATATGGACATGTCCGCCTATATTTATCCCCAGGTGGACGGCACGGACCGGCGGGATAAAATTTGCAGTAGGCACGTAGGGCGCCTCGCGGATGTACTTCGGGTCCAATCCCAGAAGCAACTGCGTCATGGTGGTATTACCGGCCATGACCAGATGGGATACCAGCTCCCGCTCAATACCGCTCATCTTCAAGAGCTCTTCGATGATGCCGTTGATCGTTTCCACAACCGTTTCTTGCAGTTTTTTGAGGCCGCCCGGTCTTCTGGCATAAACAATGCGGGCAATCACATCCTCTCCGTAACTTATCTGGCCGTTGTAATTGGAAGCCTCTGCCAAAGCAAAAATCTTGGAACCATCGCAGTGACCGTCGGGACAGGCCACCACTTTACATTCGTTTAAGTTGAGGATCTGGCCAAAAATCGTCGTGGTGCCGATGTCCAGAACAATGGAATAGTTTTGGTGACGATTGTCGCCGGCCTCGATATTGATGAGTTTACAAGCTTTTTTGGTCAGAACCAGCGTCACGGTAACCTTCCAGTCCGCTTCCCGCAACACCTGGCTCAACTTCATCACCACGCGAAAATCCGTGGAGAAGCCTTCGAGACCGTGCTGTTTCTGAATGGCATGGGTCAGACGGGTCAGGTCGCTGACATTGTCATCGAGAGAAGGAGGTGTAAGTTCCACATACCTTTTAAAAACGGTCGGGTCCACATCCCAATCCTGCACCAACTCGTAAATATCCTGGGGAGTAAGGAGATATGACGCCAGGCCACGATCGCCTTTCAGCGCCAGGGCTGATTTGTCCACCTGCGATTCCAGGGGGATTTCCACATCGACGTCAGCAATCACGGAACTAAGGCAAGCCAGCCGGAAGCCATCGCCATGCTCAGCCGCTGACAGCTTGGCATGTGGCAACGCGTCAACCGCCCCGCCGATGATCTTGACCTTGCATTTCCCGCAAGTGGCATTACCGCCGCAGGATGCATTGATATGCACCCCCGCCTCCATCGCCGCCTGCAAAAGGTTTTCCCCTTCATCAACGGAGATCGCTCTCTCGCTGGGATAAAATTTTACCCGATATTTTTCCATAAGTTATTATAAAAAAAACAAGAGGGGCGCCGGCGCCCCTCTTGTAAATTTAAAACAATCCTTTTACTTTGCCTGTTTCCACATCCACGTCTATTCTTCTGTAGGCGGGATCGGAAGCCGTGCCGGGCATCAGTTTGATTTCCCCCGCCACCGGCACCAGGAATTTCGCACCGCCGTAGATGAGGATATCCCGGATCGGCAAGGTCCAGCCCTTGGGACGGCCCTTCAAGCTCGGGTCATGACTGAGACTTAAATGACTTTTCACCATGCAGGTGGCAAAATCCTGAACCGACGGATCGGCCTCGAATTTCTTGGCCTTCTCCAGAGCAACGGGCGTATAGGTTACGCCGTCGGCGCCATATACCTCTTTGGCAATCTTCTCAATCCGCTGCCGAAGCGGCAGGGCATCTTCATAGAGAAATTTAAAATTGGTTTTTTCTTCGCAGGCATCAATGACGGCGTCGGCCAGCTCCAGGGCGCCCTCCCCGCCTTTAAGCCAGTGTCTGGATAAGGCCACCCGGGCGCCGGCCTGCTCGGTCAGGGACTTGAGCAGCTTGACCTCATTATCCGTATCCGTGTGGAAACTGTTAATGCAGACCACCGGGTTGATGCCTGCCTTCTTCACCGTTTCAATATGCGCCTGGAGATTGGCAAAGCCGTTCTCCAAAAGCGCAAGGTTCTCACTGGTATAAGCCGCATCCAAAGGTTTGCCCGGCGCCACCAGCGGTCCGCCGCCGTGCATCTTCAAGGCGCGGACGGTGGCGACAATCACGGCACAATTGGGAACGAGCTTGCTCAGGCGGCACTTGATGTTCCAGAATTTCTCGAAGCCGATATCGGCGCCGAAACCGCTTTCCGTGACCACATAATCGGAAAGCTTCAAAGCAACCTGATCGGAAATGATGGAATTTTGTCCGACGGCAATATTGGCAAAAGGACCGGCATGCACAAAAACCGGCTGGCCTTCCACAGTCTGGAGAAGGTTGGGGTTAATCGCCTTAACCATCCAGGCCGTCATGGCGCCAGCGACGTCCAGATCTTCCGTAGTCACGGGTTTGCCCTGTTTGCTGTAAGCCACAACAATCTTCCCCATGCGTTCCCGCATATCCCTGAGGCTGGTAGAAACAGCGAGGATGGCCATGACTTCCGAACTGACGGTGATGGCAAAGCCGGAGTTCATCATGAAGCCGTCCATGTGGCCACCTAAACCGATGATGATTTCGCGCAGCGCCTGGGTGCTGAAATCGATAACCCACTTCATCTGTACATTACGGGGATCGATATCCAGTCTTCTTAATCCCTTGCTTGCCAGCATTGCATCGTCGTAGTTAAATTCATGCTGGATACGGGAGGTCATGGCGGTCATGGCCAGGTTGTGAGCGTTCGTGACGTTATCGATATCGCCCGTCAATCCCAGGGAGAGGGGCGTCAGCGGCACGCACTGGGAAAGGCCGCCGCCGGCGGCGCCGCCCTTCACATTAAAGGTCGGCCCGCCGGAAGGCTGACGGATTGCGCCGCAGGCCTTTTTGCCCCGGAGGGATAGCCCCGGCACCAACCCCATGGTTGTCGTCGTCTTGCCTTCACCCAGGGGGGTGGGGGTAATGGCCGTCACATCGACATACTTCCCGTTCGGCCGTCCTTCAAGTCTCTTCAATACCTTCAGAAAGTCAACTTTGCCCAGATGGTGCCCCATGGGAATCAACTCATCCTTCTGCAGCCCCATTTCATCCGCAAGCTGAAAAACCGTTTTCATATGCTTTTCCGCTTCTTCCGCAACCTGCCAATCCTGCAGTTTCGTAGGATCCAAATCAGTGATTTTGAACATATTCTTCCTCCTTAGCTAACCATATAGATACATTGCGCTAATCGCATTCCAGCACGTACGACTGCCTTCGAGCACGGACATATATGGCAAAATGGCCTGGGCATGTCAAGAAATATTTGGCTATAAACCAGCTAAATTCTAATGATTGGCGGCAGGATTGGAAAGGGAAAATAAAAATCTGGTGAACCTGATTACCGCCGGGTGGATATCGACACTAGCTAACGAGCGATCCCCGCCTGCGCCGGGGCGAAGCATCCCTATTTCCCCGCATATTCCCGAATGAGTTCGAGGAATTGCCCACCATAGAGTTCCAGCTTCCGCTTGCCAATACCGGGGATTTCTTCCAACCCCCTTAGGCTTTGGGGCCGACGGCTCTCCATCTCCCTCAGGGCGCTGTCGTGGAAGACGACATAGGGGGGAACCGCTTGGCTCCTCGCAATCGAAAGACGCAGGGCGCGGAGCCTTTCCCAGAGTTCCCCGGAGGCGGATGCGGCCACTCCCCTGGCCTGCCGGGCGGCGATAAGCCGCTTGCTTTTAGCCGGCGCTGGATCTTTGCGCAGCTCGAATTGCTGCTCTCCCCGTAAAATGGGGCCGCTCTTGGGTGTGAGCCGAAACCCTCCCTTGCCCTCCATATCCGCACAGATCAGCCCGGCGGCAACAAGCTGGCGGAATACGGATTTCCATTCTCTTGCCGAGAGCTCCTTGCCAACGCCGAAGGTGCGGATCTGGTCGTGGCCGAAGCCGCTGATCCGTTCATCCGTCAGTCCCAGAAGAACATTGGTGAGATAGACCGCGCCAAAACGCTGTCCCGTCCGAAAGATACACGAAAGGGCCTTCTGCACCGCAATCGTCCCGTCCCATGTTTCCACCTTCCCCTCGCAGGTATCGCAGCAGCCGCAGGCGCCGTGATGTTCCTCGTCAAAATAGCCGAGCAGGACCTGACGACGGCACTTGGCCGTCTCGCAAAAACCGAGCATGGCTTCCATCTTGCGCTGTTGCAACCTCTTAAATTGTTCATCCGCCTCGGAAGCATCCAACATGCGTCTTAGGGCCACGATATCCGCCAGACTATAGACCATCCAGGCATCGGCTCTTTCCCCATCCCGACCGGCGCGGCCCGTTTCCTGATAGTACCCCTCGAGTGTCCTCGGGAGGTCCAGGTGGGCCACAAAGCGCACATCCGGCTTATCGATGCCCATACCGAAGGCGATGGTGGCAACCATGATCACACCCTCCTCCCGGGCAAAGCGTTGCTGGTGCCGCAAACGTAGCGCCTTATCCAGCCCCGCATGATAAGGTAGGGCAGTAAAACCCTTGCCGACAAGCCATGCAGCGATCTCATCAACTCGCTTGCGGCTCAGGCAGTAAACGATTCCCGCATCGACCGGATGTTCCGTCCGGATAAAGTTAAGCAACTGCGTCTTCTCGTTTTCCTTCAGTTCCACCCGATAGTGAATATTGGGGCGATCGAAGCTGGAAATGAATTGCCGGGCCTTTTCGAGCTTTAATTTCACCAGGATTTCCCTTCTGGTGACAGCATCGGCCGTGGCCGTCACGGCGATCCGGGGAATTTGGGGAAATTGCTCCGCCAGAAAAGCAAGTTGCAGATACTCGGGCCGGAAGTCATGGCCCCACTGGGATACACAGTGGGCTTCGTCGATGGCAAAAAGAGCCAGGGGCGCTTGCTTTAACAGTTCCTGAAAAGTCGGGGTTAAGAGCCGTTCGGGGGCAACGTAGAGAAGGTCCAATTGACCGGCCAGCATTTGCTGTTCGACGGCTCTTCCCTCACCGGCGGTAAGGGTGGAATTGAGAAATGCCGCCCGGATGCCAAGCTGGCGAACCGCATCCACCTGATCCTGCATCAGCGCAATCAGGGGGGAAATCACCACACCCACCCCGTTACGGATCATAGCCGGAATCTGGTAACAAAGCGATTTTCCGCTGCCCGTGGGCATCAATACCAGGGCATCGCGCCCGGCAATCAATTCATTGATGATTTCTCCCTGATGACCGCGGAAAGACTGATAGCCGAAGGTGGCGCGTAATATGCCGAGGGGAGAATTCTTGCTTACATCCGTCATTATTCCGCACTCTAAGTCAGGTAAGACCACAGGAGTTAGCAAAAGGGGGGTCGGCGCTGCCGAAAATAACCGGCATTCTGAAACCTCCCCCCGGAAGCGATACAGCAAAGACTACGATAAAATCGCGGACCTGCATCATGGTGTTGCTGGCGCCTCCGGCGCTTCTTCTGCCGCCGGGGTAACTTCTGCTGGAGCAACGGCCGCCGGGGCAACGACTGCCGGGGCAACGGCTGCCGGGGCAACGACTGCCGGGGCAACGACTGCCGGGGCAACGACTGCCGGGGCAACGACTGCCGGGGCAACGACTGCCGGGGCAACGGCTCGCGTCGCGAATTTCGGCATAAATCCAAACATCTTTTCGGCAAGATCGAGGGCCATATCGCCGAGATTCGGCTTAAACAGGTGGTATGTCTCCTTGGCGGCGTGCGCCGCCTTCCAGTAAACGCTGCCCGTGGCGACATCAATCATTTTTATTGCCAGGCCAACTTCCCCGGCCTTCTCATCGGAGATGGTAAAATAACCCCATTTTCCTGCTTCCGCCACGATAATGGTGTCCGCCTGATAGATTTCCCCGATTTTCCGGCATTTCTCCTTATCGGAAACCTGCAACGCTCGCAATTTTTGCGTATAGCTCAGCACGGCATCCTGCAGCTCACTGTTTGCCTCCATCTGGGATTTGGCCGTCACCTGGTCGATGACCCGTGCGAATTTTTTCGTACCGACGGCGGCGCTATAAATCGCCTTGGTCACCTTGTCGGCTTCCTGATCAGCGCCTTCGGGCATTTTAACCGTCGGCAGCACCACCACCACCCCTGGCGCAAAGGTGCTGGCATTCGACGCAATCTCGTTGTAGTTAAGAGAAGCGCAACCCGATACCATCAGGGACAACAGACTTAGACAAGGTAAAATAGTTAGCTTTTTCATTTTTTCCTCCCGCCACGATAGATATTTGACTTGCCAGGGACGTTTTTCACGCCACTCGTATATGAAAAATGCCCTTTTGTGTCAACACAATAACTATTCAGTAAAGCACAATTTCCGGGGCCGCGGGCAGCAGACCTTTGGCGGCGGCGAGGCGAAAGAGCAAGGCAAGGGCCTGCTTGCCCTTCTCCCCCATGTCCACCGTCAGGTCGCTTACGTACATCTTTACAAATTTTTCGCCGAGTTTACGGTCGATGCCACGGCCCCACTCCAGGGCATAGGGAATTGCTTCGTCCTGGTGGGTATAGCCATAGTGAATGCTTTCCTTAAGACCCAGAGACAGTTTGCGCGCCATTTCCTCGCCCAGGTCTTTGCGCACCACATCCAGCCCCAAAGGTAAAGGCAGGCCACCCGTCTCCTTTTCCCAGAACTCGCCAAAGTTTAGCACCTTGTGAAAACCTTCCTGATCATAGGTTATCTGGCCTTCGTGGATCAGGAGACCGGCATCAAATTCACCCGCTGTAACGCGTTCCATGATCTGGTCGAAGGGGATGTCCACATGCTCAATCCCTTCCATGTATATCTGAAAAAGCAGCGTCGCCGTGGTCATCTTGCCCGGCGTGGCGACACGCTTTCCTTTCAACTCCGCCAGGGTGCGGTATTTTTTGGAGACAAGGACCGGCCCGTAGCCTTCGCCCATGCTGGCACCCGTCGCCATGATCCAGTATTTATCGGCGACATAAGGGTAGGCATGGGCGGAGATGGCCGTCACCTCCAGTTCCGCCTTGAGCGCCCGTTCGTTAAGCGACTGGATGTCTTCCAGCATATGTTCGATCCTGATCCCCTCCAGCTTTACCTTACCGCTGGCGAGACCATAGAACATGAACGCATCATCGGGATCGGGGCTATGGCCAACTCTGATTATTTTTTCAGGCATGTTTTATCCTTTCTTTTACTAATTTTTCGCACCCTACCCGCTCTGACGCTTTGCGTCAAGCAGCTTGTCTTCAAATTTCCAGCATCAGCGTGGAAAGTTCCTTGATCCGGTCACGGAGCGCCGCCGCCTTTTCGAACTGTAGTTCCTTGGCAGCCGTTTTCATCTCTTCCTTCAGCCGACGGATCAGGGCCGGGAGTTCTTCCTCGGAGAGATAGGCTGTCTGTTGCTCTTCCACCCCCGGCACCTTGGCATAATCGGCCTCATAGACGGAAGCGAGGATGCTATGGATCGACTTTTTGATACTTTCGGGCGTAATGCCATGCTCCCTGTTATAATCACCCTGAACGGCCCGCCGCCTTTCCGTTTCCCTCAGACAAGCTGTAATGGCGGCGGTAATCCGGTCGGCGTACATGATTACCTGCCCGGCCACATGCCTGGCAGCGCGGCCGCTGGTCTGAATCAGGGAACGTTCGGAACGGAGAAACCCTTCCTTGTCCGCATCGAGGATGGCGACCAGCGACACCTCCGGGAGATCCAGCCCTTCACGGAGCAGGTTGACGCCGACCAGCACATCGAACTTGCCCAGGCGCAAGTCCCGAATAATGTTCACCCGGTCCAGGGTGTGCACATCGGAGTGCAGATACTTTACCTTGACACCCAATCCTTCGTAGTAGGAGGTGAGATTTTCCGCCATCCTTTTCGTGAGCGTCGTCACCAGAACTCGTTCCTGCTTCTTGGCCCGCTCCCGGATCTCGCCTAAAAGGTCATCCACCTGCCCCTCAACGGGTTTCACCACGATCACCGGATCCTTCAAACCCGTGGGGCGGAGGATCTGCTCCACCACCCGGCGCCCTGCCTCCTTTAATTCGTAGGCGGCCGGCGTGGCCGAGATATACAGCCGTTGGTGGGGCATCGCCTCGTATTCTTCAAACCTGAGAGGCCGGTTATCGAGGGCGGAGGGCAGGCGGAAACCGTAGTTGACGAGTGTTTCCTTGCGGGACCGGTCGCCCCGGTACATCCCGTTCAACTGGGGGATGGTGGCATGGCTTTCGTCGATGACGACCAGAGCATCCAGTGGCAGGTACTCCATCAGGGTGGGCGGCGGCTCGCCGGGTTTTCTGCCGGTCAGGTGGCGGGAATAATTTTCAATCCCCTGGCAGAAGCCCATTTCTTCCATCATTTCAATATCAAAACGGGTACGTTGTTCCAGCCGCTGGGCCTCCAGCAGCTTGTTTTGGGAAAGCAATTCCGGCAGCCGGAGCGCCAGTTCCGCCTGAATGTCCGCAATGGCCCGTTTCATGTTGTCCTGCGTGGTCACGTAGTGGCTGCTGGGGTAAAGGGCGATACTGGACAAACGCTCGAGCTTTTTCCCCCGCAAGGGATCGACGACGGATATAGCTTCCACGGTATCGCCAAAAAATTCCACCCGTATCGCCCGTTCCTGTTCGTAGGGGGGGAATATCTCCACGATGTCGCCCCGCACGCGGAAGGTTCCCCGGTGGAAATCGATATCGTTCCGTTCATACTGCATCTCCACCAGGCGGTGGAGCATCTCATCGCGCCCTATCTCCATGCCCTCAGCCAGGGAAAGCAGCATGGCGTGGTAGGCCTCAGGGGAACCGAGCCCGTAGATGCAGGAAACGCTGGCCACAATAATCGCGTCCCGGCGTTCCAGCAGGGAACGTGTGGCACTGTGGCGCAGCTTGTCGATCTCGTCGTTGATGGCGGAATCTTTTTCGATGTAGGTGTCCGTACTGGGAATGTAAGCCTCGGGCTGATAGTAATCGTAATAACTGACGAAATACTCCACGGCGTTTTCCGGGAAGAGGAGCTTGAACTCCCCGAAGAGCTGAGCAGCGAGGGTCTTATTGTGGGCAATAATCAGGGCCGGCCGCTGGACTTCCTGAATAACATTGGCAATCGTGAAGGTCTTGCCGGAACCGGTAACGCCCAGAAGCACCTGATGCGGAGCGCCTTCGGCCAGGCCGGCAACGAGCTGGGCAATGGCCTGGGGCTGGTCGCCCTGGGGCGCAAATTCCGTGACAAGCTTAAATTTCTGCATGTGCCCTGACGGCGACCTTCGGCATGATGGGATTTAACATGCCTTTCCCTATCAGATTTTTTTTACCCTTACCATGTTGGTGTTGCCTTTCCCGATGGGATGCCCCATGGTAATGACCACGATATCGCCTTTGCCTAATTGACAGATTTCCCTGGCGACTCGCCCCGCCGCCTCGATCATGCCGTCCGTATCGCGGGGTTGCCTGATCAAACGGGGCTGACATCCCCAGGAAAGGGCGAGCCTTTGAAATGTTGCCCTATTTGAGGTAAGCACAATGATCGGCTGCCTGGGACGGAAACGGGAAATATGCCGGGCCGTCTGCCCGGATTGCGTATGGGCAATGATGGCTTTGGCATCCAGATTGGCTGCCAGCATGCAGGAAGCCTGTGCCACCGAGGCGGAGATATCGAGCTCCGGCATCGGACGGCGAAAGCCATCGTAGAGCAAACCGGTTTCCGCCGTTATCACCAGCCGCTGCATGAAGGCCACCGCTTCCACGGGATAGCTCCCGGAAGCGGTTTCTTCGGAGAGCATGACGGCATCAGTCCCGTCCAGGACGGCATTAGCGACATCTGCCGCTTCCGCACGGGTGGGGCGGGGGGCGTCCGTCATGGAACGGAGCATCTGGGTGGCCGTAATTACCGGCTTGCCGGCATGATTGGCTTTTCGAATAATCATTTTCTGAAGTAGCGGCACATCCTCCGGCGGTATTTCCACCCCCAGGTCGCCTCTGGCCACCATGATGCCATCGGCAATCGCGATAATGGCCTCGATGTTTTCGATCGCCTCATGTTTCTCTATCTTGGCGATGACAGGGATGTCCTTACCCGCTTCTTCAATCAGTTCCTTGACGAGCCGGATATCGGCCGCCGTTTTTACAAAGGAAAGGGCAATGTAATCCACATCGCTTTTAATGCCGAAGCGCAAGTCTTCTCTGTCCTTGTCGGTCAGGGCCGGGGCGCTGATCGTGCCTGTCGGCAGGTTGATGCCCTTGTGGGAGGTAAGCTGACCGCCGGTGATGACCCGGCAGACAATATCCTGGCCGTCACTGGCAAGCACGGTCAGTTCCAGCAATCCATCCGCCAGTAACAGCCTGTCCCCCTTTTTCACCTCTTTCGGCAGATCGGGATAGGAAACAGAAACAACCTCACGGCTGCCGACCACCGGGCGGCTGGTCAAGATAAACTTTTCCCCCGGTTGGAGCAAGATTCCCGGTTCCGGGATCAGGCCGATTCTGATTTTCGGCCCCGCCAGATCCTGGAGAATGGCGATAGGCCGGTCCAAAGCGGCGGCTATTTTGCGTATCAGCTTGATCTTTTTCCCATGCTCCCGCTGTGTCGAATGGGAAAAGTTCAACCGGGCCACGTCCATGCCTTCTTTGATCAGAGCGGTAATCACCTCTGCCGTGGTACTCGCCGGACCGATGGTGGCGACAATCTTGGTTTTTCGCATGGGATATCCTTTTGCAAGTTAATCGGGGGAACTATTTGCTAAAAGGATGACAATAGCCATAATAAACTTTCTGTCAAGCATTCCTTTGTCGGCATTCTTTTGTCGGCCCCTCGGCAGATCCTGCCGATCTGGAACGGGCCAAGATTGTTATTACCAATTACCACGCCTTTAAACTGCGCGAGCGCCTGGAGCTTTCGAAAGGGGGCCGCGCCCTGCGCCGCCAATCTTGCGACCTCAATGAAGAAGGCCTCTTCAACGTCGAATATGCCGACGTGCTGGGTGTCCCCTTCGACTTCACGGCGAAACCTGTTGTCGCACCACCACAGCCGCCCCGCGAGACCATCCATGTCAAGGCCATGCGTCCCGATCGCGACCATCTGGAAATCCGCTTTCCCCGTGTCGTCGGCTATCGGATCGAGCTGCCCGAGGAACGACTGACGGCAGAATTCAATGACGATTCCGTCCTGGATTTAACCCCGGACCTCGTCGGGCCGACGATCACCAGGAACAATTGCAGGCACGGATCGAAACGGCAGTCGATGACACCGATCGGAAGTCTTCACGGAACCCCACCTGCTTTACGTGACAAGGAACGGGACTGCCACTTCTGTCCTGAGGGGCATCAGCTTGATTATCAAGGCATTAATAGGACTACGGGCAAGCTGCATTATCAGATAAAAGACAAGCGGCAGTACCACGAATGCCAGTATTATGGGCAGTGTACCAAGGCAAAGAGGGGACGTAAGATTGTGAGGCTGCATAATGAGGAGATGAAGTTGAAATTTGAAGCTCAATATAAGGAGTCAGAATCTCAGGAGATTTACGCGAAGAGGAAAACACGGGCGGAGCATCCCTTTGGTCATATCAAGCGTAACCTGAAGACAGATGCTTTTTTAATGCGAGGCCGAGATGGTGTCCAAGCGGAGACCTCGTTGCTGGCGACCTGCTTCAATGTTGCACGCATGATTACAATCTTTGGAGTTTGCTACACTGATTGAGAGGTTGATGATCTGAGTATGGTTCAGCCTGAAGTGGGATAAAACCGCTAAAACTGACCACGTTCGTGATAAGGAGCAGGGAACCCGGAACGCCAGAAGAGTTTACAGTGCCTAAGTCCGATCAAAGCATGTTTTTTACGAACACCTCATATTTTTTTGTCAAAGAGCGTTTGAGTTACATTTCTCCTTTACCCATTACGACATCAGTCTCTGACGGGGGAGAGTTAGAGGTGGGGGTGACAACATGTCGCATTAACACATGTTTTCACCCCTCCCCTCAATCCCCTCCTTTAGGCCCCTTTGGGTCCGCCGGGGGAGGGGAAGCGTGACTTTTTACGAGATCATCAAGAATGGCTGAGGCAACCAGATGAAATTCAATGAAATATTTCACAGCATCCAGGGGGAGTCTTCCTGATATTTTTTTTACTTGACGGTTTCCCAGTGAAAGCATATCTATGAGGCATATCAGGGAGGTGAGAGATATGCGTGCAACATTAAATATTCCTGACGATCTTGTTTCCGAGGTACAGAAAATTTCAAGGGAAAAGTCAAAGACCAAGGCCATCGTCAGGGCGATGGAAGCCTATGTAAAGGAGAAAAAAATGGCGGAACTTCGTGCCTTGCGGGGGAAAATTCCTCTGGATTACGACTGGCAGAAAGAGGAAGCCAGAGAATTGCGGGCACAGGAAGAAAGGGGAAAGTATCTTGAAAAATAATGGCATCCTCCCTGACACCTGTGTCTGGATTGATTATTTTCGGCCAGGAGCAGCGCCTCTGGGGCAGGTACTGGACCAGGCCCTTTCCACCGAGATTGTTTATGTCTGCGGACCTGTGCTCTATGAACTTTTTCAAGGGGCAAAATCCGAAAAAGAGCGCGCCCTGTTGACCGGCGCTTTCGGCGCCCTGCCTTATCCGGAGATGAACGAAGCGCTCTGGATCAAAGCTGGGCAACTGTCCGCCGACATGCGCAAGGAAGGGAAAACCATCCCTTTTTCCGACGTCCTTATTGCGGCGCTGGCGATCGAACACAACCTTGCGGTTCTGACAATGGATGAACATTTCCGAAATATCCCCGGACTGGAGATACAGACAACGGAGTGAAAATGAAAGTCAATGAAATATTTCACAGCATCCAGGGGGAGTCTTCCTGGGCGGGGTTGCCTTGCGTTTTTGTGCGTCTGACGGGGTGCAACCTCCGGTGTTCCTACTGCGATACGGGCTATGCTTATGAGGAAGGGGAAGAGAGGGATATTGCCGACATTCTGGAGCAGGTGGCGGGCTATGATTGTTCCCTGGTGGAAATCACCGGCGGAGAACCGCTGCTCCAGAAAGACACCCCCTTGCTGATTCGTGCCTTGCTTGATAAGGGGTATCGGGTTTTATTGGAGACCAACGGCAGCCTCGACATTGGCGCCGTGGATGGGCGCTGTCACCGGATTATGGACGTCAAGCTGCCGCAGAGCGGCGCGGCGGCGCAAAATCGTCTGGAAAACCTCCAACTCCTGAAGAAGGGTGACGAACTGAAGTTTGTCATCGGCAGCCGGGAGGATTATGACTACGCCGGCAGGGTTCTAAAGCTTATCCCGCTGGACATCAGGGGTGAGATCGTGATAAATTTTTCCCCGCTTTTTGGGGTGGTGGAGCCGCGGTTGCTGGCGGGTTGGATATTGGCGGACCGGTTGCCGGTCCGGCTGCATCTGCAACTGCACAAGCTTATCTGGCCTGCCGGTATGAGAGGAGTGTAGCCAAAGACATGGCAAAGAATGCCCTGATTTTATTGAGCGGCGGCCTGGATTCGACGACTGTGACGGCAATCGCCAGGGCCGAAGGCTACGCCCTTTACAGCCTGACTTTTCTTTACGGGCAGCGTCACCACCGGGAAATCGAGGCGGCGCAACGGGTTGCCGCTGCTTATGGCGTCATCAAACATTCCCTGATCAATATCGACCTGGGAAAAATCGGCGCCTCGGCCTTAACCGCCTCCATTGCCGTTCCCAAAGGACGCAGCCCGGAGGAAATGGGCAGCGAGATCCCGGTAACTTACGTGCCGGCGCGGAACACAATCTTTCTTTCCTATGCCCTGGCGTGGGCGGAGGTATTGCAGGCCCCGGACATCTTTATCGGGGTGAATGCCGTGGACTATTCCGGCTATCCCGATTGCCGGCCGGAATATATCCAGGCTTTTGAAAAGATGGCCAATCTGGCGATTAAGGAAGCGGTGGAAGGCCGGATGCGCATCACCATTCACACCCCCCTGATTGACATGACCAAGGGGCAAATCATCCGGCGCGGCCGGGAGCTGGGCGTGGATTATCAACTGACGCACAGTTGTTACGACCCCTTGACCGACGGCAGGCCCTGCGGCAGTTGCGACAGTTGTCTCCTGAGAAAAAGAGGATTTCAAGAAGCCGGTTGTGAGGACCCACTCAGTATTCTTTGAGGAGGTAATGCATGAGCTTATCGAGGCGAGATTTCCTGAAGCTTTCCGGCAGCACCGCCGCTGCCGGCGCCACGGCATGGCAAGAAGTGGAATGGGACTGGGCGCTCGACCAGATTGCCCAACGGGTAAAAGAAACCAGGGAGAGAACCTTCAGGACAAAGTCAAAATCCCGGTTAACGGAGAAAAGACCCGACGGCAGCTCACAAACAGTTGAGAGGGAATTTGTCGTTAACAGAACCGACGGCATTGCCCATGTTGGGAGCGCGGCCCTGGACAACGAGGAGTGCTATATGCTCCAGAAGCTCCTGCGCTCCTGGGGGCTTGTCTATATCGAACACCAGGCCCGGATTTGACACTCCGCAACGGTAGCGGCTCTGGCAGAGTCGTTTGGGCGCGGCGCGATGACGAATAACTGGAACGATATTAAAAATGCCGACGTGATTCTGGTGATGGGGGCCAACCCCGCCGAAAACCACCCGGTGTCCATGAAATGGGTTTTACAGGCGCAGGAAAAGGGCGCCAAGCTCATCGTGGTCGATCCCCGCTTTACCAGAACCGCCGCCAAGGCCGATCTTTACGCGCCAATGCGTTCCGGCGCCGACATCGCTTTCCTCGGAGGCATGATCAGCTACATCCTCAACGAGGGCCTCTACTTTAAAGAATATGTGGTCAATTATACCAATGCGACTTTTTTGGTGAATCCGGAGTTTCAGGGGCCGGGGCAATTGGACGGACTTTTTTCGGGATACAATCCAAAAACCAAGAGCTACGACAAGAGAACCTGGACATACCAGATGGCCGCCGATGGAACGCCGAAGCGGGATTTGACGTTGCGGAATCCCAACTGCGTCTTCAGGCTGCTGAAAAAACATTATGCCCGTTATACCCCGGAGCAGGTCTCCGCGATCACCGGCACGCCACAGGAAAATCTCCTCGCCGTATATCAGCTCTTTGCCTCGACCGGCAGGCCCGACCGGGCCGGAACCGAGCTTTACGCCATGGGCTGGACCCAGCATACCGTAGGTACCCAGAATATCCGGGCGATGTGCATTGTCCAACTCCTGCTGGGCAATATGGGCATCGCCGGCGGCGGCATCAACGCCCTCCGGGGTGAAAGCAACGTTCAGGGCTCAACGGACCATGGGCTCCTCTTCCATATCCTGCCCGGCTATCTTGCCACACCCGGCGCCGCACTTACCGACTTAAAGACTTACGTCGAAAAATACACTCCCAAATCGATGGATCCGAAAAGCGTCAACTGGTGGAGCAATCGCAGCAAGTACGTCACCAGTTATCTCAAGGCGATTTATGGCGACGGCGCCAACCGGGAAAACGACTTCGGCTACGCCTGGCTTCCCAAACTTGACGAAAAGATGGATTGCTCCTGGCTCACGCTTTTTGACCGGATGTTCCAGGGAAAGTTTGAAGGTTTTTTCGCCTGGGGCCAGAATCCCGCCTGCTCCGGCTCCAATGCGGGCAAGGTGCGGAAAGCGCTTGCCAAGTTGAAGTGGATGGTGAACGTCAACCTCTTCGACAACGAAACGGGCTCCTTCTGGAAAGGCCCCGGCATGGATCCAACTGCCGTCGGTACGGAGGTGTTCCTGCTGCCGGCCTGCTCTTCCGTCGAAAAGGAGGGCAGCATCACCAACAGCGCCCGCCTTGCCCAGTGGCGGACAGCGGCGATCAGCCCGCTAAGTGAAGCGCGGCCCGACGCCGAGATCATCAACGAGCTTTATTTCCGGGTGAAAAAACTCTATCAACTGCAAGGGGGAAAATTCCCGGCCCCCATCAGGAACCTGACGTGGAACTACGGGGCAAGAGACGCCCGCGGCAAGGTCGGGAAGGTGGATATTCATGCCGTGGCCAGGGAAATAAACGGTTATTATCTGGAAGATGTTTACGACAAAAAGGCCACCCCTCCCAAACTCATCGGCAAAAAAGGGGAGCTCTGCGCCAGCTTTGTCCATCTTCAGGACGACGGTTCCACCTCCTGCGGAAACTGGCTTTATTCACAGAGTTATACCCAGAAAGAGGGAAAGATTATCAACATGATGGCCAGAAGAAAGAACGGCGACCCCACGGGTCTCGGGCTTTTTCCGGAGTGGGCATGGTGCTGGCCGGTAAACAGGCGAATCCTTTACAATCGCGCCTCGGTGGACCCGCAGGGCAGACCCTGGGACGCCAAGCGGGCGGTGATAAAGTGGAACCCCGGAAAACTGGACAAAAACTCGCAGCAGCCGGGCGTCTGGGAAGGCGATGTGCCGGACGGGCCGGCCCCGCCGCTGGCGGAGGAAAAGGGCAAGTACCCCTTTATCATGCGGGCCGACGGTATGGGCGCCATCTTCGGGCCGGGGCTCGTGGACGGTCCCTTCCCGGAACACTACGAAGCGCTGGAATGCCCCCTGCCGGAAAACCCGATGTCCAGGCAGCGGATCAGCCCCACGGTAAAGCTCTTCCATGAACAGGGCAAGGGGGCCGCAGAGGATATCCATGCCGTCTGCGACATCAGATTCCCCTTGGTGGCGACAACTTACCGCGTCTCGGAACACTGGCAGACGGGAGTTATGACCAGACACGAGCCGTGGCAGATGGAGATGGCGCCGCAGCAGTTCGTCGAGATAAGTGAAGAACTGGCCAAGCTCCGGGAAATCAAAAACGGCGACAAGGTGAACGTCTCTTCCGCGCGGGGCAAGGTGTGGGCCATCGCCATGGTCACCCCACGCCTCAAGCCCTTCCAGGTGGCGGGCACAACGGTCCATCAGGTGGGGCTGCCCTGGTGCTTTGGCTGGCAGTACCCGGAGGATGGCAGCGGCGGCGACAGTTCAAATCTCCTGACGCCGTCCGTGGGCGACGCCAATACCATGATTCCCGAAACCAAGGCCTTCATGGTCAACGTCGAGAAATAAACAGGGGGCAGCCATGACAATAGCGAATGAAAATTTAAAGCTGGGTCGGGTCATGATCGTTGACGATGAAGCCGAACTGATGAACGTCCTTTGTGAAACGCTGAGCAAAGATGGATACGAAACGCGGGGTTTTACCGCCGGCGCCGACGCACTGCAGGCACTGACGGAGCAAGACTATGACATCCTTCTGACCGACCTGATGATGCCGGGAATGGACGGCATTGCCCTGCTCAAGGCGGGGCTTGAAATTGATCCGAATCTCGTGGGTATCATCATGACCGGACAAGGGACGATTCAGACGGCCGTGGAGGCGATAAAGCTGCGTGCCTTTGATTACGTGCTTAAACCATTTAAACCTGCTGCCCTGCTGCCGCTGCTCTCGCGGGCCATGGAAGTGCGCCATCTGCGGATGGAAAACATGCAACTGCTTGAGACGGTGGCCATTCATGAGTTGGGGAAGGCCATCGCCTTTTCCTCCGATTTGAACGATATTCTGAGCAAAGTCGCCGATACCGCCCTTCAGCAGTGCAGCGCCGATGAGGCATCTATCATGCTCCCGACGCGCGACGGGAAAGAACTTTACGTCGCCGTTGTCCGCGGCGGCTACGGGTCGTATATCGGGGAGCGTCTGCCCCTGGATCAGGGTGTCGCCGGCTGGGTGGCACGCAACCGCGAGCCCGTGATCTTGAACGGAAAGGTAGATGATCTGCGCTTTTCCCCCCTCAAACCACGCGCCGACATCCGCGCCGCCGTTTCTATGCCGATGCTGGCGGGAGGCAACCTGGTCGGCGTGTTGAATGTCAACGTCACACGGGCGGGGCATCGCCACTTTACCTTGGGACAGGTGAGGGTGCTGAGCATTCTCGTGAGCATCATCGCCCCTATGCTGGAAAACTCACAGCTTTACAGACGGCTGCGCCAGACGGAAGAAAAATACCGCTCCATCTTTGAAAACGCGATAGCGGGTATCGTCCAGACAACCCCGGCAGGACAGTTTCTTTCCGCCAACAGTGCACTGGCTGCCATGTTGGGCTATGACTCTCCTGAAGAACTCATGACGGCGGTCACGGATATTCCCCATCAGCTCTATGTGGATCCGGAAGAACGGACAGCATTGACACAGATGATTGAAACGTACGACGGAGTAGAAAAACACGAAATTCGGTTTTATCGGAAGGACGGCAGTATAATCTGGGTGGCCTTTAATATGAAGGCCGTGCGTGATGAAAAAGGATGCCTCCTTCGCTATGAGGGCACGGTTGAGGATATCTCCGAGAGGAAGCAAGTAGAAAAACAGCAAGCGTTAACCGGCAAAATTTTACAAGCACTGAACCGTCCGAATGAAATCGTTAACCTGATCCGCGATATCCTCCTTTTGCTGAAAGCGCACACGGGTGTCGAAGCGGTTGCTATTCGTCTCCGGGAGGGCGATGATTTTCCCTACTATGAGACAAACGGATTTCCCCAGGACTTTCTGAAAACCGAGGGATATCTCTGCGAACGGGATGATGCCGGTGAAATCATCCGTGATTCTCTGGGCAATCCCTCTCTTGCGTGCATGTGCGGCAACGTTATACGCGGCCGCATAGACCCTTCTTTTCCCTACTTCACAGAAGGCGGCAGCTTTTGGACGAACAGCACAACCGAACTATCAGCTTCAACGTCAGAGGAAGACAGCCACTCTCTTACACGGAATCGCTGTAATGCTGAAGGGTATGAGTCGGTAGCGCTCATTCCTTTGCGGTCAGGTGATAAAATTATCGGCCTGCTGCAGTTAAACGATGCGCGGCGGGGTATTTTTACGCTCGTTATGATCCGGTTTCTGGAGGGAATTGGAGCCAGCATCGGCATTGCCATTGCTCGCTTGCAGGCGGTGGAACAGCTCCGGGAAAGTGAGGAAAAATATCGTCTGCACTTTGAGAACGTCACCGACATAGTCTTTTCGCTCGCTCCTGACTCGAAACTCATCAGCATCTCGCCTTCCGTCGAAAGGGCGCTGGGGTACAAACCAGAGGAACTGATAGGCAAAACCATTAACGAACAAAATATTATCGTGCCCTCTTTACTGGAAGAGGCGGCTTCCGACATAAAGCTCGTCCTTGCGGGCAAACGGGTTGAGGCCGTCTTATTTGAATATCGTGCCAAAGATGGGACAACGCGGTTTGGTGAAGTCAACGCGTCTCCAGTATTTCAGGATGGCAAAGCTGTGGCTGCCGTCTGCGTTTCGAGGGACATCACCGAACGTAAAGTGGCGGAGGGAAAAATTGAACAGAGTTTTAAGAAGTTACAGAAAAATATGGATGACACGATAAAAGCCATGTCAATGGTTGTGGAAACGAGAGATCCATACACCGCGGGTCATCAGGAAAGGGTGTCCAAGCTTGCCGTTGCCATCGCCAACGAACTGCATCTTTCGGAAGAGCAAATCGCTGGCATTCGAATGGCCGGGGCCATACATGATATCGGTAAGATAGCCGTTCCCGCAGAGATTCTCAGCAAGCCGGGTCGCCTGAGCGACATAGAGTTTAGCCTTATAAAAGTGCACTCGCAAGCCGGATATGATATCCTGAAGGGCATTGATTTCTCGCAGCCGATTGCCGAGATGGTACTTCAGCATCAGGAAAGAATGGATGGGTCAGGCTATCCCAAGGGACTCAAAGGAGAAGAAATCCTCCTCGGAGCCCGTATTCTTGCTGTTGCCGATGTGATGGAGGCTATGGCCATGCACCGGCCCTATCGTTCTGCCCTGGGGATTGACGCAGCCCTGGAGGAGATCGAGAAGCACAAGGGAATTCTTTATGATGCTGCTGCCGCTGATATCTGCCTCGCATTGTTCCGGGAGAAGGGATATCAGTTTCAATGAGCAGGGAATCATTTTGTACAGAAATGGTCAACGTCGAGAAGGCTTAAGGAGGTTGCTATGGCTGCAAGAAAATCTCTCTTAATCTCCCCGGATGTAAAATGCATCGGCTGCAAGCTCTGCGTCACCGCCTGCCCCTTCGATGTGCCCCGCTACGACACAGAAAACAAGATCGCCAAGTGCCATCTCTGTTCCGACAGGCTCGCCGCCGGCCTGCGCCAAGGTTTGCGCCCCCGGTGCGATACGTTACGGGGCGAGGGATGCCCTGCTGGTTTTTGCCCGGCAGGCAGGTTACAGCAAGGTATATGGGGAAAAAGACCTGAGGGGCCTCGGGGCATTGTATGCCTTTCGGGATGCGCCTAAGGTTTACGGCATGGGCAAAGCAACATCACGGGAAGTGGGTAAAAAAGATGGGCTTTGAATGATTGCTTTCCCAGCCCGGTACCGCATTATCAAGATGGATATCATCATTTAATCCACGTCTTGTCAGTTTTCCCATCATCAAATCTCAATGACCAATGTAGTTTTCTACTATCTGAAGTAATAATTTGTAATAAAAAGTAATTATAATATGTTGACAGCTCGAAAAAAATATTATAATTGCCGAACATTCGCAAAAAGACGGAAATGAGTCAGAGGGTGCAACACAGATAACGTAAGTAAATTAAGGATAAGGAGGAGATGATGAGAAGGAAGTTTTTTGTAGCAGGAGCCGCGCTCTTGGCGGTGGTTTCCATTGGGCAGGCAGCATCAGCCAGAACCTTGGAGGATATCCTCAAGGAAAAGGGTGTGATCACCGAGCAGGACTACCGGGAAGTAACCAAGGTCAAACCCGTGGATTACAAATTGGGCAAGGGATTTACCTTTACGTCGCCAGACGAAAAGTTTCAGCTCTCGATCGGCGCTCGACTTCAGGCACGCTACTCATTTCTGGATAAAGACAGCGCCTCCGATGATGTAAGTGAATGGAAAATTCGCAGGATGAAGTTCTGGATGCAGGGTTATGCCTATACCAAGAACCTTACCTACCTCCTGCAAACAGATACGACTCAAAGTTCCAATAACAAATTCATTGAGCACGCCTATTTGGACTACAAGCTGGTGGATGCATTCCAGGTTCTCGTTGGCCAGACCAAGGTTCCCTTTGGGCGCCAGTGGCTCAATTCTTCCGCCAACCTCCAATTTGTCGACCGGTCGGCGGTCTCAGATTTCTTTCGCCCGGGGTATGATATAGGTGTGAAACTGCATGGCAAGATCGCGAAGGGCCTGTTGAACTATGATCTCGGCTGGTATGGCGGCAAAGGTCAGGGCGTCACCACTACCGACAATAACAACTCTTTCGCCGTCAGGGTAACCGTTGATCCTCTCGGCAATATGGCCTATGGTGAAGCTGATCTTGGCGACATTGTCAAGCCGCTCGTTTCCTTCGGAGCCAGCTACTTCCACGATCGCCTCGGCAAGACAGCCGCTACTACGCTGGTCAATAACAATCTGAATATCGGCTTTTTAAGCAGTATCACCAGTGCCAACGGTTTCGCCACTACGGAAAAAGTCGATATCGACCTTGCCGGCTTGGATGCGGCCATCAAATGGCGGGGCTTCTACGGTCTGGGCGAGTACCTGGTCGGACAGGCCAAAGGTGATGACTCGGATGCCGACATTCGCGCCCAAGGTTTCCTGGTCCAAGCCGGTTACTGCATAATTCCCAAAAAGCTGGAAGTCGCCTTGCGCTATGGCTATATTGATCCAAACCGGGACAAACCTAATAACCTCAGAAGCGAGGTCGGCGGCGCTGTTTCCTACTACTTTTTCGCCCATAATATGAAACTTCAGGCCGACGTTTCAAAAATACACGACGACGCATCCACCACCAATGAAGATATGATGCAGTACCGGATCCAGACGCAAATTATTTTCTAGCGCGTAAGTCTGGCTGGGTTGAAATAGCGATTGACTGCTGCTGATAAATCCAGGCGGCCTTAGACGGGGAGGTGCCTATGAGCGAAGGATTGATGAACACAAAAGAAGTGGCACATTATCTGGGAATCCACGAAAAGCAGGTTTATGCTCTGGTCAAGGACGGTAAGGTGCCCGCGACCAGAGTCACAGGCAAGTGGGTATTCCCGAAAAAACTCGTTGATGAATGGATCGAGACCGATGCCCAACAAGGGATCGGGCAGGCCCGGCAGAAGGAAAAGCGCATTGCCGGGGCTATGCTGGCGGCAGGCAGCAATGATCCCATCCTGGATATTCTGCAGACTCATATCAGAAAGCTTCATCCGGAATTTTATCTCTTCTCGGCCAATACGGGAAGCACAGAGGGGCTGAGCGCCCTCGACAAAGGATACACGGACATTGCCTGGTCGCATCTTTTCGATCCGGAAACGGGCACCTATAATATCCCCTTTCTCCCCTCCCACCTTTCCCATATCGAGCCGGTGGTCGTGAATCTTTTTCATCGGGAATTGGGTTTCGTCGTGGCGCCGGAAAATCCCCTTAACATCAAAATTTTCGTCGATTTATGTGATAAAGGGATAAGGTTCATCAATCGGCAGACCGGCGCTGGGACACGTGTACTGCTGGATTATCATCTGCAACGAGCGGCAATCCCCACATCCGCCATTGTGGGTTATGAAAGGGAGGTTTTTACCCACTTTGAGGTCGGGCTTGCCATCCTCGCCAAGGAAGCGGATGTGGGTCTCGCCACCGGTGCCATTGCCAAGTTGCTAGGGTTAAGCTTTGTGCCGATAACGATGGAATGTTTTGATATAATTATGGATAAATCCGTTTTTTTTGAAAAGAGCATCCAGGCCCTGATAGAAATTCTCCTCTCTCCCGAATTTCGCGCCAGGGTGGCCCATCTGGGTAACTACGATTTCAGCAAATCAGGAAAAATCCTTTATTCCATGAACTGACAGGAGAAAAGTAATGAAGACAAGTTCGCTTAGTAAAATCGTCATAGGGTTGTTTGCTTCTCTCATAATTATTTCCGGTCCGGCTGGTTCAGCGCCGGCGGCGGAGCAGAAGGCCGTTATCCTGGCAACGACCACCAGCACCCAGGACAGTGGACTGCTCGATGTGCTTATCCCCCGTTTTGAAAAGGAGAAGGGATATTTCGTCAAAACTATCGCCGTGGGTTCCGGCCAGGCCATGGCCATGGGGCAAAAAGGCGAGGCGGATGTGCTGCTCGTCCATTCGCCAACGGCCGAAAAGAAATTTATCGACGAGGGTTACGGCGTTAACCGGCGCCTGGTCATGCATAACGACTTCGTCATTGTGGGACCTGCCGGGGATCAGGCGAAAATCAAAGGCGTAAAGACAACGGTCGAGGCTTTTAAAAACATTGCCGCCGCCGGCAGCCTTTTCCTCTCCCGGGGCGATAATTCCGGGACCAATGCCAAGGAAAAGGATATTTGGAAAGCCACGGGCATCAATCCGGAGAAGGAAAAGTGGTACCAGCAGACCGGCCTGGGCATGGGTCAGACGTTAAGCGTGGCCGCCGAAAAGAAGGGCTATACTCTAACGGATCGAGGCACCTACCTGGCCTTGAAAAAGAATCTGGGCCTTGAAATCCTGAAAGAAGGGGATGCCGTCCTTCTGAACATCTATCATGTTATCGAAGTAAATCCGACCAAGTGGCCGAAGGTAAATGCCGCCGGTGCTAAGGCCTTTGCCGATTTCATGGTCTCCCGGGAAACCCAGGACGTGGTCAAGGTCTTTGGCAAGGATAAATTCGGCGCCCCGCTCTTTTTCCCCGATGCCGGTAAAAAGGTCGAGGAGCTGGGCAAATAATGGACCTGATTATTAGTGGCCTGGGCAAGGCTTTCCGTCTGCTCCTTTCTCTGGATCAGGAGGTACTTGCCATTACCTGGCTTTCTTTGAAAGTGTCGGGCCTGGCCACTGTCATTAGCCTCCTTTTAGGTATTTCCTTCGGCACAACCGTAGCGCTGACGACCTTTCCCGGACGCAATCTGGTGGTAAGCCTCATCAATACCGGCATGGCCCTGCCGCCGGTAGTGGTGGGGCTTTTTGTCACGATATTTCTCTGGCGGAACGGGCCGCTGGGCTTTATGGGGCTGCTCTATACACCTGCTGCCATGATTATTGCCCAGATCGTTATTGCCACGCCCATTGTCACCGGCATCTCGCTTGCCGCCATGCAAAGTCTCCCCGAAAAGCTGCGGTTGCAGATACTGGCGCTGGGGGCGACACGCCTGCAAATGCTCTGGCTGCTGATGCGCGAGGCCCGCTTGCCGCTCCTGGCGGCGGTGATGGCCGGTTTCGGGGGGGTTATTTCCGAGGTCGGGGCATCGATCATGGTCGGCGGCAACATCAAGGGCTATTCCCGTGTCCTCACCACGGCCACAGTCATGGAGACCAGCCGCGGTAATTTCGAGATGGCCATGGCCCTGGGCATCATCCTGCTCTTCTTCATCTTCCTGATAAATGCCATCCTGAGCCGGATTCAGCAACAGACAAAAGTAAGATGAGCCCGCCGCCCGTGTCGATATTAACGATTAAAAACCTCCTTGTGGAAAGAGGCGGCGCCAGGGTTCTTGATATTCCCGCTTTTTCCCTCTCCGAGGGAGAAACTCTCGCCATTATTGGACCAAATGGCGCCGGTAAAACGACCTTTTTTTTAGCCATAGCCCGGCTTCTGGATCCGGTGCGGGGCACACTTCTCTTTAAGGGGCAGGACGTCCTCCGGCCAGAACTAACCATCTCTTATCGCCGCCGCCTGGCCATGGTCTTTCAGGATCCCCTGCTGCTCAATACCACCGTGTTCCACAATGTGGCCGTCGGCCTGAAGATCCGCCATCTCCCTAAGCAGGAAATCGCCCGGCGCGTCGCCAGATATGCGGATATGATGAGGATAGGCCATCTTCTCAACCGTTCCGCTAAAAGCTTATCTGGAGGCGAGGCACAACGCACCAATCTGGCCCGCGCCTTCGCCACGGAGCCGGAAATTATTTTGCTGGACGAACCCTTTGCTAATCTGGACGCCCCCAGTCGAGATACCCTGATTGAAGATTTGCGGCTGGTACTGGGGCAAACGGGTACGACGGCGATCGTTGCCACCCACGACCGCCTGGAGGCCTTGCGCCTGGCCGATCGCCTGGCTGTGATGAATGAGGGACATATCGTGCAGACAGGAGCCTGCCAGGAGGTGATGAACCATCCCGCCAATGAGTTAGTTGCCTCTTTTGTCGGGATAGAAACCCTTTTCCCCGGCATCGTGCAAAAAGCATCGGGAGGTACCTTCACCGTTGAGGTCGCCGGTCAAAAAATTGAGGGCATCGGTGAAGTCGCGGTGGGAGAAACGATCATATGCTGCGTAAGACCGGAGAATGTCATTATCTCCCGCCGGGAAGCAGGAACGGAAACAAGTGTCAGGAACAACCTCCCGGCCATGATTATCAAGATTATTCCCCAGGGACCTTATTTCAAACTACAGCTCGATTGCGGTTTTTTCCTGACTGCTTATGTAATGCCGCAATCTCTGGAGAACCTTGCTCTAAAGGAGGGAAAGCGCGTCAATCTGTCCTTCAAAGCGACGGCGGTTCATGCCATCCGCCGGGGGAAATAAAAGACCCGGCAATCACGGCTTTTGGGGCGTGGCCTGCGGAGGTTTGTCAAAAAGATCGGGACTGAGCGGAATTGATGTAAGGGTGCCCGTCTTGCTGGCTTTCATGCCGGCAATGATCTTTTTTTCCCGTTCCACCTGCAGGGATGATGGCGCCGGGGCAGGGCCTGAGGTTAAAGCAGCCGCAGGCTGTTCAGGAGAAAGTTCCACCGTAATGCGCTTGCTGATCTTTTGGGCAAAATCGTTGATGTTCGGTATTATTTCATCCAGCCCCTGGGTTTGGACAGACAGGGTTTCCGAAGTCTGGTTTGCGCTTATTTCGAGCAACTTGCCCTCGATGCTGACGGCATTGCCTTTCTTGGTGATCTCACCCCAGACCACAAAATCTGACTTCATCTTGACGCCCAGATTACGAACATCCGTCAAGGTCAAGTCTTTCCTGACCAGCTTCTTAAGGTGATCGAGGACAACATCTGTGTCTGTTACCTCCACTTTGTTGTCTGCCGAAATACGCGAGGCCAGGATTCCCCAGACCCCTTGCTGAATATAGTCAATATTTTCGGTACTGGATATGGCAAAAGGAAAAACGGTGACAACAGGCTTATCTTTGGCCCAAGCCGCGCCCAGGGGGAGCAGCAACCCAATCAGCAGGGCAAACTTAAAAAATCTCATGATCTTCCTCTCTCAGCATTTCAATTATCGTAAATCAGCAATTTCCGTTTTATTCTAGCGGGTATCCCGATCATCCGTTTCAGCCTTGCTTCCCCATGGGTAAAGGCGGTGCAGGAAAAGTTTTGCCCGTGCAAAAGTACAGGGATGTTTTTCCTCCATTTTCTTGATTACCCGCTGGAAAAAAGGCACCTCCGGGGCCAGGATTACCGCACCGATGATAAGAAAAAGCACCCCCTGTAAAAAAGGCAGGAATAAACCGATAATCCCCAGAAGAATAAAGAACCAACCAGCGACTTGCCGCCCTAATCTTTTCATTGCTCTCCCCGTTACTTCTGCATAAACGGCAAAACGCTTCTCGCCCTTCCCCGTGGCTAAGCATGACAAACCTTCTTACCAACTCTTTGCATAGAATAAAGCCGTTGCACACTATAGCAAGAAGGCAATCTTTGCAAATCGAATGTTTTGATTTAATTCCACCATCGATATCTCCTTCCTTTATCGTACAAAAAAAGGCCGCCACCTAACACTTACGTTAGATGGCGGCCCGACCATGATAAATCCTTCAGCAATCCGCGGATTGCTGAACCCGTTGCTAATTATATTTTTGTGTAAACTTCTTACGAAGCTACTAATGTAACTCTTTCAAAATTGTCAAGACTAAAAAATTTAAGATTTCGATCTGTGGCAAGCAAAAGAGTCTCCCCGCTAGGCTCGGACTTGTTCTGACATGGTTTATATCGGTGAAATTAATGACAACTTTTGGAGCATATGTGATAAAGGAGGGAGACGCACCTGAAAAATGCCATTGCAAACACTACCCTGCCGGGAACCAGCGGGAGAAAGGGGGTAACAATCAGTGAAGCCGGAAACCATCAGAATCATCGACCGCTGGGCGGGTCAGACCGCCTGCTTCAAGCTAACCTGTCTGCGCAAGCTGGCGGCAGCCTTCCCCCACCGGCCAGCGCCGCTGCCCCCTGTAAAGAAGATACTCTTCATCAAGCTTATTGAGCAGGGCGCCACGGTGCTGGCGGTTGACGCCATCCGGCTGGCCGTGGCAATGGTGGGACGGGCTAACGTCTTTTTCCTGGTTTTTGAAGAAAACAGCGCCATACTGGAAATTTTGAACCTGGTCCCTCGTGAAAACGTCATGATCGTCCGTAACAGGGGATTTTTCACCTTTTTGGGCGATCTGGTAAGCGGTATTTGCAGGATTCGCTGCCGGAGGATAGACGCCGTGGTGGATATGGAGTTTTTCGCCCGCGCCTCAGCAGTGATCGCCTTTCTTACCGGGGCAAAACGGCGCGTCGGCCTCCACCGCTTCACCAGCGAACTTCCCTATCGAGGCGATCTTATGACCCATCGTATCCAGCATAACCCCTATCTGCACACGTCCACCGCCTATACACTGATGGTGGAAGCGCTCAACATGCCGCCGGAGGAAATTCCTCTACTTAAAAGAGCTGTGCTTACTCCCCCGGCAAAGCCCCCTTCCTTCCAGGCCCCACAGGAAGAGGTGGATATTTTCAGGCAAGCGCTCCTGCAGGAGGGGCTGGATGTAAAAAAGGGGAAGCCGATCATCATTTTGAACCCCAATGCCAGCGATATGCTGCCGCTCCGCAAATGGCCACTGGAAAACTTTTTCGCTCTCGGTACGACAATCTTGAGAGAATATCAGGAATCACAACTGGTAATCACCGGGGCGACATCGGAAAAAAAAGCGGCGGCCGATCTTTGCTTAAGATGGGCATCGCCCCGGGTCATAAATCTGGCCGGAAAAACTACGCTGCGGGAGCTGCTTGTCCTCTATACCATAGCCGACATCCTGGTTACCAACGACAGCGGTCCCGCCCATTTTGCCTCTCTCACAAACATCCAGAGTATCGTTCTCTATGGTCCGGAAACACCAAAATTATTCGGTGCGCTTGGTAATAACAGCCACCCCATCTACGCCAAGCTGGCCTGTAGCCCCTGTGTCAATGTCTTTAACCACCGCTTTTCTCCTTGCACCAATAATCTTTGTCTGCAATTAATCACCCCGGAAGAAGTATATGAGAAAGTGAAGCACTGTCTCACCGCCGGGAAAATGAGCTTGTGTTAGCCCAATCAATGGAAGAACTGTTGCATTACAGGCCCTAACCCCCCGTCAGAGGGAATTTTGGGCTTTTGACGAGGACATCAATATTGATGGACAATAAGTTAAGGGACTTTTGACCGCTGTTGTTCCGCAATCCGAAGATTATTAATCGCCTCGTGATAATCGGGATAAATTTTTATCGCCTCCCGGAAGTGCATTGTCGCCTTATCCAGATTCCCCAGCTGGGCATAGGCGATAGCAGCATTATTGTGAGCCTCCGCAAAATTTGCGTTCAGAGCCAGTACCCTCACATATACCGGTAACGCCTCGGCATATCTTCCCTGCCCTGCCAGAGCGACGCCCTTATTGAAAAGGGCATCGAGATAGTCCGGATTGAGCTTCAGGGCCTTCTCTAAGTAGAGCATGGCTTCCGTCTGGCGCCCCTGCCGGGAAAGGGCAGCGCCCAGGTTATTATAGGCGAGATAATTGTTGCTGGTCACACTAATTGCCTGGCGAAAGAGCGACTCCGCATTCCGCCAATGCCGAACCTGTTGCACGGAAACTGCCGATAAAAGGGTCACAACAACGATTCCGATCAGGCCGAATGGCAAGCGCAGTGTTTTTCTTTTTTCAGCAAGCGTCCCGAGGCCCCAAACGACACCGATAAAAACACCGATCAGGGGTAGGTAGGTATAGCGGTCCGCAAAGGCATGACTCCCGATCTGAATGAGACCAATGACGGGCGAAAGGCTAATCAGATACCACAACCAGCCGACCATAAAATATGGCTGCGATTTAAATCGTTGGAGCGAAAAGAGGGTGATCGCGCCCACTACCAGCAGGGAAACGCTGACCAACCAGAGGGGCCAGCTTCCCGGATGGGGATAATGGACGGAGAGATGGCATGGCCAGACCATTTTGTAAAGATAGAAACCATAAGCGATGGCCGCATTGGACAGACGATTAAGAAAAGAAAATTCTGCCAGCGACTTCAACGCCCCCACCTGCCGCTCCGCAAGCATCGTGACCACCCCCACCACGGCACCCATCAGCAGCAGGGGAATTTTTTCCGCAATCAGAGGCTTCCAGTTCCTGGCTGACAAACGCTTTAACGGCCAGAGGTCAAATAATAACATCATGAAAGGCAGGGTTACGACCATGGGTTTCGCCATCAGGCCCAGGAGAAAAGATAAAAGGACGAGGCCATAGCGCAGTCTTCCCGGCTTTTCCACGTACCGGGCATAAAGCAGCAGGGACAGCATCCAGAATACGGCGGAAAGAACGTCCTTGCGCTCCGCAATCCAGGCAACGGATTCCACATGGAGGGGGTGCAAGGCAAATAAAGCGGCCACGAAAGCGCTTCTTACGAGGGAATCGGTCATCCGCTGCAATCCGGCAAAGAGGAGCAGTGTCGCGGTAATATGAAGCAAAAGATTGCTAAGGTGGTAGCCGCCCGGATTCAGCCCCCATAACTCATGATCGAGCATCAGGCTGATCCAGGTCAGAGGATGCCAGAACCCGGCATCGGTGGCCGTGAAGGCCCAGCGGAGGGAATCGCCTGATAGGCCGGCAAGCACCTGCGTTTTTTCGGTTACATAGACATGGTCATCAAAAAAAACGAAATCAAAGAAAGGCAGTTGCCCATAAACTATGAGCACAGACAGTACCAGGCTCAGGCAAATTAAGTTCCGCGCTAAGTTGTAATCAATCGTGATAGGCCTTTGCAGTCCGGGGGCAAACAACATATTTAATGAACTCGTATAAAGTTGCTTTCATACCCCAACTGGCTCATGATGAGCAGCTGTGTATTTTATAACTTACGGTAGCTAGGCTAGCTATGCTTTGCTCATGGCGAGCTGGTCAAATCAGGAACGAAAAGCTTGCTATTGCGCTTTTCCCTGCGAGAGGCTATATCCATAATCATGCGTATTTCCTGGTCATCAGGAGCAATCGCCAGCGCTTCTTTCCCCTCCGCAATAACAAAATCATTTTTTTTCGTTGCCAGGAAGATCTTCATCAATGCTTTTCTCACATCCAAATTGTTCGGATCATGGGGCAATATTTCTCTTAGTTCCTTTACCGCTTCATCATTTCGCCCTGCTCCACTCAACACCAGGGCCAACCCGTACTTTGCCAGGAGGTTGCCGCTATTTATCCTTAAGGCCTGGTGGTAGGCTTCAATAGCATAGTTCACTCTTCCTGTTTGCCGATAGGCATCCCCCAAAGATCTCGGGGTCTCATCGTAACGAAAGGACAGCGCTTGAGCTTTTTTAAAATATTCTATAGCCTTTTCATAATTTCCCTGAGCATACAGGCCGATGCCAATGTTATGGTATAAAGCTCCAAATCTGGGGTTTACCTTTATACCTTCCTCGAGACATGAGATTCCTTTATCAATTGCACCGTTCTTAATATAAACGTCGCCCAGATTATTGAGAACAATATAATTCCCCCTGGTAACTTTCAGGGCCCGTTCGAACAATGTGATGCTGTTCCGCCAATACCCTACCTGCAACCAAGCGAGCAACGAAAAGATGATGACTGATGACAAACCTATCGTCCATAAAAATGATCCTTTGTATTTCCATTTAGCCGTCAGGTCAAGAACCCCCCAGACAATCATAATGAAGAGGCCAATGAGAGGTACATACGTGTAACGATCGGCCAGGGCGGGGGGACCAACCTGGATGAGACCGATAACAGGCAGAAGGGTTCCCAGATACCAAAACCAGCCCACAAAAAGATAAGGTTTGCGTTGATAAGCGTATATTATGATAAATGTTATGGAAATAATAAGGATTATCGCTCCAGTGATCTGACCCAGCGGAATTGTTGCCGGGTGCGGATAGAGAAAAGCGAGGTGGGTCGGCCAAAACATCATAACGATATATTTTACGTAGGACACGATGGCGTTGGCACAACGCTCCATAATGCTTAAGTCCGCCAGGCTGGTTAGTGCCCCAGCCTTTTTTTCCGTAATAATAACTAAAATTGAGGCGATTAAGGAAAGTGCCATGAGAGGTAGTTTTTCCAGGAAAAGTCTTAGAAATTTTCGTTTAACGAACTGGTGATTGGTCGGAGGGATGCTTCCCGTACTCACTGGTTTTAGAGATGCTATGCGTTGCAATGGCCAATAATCCATGAGCAACATGACAAAGGGAAAAGTCACGATCATGGGCTTCGACATCAGTCCGAGAGTAAAAAAAATGATCAAAAGGGAGTAGCGCCGCCAGCCGGGGGCCTTCACGTATTTGACATATGCCCAAAGCGAGGCAAAACCGAACAAGGTACAGAGGAGATCCTTGCGCTGCGACACCCAGGCCACGGATTCAACGTGCAGGGGGTGGATGGCAAAAAGGAGAGCGACAAAGGCGCTGCGTAGCGGCGCCCCCGTTGCCGCCCCCAGTAAGGCGAATAAAAAAAGGGTATTGATGAGATGAAGGATAACGTTTGTCCAATGAAACCCGCCGGCATTGAAATTGAAAAGTTCCCTGTCCAGCATGAGGGAAAGCCAGGTGAGGGGGTGCCAAAAACCTGCCTCTGTAGCAGACATAGCCCACTTGACCCCCGCCCAGGTTAGCCCTGACATAACGTGGATTTTCTCGGTCACATAGGTATTATCATCATAATAAACTAACTTGAATTCTTGCACCTGCCAGTAAATAATTATTATGGCCAAACTGAGCGCAACGCCAATGACAATATCGCGTTTAGTCCATAAGGATTGCCACATCCCCCCCTCCCCGTCTATTTTATTGATAAAAAAAAGGGTGAGTTTATGTCTCACCCTTTTTCCCATTCTTTTATGAGTTAATTACTGTGTAATGGTGCCAGCACTGTTAACAGACGCACCTCTCCCACCACTGGTGCTTGAGGCCGTGATCGCCAAAGCGCCAATGGTGCCGTCACTCATCGCTGTAACTACATTCGCTGTCGACTTGAATCCATAGGAACCCAAGATAGCCATGGTAGCAGTCGCCGTCGGTGAATCGGAGAAGAACGCCTGGGCCGACGTGTAGGCGTTCTTCGCATCGGCCTTGGCCTGCGTCTCATAGCCTCTGGTCCTGTAGGCCGTGAACTGCGGAATGGCGATCGCCGCCAGAATGCCGATAATGGCGATAACAATCATCAATTCAATCAAAGTAAAACCTTTTTCGCCGCTTTTCTTGTGAAACATGCTGATCATAAAACTACCTCCTTTTTTTGTGGTTATTATTTTGGCCTTATCTAATCCTATCCACCCCATCGCCTCTCTTTTAGCCTGTGACATGCCCCCTTTCACTATTTTCTAATTTGCAGTATCTTTCCCAATATTAAATGAACCATTCTTTTCTAAAAATGAACTAACATTCGCGTCCCTCAGAAGCAACGACTATGCCACCGAGAGGAACATTTATCCGCTTTTTACGCTCATCACCCGATATGCCTTTTAATATCAGTGATGTGCTATCTAACTGAAAGCCGTATTTTTACCCGCAATCTTTCGCTCTCCCCCCCTTCCCATGTCATTTCCCCCGTCAGTTCGTGTTTTTCACGGGCATTTTATCCGGGCAGAACGATAAGGCTGCGGACAGCATTGCCTTATTGACGTCTGCAGAAAAATTGTATACACAGGCACCAAGGCAGTTTTTTGCTTTATGGTGCAGTAAGCCGCAATTTAATTACCTACCCCCTTTAGCGGGGTCTGGAGGAAAAATGTACGAAATCACGATCAATCGGTCTTTTGCCGCCGCTCACAGCCTGAAGGATATCGGCGGCAAGTGTGAAGGATTGCATGGGCACAATTTTACGGTAGAAATATCGCTTGCCGCCCCGATTTTGAGCAAGGAAGGGCTTTTGCTGGACTTTCGTATTTTGAAAGAATGGACGGACGAGGTACTGGAGGGCCTTGATCACAAACATCTCAACGAACATCCCTATTTTAAAAATGTTAATCCCTCGGCGGAAAATATCGCCCGGTTCCTTCATGACCGGCTGAGCGAAAAAGCAGGTGGAAAGAATCTTCAGGTATCCTGTGTAACCGTCTGGGAATCGGAAAATGCCAGGGCTTCCTATCGCGGCGATCCGTCATGATCGACATTCAGAGCCAGCGGGACGAACGGAATATTGATATAAAGAAGGTGGGCGTAAAGGG
>Ga0082335_1002038_pt1 | contig 39351 bp, 38 predicted proteins | sample Subgrocontami58m_FD_72375 | JGI IMG/M metagenome (GOLD analysis project Ga0082335, IMG submission 72375) | Subsurface groundwater microbial communities from S. Glens Falls, New York, USA - GMW37 contaminated, 5.8 m (SPADES assembly) (version 2) ...
GGCCTGCAGACTGCATCCTTGCAGTCGGGAGGAAGTTTTCAAAGTTTGTTGGTGTAAATGAAGCGACCAAATACGAACCAGAGTATCTTGCAAACCTGATGACTCAATCAGCAATCCACAGTGCAGTACGTGATTTTTTGATAAAATATCAAATAGAATAGCACATCTGGTCCACCGAAAGGGTCTTGGCGGCCCCGTCTAGTTGGGATATGGACTCAAACCTTTCATTCTTGACATTTTATGCCGAGGAAGATCGCGCAGTGGCTGACCGTTTTGCTCGGCGTGCTGACCGTTACCGGCGCGCCCGCACAGGCCCGGCTTTTTGAATCCGATTCAAAACAGGAGTAAAGGCGACATTCTACTTTTTCCTCGCTAGAGGACTTTTGACCCCCCAAATGGGATCGGGCTTGGATATGTTGATTTCCGCACTGTCGACCAGTAACTAGCGTATGAGTGAGGGCCGTAAGAAAAGAAGCGAGTCATTGAAGGCTGCGTATGGCACCCTCTACACGGAAGTGTCTCGGCTCCTGCGGGAAGCCGATCCCATTCGGCTGATCGTGATCGGGGCTCCTGACGACGAATATGATCCAGAGATCAGTACGATTTTGCCGAGACTCCGCGAGGCAAAGTCTCCCGGCGACGTTCAGCAGATGGTCCATGAAGAGTTCGTCCATTGGTTTGGTGCTGAGACAGCAGGCCCGGCGGCACACTATGCCGGCGTCTCCGATGACATCTGGGAGGCATTGAATAAACTCCTGGCCAGGTAAAGAATGGCCGGGCCTTGCAATCTTGACGATCTTTAAAGAATGGCCAATTTTGGGCCTTTGTGATAAAAAGAAAAACATGAAGGTCACACATCAATATCCCATTGTGGTAGTCCAAGAAAAGAAGGAATACTGGGCTTACATACCGGATATTCCGGGGATCTACGGCCGAGGAAAAACCGCGAAGAAGGCCAAGGAGGATATCCGGCAAGCTCTCTCTCTTTATATAGAGGACTGTCTCGCAGATGGGGACAAAATCCCCGTATCATCTGCAAAGGTGGTTGGAATAGACACCCTCTCTATTGCCGTAGGTCAATAAATGCCTACAGCGAGAGAAGTCGTTCGATTTCTCAAACGCAAGGGCTTTATCGAGAAAAGACAAAAAGGTTCCCATCTCCTGCTTCAGCATCCGCAGACAGGATATCGGACCTCTGTTCCGATGCATCCCGGTGACTTGCCGACCGGCCTTTTCCTAAAGATTCTCAAGGACGCTGGACTCACCCTGGAGGAATTCAGGCAAGAATAAGGGACCTAGACCGGGATTCGGGGTCAGACCCTTCATTCTTGACATTTTAGGATACGGGTAGAGTAGAGGACAGGCTCAACTTTCTTTAGGCTCAACCCTTGGCTGTATCCGCCGTTTCCAGCTTCGTGCCCGTTTAGGATTGTCCATAGATAGAAGTCCTGTCCCCCCTCATCAAACCGTACTTGCCCAACTAAGGCATACGGCTTTCCGATCATCTTCACCTCAAGGCATGCGAGTTTTCCCTCTTGACCTTGAGATATAGTCCCCGCTGGAGGTCTCGGATCTTGGGTGTTTCAAGCCTCACGGCAATCACCTCTCCTTCCCTCGTTAAGAGACCCAATGAAAGTAGGGCACCTTCCCTCCGCCGGTATTACCCGGCCTCTTCGGTACTTCTGCGCCCCTCCGACTTCTCGCCTGCCCGACTCAGACTTCGGTTACCCTTATACCGAGCCGTTGCAGTCATCACCCGCGACAGACGAGATCTCCCGCGTTACCCGTTACAACTTCCCCCGCATGCCATCCCGACGACCCCGGAGAGCCCACCTGCTCCTAGCTCGGTTTGTTGAGCAGATGGCAACGGCCTTCCCTACCTGACCACAAGGTCGGCACTCTCGTTTTACAAGTCACGAGGCTCTATGGGTTCCCTGGTGGTACGGCCTGCGAGTTTGCAATCCTTTCCTTAGAAAGTTTTCTCGATCCACTTAGCCCTGAGGGTCGCCCCTCAAAACCGGATCTTCGCTACCAGGGCGAACCGATAATTCCCTGGACCGGACTTTAACCGGTAAGTTGCACCGCTTCCGCGGCATACGGTCAGGTCTTGCCAGGAACAAGCCGAAATGGTTGGTCGGCTTGCCACGCAGTACGGCAAGATCCTTGGCTTCAATTAGAAAAAAATTTCTCTGGTAATCGAATTGGGATGGTATGAGGGTAGAATAGAATCATTCCAATGGATGGGAAAAAGGGGGAGGTTTTTTCTTACTTTTGGGTAAGAGTAGCTCTTGTTCAGTGCGAAGATTTGTTGGATCTGTCTAGATTCCAGCCATAGCAAAAGGGATTGCATACTAAAGGCATAGAAATTGCGGGCCAACTGCCCTAGCCATACTGCATTGATACCCGCCTGTTAGATTCGGCTGTCGATAATTTGGTTGACACAAACGCGGCCTTCGCTTAAAAGGTGGTGTCTTCCACGAGGAGAGGGTTTAAGCATGAAAATCATTGTCTGTGCCAAGCAAGTCCTCGATCCTGAGACGCCGTCGTCTATCTTCAAAATCGATCGCGATGCCAAGCGAGCGGTTCCCCCACCAGGCGCGGATCCCGTGGTTAATGGCTTTGATGAAATTGCTATGGAGGCCGCGTTGCGGATCAAGGCCTCCGCGGGCGGCAGCATTACCGTCGTCTCCATGGGACGGAGTTTCGTCATGGACGTGATCAAAAAGCCCCTCGCTATGGGCGCCGACGAACTGATCCTGCTGCAAGATGATGCCTTTGAAACGGCAGATTCCTTTATTACCGCCAATGTCCTGGCTGCTGCCATTCGTAAAATAGGTAAATTCGACCTGATCCTCTGCGGTCGACAGGCTTCGGATTGGGACAACGCGCAGGTACCCCTGGGACTGGCGGAGCTACTGGATCTTCCCTGCCTAACCTTTGCTAAAAATGTGGAACTGAGTAACGGATCTGTGCGTGTCCAGCGGGTCACCCCGGACGGACACGAAGTGTTGGAGGCGGCGCTGCCCGCTCTGGTAACGGTGAGCAATGAGCTAGGCGAGCCCCGCACTCCCAGCATCAAGGGGATTATGGCTTCGACCAGAGCGACCCCGACTGTGTGGGGTTTGGGCGACCTGGGAGTGGATCCCTCCAGTTGCGCTAGAGTCGAGTTGGTGGAGCTCTTTATTCCAGCGCGGGAAAAGCGTTGCGAGATGATCGAGGGCGAAGATGACACCGACGCTGGGCGAAAACTGGCCCTAAAGTTGAGAGAGGCGAAACTTATTTAAAGGGGGGGGTGTCATCATGCCGGAAGGGAACGGCGTCCTGGTTGTTGGGGAGATCAGCGAAGCTCGGCTGATCGCCACAACCAGTGAACTGCTGAACGCGGGAGGCAAATTAGCCGATAGTCTCGGGCAACCTCTCCATGCGGTGCTGCTGGGGACGAACCTGAGTAATGCTTCCGAGGAGGCTGCCAGCTATGGAGCCAGCAAGGTTTTCCTTGCCGAGCACCCGCTTCTCGACGAAGGTCATGTAGAGGCTCATGTCACGGCACTCCAGCAGGTGTGCCAGCAGGCGCAGCCCAGCGTTTTACTTATTGCACGGACTCAACTGGGCCGGGAGGTAGGGCCTCGCCTGGCGTTTCGATTGGGGGTTGGCTTGGCTCAGGATGCAGTGGGTGTGAGCGTTGACCCCGATACCAAGAAGCTACTCGTCACTCGTCCGGTTTACGGAGGTAACGCCCTGGCTGTTGTGGCGCTGTCGTGCATACCGCAGATCGTCACAGTTCGCCCTAAAGCATTCGAAGTCGCTGCCAAGGACGAGGGCCTTCGGGGTGAGGTAGTCCGGGTCCCTGTTGAGATTCCAACATCCGTGGTGAGGACACGCGTGGTTGAAAGGGTTTCAGGGGAAGCGGCAGGGGTCAAATTGGAGGAGGCGCGAGTGGTGGTAGCTGGAGGTCGGGGGTTGGGTGGGCCGGAGCCTTTCCAGGAATTGGAGAAGCTCGCAAAACTGTTAGGCGGCACTATTGGCGCATCGCGGCCTGCTTGCGACGCCGGATGGATCGATGCCAGGTCCCAGATCGGCCTTACGGGGAAGACAATTACTCCGGATCTCTATGTCGCAGTGGCTATTTCCGGCGCCTGCCAGCACATGGCCGGCTGTTCAGGGGCTAAGGTGATAGTGGCTGTCAACAACGATCCTAAGGCGGACATTTTCAAAGAGGCTCGATATGGGGTAGTCGGCGACTGGAGAAAGATTCTTCCGGCATTCACCGAAGCAGTACGGGAGTTGGTGCGCTAGCGGGCATTATAGTTTTAGATTACAAAGGAGGCGGACATGATTGATTTTGACCTGACAGAGGAGCAGAAGGCCCTCCAGAAGATGGCAAGGGATTTCGCTGAAAAGGAGATCCGGCCCATCGCTGAGAAGCTGGACCGGTCCCAAAACCTGCTCCAGGACTTTCCCTGGGATATGATTAAAAAGGCGGATGCGGTTGGGCTCCGCACTATTGGCCTGCCCACAGAGTACGGAGGACCGGGATACGACATGCGCACCTGGGTCGTGCTCATTGACGAGCTGTCGTACCCGGATGTCTCCTGCTCGAAGATTTTAACCCAGTGCTGGAAAGGCGCGCGCCGGCTCGCCCAGCAGGGAACCAAAGAGCAAAAGGACCGCTTTCTCAATGCTTTCCGGGACGACCCTACTTACCTTTTAGGAGGGGCGCGAACTGAGCCTGGTTCGGGCTCAGACAACCAGCTTCCTTACGAGGCGCCTGAAGCAGGAGTGATGCTCACCGCCCAGCGCCAGGGGGACCACTACATTCTCAACGGTCGCAAGCACTTTATCTCCAACAGTCCGGTGGCCAAGATGCTGGTGGTCACGGCGCGGACGGATAAAACCCTTGGCGGTAACAAAGGGTGCAGCAGCTTCATTCTGCCTACGAATACGCCGGGCTTTAAGGTCGCATCCGTCCACGATAAGGTGGGTTTTCGCATATATCTCCAGGGTGAACTTGATTTCGATAACGTCAAGGTGCCAGTGGAAAACCTGTTGGGGGGCAAGGAGGGCAGGGCCGGGCCCGAAGGAGTTGCCAGCAAAGTCGAACTTTGCGCCCACGCCATGACCCTCGCTAGAGCTGCCCTGGAAGCGGCCATGAAGTACGCCAATGAGCGCATTCAAGGCGGCAGAGCGATCATTCACCACCAGGCTGTCGCAATGGATATAGCCGAGATGTACCAAATCCTCCAGGCCGGAAGATCTCTTTTGTGGCGCCTGGCCTGGTCTGGGGATATGGGCCAAGTGGATCTTGCTCTTATGCACTCGACCAAGGTCTTTTGTACAGAGGCTGCCCTTAAGATCTGTCTCACTGCGTTGGAGATTTTCGGTGGCAGCGGCGTGATGCGAGAACTGCCGATGCAAAAGTATGTCCGGGACGCCATAGTGTTTCAGCATATGGATGGCACCCAACAGATCAACCGGATTAAGGTCGGGAGGATTCTCGCAACGCGACTTAATCAGGAAGGAAGACTGTCTCGATAAGCCAGACAGCAGGCTGTCTTTGTTCGCAGGACAAAAATGAGCAAAGTAAAAGAAATAGAGGCTAGAAGCGAGAGTTGGAATGTCCGGCTGGTTGGGCACCATGATCTGAATGGTCATGGCGATGGCATGCAGCTTCTCAAAGCCGGCCGTTATGTTTACATCGCCCACCTGGGGACTTCACCCATGGCGCTCACGATCGTGGACGCGGCGGATCCCCAGGAGCCGCGGGTGGTGCGTCAGATGCCGCATCCTCCCAATACCCACGCGCATAAGGTGCAAATCGCCGGGGATATTCTGATCCAGAATCAGGAGCGACCCTATTTCGGCAAGGTGGCGCCCGATGTGCCCAACGAAGCCGGAATTCGCGTTTATGACCTTTCCAATCCTACGGATCCTCGCGAGATTGGCTATTTGCGGGTTCCAGGAAAAGGTGTCCATCGAATGTGGTTCAACGACGGGAAATACGCGCACGTGTCATCGACGATGAGCGGATTTAAAGAGCGGGTTTACCTCATTGCCGATATCTCGGACCCGTCGAATCCCCGGCCGGCGGGAATATGGTCGCTTCCCGGAACGCGCGAGGGCGAAGAGCAGCATCCGGCTTGGGCGCCATTCCCCGGAGAGCATTTTTATATTCATGGGATCATTCCCCACGGAGATCGGGCTTATGTAGCCATGGTGGATGCCGGCATGGCGATCGTCGATATTTCCGCTATCAGCTCGCCTAAGTTTATCAGCCGCATTGATTGGGGACCGCCCTATGGCGGATATACCCACACGACTCTGCCCTTGCCGGGAAGGGGTTTGGTGGTAGCTACCGACGAGTCAACCAAGAACAACTGCCAGGAGGGTGACAAGCGAGTCTGGGTGATAGATATCCGCGAGGAAAGAAATCCTGTCACGATCAGCACCTTTCCCGTGCCCCAGGGAGATTTCTGCAAGCGCGGGCTGCGCTTCGGCCCGCATAATGTACATGAAAATAGACCCGGATCTTTCCAGAGCGAGAATCTCATCTTTGTCACCTATTACAACGCCGGACTGAGGATCGTAGACCTGAGAAACCAGTATCGCCCGGAGGAGGTTGGATATTTCATTCCGCCGCCGCCGGAAGGTCAGGAGGCGCCCATGTTTAACGATCTCTTCGTTGATGCGGACGGGCTGATCTATGTGTCCGACCGCATTCGGGGAGGGTTATACATCCTGGAATACACGGGACCGGCGATTCGCTGATCGGCACTGAGATCATGAAGAGGCATAACGGTTCGCTCCAGCCTCTGTATTTCCACCCAGGCTTTGGCAGGAGGTGAGTTATGAAACAGTTGGGATTCCTCATGGCGGGCCTCTTGGCCCTGTTTGTCCAGGTAGGACCGGCTCATCGGGCTGCGGCAGCTCCCATAGACGAGTTAGTGGCTGCCGCCAGAAAAGAAGGGGTGCTCGATTTCTACGCCCCCTCAACCCTGAGTCCCGAGGGTGCTCAGAAGCTGGGTGAGGCCTTCAATAAGAAGTACAGCCTCAGTATCAAGTTGCAATACATAAACTCGGGAGGCATGACCAGGGATATTGGCAAGGTGGTGAGCCTTGCAGCCGCTGGAGCGCCGCAGGAGTGGGACCTGATGGTGGTCCATGATGCCGCTCACTCGACTCTATGGCTCAGAAAGCTGCACAAGACGTTCGACTATAAGAAGCTGGGCATCGATCCAAGAATGATCCAGTTCAGTAGTGGGACCTTGGCATTCGCCAACCAGTTTGCTCTCCCTGCTTATAACAGGAATCTGTTGCCTGCTCAGGATGTACCCAAGAGCTGGGAAGATCTCCTGGACCCAAAGTGGAAGGGAGGCAAGCTGGGCATGTCCACGGCAACCCATCACCTGGCCCGGCTGGCCACCGGCCCTTGGGGCGAGGGTAAAACGACGGAGTTTGTAAAGAAGCTGGCGGCCCTGCAGCCCACCCTTGGCCGAACCGGCGAAATCTATAGCCGTCTGCAAATCGGAGAGATCCTTGTGGCGGCGACCCTTGAGGACAGCCAGCTCTACCGGGCGAAAAAGACCGGCGCGCCGGTCGTCTTCGCTGAAGCGATCGAGCCGGTGATTTCGCCCGCTTACAATGCCGGCGTGCTCAAGGGCGCCCCTCATCCCAACGTGGGGCATCTCTTTGCTGTTTTTCTTACGACTCCTGATGCTCAAGAGATATGGGAAAAGTATGGGGGGCAGAGCTCTGCTTTTATTCCCGGGACGACGGCCTACAAGTACGCTCAGGGGAAGAACGTGCTGTACCTGACTCAGGATCACGCCGAAATGGTGGACAGACTCACCCGGGAGTACGGCAAGATCATGGGGTACAAGTGAGAAAGTGAACCGTTCTTAGGCTCAAGAAAACAGCGATGACCCCGACAAGAGAAATCTACTGGAACATCAGCGCTGTCTGGGTGATGTATGTGCTTTTGATTCCTACTCTGCTTATCTTTGCCTACGGGATTTATCGTCGTTTTCGTTTGTGGCAGTTGGGAAAGCCGGAGCAACGTTGTGATCTCGTTTTTCAGCGCATCAAAGGGCTGGCGGTTTACGGTTTCGGCCATGCACGGATTTTGACCCATCGCTATGCCGGGCTCTTCCATATTCTCATCTTTTCAGGTTTCGCCATCCTCTTTGCCGGCACTGTTGTCGTGATGATCCACGAAGACCTGGGCCTTCGCATCATGCGAGGGAATTTCTATCTATATTTCCAATCCCTGGCTCTAGACGTTTTCGGTCTGCTATCCATCATCGGAATTCTGATGGTTATTTACCGCAGAGTCGTCCTCAAGCCTAAAATGTTGGAAAACAGATGGCAGGATGCGGTTCTTCCGCTCTTGCTCTTGGTAATCCTGCTAACGGGATTTGTTGTAGAGGGCCTGAGGATCGTTGCAACGCAGGATTCCTGGGCGGACTGGTCGCCAGTGGGGTTGGCGGCGGGAAAGTTTTTATCGCTTTTTCTATTCACGGATGCTTTGCGCCCTGCACATGTCTTTCTCTGGTGGTTGCATCTACTATTGGTGTTCGGCTTAATCGCCTGGTTGCCGTACTCGAAACTGCTCCACATGTTCACCTCGGCGGCCAACATCTATTTTCGCTCGCTTGAGCCGAAAGGCGCAATGCTGAAGTCCATGGACCTGGCTACGGCTGAAACCTTTGGGGTGAAAACCATCGACCAGCTTACCTGGAAGGGTTTACTGGATCTTGATGCCTGCACAGAGTGCGGCCGTTGTCAGGATGTCTGTCCCGCATTTGCCGTCGGCAAGCCGCTTTCTCCCAAGGCCTTGATCTTGGATATGCGTCACTATTTACATGCCTCTGGGCCCCGATTGCCAGCCGGGAAAGCAACTGCGACAGCCGAGGATTTACCGCTTACCGGCAAAGCGATAAAAGAAGAGACCTTATGGTCCTGCACCACCTGCATGGCCTGCATGCAGGAGTGTCCGGTGTTCATCGAGCATGTTCCGAAGATAGTAGACATGCGCCGCTATTTGGTTATGGAAGAAAGTAAATTCCCGGAGACGATGCAGCGAGCGCTGCGCAGTTTAGAAGCGCGGGGCCATCCCTATTCGGGCGCCTCGGCATCACGGGTGGATTGGTGCAAGGGACTGAACGTAAAGACCCTCGCAGACAACGGGCCGGCGGATTACCTCTACTGGGTTGGTTGCTCAACCGCCCTGAATGCACGCAATCAAGAGGTCGCGCGTGCTTTTACCCGACTCCTCCAAAAGGCGGGCGTGGATTTCGCCATCCTAGGCCAAGAGGAAAGCTGCTCAGGCGATCCTGCCAGGCGCATCGGCAATGAGTATCTCTTCGAGAAGCTGGCAAGGCGAAATATCAAGGTTCTTCAATCCCACAAGGTGGAAAAAATAGTTACGACTTGCCCTCATTGTTTCAACACGCTGAAAAACGAGTATCCGCAATTTGGCGCTGCATTTGAAGTGTGCCATCACAGCCAGCTTCTCGCCGAACTGATTAAACAAGGGAGATTGAAGCCATCCAGCGGGTTAGAGGGGAAGGTGACCTTTCATGATCCCTGTTATTTAGGCCGTTATAACGATACCTATGAGGAGCCGCGGGAAATCGTCAGGGCGCTCCCGGGCACGGAGTTGGTGGAAATGCAGCAGAATCGCGAGAGGAGTTTTTGTTGTGGGGCAGGCGGGGGGCTGATGTGGGTTGAGGAGGAGAGTGATAAGCGTGTCAATAACAAGCGTGCCGAGCACGCTCTCGAAAGCGGATCGGATATTGTGAGTGTCGCCTGTCCCTTTTGCATGACTATGCTGGATGATGGTATCAAGAGCAGAAAGGGCGAGCGGGACGTGAAGGTATTGGATATAGCCGAGCTGCTGAATGGGGTGGACAACGCGCGAGCGAGGCTAACAGGCGAGTCAACATTAGCACGGGGAGGTGAGCTATGAAACGGATACGGTTAAGGTTTCTTGTGGCCGGTTTGGTCGGATTAGCTGCCGTGGCGGGATGGGCTCAGCGGGCGCCAGCCGCCCCCATAGACGAGCTGGTAGCCGCCGCCAAGAAAGAAGGGACCATAGATTTCTACGCTCCCTCCACTCTGACGCCTGAGGGCGCTCAGAAACTAAACGAGGCCCTCAACAAAAAATACGGCCTCAACATTAAGCTTAATTATAACCCTTCGGGGGCCATGACCAGGGACGTAGCGAAGGTAGTGAGCTTCGCCGCAACTGGCACTCCTCCCGACTGGGACATCATGGTAGTCCACGACGCTGCCCATGCCACTCTGTGGCTCAGGAAGCAACATAAGCCGTTCGACTATGCGAAGGTAGGCGTCGATCCGCAGGTGATTGGATACGATAGGGGGACCGTTATTTTAGCCAATCAGTTTGTTCTTCCGGCCTACAACAAGACAATTCTGCCTTCTAAAGACGTGCCCAGGAGTTGGGAGGATTTAACGGACCCCAAATGGAAGGGGGGCAAGCTGGGCATGGGGACTGCGACCCATCATCTAGCCCGGTTGGCGACTGCGTGGGGCGAGAAGAAGGCCACAGAGTACGTAAAGGCCCTGGCCAGGCAGGAGCCCTACCTGGGGGAACTTGGGACGCTATACAGTCGTCTACAATTAGGCGAGATCTTCATTGCCATCACGATGACTGACAGCTTCGTCCACCGAGCCAAATTGAAAGGCGCACCCGTCGTCCATGCCGAGGGGATCGAGCCGGTGATTTCACCTGCTTATAACGCCGGCGTGCTCAAGGGCGCGCGCCATCCTAACGTGGGGCACCTCTTTGCTGTTTTTCTCACGACTCCCGAGGCTCAGGAGATCTGGGAGAAGTACGGTGGCCAGACCTCTGCCTTTGTTCCTGGGACGACGGCTTATAAGTATGCTCAGGGAAAAAAGGTGCTGTACATGACTCAGGAGGAAGCCGAGATGGTGGACAGGCTCACCCGAGAATACGGCAAGATGCTGGGGTTCAAGTAAGTTAATAGGATAGTCTCTTTTGAAGGAAAAGAGAGGATAGAATGCAACCAATGGCAGCCCAAGGTAGAACGATGGGCGTCCTGGACCGATTGCTGAGAAGCGGCCCTGATGGCAGCACCATTTTTGCCGGCGGCCTGCTGATTTTTCTCGCCGTAATCGTCGGGGCACCGGCGGCCATGGTGGCTCTTATGAGCCTGAGGACCGGCTTCCCGGGTGAAGGAGGCCCCCTGACCCTGGTCAATTTCATCAGGGTGTACACAGACCTGAGCACCTATAACGTCCTGCTGAACACCCTTTTATTCGCGACCGGAACTGTGGTTGTGACGCTCATCTTCACGGTGCCGCTGGTTTGGTTGCTCATGCGTACCGACCTGCCTTTTAAAAGAACGACATACGTTCTTCTTACCCTGGGAATCCTGATTCCGGTCTTTTTGCGAACCATCGCCTGGATTCTTTTGCTCAGCCCGCGAATCGGGTTGGTGAATCAGTGGGCCTCGCAGATCTTCGGCCTGGATCACCCGTTGGTAAGTCTTTACAACCTGCCGGGCATGGCATTTATCCAAGGGGTCTCTTTTGTGCCCGGCGCGTTCTTCATGCTGGCCGCGGCGTATCGCACGATGGACCCGGCCTTGGAGGAGGCGGCCTACACTGCCGGTGTAAGTAAACTCCGGACTTTTTTCTGGATCAATATTCCTATCACCCTGCCTGCGATCGCGGCGGTCATGGTCTACCTCTTCATGACGGCCATTGCCGTTTTCGAGGTGCCGGCCATTATCGGCCTCCCAGCCAGGATCCTGGTATTAAGCTCCCTAATATACACCTCGACCAACCCGCCGACCGGGCTGCCTGAATATGGGGTCGCTGGAGCCTACGGGGGGGTTATGCTTTTGGTAGGGCTGGTGCTCGCCTATTTTTATGTCCACTTGGTACGCCAGGGCAAGAAATACACGGTTATCACGGGACGCGGCTACCGTCCTCGGGAAATTGCCTTGGGGCGGTGGAAATGGCCGGCCATGGCATTTGTCATGCTTTATCTTTCCATGGAGGTGTTCATCCCGTTCCTTGTGCTGCTCTGGACATCCCTTCTGCCTTACCTGCAGCTTCCATCTGCTGCTGCTCTGTCCAGCATCAGCCTTAAAAACTATCGGACCATCCCGGACTATACCGGCGCCTTGCCTTTCATCAATACTGCGATTCTCATGGTTGCGGTGCCTTTCTGTGCCATGTTGCTCAGCGTTTTAGTCTCGTGGGTGGTGATTCGCTCCCAGGTGAGCTTTCGAGGAATTTTGGACACCGTGGCGTTCTTGCCTCATGCCATGCCCAGCATTCTTCTCGCTGTCGGTTTAGGCTACCTTGGATTAGCGTACAGAAATATTTTCCCTTTTTATGGCACGATCGTTATTATCATAATTGCTCACACCATCAACTGGATCGCCTATGGTACCCGGACCACGAATAGCGTGATGATTCAAGTGCATCGGGAGTTGGAAGAAGCCGGAAAAGTTGCGGGCGTTTCCACGCCACGGGTGTTCCTGCGCATCGTCCTGCCTTTGGTCGCTGCGGGTGTCTTCAATAGCGGGATCTGGATCAGCATGCTCTCTTACCGGGAGGTTACCATGGCCTTGACTCTATACTCCCGTAAGAACACGGTGATCTCTACCGTTGTCTGGCAGTTTTGGGGCAGCGGTTGGGTTCCGGAGGTTAGCGCGCTGGGCGTGATCCTGGTGATCTTTGCCGTGATCGTGGTAGGCGCGTTGCGGATCGGTTTTTCCCGGGTTGGAGAGGTTGGGTCGTCGGTCTAACAAGGAGGGGAGTCGAACTTGATACGTATTAAGGGGCTGCATAAGTTCTACAGGACCAGGCATGGTTTGGTTGAGGCTTTGCGGGGGATAGACCTGGAAGTTGAAGAAAAAGAATTTTTTGTCCTGCTCGGCGCCAGCGGTTGCGGAAAGACTACCACGCTTCGCTGTGTAGCCGGACTTGAGAAACCGGATGCGGGGGAAATCGAGATCAGCGGCAAGGTGGTCAGCTCGCCGGGTAAAGGCCTCAACATCCCGACAGAGAAGAGAGACATCGGCATGGTATTCCAGTCCTATGCTATCTGGCCTCACATGAGCGTCTTCCAAAACGTGGCCTTCCCCCTGATCAAGGGCCGAAAACAAGTACCTAAACACCTGGTGGCTGAAAAGGTTTCCCGCGCCCTTAGTCTGGTCAAGCTGGACGGCCTGGAAGAGCGCCCGGCCACGGATTTAAGCGGCGGTCAGCAGCAGCGAGTGGCCATGGCCAGGGCCGTGGTCACTGAACCTAAGATTCTCCTCATGGATGAGCCGCTGAGTAATTTGGACGCGCGTTTGCGGGAGGAGATGCGGCTTGAGCTTAAAAAGATCACCAGGTCTGTCGGGGTAACGACCCTCTACGTTACCCACGATCAGGCGGAGGCCTTAAGCATGGGGGATAGAGTATGCGTGATGCACGAGGGAGAGATTGTGCAAATCGGCACGCCTCAGGATGTTTACGCCCGGCCCGCAAATCTGTTTGCGGCCCAATTCGTTGGTGAGATGAATTTCATCCGCGGGAAGGTAACAGGTCCGGGACAAGTCGACTCGCCCCTGGGAAAGCTCAGATGTCCCGTTCCACCGGCCTGTCAGACCGGCAGCGAGGTAACGCTGGCCATCCGGCCCGAGCATTTAATCCTTTTGCATCACCCCAGTCAGGGTTCCGAGGCCTTGGAGGGGAAAATCGCCAGCAAAAACTATCTCGGAGATACGTCCCTCTTCGAAGTTGAAGTAAACGGAACCACTCTGAGCGTCAAGCTTCCCGGCGACTCGGATTTCGCCGTAGGACAGCAGATCGTGGTTGTTGTGGCGCCGGATCGTTGGCGCGTTTATCTTTAACGATCCCCTCTCATTTATCGGCCCAGGGATTTGAAGAAGCCGCTTTTTTCCAATTCGTTGTAGAAAGTCGGATCGATGAAATCGTTGGCTTTCATCTCTCTCGCTTTGGGGTTCTTTTCGCCGGTTTGCGCGAGAATCGTTTCGATCGCTTTGTAAGGCAGGTGCGGCGGGCGTTCGATGAAGGTGGTGGCGAAAACGTAGGCTGATTCCAGCGTCTCGCGATCGTTGGTGCGCGTGTATTTGCCGATCACCTTCATGGTGAACTCCTTGTCGCGATAGACCCGCTCGACGCCTTCGCTGTAGGCCATTAAAAATCCCCGCACCGTCTGCGGGTCCTTCTTGATGAAGGAGCGCGTGGAGACCAGGCTCACGGTGGGATAATCGAGTCCAACTTTTCTAAAATCGATGAGCAATTGGAAACCGGCCTTCTTTGCTTTGAAGTCCGCCGGTGATGATAAAATGCCCCCCTGCACGATGCCGGCCTGCATCCCGGCGACGATCTCCGGTTGCCCGCCCATTTGCAGAATCTTTATATCCTTGTCCGGCTCCATGCCCCATTTTTTTACCAGGTAGCGAATCGAAAAATCGGTCGAGGAACCGTAGCGCGTGATACCGATCGCTTTGCCTTTAAGGTCCTCCGGTTTCTTGATGGAAGGGTGGACGACGACGTAAAAGGACGGCACGTTGACCAGTCCGCCGATAATGGCGATGTCGCCGCCGGCGATAACGGCATCGACGATGACTCCGCCCGCCGCAGCCACCGGGAATTCCCCGGCGATGACGGCTTGGGCCACTTTGGTGCCGCTGGCAACGTAGACCGGATCGACAAAAAGACCGTGTTTTTCAAAATAGCCGCCTTCTTTGGCCACATAGAAGGACGATTGCGTGGCGCTGATTGCGCTGTAGGCGACAGGGATTCGCTTGGTTTGCCCTGGCAGGGGAGAGACCGCGAGGAACGTGAGAGTAAGAAGAGAGATTAAAGAAAAGAGTTTTTTCATGCCTACCTCCTGGTGTCGAAGAGCGTCCTGTCTCGATCCTGGAACACCCTCCGCATGGCATTTATACCATAAAACCATGAGTTGAGGAAATGTTTATCCGCGGCAATAGGTATGACTTGAAGTCTCCAAAAAGCTGTGCAATACACAAGGCGGGAGGCATAATGACTATGCAGATGGAAACAGAAAATCTTCGGCCGGCCGGGCATCTCCTTCACGCGGGGTCGGTGGCGATCGTGGGCGCTTCGGCCAAGGGGCGCTGGCCTACGCTTATCTTTCGCAATCTCAAGAAGGGCGGGTACAAGGGCAAAATATATCTGATTAACCCAAACTACACCGAGCTTTGGGAAGAGCGTTGTTATCCAAACCTTGCCGCTTTGCCGGAAGCCCCTGAGCAACTTCTTCTCTTGATCCCGACAAAAGCAGTGATTCAAACATTGGAGGAGGGATCCAGGCTCGGCTCTAAGGCCGCAACCATCTACAGCGCAGGATTTGGCGAAGGCGACGACACTCAGGGGAAAGAACGCGGGCAGGCCCTGAAGGAGCTTTGTAACCGCACAGGTATGGTCTGTTGCGGTCCGAACTGCATGGGCTCTTTTTCCGTGACAGAGGGGCTGTGGAGTTTTCCCACGGCTATTCCGCTTCTCCGTCCGGGGCCTGTGGGGCTTATCTTTCAAAGCGGCGGCTCGCTGGGAAACTGGGTCAAGGGCGCAAGCGAACGGGGGATCGGTTTCAGCTACGCAGTATCAAGCGGCAACGAGATCAGTCTCGATCTGGTCGACTATCTCTCTTTTTTGGTTAAGGATCCCGAGACCAAGGTTATCCTCCTCATGATTGAGGGGATACGCCGCCCCAAGGAATTCATGGCCGTCGCCGCCGAAGCGTTGGCCAAGAACAAGCCAATCCTGGTGATCAAACTTGGGCGCTCGGAACGGGGGAAACGCCAGGCGATATCGCACACCGGCGCGCTTGCCGGATCTGACGAGGTCTTCGATGCAGTCTGTCACCGTCTTGGGCTGATCCGCTGCCCGACACTCGAAGATCTCACGGAAACCGCGCTGGCCTTCATGCCGGGAAGGTATCCGCGGGGTCGTCGTGTCGCCATCGTGGTTAATTCGGGAGGGATGAAGGGTCTACTGCTGGATCATATCGAAGAGGTCGGGGTGGATCTCGCTCAATTGAGCGACGCGACTCAAAAAGCCATAAGGCCGCTTATCCCTGCGGAGCTTGCGGTGGAAAATCCGCTGGAGTGCGGCGTTGCCGGATTTGGCGACGAGAAGGGGTTCGTGGAAATTGTCCGCCTCCATGCTCAAGACGAAGGAGTGGATCTCCTGGGTATTCATGGCGAGCTGCCGCGTTATCCGGAGAAGAGAGAAGCTACCCTCTTCACGACTCTGGCGGCCACTACGGAAAAGCCCGTCATTGCCTTCGCCCGTTCCACTTACAGCCTGACGGACGAAAGCCGGACCTTTCAGGAGCAGGCGGGAATACCCTTTTTACAGGGGATCAAAGCCACGCTCAGGGCGCTCAAGGGATTGGGCTTATACGGCGAGCGGAGCCGGTCACCGATTCCGGCGATACCTGCCGCTTCAGGCAAAGCGGAAGATCTCGAAGGAGACAAGCTTAACGGTTTGCTCCGGAGTCGTGGAATCGACCTGCCGCGTCAGGTCATGGCCGTAACCGCTGCCGAGGCGGGGCAAAAAGCCAGAGGGATAGGTTTCCCTGTGGCATTGAAGCTCGTGGCGGCGGAGATCGTCCACAAGACAGAATCCGGCGCGGTGGTCCTGGGACTCAAGAACGCGGAAGAGGTCGAGGCCCAAGGGAAACAGCTCCTTTCCAAGGCGCCCGGCAAGGCTCAGTTGTTGATCCAGGAGATGGTCCAGGGAACCGAAGTGCTTCTCGGCGCCAGAACCGATCCGCAATTCGGCCCCTTCCTCATGGTCGGGTTGGGAGGAATCTTTGTCGAGGTATTGAAGGATGTCTCCCTAAGGCTCTTGCCTGTAGATGAAAAAGAAGCTTTAGCGATGTTGAAAGAATTGAAAGGATATCGGGTTTTAGAAGGAGTACGGGGCCAGCCGCCACGGGATATCAAAGCGCTGGCGCGGGCCATGACCGGTCTATCCGATCTGTTTGCTTCTTACCGCTCGATTCTGTCGGACTTCGAAATCAATCCGCTGATGGTGCGGCGCGAAGGCGAGGGCGTGGCCGCGGTGGACGTGCGGTTGATCAAAAGATGATATGGGCTGGCCCCGGCACTTGCTTTGTCGTGGCGAGTATCCAATTCCAATAAGATAGCGTTATTTCAACTCGGGGACGGTTTCAGAAAAGAGAGCTGGACATTTTCTCCGCCTTTGGGCAATAGAGGTTTAGGCCAATTGGGAAAAGGAGGGATCAAAAGTAACGCTACCTACTATTTAAAGTTTTTGGATTTATCAAAGAAGGGTTTTGAATAGGATGTGTTAAAACTGGTGGGGGCAATTTAAGATTCCGCATTTTCTCAAATTCTTTCTCATATCGTTCAAGCGTTCCATTATTAAAGTATTCTTTATAGTCTGTTAACAACTTTTTTATTTGTGTAGGGTGAGCTGCCGAACGAAAGTCTTCATTAAAATTGTAAAAATATTCTTTTAGTCCATCAGGCATTGCGCCTCCTTTATATTCCTTCAAAAGCTTTTCCATTAAGCTCATAAGATAAATTCTATTTTCTGGAGCGATAGTGTCTGTTATAGGGTTTCCTTTGTAATATTTTAGTCTGTCTCCTCCCTCTCCTAGGGTATCCGGGTCTATCCAATATATAGTCCCCGGCAATCCTAGTAACTCATTAACAAAAAGTCTTCTTATACCATAATGAAGATGCATAGGGTTGCCAGTCCTTCCACTATTTCCGCTTTTTGCAACAGGTTCTCCTCTTTTCACGAATTGTAATGGTTCTACTAAAGCTTTGTCCAAATGCATATAGACAGATACATAGCCATCACCATTGTCTTGCCAAACACTCAAGCCGCCTAAAGACCTGACTTCAACATTTAATATTTGTCCATCAGCCACAGCGACAACTGTAGTTCCAATAGGGACACTATAATCGATGCCTAGGAATGTGAATGAACCTCCTCTACGTTTGTGTCCTTCAAAATTTGCCAAAGTATAAGGACCATATACGGAATCCCAAGAGCTTTGAATAGCAGCAACACTACACCCTGCCAAACCTGTCCCTAAAGCAACTGCGCCACCGCCAAGAGCTATAAGCTCCAATGCGCAAAAATTTCTACTTGCATCAGAAAAAGTTGGGTGCTCTATTTCCTTTGCTAACTGCCTGAGATAATACTCCTTTTTGATTTTTTCAGGAGCAAACCTTTCCACTAACCTGTCAAGCATTGTTTCTTGAACCACAGATTTAATAAATAGCAGGAATTTGCTTTTGCGGTGTAGCCATCCGGAACTCACAAATCACATCCATGACCGGGCGCCATGCTCCGTCTAAGATCCAAAAGCAGCCCGATAAAATTCCTGTCATTCTCGCTGTCGCTCACTTGGTAATTCCTCAGTCCCACACCGTCTCAACCCATCCGCCTTCCTGTATTTGTTCATCTGCTGTAATGAGAGGATAGCCCAGGTGGCGGGCGGTGGCGACAATGGTTCTGTCGGCCGGATCACGAATGGAAGGCAAACTCTCTGCTTCTAGCAGGATGTCCAGGGTATAGGGCTGAACCTGAAAATTAGGTGCTTTGCTGACCTCTTCCACCCAACGATGGAACGGAATTTTCAGCCTCGTGAGCCTTTTCTCCGTAAGCCGCATGATTTCCTCGAAGACCGTCACAGGAATCACAACCACGTTGCGCCCTTCACGGACATCTTGAAAAATCCTTCTAGCCTTTCGACCAAGCCGACTAAACCTCTGAGTGCCAACAAAAACTAAAGGGTGCGTATCCGTGACGTAGATCACTTGAGCTGCTCAATCAACCGTTGAAGCGATGCTTCCCTTTCTCGCTTTAGCTCCTCAAGCGCTCGGTCTAGATCACCGATCATTTCCATCGTTCCTTCCAGCTTGAACGGCTTGCTTCGTTGTGCCTTTCTGTAAAAGCCAAGTTCCTTGTCAACCTTATCATGCCAGTTGGCGTCAACCAGCACGGCCTTGACCTTCGATCTCTGCATAATGGCAACGGGGCCTTTTCCCTTGTGAACCTCGTCCACTAAAGCACTCAGCTTAGCTCTAGCCTCGCTTAAAGAAAGCTGTTTCATCGACTTCGTTCCCTCCTCTGTTTATCTTGTACAATCAATTGTACAACAAACAACAGGGGAGTCAATCCCTTTTCTCTTCCAATTGCCAGTGATGGGAATCTGCTTTTGCGGTGTAGATCGGGAACTCACAAACCGCCTGCGTGACCGCGCGCGAGGCCCGGTCCAAGATCCTAGTGCATTTAGCTTCAGTAAAATGAAGTTACCTACGGCGTCCTCTGTCCAAGGCGCTTCACAAACCCTTCTTCCTCGATCGCCTTGACGAAACTCGCGTCGATAAAGGAGGCCGGGTCTGCTTTTAGAACCTCGGGGCGCGTCCGGCCCATTTCCGCAGTCAGAGTTTTCATTCCCTCCAGCGTTGGGTAGGGCAGGTCCGGGACCGCCGACCTGATGTATGCGTAAGCGCTGTCGAGGGTGTTGGTATCCGTCTTCACATATTTTTTCAGAACCCCGATCGTTTGAGTTTTCTGGGTTTTGAAGAAGTGAATAGCCTCGATCGTGGCGCGGCCGAAGCGTAGCATCGCATCGTGTTTTTCTCGCAGGATTTTCTGGCTCGAGATCACGCCGCTGTGCGGGTAGGGGATTCGCTTGCCGGCAAGATCGGCCAGAACTTTGAAGCCCATCTTTTCCGCAAACTCTCGCTCCGCGGCGCTGATGACCGTGAACTGCGCCTGTCCCTGCTGCATGGTGATCACGCGCAGATTCGTGGCGCCGATGACTCTCAGGTTGACATCGCGGTCCGGATCGAGTCCGATGCCACGCAGACCAAGTCGCATGGCAAAATCCGCGGACGTGGCGGCGGAATGGTTCGCGCCGATCTTACCTTTGAGGTCTTCGACGCGGTTAATCCCGGGCGTGGCGATCAAATAGTAGGGCAGGAAAACTTCGAATCCCATGACCATGGTCACGTCGGCGCCTCTGAGTTTTGCGCTAACGACGGCCGGCCCCGTTCCCGCGACCACTTGCAATTCACCGGCGAACATCGACATGAGCGCTTTAGGCGTTCCTTCTATGTAGATCACGTTGACGTCGAGACCGTGCTTCTTGAAGATCCCCATTTCCTTGGCAACCCAGAGAACCGAGGAAGAGCTTGCGTTAGGGGAAATATAGGCGAAGTTGAGCCGCTCCTGGGCGGGAGCCTCTTTCGACGCTGCCCAAAGGGCGGCGATCAAAAAGACGCACGAAAAAACAAATAAACGCAAAGGAAGATTGTTCTGAATAGTACGTGTCAGCATTTCGTCTCCTTGAAATGGGGCATGACCTCTTTCGCCCAGACCTCCATGACTTCGTCGTAGATGGTGTTAGGCGGAGTCAGCATAACACGGTTCACCCCTGCCTGCTCTAATTCCTTGACGCGCGCAACGCATTCCTCGGGCGTGCCGGCAATCGAGAAACGTTGAACGAGATAATCAGTAACGAGGCTAGGGTCCACTCGCTCCTCGATGGGTTTACTTATATCAAACGCCTCCATGAACCTCTTTACGCCGGGTAGCTCTTCCGGCGGGACAGTCTCCAGCGTAAAACGGAAATTATGGTGGGCTCGGTTGGCGAGTCGCCGCCGTACGAGGTCGCGCGCTCGCCGGCCGTCTTTGTCGACGCAAATCATCCCGGCTGCCATGACATCAATGCTCGACGCTGCCCGCCCGGCTTCTTGGGCTCCCTGTTGAATGTGTTCCCGCGCCCACTGGAGAACACGAAGGTCGAAGCCGTTTCCCAAGATGACGCCGTCCGCCACTTTTCCTGCAACTCGAAGAGTTCGCGGCCCTTCGGCCGATATATAAATGGGCACCGGCAGGAGTCCGATGCGGAGTTTCACTTCACCTCGAGGCGCCGCGATCGCCTTTCCCTGCACGAGGTTGCGGATCGTTCTAAGACCCTCTTCAAATCTGCTTACCGGTGTGGCTCTTCGTCCCAGGCTGTAAACCGGCCCGTCGCCCGTGCCCAACCCAAGGACTGCCCTTCCCCGGGAAATCTCATTGAGGGAGGCGGCAGAGCAAGCCAACACGGTAGGGTCACGGTAGACCATATTGGTGACGGCATTCCCCAAGCGGATGCGTTCGGTCTGAAGGGCGCAGATGGCCAGGATCTGAAAGGGGTCCGGGCAGTTCATCTGGCTGTCGGCAAGAAAGATTCCTTCGTAGCCAAGCTCTTCCCCCCGTCGGGCCCTATCGAGGCCCTGAGAAAAATCTCTTGGAGAGGTGTGAAGACTGAAATGGATGGTCATTTGTTCAGGCGCCTTTCAATTGGGATTTTGATTGAGAAGAATATTGCCTAATCTCTTCCAAGTCAACGTTATTTTTTAACCAGGCCATGGGCTTGACAAGGAGGACTGTGGCTGGCTAGCTTAGTCTCCAGGGATTCTCATGCGGAGGATAAACGGCGGAGCGCTTTGAATGTTAAACGGGAGGCAGACAATGGAACGTTTCCGATCTTTCTTTAATTCCTTAGTGACGATCATCGCCCTCGTAGGATGCGCGAGCTTAGCTGCGGCGGCTCCCATTGATGAACTGGTGGCTGCTGCAAGGAAGGAGGGGGTTATTGAGTTTCTTGCCCCATCCACGTTGGGCCCGCAGGGGGCGCAGACGTTAGCGGAGGCCTTTAACAAGCGATACAACCTCAATATCAGGCTGAATTATAGCTCGTCTTCTAACATGGTTGGCGACGTGACGAAGGTATTGACCCATGCAGCCGCCGGGGCGCCGCCCGAGTGGGATCTGATGGTGGTTACCGACGCCCACCATGCCTCGCTGTGGGTAAGAAAACTCCACCAGCCCTTCGACTACAGAAAGCTGGGCATAGATCCTCAGTCCATTCAATATGATAATGGGACCGTTATTTCAGCCAATCAGTTTGTTCTACCGGCCTACAACAAGAACATTCTCCCTCCTAAGGATGTGCCCAAGAGTTGGGAGGATCTTTTGGACCCCAAGTGGAAGGGGGGTAAGCTCGGCATGTCTACTGCGACCCATCACCCGGCCCGTCTAGCGACCGGAGCTTGGGGCGAGAAAAAAACCACCGAATTCGTGAAGTCCCTTGCCAAACAGGAGTTGACCCTGGGGACGCTCGGAGCGCTATACACCCGGCTCCAAGTGGGCGAAATCCTGGTTGCTGTCACGCTGACCGACAGCTATATCAACACAGCAAAAAAGAGCGGCGCTCCCATCGTCCATGCCGAAGGGATTGAGCCTGTGATCTCTCCCGCCTACAACGCCGGTGTGCCCAAGCGCGCGCTGCACCCCAATGTGGGACACCTCTTCGCCGCTTTTCTTACAACCCCCGAGGCGCAGGAGATATGGGAGAAGTATAACGGCCAGACCTCTGCTTTTATTCCGGGAACCAGGGCCTACAAGTACGTACAGGGAAAGAAGGTTCTTTATATGACCCAGGATCAAGCTGGGATGGTGGATAGGCTCACCAGAGAATATGGCAAGCTTTTTGGTTTCTGAAAATTGATTTTACTCTTCAGTCAAGAGCTTATCTTCCAATTCGTCGCGGTCGTCTGGCTGGCGCGGAAAGTGCGTTGCCAGGGTATCGCCGCAGCGCCCGATCGCCGCGCAAAAAGCATCACAGCCGTTTCCAGATTTAAGCCCGGAGGTGAGTATCTGCACAACTTCGTCCCACGTCCCGGGTGTGACCTTTTCATTGATCCCCCGGTCGGCGAGCACTTCGACCCGGTGCTCGAAGAGCGAGGCTAGGATCAGAATGCCGGTATGCGCCCGTGTGTAATGGAGACCATGGGTGATAAAGGCCGCGAGACTGCGGAGGTGAACAGCCTTGTCAATGCGCGCATTCGAGATGAGGCGGCGCTTGATGGAGGGGATGCGGCAAAGGATGAAGCCGAGCCCTGCTCCAAGGAGTGGCCAGGCAAGTTCCCAATCTGTGACTCCCCAGGAATAGCCAAAGAAAAGCGCGGCGGCAGCGCCGGTGACTAACCCAACGATCAGCCCCGCGAGCTCCACCTCGGTGTAGCTGCTGCTCGCGCCGATGATCATCGGCACGATTTCGCCCGACGTCCGTTGCTCGGCGGCAGCCACGGCCTGCCGGATTTTTTCCTGCTCGTCGGCTGTGAAATATTTCTCGGCGCGCATCTTAATTACCACCCTCCTGAGGCGCCTCCTCCGCCAAACCCGCCGCCTCCGCCACTGAAACCCCCTCCGCCACCGAATCCACCCCCGAAGGTAGGTCCTCCCCAACTTCTGTACCTGCGCGATCCCCCCGCGCTCCAGGCCTCCCCTGATCTGCGCCGGCTCAGGTTCCCTAAAACTCCGATGATGGGAATAGCTACTAGAAGGAGGATCAATAGTGCTCCAGAAAAAGGAGAGTTTCCTCTTGGGCCGGCGCGTCTTTGCGCCGCCTCTGGCAGGCGCTCACCGCTAGTTACTTTGAGGATTGCCTCTACGCCTGCTTCGATACCACCGGCAAAGTCGTTGGCGCGAAAATGCGGGACGATCACCTCGCGGATAATCCTGCTTGCGATTGCGTCGGGGAGAACCCCTTCGAGACCGTAGCCGACCTCAATCCTGAGCTTGCGGTCGTTTTTTACTATGAGGAGAATAACGCCGTTGTCGAAGCCCTTTTTCCCTATCTTCCACGTATCGGCTACTTTGATGCTGAAGCCCTCCAGGTCCTCTCCCTCAAGACCGGGGATCGTAAGTACCGCGACCTGATTGCCCGTCTCCTGCTCGAAACGGGCCAGGCGCTCTTCCATGGCGCGGGCCCGCTCAGGGGCCATTAGTCCGGAGTAATCGTTGACGTGGCCGCGCAGCCGCGGGACATCGAGGGCGCTGGAGAGAATGGAATGAGTGACAGCGAAGAGCAGGGCGAGAACAGCTAAGCACTGAGGATAGAGTATGGAGGATCGAGGATGGAAAATCGCTATCTTCGATCCTCGATCTTCGATCTTCGCTTTCCCCGCAGCCACGAGCTAGAACTTGACCGGAGGAGGCTCAGCCGCCTTCTCGTCTGTACTAAAAGTCTCGCGCACTGCAAGTCCTAAGAGATACTTGGCTGTCAGGTTCGTCGGGAAAAAGCGCACGCCTTTGTTGTACTCGGCCACTTTCTCGATGTAGCGCTTTCGCGCCACGGCGATGCGGTTCTCGGTCCCTTCGAGTTGCGCCTGGAGGTCTCGATAGTTCTGATTGGCTTTAAGCTCAGGGTAGCGCTCTACTGTCACCAAGAGCCGCGAAAGGGCGCCGGAGAGATCTCTTTGTGCCTCCTCAAAGCGTTTGAAGGCCTCCGGGTTGCTGAGCCCTTTGGCATCAATCTGCACCGAAGTGGCTTTGCTTCGTGCCTCGATCACTTTAGTGAGCGTCTCCTGTTCGAACTTCGATGCGCCTTTGACTACTTCGATCAGGTTGGGCACCAGATCGGCGCGGCGCTGATACTGGTTTTGCACCTCGCTCCAGGCGGCCTTGACATCCTCGTCCAGGGCCTGGAGGGAGTTGTAACCACATCCCGCCAGCGCTAGCAGCGTAACGAGTCCAATGGTCATAGACACGTAGCGTTTCATATTTCTCTTCAACTCCTCTAAACCTCTATCGCAGAGGGCGACAAACTTGTCAAGTAATAGGGGTAGAGAAGGTTGTTACAATGTTGACAAAGTGCTATGCTTATTATACTTGATTAGCTGGCTAAGCAAGCTGGTTATCCATGAAGGCTAAGAAGAAAAAGAAATCCCTCAATTTGAGAGGAGCCGCCGAGAAAATCTCTAGTGTTTTATGGGATTTTCTAAAAACCCTTCCACCTGAGGAGCGTAATAGGCGGCTTGATAAATTTCACGGATCGGTGCGGGCTAGAGTAGCTAGCGCAAGGGCTTCCTCCGCTGTGACCAATACTCATCAAAAGCACGGAGAGCCGCCTCGAACTGTTCCAACCCGACTTGTTGCCCGTAGCGGGCGGTAAGTTTTTTCAGTTCTTTAATAAAATCCTCTCTACGCTCGACTGTCCGCAGTAATCTAAGGACATCCTGCTTAAACCTTTTTTCTCTTTCGACATCATCGAGGTCGCGTATGGGCTTTCTGCGGCCCCTTGCCTGTTCTTGTCGCATCAAATGTCTTATGTCTTTAGACTTAAAAGCCATACGTTTTTTTTGTTTGTTTTGCCTTTCAACCCCTATCGCAGAGAGGGATAGTGTTGTCAAGTTTCGGCATTGGTTGACTTTGAGGGGCAAATCTGGTTTAAAAATAGGTCAAGGAAAACAAAATCATGTACGCAGTTATCAGGACGGGCGGGAAGCAGTACCGGGTAAGCCAGGGGGATGTCGTCCGGGTGGAAAAACTCGCCGGAGAGGTGGGGGATAGAGTTGCGCTGGATGAGGTACTATTCGTCGGCGGTGATGGGGAGGCTAAGATCGGCACCCCGACCCTGCCTGATGTCAAGGTTACCGCGGAGATTGTCGACCAGGGGCGGGCAAAAAAGATCATCGTCTTTAAGAAGAAGAGACGGAAAAGCTACAGTCGCAAGCGCGGGCACCGGCAGCACCTCACCACGCTTAAAATTACGGAAATTCAGGGATAGGTAAGGGAGTTGAAATATGGCTCATAAGAAGGCAGGAGGAAGCTCTCGTAACGGGAGAGACAGCCAGGGGCAGAGACGGGGAGTCAAAATCTTCGGCGGCGAGACCGTACGCGCGGGTAATATTATTATACGCCAGGTCGGGACACGCATCCACCCGGGAAGAAACGTCGGCATGGGCCGGGACTTCACGCTCTTCGCCAAGATCGACGGCGTGGTCCGCTACGAGCGGCTAGACAGAGAGAGAAAGCGGGTGAGCATACTTCCGCTTTAGTTCCTTTCTGGCCCCCGGCGGAAAAGCCCCTTTTGGGGCTTTTTTTTTGCCTGGAGAAGGGAGATGATAGGGCCTAATTGCAAAATTCAAAATACAAATTGAAAAGTGCAAAATCAAGATTAGCCGGGAGGGTTTCGGAATAATTTTGCAATATCCATTTTGCAATTTTCATTTTTCACTGTAGCTTATATGAAATTCGTTGATGAGGTAAAAATTAAAGTGAAAGCCGGTGACGGCGGTCGCGGCTGTGTGAGCTTTCTCCGGGAAAAGTATGTGCCCCGTGGGCGCCCGGATGGGGGAAATGGAGGGGATGGAGGAGACGTGGTGGCCGTGGCGGATGCGCAGCTCACTACGTTGCTTGATCTACGTTACCAAAAAGAATATCGAGCCGGCAGGGGAGTGCACGGCAGGGGAAAAGATCAATACGGGAAGAGAGGGGAGGAAAGAATTATTGCCGTGCCGCTAGGGACCGTGATTCGAGACGCGCGCACCGGAGATCTCCTCGCGGACCTCAAAGCCCGGGGGGAGCGAGTCGTGGTTGCGAGCGGAGGAAGAGGCGGGAAGGGAAACGCCCACTTTGTTTCCTCTACCCATCGAAGCCCCCGTCTGGCTCAACCCGGGCTTCCTGGGGAGGAAAAAGAGCTCGAGATCGAGCTGAGGCTTTTGGCGGACGTGGGAATTATCGGTCTTCCTAATGCCGGGAAATCTACCCTGATCTCGGTGATCTCCGCGGCACGGCCGAAAATCGCCGACTATCCTTTTACCACGCTGGTCCCCAATCTGGGCGTGGTCGGTTATGGGGAAGGGAAGAGTTTCGTCGTCGCGGATATTCCCGGTCTTATCGAAGGGGCTCACCGGGGAGAGGGGCTCGGGCACAAGTTCTTGAAACACGTCAGCCGGACGAGCCTCTTGCTCCACCTGCTCGATGCCTCGAAGATCCGCGAGGAGGATCCTCTGGCGGATTGGCTTGCGGTCAACCGGGAACTGGAGCTCTTTGATCCGGCCCTGGCTGAGAGGCAGCAGATTGTGGTGGCGAACAAGATAGATCTGCCCGAGGGCAGGGCGAAGCTTCAGCTCTTGGACAAACTCCTTCCCCCTGCTTTTCGTCCCTACTGTGCTATTTCCGCGGTTACGGGCGAGGGACTCGAAGAGCTCAAGAGGTTGGTCGGAATCAAGCTGGAGGAAGCCAGAGCGGCTAAGGGCGAGGATCATGCTGCAGCGGGATTATAAGAAGCGGCTTTTGCGGCGCGCGCGCCGTGTGGTTGTCAAAATCGGGAGCCAGATCCTCTCTTCTCCCGCAGGGATCGAAGAAGCCAGGATCAAAGGACTGGTGCGGGATCTCGCCGCGCTCCACGATCAGGGTAAAGAGTTGGTCGTGGTCAGCTCCGGGGCGGTGGCCGCGGGGATGACCCGGCTTGGAGTCAAAGAGAGACCCAAAACGGTGCAGCAGAAACAGGCCCTGGCAGCGGTGGGGCAGATCAAGCTGATGGCCATCTATGAAAGGTATTTCTCCCGATTCAATAAGAGTGTGGCCCAGGTGCTGCTGACCCATGAGGATCTGGCCGATCGGCGCCGCTATCTTAACGCCAAGCACACCCTGCAGACGCTGCTCGAGTTGTCCATCATTCCGGTGGTGAATGAGAACGACACTGTGGCGGTCGAGGAAATAAAATTCGGCGACAACGACCATCTGTCCTCGCTCGTCGCGACGCTGCTTGAGGCGGATCTCTTGGTGGTCCTGAGCGATGTCGATGGTATTTTCGACCGCGACCCCCGAGCTCACCAGGGGGCCCGGTTGATTCCCCTGATCGCGGATATCAAGAAAGCCAAAAGGGAGCTCGGCGGGGAAAGCAAGAGTCTCTACGGGACCGGCGGCATCTCCACAAAGATCAGCGCAGCGGAAAAAGCCGCCGCGGCGGGGATTCCCACGCTCATCGCCAATGGACTGAGCGCCGGGATACTGCCGAAGCTCTTTGACGCCAAGGAGGAGATCGGCACGTTGGTTCTCCCCGAAGAGAATCGCATGGCCAGCCGCAAGCACTGGATCGCCTACAACTTGAAACCGGCGGGGGAGATCGTTGTGGATCAGGGGGCCTTCGAGGCACTGGTGAAAAAAGGGAAGAGCCTTCTGCCGTCAGGCCTGAAAGAAGTCCACGGCTCTTTCGGAGTCGGCGAATGCGTCCGCTGTCTCGATGTCCAGGGGCGGGAGTTTGCCCGCGGCCTGGTCAATTACAGCTCGCAGGAGTTGAATCAGATCAAGGGATTGCATACAAGTAAGATCGAAAAGGTTTTGGGCTACAAGGCCTATGACGAGATCATTCATCGGGATGATTTGGTACTGCTTTGACAAGAAGAAGGCAGAAAGCAGAACGCAGTAAGCAGAAGGATGAAGGGTTCAAGGGTTGAAGGGATAAAGGGATAAGGGTTGGAGAAGTAAAATGTCGTTGAAGGATGATGCCATCGCGCTAGGAAAGAAGGCCCAAGAGGCGGCGCGCCGGCTCGCCCAACTTTCTTCCGGAGAGAAAAACCGCGCCTTGCTCCTGATGGCCGATCGTCTCGAAGGGCAAAAAGAGCTTCTTTTGAAAGAAAACAGGAAAGATCTGGATCTTGCCCGCCAGGCACAACTCTCTTCGGCCTTGCTCGACCGGATCGCCCTGGATGCAAATCGGATAGCGGCCATGGCCAAGGGGTTGAGGGAGGTGGTTGCCCTGCCTGACCCCGTGGGGGAGATCGTCAAGATGTGGCGCCGCCCCAACGGGCTTCAGGTGGGAAAGATGCGCATCCCGCTCGGAGTCATTGCCATGATCTACGAGGCGCGCCCGAACGTTACCGCAGATGCTGCGGCTCTGTGTCTCAAGTCGGGCAATGCGGTCATTCTGAGAGGGGGTAGCGAGGCCCATTTTTCCAGCCGCGCGATTGGCGCAATCCTGCAACAGGCCTCAGCGGAAACGCAGGTGCCGCAGGAGGCCATCCAGGTAGTCGAGTCCAAAGATCGCGCCATGGTCCACGAGCTGCTCCAACTGGAGGATTACATCGATCTCGTCATTCCGCGCGGCGGCGAAGAGCTTATCCGCATGGTCACCGCCAACTCCAGGGTTCCGGTGATCAAACATTTCAAGGGGGTCTGTCACGTCTACGTGGATAACGATGCGTCTGTGGAGATGGCGGAGCGCATCTGCGTCAATGCCAAGGTGCAGCGCCCTGCCGTATGCAATGCAATGGAGACGCTGCTGGTGCACGAAGGGATCGCCCCTGCTTTTCTTCCCTCCATGATCGCCAAGTTCCAGGCCGCGGGAGTGGAGATCCGCGGCTGTGAGAAGACACGCGCCCTGGTCCCCGGAATCAAGGCCGCTAATGAGGCGGATTGGACGACCGAGTATCTCGACCTCATCCTTTCGGTGCGGGTGGTCAAGGACATGAGTGGTGCCATCGATCACATCGAGCGGTACGGCTCTCAGCATACGGAGACCATTGTCACTTCCGACTATCAGAAGGCGAGGGAATTTCTAAGCCGGGTCAACTCTTCGGCTGTCCTGGTCAATGCCTCCACCCGCTTCAATGACGGTGGGGAGCTGGGTTTAGGGGCAGAGATCGGGATCAGCACGAGCAAGATCCATGCGTTCGGTCCGATGGGGCTGGAGGAGCTGACCACGACCAAGTTTGTCGTCTTGGGCGACGGGCAGATTAGAGAATGAAGATCGGCCTCTTTGGCGGTACGTTCGACCCGATCCATTGGGGCCATCTCCGCAACGCCGAGGAGGTGCGGGAGGCCTTCTCCCTGGATCGCCTGCTCTTTATTCCTGCCGGCATCCCGCCGCACAAAAGAATGCGGCCCGTCACGCCGGTGCGCGACCGTGTCGCGATGGTGCGCCTGGCGATCGCCAAGAACCCAGGCTTTACCCTCTCCACAGTGGAGCTTTCGCGCCCCGGGAAATCCTACTCGATCGACACGGTCCGCGATTTTGCCAAATCGCGCGGGCCGAAGGATTCGCTCTATTTTATCCTTGGTCTGGACGCCTTCCTGGACATCGGCTCCTGGAAGGAGTTCGAGGTGATTCTCTCTCTCTGTCATTTCATCGTAACTTCCCGGCCCGGGTGCGAAGACTCGCTGTCGCTCGGCCGCATGCCCGTTGCGGTGCGCAGGCTGTTTTGTTATGATCGGCGCGAAAAGTTTTACCGGCACAAAAGCGGCACGAAGCTCTATTTTTTTAAACTGACGGACATAGCGATCTCGGCCTCGGACATCCGGAATCGTGTAAAGGAGGGGAAGTCCATCCGCTATCTGGTTCCTTTGCAGGTTGAGAGCTACATCAAGAGAAGAGGCCTGTATCGAGGGCGCCGGGAGGGACGCTGACGAGGTCCAAAGAGGTTGACTCCCGGGAAAAGGCCCTGCTCCTCTGCCGCTTCGCGCTGGAGAAGAAGGCCTACGATCTTATCCTGTTGGAGGTGCGTGAAATCACCTCCATTGCCGACTATTTCATTATCTGCTCAGGCCGCTCGGATCGACAGGTTCAGGGCATCGCTCAGGGAATCGAAGGAAACCTCGGACCCATGGGTATTCATCCCCTGTCGGTCGAGGGCATGAGCCGGGGCCAGTGGGTCTTGATGGACTTTGCAGACGTCGTCGTGCATATTTTTTATCAACCGGTGCGGGAGTTTTACGACCTCGAAGGACTTTGGCATCATGCCCCGCGAGTGGGGCTGCCCGAGCCCTATTCCACTCTTGTCAACCAGTTTAGCATCAGGACTGAGCGCCATCCGTGACCGGCTAAAAAAAGTCGGCCTGTTACTTGCCAGATCGGTCTGTTGCCCTGTAGATAGGGAAGAAAGGAAAAGAGATCTTGCGCGAGCAACGCCCTATCGTTCTGATTATCCTCGACGGGTGGGGAGTCCATCCCCGCAAGGAGGGGAATGCCATCGCGCGGGCAGCCACTCCTAACATGAGCGGCTATGCCGCCCGCTATCCCTCCACCACGATCTCCATCTCCGGGCTGGATGTCGGCCTCCCCGACGGGCAGATGGGGAACTCCGAGGTCGGTCATATGCACCTGGGTTCCGGCCGCGTCATCTATCAGGACCTTACGCTTATCCACCGTGCCATGGACGACCGGAGCTTTTTCTCCAACCGGGTTTTTCTCGATGCGATGCGAACATGCAAGGAGGCGAGCGGAAGACTCCATCTCTTTGGCCTTCTGGGGGACGGCGGGGTGCACAGCCACCAACGCCATATGGAGGCGCTCATCGAGCTCGGATTGAGAGAGAAAGCGGGAGCGATCTTTCTCCATCTTTTCCTGGATGGCCGGGATACTCCGCCGACCAGTGGCGAGCGTTTTTTGCTCGCGCTGGGGGGGAAGATCAAAGCATACCCGGGAGTTCGGATCGCGACCTTGGGCGGCCGCTACTACGGGATGGACCGGGATAAGCGATGGGAAAGAACGGAGAAGGCCTATGTGGCGCTCACCGAAGGCGTCGGAGTTCAGGCAAAATCTCCCCTGGAGGCGATACGAAAAAGCTATCAGGAGCGGGTCACGGATGAATTTGTCCTTCCCACCGCGATCGAGGGGTGCGTTCCCGAGGGTCTGGTCCGGGACGGTGATGCCGCGATCTTCTTTAATTTCAGGGCCGACCGCGCGCGCCAGCTCACCCGGGCCTTTACGGAAAAGGAGTTCAAGGAATTCCCCCGTAAGCGGCAGGTGCGATTTTCCACTTATGTCACCATGACCGAGTATGACAAGAGTTTTGCTCTCCCCTTCGCCTTTCCCCCGCGGGACCTCAAAAACATCCTGGGGGAGATCGCCAGCCAACAGGGGATCCGTCAACTCCGCATCGCCGAGACGGAGAAATATGCGCACGTGACTTACTTTTTCAACGGCGGGGAGGAGAAAAAATTCCCGCTCGAAGAGCGTATCCTTATCCCCTCCGCCAAAGACGTTTCCACCTACGACCTCAAGCCTGCTATGAGCGCTTATGAAATAACCGAGGCGCTACTCAAGCAGATTGAGGAGCGGCGCTACGACCTGGTGATCCTGAACTACGCCAATGCCGACATGGTGGGTCACACGGGAAACTTCGAGGCCACCATCCGCGCCTGCGAGGTTGTCGATGAATGCGTCGGCAGGGTCGTCCATGCGACCCTAAGAAACAACGGCCGGGCGATCATCACCGCCGATCACGGCAACGCGGAGCAGATGATCGACTACGACACGGGCGATATCCACACGGCCCATACCTCCAACCCGGTGCCGCTGATCCTGGTGGATGAGGAGCTAAGGTCTCATCGTTTAAGGTCCGGAACAGCCATCGATGTCGCACCGACGGTTCTAAGCCTGTTCGGCGCCCCTCAACCCGGGGAGATGACGGGCCGCAGCCTTATCATCGAATAGCTAATTATTCATTTTGAATTCTTGATTTTTAATTAAAAATTCAAAATTCAACATTCTATGCTTGGTGTCCGCTTAGGCCGGGCCCTAGATTGGCTCTACCCGCCGCGCTGCCGATTCTGCCACGAGAGAATTATCGGCCAGGACGAGGAATGTTTTTGCCACGGCTGCCGAGCGAAGATCCGTTTGGTTTCCCATCCCCTCTGCACCACATGCGGCCGCCCTTTTCTAGACGCGGGCGGAGAAGACCATCTCTGCGGGCCCTGTCTGATGCATCCTCCTTACTTCCGCGCGGCGCGCGCCTGGGCCTGCTACCCCGGCGAAGAGCACCGGGACCATCCCCTGCGTGAGGTCCTACAGCGCTTCAAGTACGGTCGCAGGGTTTCCCTGGGCAAGCCTTTGGGCCGGTTGATGGCGCAAGGTTGTTCGGAATTCTTAACTGGACAATCTTTGGATATCATTATCCCCGTGCCGCTCCATCCGAGAAGGCTTCGCTGGAGAGGTTTTAACCAGGCGGTAATCCTGGCCTGGGAAGTGGGCCGTTTATGGCAGCTTCCCGTCGATCCCTTTATTCTTTTTAGGTCCAGGGAGACCCCGCCCCAAACCCAGCTTGCCGAAGAGGAGAGAAGAAAAAACATGCGCGGCGCATTTTCCTTGAACCCGGCGAAACCCGTTCAGGGGCAAAGAGTGGCGCTGGTGGATGATGTCTATACCTCCGGTGCCACAGTCAATGAGTGCAGCCGCGCGCTCATGCGCGCCGGGGCAAAAGAGGTCTTTGTGCTCACGCTGGCGAGAACGGTATAATGGCTCGTGGGTCGTTTGCCTGGGAGCATCTCTCAGGTCCGATGCAATACAGTCGTCTTACGCTCGACAGATTACTAAGAGAATCTATGTCGTACGCTTGAATCTCCTCGTCCGATGCATCGGCCCTTCAAGATACCCCCAGGCAGAAATGATGTATTAGGATGTTTTCATGGCTAGAGATGATCAAAAGCGGTGGGATGAAAAGCATGCATCAAGACACGGGAAAGGAGGACCTTCGCCCTTCTTGCGGGAGATTTTAGCGGCCGGCTCGTGGCAGATTCAGCCCGGCAGGGCGCTCGATCTCGCCACCGGCAAGGGACGGAACGCCTTCTTTCTCGCTGAGAAAGGTTTTCATGTAGAGGCGGTCGATATCTCTGAGGTCGCCTTGCAGGAGGGGCAGAGAGCGGCACAAGAAAGGGGGTTGGCCGTTACTTTCAGACAAGCAGACCTGGACCGAATAGAGCTCCCCGAGGGCGCTTATGACCTGATCCTGAATTTCAATTTCCTCCAGCGCTCGCTCATCCCCAAAATGAAAATGGCCCTCAAGCTCGGCGGGTATATCGTGTTCGAAACTTATCTTATCGACCAGCGGGTTCTCGGCCATCCCAGCAATCCCGCCCATCTCCTCGGCCACAACGAGCTGTTGGAGCTTTTCCGCGACTTTCGTATCCTCTATTACCGCGAAGGAAAATTCTTCGAGAGCGGGCAGGAGGCCTACCGCGCCGGACTCTTCGGGCAGAAGGTAAGGTAAAGATGATCAGTCCACCGCGCGTATGTGGCCTGTCGCTTTTTGCCAGGATCGGTTGAGGCTTGCGAAGAACAATCCCCCCACGATGAACATGACGACGAGGGACCACAACAGGGGCTCGTAGGTTTTCCACCGGTCAAAGATCACTCCGGCGATCACCGGACCGAGAACTCCTCCCCATGTGTAAAACAAAGTCATGTAGCCGCGTATCTTGGCGTAATGCTTCCTGCCGAACAAATCTCCGACTACGGCCCATCCAAGCGGGAAAGTAGCCTCCACGGCGGCAAAAACAATCGTAAACAGGCACAGCGACCAGAGCGAGCTTCCGACGATCGGTAGGAACATCGCGCCGGCGGCGGCAAATAAGATGAATGCGGTCATGCGGGGCTTGTTCGCCTTGTCGGCAAGCCAGCCCAGGATAAGCGTCGACGCCATGCCGAGAAATGCAAAGACGCTCAGCAACAAAGCCGCCTGCGGTTGGCTAAAGCCCTTCCAAACCATGAGGGGCACGAAATGAACGGAGATCGCATGGTAGGAAGCGTTGCGAATACCCGCCGCCAGCACCGATCCCCAGAACGCGAAGGACCGCAGCGCCTCGGCCACGGTAACTTCGACTTCCGATTTGATCGTCTGCTCTGCGCCGTCTTTGCCGGGTTCCGGGCCCGCGGGTTCGTCACCGTCGGGCAGGAGTCCCATGCTTTCCGGCGACCGGCGAATGGTGAGGCACAGCGGTATGCCGACCACCAGGAACAAGAGCCCCCCAATGGCGGCCCCCCAACGCCATCCCCAGGCTTGTACGATGACGCTTAGAACCGGAGCGACGAGAACCCCGCCCAGCCCGAACGCGGCGCTACTGATGGTGATGGCGCGGGCGCGGTAGCGGATAAACCAGGTGTTGATCAACACCATGGGCGCATGCATAAATCCGCCGACGTGGGCGAGAGAGATAACGCCGAGATAGACGATCAAAAAAGTTGCGTAGCTGTTGACCTGGGAGAGAAGCAGGTAGCCGACTCCCATGAGTAAAACCGCCGCCAGCATGATCGGCTTTGGGCCGTGCCGGTCGAGTAAATGACCGATGACGGGTCCTTCGATGGCGCCTTCCGCGCGCGCCAGTGAAAAAGCCAGCGAGGTCGAGGTTCGGTTAAGATTTAGATCTTGGCTGATAGGAAGAAAAAACACCGTAAAGCCATAACTATGAAGTCCCGCGCCGAGCACGCGCAAAGCGCAAGTAGCGGCCACCATGCGCCAGCCGTAGAAGAGTCCGGTTAGTTTCTTGAGCAAGAGAACGGTCCTGTAGGGGTGATTCGGAATTTATAAAGTTAGACCATCACTTACCATGACGTCATGCTGAGTGAAAGCGAAAAATCGTCCGTGGGGACGACAACGTCTACGTGTCGAGCTCGGAATAATGCCGAAAGATGCCTTGTTGGTTGAAAGGCAAGCGCCGTTGCGACTTGAGGTAGGCGGCAATCCGGCGGCGAGCCGAAACGCGATCGTACAGCGCGACCAATCGCGGGTATGTGGGCTCCAGCCTCGCCATCGCGCGCGGAAAGGCATAGCGCAGGCCGGCGATCATCTGGAACATCGACAGATCGACGTAGGAAACCTCTTTGCCCACGAGATAGTCGGTCCCTTTCGGATTGCGATCGAGTATCTGCTCGAAGTAATCAAGGAACTTTGGCAGCCGTTCGGCCCTGAAATCCGCGGCGCGCCGCTTCGCTTCAGGCTTTTGCTCCTCATAGTAGAGGCCGCCTGAGATCGGATGGTGGGTGTCGTGGACCTCGACGACCCAATCGGAGATCGTGAGTTGCAACTGGTGGGCCCAGAGCCGGCTCGCCTCGTTTTTCGGCACGAGGCCGAGGCGCGGGCCGAGAAACAGCAGGATATTGGCGGTTTGCGCGATCACCAGGCGGCCGGCTTTCAGGAAAGGTGGCGCGAACGGGGGGTGCTCCACCGAGCGGCTTTCCAGGAAGCGCATCAGCGCGGGAATACCACGGCCACCGCGCTTGGGGAGACGGGCCACGTCCACGTATTCCGCGCCGGCGTCCTCCAGCGCAAGCCGGACAAACTCGCCGCGGCCTTGTATGGAGGGCCAGTAATACAACTCGTAGCGCATGTGAGTCCTCCTCTGCTACAGAAATTCTTTGTTACTCGCGCTTGGTGCCTAGAGCTTCATGCCTAAATGTCGCTGCTTGCGGTCCAGGAAAGTTGTAAAATCCGCCTTTAGACCGGTCAAAAAGGTCTCAGATGCAAGGCGCGCGAGAAACTGACGAGCGAAAGCGTACTTAGAAAGTACGTTGGAGCGAGGCAGTCGAGCGCAACGAAGCAAATGAGTCTTTTTCAACGGTCTATATTAACGCCAGGCGGCGTCGGAGGGTACCAGGTTCTTGCCGAAGCGGCGCTCGGGCGGGGCGGCCAGCCAGCGCTGGCTCTTCTCGAAGTAGAGCTTGAAGTGGGGCGTCTGCCGGTGCGCCTCCAGCGCCGCCTCGTCCCGGTAGATCTCGTAGAAATAGAAACGGTTCGGGTCGTCCCGGTCCTGGATCACGTCGAAGCGCAGGCAGCCGGGCTCGTCCTTTTCCGAATGCTCCGCGTCGTAGCGGACGATTTCCAAGAACTCCGAGACATGCTCGGGTTTTACCTTGATAGTCACGTGCAGAACCACCATGGATGCACCTCCTGCCTGGGAAAGACTATCTTATCCGTCCCCCCGCGTCTAACGGACCATGTATAAGAACAAAGCAAGAGGCTTAGGACTCTCCCTTAAATCTGCTCTTTTTGTAGCATCGAGTGGTCGCATGATCTAGCGGAGGAAATGCCAAGATCCAAGACCTGAACCTCAAGCTTAGCATGAGGTGAAAGTTGGGAGTGATAGGTGAAATACAAGATCCAAGACCCCGTATGCTATCAGCTCAAGGAATTCGACCAAACCGCACCCGGCCTGGCTGAACGACGGTGAATTTTCCTTTGAGCCGTTCGCCCCTTCTTCGGACAATGTCGACAACGGTTTTGGCAATGCCCGCCCGCGCCTTTGCCGGAAAGCGTAGGAAAAGGACACCTCCCGTTGCTTGTCTATTTGCATAGACTAGCTGACCGAAGTCTTTGTCTTCAGTTACCACGATGCGCTCTTCCTGAAGTGCGCGCTCCATGACGCTGTCGTCTTCTTCCCTCGGCGAGACTTCGGCAATAGCCACAACATCATGTCCGGCAGTCCGGAGAGCGAGAACAACACCGAAATCACAGCTTTCATCGGCCAAGAAGCGCATCGATCAACGCTTTGAGCGCTTGCGGGGCGGCTCCAGGATGAGCGTTTCCTCGTGTGCCACCGTGTCTGCGGCGTAACCGATAGCGGCTTGAATGTCCCGCCGGCTAAGACGTGGGTAGGCATCGAGCAAATCAGCCTCGGCGGCTCCCTCGCTGAGTTTACGCAGGATCAACTCGACCGGAATCCGAGTTCCCCGGATCACCGGTTTCCCCAGCATCACCTTGGGGTTGATCTCAATTCGATCGGTAATCGTCATTGTCATCTCCTTAATAGACGCCTATTTTGGTATTGCCAGCAGCATAGCATCCAGCAGCCGCTTTTCTTTGCTGCCCCTAGGATACAACGCCGAGAGGGCATTCGCCAAGCGGAAAAAATCCGGGCTACGGTCCTGCGAGGCGTGAGAAAAAACTACCGCCTTCCGCCTGTCGCCTCATGCCTAAGGTGAAAGTTGGGAGTGATAGGTGAAATACAAGATCCAAGCCATGACCCTCAAGCCAAGCACGAATGAAGGGTGGAGGCGCACTGACGTAGTTCGGTGCGATGAAGACTCCCGAGCCCCTTTTTTTGTGGCTATCAGCCGCGCTAGAAACCACTTGACGATTGTACGGTAATGCCGTACAATGCATCATGATTGTCGGGAGGTTCCGGCACAAAGGCCTCAGACGCCTTTACGAAGATGACGACCCGAGCGGCGTGCCTGCCCACTCTGTCAGGAAGATCAGGGCGATTCTGGCCGCCCTGGAGTTTGCCGATAACCTCTCGCAAGTGGCGACCATGCCGGGCTGGAAGATTCATCCGCTTAAAGGCGACCGGAAAGGCGAATACGGCATCACTGTAACAGGCAACTGGCGGATTACTTTCAGGCTTCAAGGCAATGCCGTCACCGAAGTGAACTTTGAGGATTATCATTAGGAGGAATAGACCATGGCTATGAAGAACCCGCCCCATCCGGGCGAAATTATCCGGGAGGGGATCATTAAGGCTCTCGGTTTGACTGTAACCAGAACGGCCGAAATTCTCGGCGTGCGCCGCGCAACGCTGTCCGATGTAACCAACGGCAAGGCCTCTGTTTCCGCCGAGATGGCCCTGCGCCTGGAAAAGGCATTCGGCGTCAGTATGGATTTGCTCCTGAAAATGCAGGCCGGTTACGATGCCGCCCAGGCCCGCATGCATGGAGACCGGATTAAGGTCAAGCGTTTCAAGCCCGCTAATGCCCGGCAGGGAAACCCTAGCTAAGATTGTACAGAGTAAAAGGTCTGACCCTCGACACTGCCTAGTTTTTTTAGGCATAATCGCCGGGACTCTTGTAGGGGATGAGATCGGAGATTGCTTTGAAATGATCGTCGTAGGCGACGATCACTTCACACCCGTAAACCCGAGCGGTAATGGCGTGGGGGAGGTCACTAGAGTCGCGCAGGGCCGTGAACTTGCGAGCATGGCGGGCGCGCTCGCTACGCGCCAGAAAAGGAAGAATGTGCAGCGGGAGTGTAAGGATCTTCTCTAAAGCGGCCTTGCCGAAGGCTGCGCCCGTAGGAAAGTCCGGGGCATTATCCAGGGCAAATACGTATACCTCGTGTAGGGCGTAGAAGGAGGTCGCGCCCGAAAGGGAGCCGGCGCGGATGTTGGCGAAGAATTTTTCCGTATCTGGATAACGACTTTTTTCGGCCGATTGCGTGAGGGTATAGACCAGCAGAACGGAGGTGTCGATATAGAGCAACTACTTGGTTCCTGTGCGCTTCTTGGCAGGCTTCTTACGCGATGCCTCCAGCGTCTCCTCATGCGCGAGGATACGCCTTAGGCTGGCCTTCCGAGCTCGGTGGAGCAGCACAGAGGGAGATTTCTCACCGATGTATTTGGCGAATTCCTTAAGGTCCATTGATTCAATAACTACCAAGCAAGGGCTAAAGAGTCAAGCAAAGCCGAACCGCGATTGCCTATCCCATTCAATTTTAACTTTTTACTTTTACCTTTTGACTTTCTTCTGAGATGACATACAAGATCCAAGACCTGATAATCATCTAGCAGGCTTCTCCGAGAGGCACTAAGATTGGCGATGAGCCAACCCGACAACTCAAAAGGAGGAGACGAAGATGAAACTATACGGAGCGATCGATCTGCACTCGACCAATAACGTAACGGTGGTGATCGATGAACAAGATCGAGTTGTCTATCAGAAGCGTTTGCCCAACGATCTGGCATTGATCCTAAAGGAACTCTCAGTCTATCAATCCGAGCTTCAAGGCA
>Ga0082335_1002039_pt1 | contig 39346 bp, 34 predicted proteins | sample Subgrocontami58m_FD_72375 | JGI IMG/M metagenome (GOLD analysis project Ga0082335, IMG submission 72375) | Subsurface groundwater microbial communities from S. Glens Falls, New York, USA - GMW37 contaminated, 5.8 m (SPADES assembly) (version 2) ...
CCTCGTTCTCGCTGAAGGTGCGAAAGAGGAACACGAGCGACGGGACGAGCACCACCGCGCCGATGACCAGGGAGACGAGGAACGGGACGAGGGTCGTCGGCCCGGCCGCCAGGTCGGAGATACGCTGGTCGGGCGGGATGAGGTAGGGGTACTGGACGGCGCCCCATCCGGCGAGCACCAGCGCCACCGTGCCCGCCGCGACGGGCGGCGCCAGCGTATACAAGCGCCGCCAGAGCACGACCAGCGAGGCGAGTCCCAGGATGACCGCCGTCCCTATCACGACCAGCGGGAACGGGGCGAACAGGCGCTCCCAGAAGGGCCTCGCGTCCCAGGACGCCACGAGCAGAGCGACGGTGGTGAGCGCGCCCAGCGCGACGCTGGCGAGGATGCCGCGCCGCCGGAAGTCCTCTCGAAGCTGCCCGTCGGTCCGGACGGTCATGAAGTAGGCCGTGAGGAAGGCGCAGACCGCGACGCCGATGAGCCCGGTCGCCAGAGGGAATGGCCGCAGCCACGGGTTGGACCGCAACGTGGCGGTGCCGCCCTGAGCGCTGATGTCGCCGCCGGCCACGGCGCCGAGGGCGATGCCCATGGCCAGAGGGGTGATGATGCTGGCGATGGAGAAGAATGCCCCCACCAGCGGGACGCGCGTCTCGTTCCCATCGCCGAAGTGGCGGAAGGCGAAGGCGACGCCCCGGAAGATGATGCCGACGAGGACGACGACCAGCGGGATGAAAAGGGCCGTGAAAAGCTGGGCGAACGCGGACGGAAACGCGGTGAACAGCGTCACGATGACGAAGATGAGCCAGATGTGGTTCGTCTCCCACACCGGGCCCATCGCACGGAAGACGGCCTCGCGCTGCCGGGCCGCCCGCGGCCCGCTGGCCAGCGCCGTCCAGACGCCCCCGCCGAAGTCGGCGCCGCCGAACACCGCGTAGGCGATGATCCCCAGCAGGATGACGCCCGCCGACAGGTCTTCAAGCAGCACTTGGTCCCTCCGTCCTCCGCGCCGTCTTGTCCACGGGCCGGCTGCGCTCCCGCAGCAGCAGGACCACCAGGCCCACCGTGAGTATCACGTACACCAGCAGGAACACCGCCAGAAGGAGGCTCACCCCCTGCTGCGGCGTCGCCCCTTCACTCACCCGCATGACCCTGTAGATGATCCAGGGCTGGCGTCCGAACTCGGTCACGAGCCACCCGGCCTCCAGCGCGACGAAGCCCAGCGGCGCGGCTGCGACGATGGCGAGAAGGAGCGGGCGTCCGGGGCGAACGGCCCTGCGCCGCCAGACCGTCGCCCAGAACCACGCGGCCACGAGCAGCAGGAAGGAGCCAATGCCGACCATGACCTGGAACGGGTAGTGCACAAGGCGCGGGTCCGGGATTTCGTCCGGTGGGAAACTGTTCAGCCCCCGCACCTCGGCGTTGGGGTCGAAGAACGTCAGCAGGCTGGCGAGTTTGGGAATTTCGATGGCGTAGGGCGTCGTCCTGGTCGTGGGGTCGGGGAAGCCGCCGATGCGCAGAGTGGCGCCCCGCTCCGTCTCGAACTGCGCCTCCATGGCCGCGAACTTCTCGGGCTGGTTGTGCGCCAGGAAACGGGCGCTCGCATCGCCGCTGACAATCTGGATGACCGTGAAGACGGCGGCGACCGCAAGTCCCAGTGTCAGCGCCTTTCTGTTGTACACGGAATGGTCGCCGCGCAGCATGGCGACTGCGTACACGCCCGCGACGGCGAAGCCCATCGCCACGTAGGCGGCCAGCGTGCCGTGGATGACCTCGTAGGGCATGGCGGGGTTGAATATGACGGCGAAGGGGTCAACGCTGACGACCTTCCCGTTCGCCACGGTGAAGCCCGCGGGCTGGTTCATCCAGCCGTTCACGCTGATGACGAAGAACGCCGAGGCCGCCGAGCAGAGCACGATGGGGATGGCGCAGAGCCAGTGCGCCCGCGGCGAGAGTCTGTCCCATCCGTAAATGTAGAGGCTCAAGAAGATGGCCTCGATGAAGAACGCGAAGCCCTCCAGCGCGAATGGGAACCCGATGACGCCGCCCGCGAACTCCATCCACCTCGGCCAGAGCAGCCCGAATTCGAAGGAGAGGGCGGTGCCGGAGACGGCGCCCACCGCGAAGAGGAGGGCCGCCACGCGGCCCCAGCGCTTCGCCATGTCGCGGTACATGCGGTCGCCGGTGCGCAGCGCGATCCCCTCGGCAATGAGCAGCAGGAGCGGGAGGCCGATGCCGATGGTGGCGAACACGATGTGGAAGGCCAGTGAGAGGCCCATGAGCGCTCGAGCGGAGAGGAGGCTATCGAGCACCACGGCGTTTCCTCCCGGAGGGTCTGACTGGATGCCGGGCCGTCACAAAAGCGCGGAGGGCGGGCATGTGTCGCGTCCGCCGCGCACCAGATTCATGATAGCTTAAGTTACCGGAATTCGTCAACAATTGAACGGGCAGGCCGCGCGGTCACGCGAGCAGCGCTGGGTGATGGGGAGACCTCACCCCCTAGCCCCCTCTCCTAATGAGGAGAGGGGGAATATAATTAGATAGATTCTGGGAGGACACCTCCCAGGCCCTCCGGCGGGCACGCCCTACGGCTCTGCACCTTCCCTCGGCGAAGACTCCGACTTGTGCACACAGGAAGACGTCTGGCCCCCTGTCATTGCTATGAAAATAGGGCGTGGCGGGCCGGAGGTTGTCATGCTGAGGAGGTGGTTGAACCCCTCTGTCTTCTATACGCCTCTGCCGACGAAGCATCTGGGGCGGCATTTTCATACGTGGCGATACCGGTGGCAACCGGCATGAATGATTCCTCGCTGCGCTCGGAATCTCCCTCGGTTGGAGTTGATGCTGCGCCTGAACGTGCGGTTGTGAGGTCGGCGGCGACGGGGGCAGTCCGCTACGCCGAGGGGCTGGCGGGCGCCGGAGTTGTCGGCGCGGGCGTCGGCGCGGGCGCGACGCGGCGCTGCTTCCAGCGGTACACCTGCTGCACCATGCGGCAGTAGGCGCAGACCTCCGCCGTCGTGGCCTCGCCGCACGTGGCGCACTCGCGCAGCTCCACCTTCTGGCCCGCGGAGGCCAGCGCCGGACGCAGGTTCTTCAGGTAGCCCTGGAAGAACCGCAGCTTCGTCCCGTGCGACTCCGCCTCGATACGGTTCAGCACGTCCTTGTACAGCAGCGAGAGCGCGCCCACCGAGTGGGGGCACTCGTCCACCACGTAGTCAATATGGCGGAGGACGGCGTAGCTGGCCGTCTCTTTCTCCGACAGGGTGTACAGGGGCTTGACCTTGCGGCCCAGCCTGGCGTGCGTTGACTCCAGCGCGGGGGCCTGTCGCCCCAGGCTGTCCATCTGCCAGTGCAGGACGCCGCCCATGAGCGTCGCCGCCTCGTCGTCGAGGTTGTGGCCCGTCGCGAGCACGGAGAAGCCCTGCTCGCGGGCGGTGCGGTTCATCAGATAGCGCTTGGTCAGGCCGCAGCCGGAGCAGGGCACGCGCCGGAGCGCCTTCGACACCTCCGGGATGGTCGCGCCGACAGCCGCCTCGACTTCGACGACGATAAGCTCGACGCCGTGCGCGCGGGCGTACGCCTCCGTCTTCTCGCGGGAGAGGTCGGAGTACTCGCCGATGCCCAGGTGGATGTGGAAGCCGGTGGTCTTGTAGCCCAGGCGGATGAGCGTCTCCCACAGCGCGAGGCTGTCCTTCCCGCCGGAGACCGCGACTAGGACGCGCTCGTCCGGGGTGAACATCTTGAGGCTGCGGATGTTGTGCCCGACCTCGTACTCGAAGTGGTCGAGGTAGTGCGGAGCGCAATACGCGGCGTTGCGACTGGGCAGGTCCACGGAGGCCGTTCCCTGGCACTTCACGCACCGCATGGCTAGCCTCCCGATATCGCGGGACGCACCTCGATGGTGTCCGTGTCCTCGACCATCGCGTCCCGCGTCAGCAGGTCGTCGCCGCGAATGACCAGGTGCGACTCCAGGTTAAAGCCAAGCTCCTTCGCCAGGTCACTGACGCGGCGTCGGCCCTGGACTTCCACCTGGTGTGGCTTGGGGATGCGGAAGACGACTTTCATGGTGCTACCTATTGTGGGGCAGAGGTTGCGGAAGCACAAGGGGCGGCGCTTTGCCGTTCGCTGAAGCTGCGGGCTATCCCCTTTGAGAAACGCATGCGGGCGGACAAGGATTCCCGTTTTCGCTCAGAAATGTATCAGTCTTGTGTCACCCTGAACACAGTGAAGGGTCTACGCTGGTGTGAGACAGAAGCAGATTCTTCGCGGAGTTTACCCTGAGCGCAGCCGAAGGGTTCAGAATGACAGTATGATGTGCTTTGTCGAGGATCAGGGGGATGGTCGTCCTCCCTCGGACGAGCGCAGCTCCCGCGCCACGCGCTCCCTGTAGCTCCGCGCCTCGCTCTCCGACAGCGTCGCGGGCGGCTCGGACGCGTCGCCCGGGACGCCACGCGGGCGGACGGCGCGCCGCACGGCGATGAAGACGATGGCCGCGCCCGCCACGAGCACGGCAAGCGGCGCGAGCCACACGGCCAGGTTCAGCCCCTCACGGGGCGGCGCCGCCAGCACGCCCTCGCCGTAGCGCTCCACGAAGTAGGCAAGGACCTGCTCCTTCGTCTCGCCGTCGGCGAGCTTCTTGCGGATGATCGCCTTCATCTGCCGGGATATCTCGTTGTCGGACTGGGCGATGGTCTGGCCCGGGCAGATGGGACACATGAGTTGAAGCTCCAACTCGCGTGCCGCGGCCTCCGGGCCCTCCGCCATGACCGGGCGTCCCGGCGGCAGCGCGACAAAGGCGACCGTCAGGAGAGACAGGAGCGCCAGCCGTATCCACGTGGTCATGGCTTCCTCGCGGGGTGATGCAAAACCCTATCCGACTATCCCCCTGCCCCCTTCCTGACAGGAAGGGGGCAGAAGTTGTATCTGGGGGTGTCCCCCAGACCCCCGACAGTCCTTCCTGAGGAAGGACTCGGCTCTCCTTGGGCTGCTGGTGACGGCGACGGCGGTGGCGCCGTCCGGAAGGACGGGCTACTTGGGGAGCTTCCCCAGCTCCGCGATAATCTGGTCGTAGGGCGGCTCCGTGCCCGGGCTCTGCGCGACCCACGTCCAGCGGACGACACCGCCCTTGTCCAGGACAAAGACGGCGCGGTTCGCCGTGACGTAGCCCTGCACGCCCCCCAGGTTCTCCCACGTGACGCTGTACTGCTTGATGACCTCGCGCTTGAAGTCGGTGAGCAGGGGGAACTGCAGCTTGTACTGGTTTGCGAACGCTTTCAGCGCGGCCACCGAGTCCACGCTGACGCCGACGACCTGCGCGTTCAGGCCGTTCAACCTGTCCATGCTGTCGCGGAACGCGCACATCTCCTTGTCGCAGACGCCGGTAAACGCGCCGGGGAAGAACGCCAGGACGACGTTCTTGCCCTTGAACTCGCTGAGACTGCGCTGCTTCTTCTCGTAGTCGTACAGAGTGAAGTCCGGCGCGGGTTGGCCAACGTTGACCGTCATCTGAAATCCTCCCTCAAGAATACGGGCCGCGTAGCCGCGCCCGATGTTATTCCACCTTCTCATGGTAACACGGCGATGTAAATACAGGCAACGCGTGGCCCCATATCCGGCTGGCCAGTTATAATGGCCGCGTGACAGCTTTCGTTATCGGCGTGGCCCAGTCGGCGAAGCGCAGTCGCACGACCGGCCTGAGCGTCGCGCGGAAGTACCACGACGCCGTGCAGACGTGCCTGCGCGCGGCGGGCCAGCCCGGCGAGACGCGGGCGCTGCTCCCTCCGGACGCGGGCGCCGTCGAGCAGGCCGCGCGGGACGCTCTGCGTGGCCTCTCCGGCCTGCTCCTCACCGGCGGCGCGGACGTGGACCCGCGCCTCTACGGCGAGTCGCCGGACCCCTCGGCGGGCCTGCAGGTGGACACGGAGGGCAGGGACGCCTTCGAGATTGCGCTCGTGCGGGCCGCGCTGGACGAGGCGCTGCCGGTGCTCGCCGTCTGCCGGGGGATGCAGGTGCTGAACGTGGCGCTTGGCGGGAGCCTGCGCCAGCACATCGAGGGGCACCGGAAGACGCAACATGCGGTAACGGTGCAGCCCGGCGGCTTCCTGGCCGACCTGCTGGCCCCGGCGACATCCGTGGAGACGAACAGCTACCATCACCAGGCGCTCAAGGACATCGCGCCCGGCCTGGCCGTGACGGCGCGCGCCGCCGACGACGTGGTGGAGGCGGTGGACGGTGTCGGGCTGCCCGGCTGGGTCCACGGGGTGCAGTTCCACCCGGAGGAGATGGACGACCACCCGGACGGGCATCCGGCGCGGGAGATGTACCGCCGGCTGTTCGCGGCGCTCGTGGAGGCCGCGGCGGAGAAGCCGTGACTTGACGAAGTCCGTCATTTGACCAATCGGCAAGCCGTCCCCTACAATGGACGGTTGTGTCTTCACCAAACGTTGCCCCAAAAGTCCCTCCTCAGACCGGTCCCGCGTCCCTTTCTGCTGAACAGGCGCCGGCCCGTCTGAACCGCTCGCGGCTGGTGGGCAGCCTGGCGGGCATCATGCTGAGCCTGCTGCTGGCCGCCATGGACCAGACCATCGTCAGCACCGCGCTGCCCCGGATCGTCGCCGACCTGCAGGGGCTGGAGCACTACGCCTGGGTGGTCACCTCCTACCTGGTGGCCTCGACGGCGGTGACGCCCGTGGTGGGCAAGGTGTCCGACATGTACGGGCGCAAGCCCCTGTTCATCATTGGCATCATCTCGTTCCTGGTCGCGTCCGTCCTGTGCGGCCTGTCCCAGACGATGCTTCAGCTCGTGATTTTCCGCGGCCTGCAGGGCATAGGCGCGGGCATTCTCATGGCCAGCGTCTTCGCGTCCATCGCGGACCTGTTCCCGCCCCGCGAGCGCGGCAAGTGGCAGGGACTTGTGGCGGCGGTCTTCGGGCTGGCGGGCGTCGTGGGCCCGGTGGCGGGCGGCTACATCACCGACTACTGGACGTGGCGGTGGATTTTCTACATCAACATTCCCCTGGGTCTGGTGGCGCTGGTGGTGGTGATTCTGGGGCTGCCGCGCGGCGGAGGGCATGGACGCAGGGCCATTGACTATCTGGGAGTGGCCTCGCTCATCACAACAGTCGTCCCGTTCCTGCTGGCGCTCTCGCTGGGCGGACGCGAGCTGCCCTGGACCTCGCCGCAAGTGCTGGGACTGTTCGGCGTGTCCGCGGCGAGTCTGGTGGTCTTCCTCTTCGTGGAGGCCCGCGCGCCGGAGCCTGTCGTGCCGCTGAAGCTGTTCCGCAACTCCATCTTCGTCGTCTCGATAGGCGCCACGCTGCTGACGTCCGTGGGGATGTACGGCTCGTTGATTTTCGTGCCCCTGTTCGTCCAGGCCATCCTGGGCGCGTCGCCGTCGGAGGCGGGCGCCGTCCTAGTGCCCATGACCCTCAGCATCGTACTGGGCAGCGCCATCAGCGGGCAGGTCATATCCCACTGGGGGCGCTATCGGCTCATAGCTCTCGGCGGCATTGGCGTCATGGCTGTCGGCATGTTCCTGCTGACGGGGCTGACGCCCGGCGCGGACCTGATGACCGTTGTCCGGGACGGCGTGCTGGTTGGCTTCGGCCTAGGCGTCACAATGCCCCTGTATGTCATCGCCGTGCAGAACGCCTTTCCGTACCAGGTCCTGGGCCAGGTGACCTCCGCCCTGCAGTTCTTCCGGAGCGTCGGCGCCACCATCGGCGTGGCCGCCATGGGCGCGCTGATGGTCACGGGCTTCCAGGGCGAGCTGAGGTCCCGGCTTGCGGGCACGGCGGCGGCGCAGCTTCCGCCGGAGCAGATGGCCCGCCTGACGCAGCCGGAGTCCCTGCTCTCCGCCGACGCGCTCGGCCAGATTACGCGGCAGATCGGGGCCGCGGCGCCCGGCGCGTCCGAGTTGGCGGGCCAGCTCCTGGACGTGGTGCGAGGCGCGCTGGCATCCTCGCTGCACACCGTTTTCCTCGTGGGATTCGTCTGCACAATCCTGTCCTTTGTCATCACGCTCTTCCTCCGGGATGTCCCCCTGCGCCGGACCCACCACGAGGCGGTCGCGGACACCTCCGGCGTCCGGCCCGGCGGAGACGGCAGGGGACACTAGCCGCGTCTGGCCCTGGCGCGGCGTTCCGGCGGTTTGACAACTCCCATCCGCGAATGCTAAAGTTTACTCTTGGCGTGTATCTCGCGTCGGTTCGCTGTGCGCGCCGAAAGCCCGTGGCGCCGCCCCACTTTTCCTGTGCAGAGGGATCCGCATGAACATCATTGTCTGCGTCAAGCAAGTCCCCGACCCGGAAGCCCCCTTCGCGAACTTCAAGATTGACCCCGCGACCAACAAGGTCATCCCGCCCCAGGGCGTCTCGCCCGTGATCAACGGGTTCGACGAGCAGGCCGTGGAAGCGGCGCTTCGCATGAAGGACGGCCGGTCCGACGTCAAAATCACGGTCATCAGCGTGGGCAACGACCTGGTCATGGACGTCATCAAGAAGCCCCTGTCCATGGGCGCGGACGAGCTTGTCCTCGTCCAGGACCCCGCCATTCAGAACGGCGACAGCTATACGACGGGCGCCGTCCTGGCCGCGGCCATCAAGAAGCTGGGCGCGTTTGACCTGGTGCTCTGCGGGCGCCAGGCCTCCGACTGGGACCAGGGACAGGTGCCGCTGGTCCTGGCCGAGCTGCTGGGCATCCCCGCCGTCACCATCGCGAAGAAGGTTGAGGTGGCGGACGGTGCCGTGAAGGTGGAGCGGGTCGTGGTGGACGGCTTCGAGACGGTGCAGGCGCCGCTGCCCGCGCTGGTCACGGTCAGCAACGAGCTGGGCGAGGCGCGCTACCCGACGCTGAAGGGTATCATGGCCGCGGGGCGCAAGAAGCCCACGGTCTGGTCCGCCAAGGACCTGGGCCTTGACGCCGCGCAGGCGGGCCAGAACGGCGGCAAGGTCAAGATGCTCAAGGTCTTCGTCCCGGAGAAGAGCAGCAAGTGCGAGGTCATCTCCGCGGACAGCCCCGCCGAGGCCGGCGTCAAGCTCGCCGTCCGGCTGCGCGAGGATAAGGTCATCTAGGAACGCAACACGGCGGCCCGCCCTGGGGCGCCGATTCCGGAGGACGTATGAGCCAGGTCAAGGGCGTACTGGTCATCGGCGAGGTGGCCGACGGCAAGCTGCTCGCGGTCACGCGGGAGCTTCTGGGCATAGGCCGCAAGCTGGCGGACGCGCTCGGCGAGCCGCTCTCCGCGGCCCTTCTGGGCACGGACTCGGAGGCCCTGGGCAAGGAGCTTATCGCCTTCGGGGCCGACAAGGCCTATCTGGCGCACGACCCCCTGCTGGCGCAGGACAATCCGGACGCGTACGTGGCGGCCGCGGAGAAAGTCGCGCGGCAGGTCCAGCCGAACGTTCTCCTCATGGGCCAGACAGTCCTGGGACGGGACGTCGGCCCGCGCCTGGCCACGCGGCTGGGGACGGCGCTGGAGCCGGACTGCGTGGACCTGGCGGTTGACCCCGCGACGAAGCTGCTGCGGATGACCAGGCCGGTGTACGGAGGCAATGCGCGCGCCACGTACGTCTGCGAGACGGCGCGGCCTCAGATGGCCACGGTGCGGCCCAAGGCGTTCTCCGCGCCGGAGCGCAACGACGCCCGCGCGGGCGAGGTGGCGAAGCTGGCCGTGGAACTGGCCCCCGCGCAGGTGAAGCTGAAGGTGCTGGACCGCCAGAAGAAGGCGTCCGAGGGACTCCGCCTGGAGGACGCGCGCATCATCGTGACCGGCGGGCGCGGCATGGGCGGGCCGGAGAACTTCAAGTACCTGCAGGACCTGGCGCAAACGCTCAAGGGCGCCGTGGGCGCCAGCCGGGCCGTCTGCGACGCCGGGTGGGTTTCCCCCAGCCTGCAGATCGGCCTGACCGGCAAGGTGGTGACGCCGGACCTGTATATCACCGTCGGCATATCCGGCGCCAGCCAGCACATGGCGGGCTGCTCCGGCTCCAAGGTCATTGTCGCCATCAACAAAGACCCGGACGCAAACATCTTCAAGGAGTCCCGCTACGGAGTTGTCGGCGACTGGAAGCAGGTCCTCCCGGCGTTCTCGGAAAAGGTGAAGGAACTGGTGCAGGGCTAGCCTTCGGCCCGGCCGGAAGACGCAAACAGGAGACGCATGGACGGGGACTTCCGCCTGGACCTGAGCGAGGTCACGAGGAACATTGAGACGGCCCAGATCGTCTGCCTCTATTTTCCTCTGCTGCGCAAGACCCTGCTGGTTGACACGCGCTTTGACGTAGAAGACGGGCCGCTGGTCAAGATCGTGCCCATGGTGGACTCGGTGGAGGAGCGGTTCCGCACGCTGCGAAGGCTCCGCCCCCGCTTTCCCAAGCCGGACAGCCTCACGGTCATCCCGTGGCCCAAGTACGTGGACAGCCTCGTGCGCCTGGGCATCTGGGACAAGCTGATCGCCCGCGTCATCGCCACCGGCGACAAGACGGCGGTCCGCCGCTGCCAGGAGGCGCTGGACGAGCTGCGGCGACTGGAGATGGAGGAGTTCTCCCACGTCATCCGGGGCGAGAGCTACCACACCGTCTGGCAGCAGAAGCGCTAGAACGCTACCCCCGCCATCTTCCGACGCGGCCAGACCCCGCTAAGCCTTCACCGCCTGCGCCGCCTTCGCCTGCTCGATGATCTTCTGCGCGATGTGGGCGGGCACTTCCTGGTACCGCTCGAACTTCGTCGTGTAGATGCCCCGTCCCTGGGTGAGGGAGCGCAGAGTCACCGCGTACCTCTGGACCTCCGCCATCGGGACCAGCGCCTCGATGGTCGTGACGCCCTCGCCGGGCACCATGCCCAGCACGTGGGCGCGGCGGCTGTTCAGGTCGCCGATGATGTCGCCGGTGAAGTTGTCCGGCACCGTGACGCGCGCCAGCATGATGGGCTCCAGGAGCTTGGGGTTGCCCTCTGACAGGCCCTTCCTGAAGCACTGGAGCGCGGCTATCTTGAACGCCATTTCGGACGAGTCCACCGCATGATAGCTGCCGTCGTAGAGCGTGACGCGCAGGTCCACGACCGGACACCCGGCGAGGACTCCCTCCTGCAGCGCTTCGTGCACGCCCTTCTCCACCGCGGGGAAGAAGTTCTTGGGCACGGCGCCGCCGACGACCTTCTCGACGAACTCGAACCCGCCGGTCGGCAGAGGTTCCAGGGAGAGCAGGACGTGGCCGTACTGTCCGTGGCCGCCGGTCTGTTTCTTGTGCTTGTACTCCGCTTTCGTCGCCTTGCCTATCGTCTCCCGGTAGGGCACCTTGGGCACGTCCAGCACGACCTCCGCGCCGAACTTGCGCTTCATGCGCTCCACCGAGACGTCCACGTGGACGTCTCCCATGCCGGAAAGGATAAACTCGCCGGTGTTCTGGTCCTTGACCACGTGCAGGCTGGGGTCTTCCTCCAGCAGCCGCTGCAGGGCCGAGCTGATTTTGTCCAAGTCAGCCTTGGTCTTGGGCTGCACGGACACGCTGTACAGGGGGTCCGGGAACTGGATGGGGTCCAGCTTGAGCGGCTTGTCTTTCTGCCCCAGGGTGTCGCCCGTATGGGTGGCCGCCAGCTTCGCCACCGCGCCGATGTCTCCCGCGGCCAGGGACTGCACGTGCTCCTGGGACTTGCCCTTCGGCACGAAGATGGCGCCCACGCGCTCCTGCGTGTCCCGGGAGGTGTTCCAGATGTGCGAGTCCGCCTTCATGTTGCCGCTGAATATGCGGTAGTAGGTCACCTTGCCCACGTAGGGGTCCGCCGTCGTCTTGAAGACCAGCGCGCACAGGGGGCCGTCAGGGCTGGGCGTCACCTTCACGCGTTGGTTGCCGTGCGCGTTGACGGCCTCCACGGGAGGACGCTCCGCTGGCGCGGGCATAAAGGCGGCGATGGCGTTCAGAAGCTCGCGCGCCCCCTTGTTCTGGGCGCCAGCCGTGGCGAGAACAGGCACGATGCTGCCCTTCAGCACGCCGGCGCGCAGGCCCTGGACAAGCTCGTCGTGGCTCAGCGCGTTGCCGTCCAGATACTTGGTCATCAGGCCATCGTCCGCCTCCGCGATGGCCTCCACGAGCGACTCACGCAGCTTGTCCGCCCGGCCCTTGTCCACCCCAGCGGTCTCCGCGCCGGAGTCCAGCATGTCCACGACGCCCTTGAAATCCGCTTGGGATCCCACCGGGACCTGGATAGGAACGCACTTCTTGCTCAGCCGAGACTGAACGGACTGCAGCGTTCGGAAGAAGTCGGCGTTCTCGCGGTCCATCTTGCTCACGACGACGAAGCGGGGCAGGCCCAGCTCCTCGGCGTACTTCCAGACCATCTCGGTGCCCACCTCAACGCCCACGGCCGCGTCCACGAGAATCACGGCGGCGTCCACGGCGCGGATGCCCGACTTCACCTCGCCGACGAAGTCCAAGTACCCCGGCGTGTCGAGCACGTTGAGCTTGAGGCCGTTCCATTCGCAGGGCAAAAGGGCGCACTGGATGCTGCTGACTCGCTTGATCTCTTCAGGCTCGTAGTCGGAGGTGGTCGTGCCGTCCTCAACGCGGCCCTGCCGGGTGACAGCCCCGCTGCTGAAGAGCATGGCCTCCGCCAGTGACGTCTTTCCCGCGCCACCATGAGACAGGAGTATCACGTTGCGGATTTTGTCCGTGGCGTAGGCCTGCATAGTTACCCCCTTTGATGCTCCTCGGCAGGTTGGACTGCGGAGGGTCAGGATACTCGCAGGATCCCATGCACAGGGTGAGCTGGAACCCTGCGCGAGCAGGGTAACAAGGGGATGATGTGCGTGTCAAGGCAACGGATTGCGTTGCCGGGGACACGGGCGGCTCCGGGGGGCTGGAATAGCGCCTGGGGCCGCCTCAGCCGTATACTGGTTAGTAGACATATGCAATCGTTGATTCTGCTTCTGCCGCTTCTGCTGCTCACGCTGACCGCGCGGCCTGCGCAGCAGGACACGCTGGGCGCGCTGGCCGCCCCGTACGACTACAATCTGGTCAGGTACGAGGTGAGCACGCTGACCGAAAAGCTGTCTTTCCGTCTGCTCGCGCCGCTGCGGGGCGACGCGCCGAGCGAGCAAGTCGGCAGGGACGAGGTGACGCGCTTCTTCCAGTTGCGCGCCGATGCGGGCCGCGCCCGCCGCGAGCGTGACGCGGCTGTCGCTCTGGGACAGGCGCGCGAGGCGACAGCGCCCATTGAAGCACGGCTGGCCGCTCTGGAGCGTGAGATGGAGGCGGCGCGCCCTCGGGTGGAGTACCTTCTGGAGCGGGACGTGCGCCAGGCCCTCATACGGCAGGGGCTGGGCAGCTCTGTCCTGGGGACGCCCGTCCTGTTCCCGCCCGTGCAGGTCCACTTCGCCAGCCTGCCGAACGTCCTCATCGTGTCCCCGCGCGACCGTATCCAGTTGCAGCGCACCTTTCTTCTGGACGCCGGCCTCTCCCTGGCGCAGATGGAGCGGATGGAGGGCCAGGTGGCGCGCGACGGCCTCTCCGGGCTGGTGGAGCGCGTGGGCGGGATCGCCACGTATCCGGCCATCATCCCGGACAGCGCGCGCCTCGGGCCCACACTGACCACCTCGGCGCATGAATGGACTCACCACTTTCTGGCTTTCCAGCCACTGGGGCGGGCGTACTGGTCGAACGAGACGATGACGACCATCAACGAGACGGTGGCCGATGCCGTGGGCCGGGAGATAGGACAGGACGCGCTGCGGACGTACGCGCCGCAGTCCGCGGGGCCCGCCTCCTCGACGCAGACGGGAGGCCAGGCCGCCGAGGCCCCGCGCGATGCGTTTTCGTTCTCCCGGGAGATGCGGGCCACTCGTCTGCAGACGGACACCCTGCTGGCGCAGGGCAAGGTGGACGAGGCGGAGCGTTACATGGAAGAGCGGAGACAGTTCCTCGCGGAGCACGGCTACTACATACGGAAGCTGAACCAGGCCTATTTCGCCTTCCACGGCACGTACGCGGACTCCCCGGCATCGGCCAGTCCCATCGGGGGGCCGCCCATCGGGGCGCAGCTCGCCGCCGTGCGCGCCCGCAGCGCCAGTCTGGCCGAGTTCCTTCGGACCATGGCGGCGGTCGGCAGCGTGGACGACTACAACCGGCTGCTCATACGGATGGGCGTGCAGTAGGCAGGAGTCGGATTGGCGCGACGAGGGCCGCGCTACTGCACTTTGATCTTGGCCCGCGTCTTGGGTTTTTCCTCGGTAACCTTTTCCGTCGTCTCAATGGCGGCGTCCAGGAGCGTGCGCATGGCCAGCAGGAACTCTTTGCCTGCGTTGACCATGTGCTCTCGCGCCTCGGCCGGTATGCCTTCCCGGGGCGGCCGAAAGTGGACCACCAGCTCCTCGTCCTTCACTTCCACGTTCACCATCTTCCGGAGCTTCATTTCTTCCTGCCTCCCTTCTGCGACTTGCCCGTCACCTCAGGGGTCTTCCGCTTGAACGTCACGCGCAGCTTTCCGTCGTCCAGCTTGGCCTCGGCCACGTCCAGCGTAGCCAGAGCCCGCGGCAGGTTGATGGTCCGCCGCTGGTTGCCTGCCTGAATCACCAGATCTGTCCCCGCTCGCAGCAGGGATACCTGCTCTCTGCTCACGAAGGGCAGGGGCAGGGACAGCACATAGTCCTGGTTGACCTTTCGTATCTCCTGGGCCTGGCCGTGGTAGTAGAGCCTGGTCGCGTCCTCATCTCCAAAAACGGCCTTGGCGAAGGCCTTGAGCGCGGGCACTCCGACGATCTCCTGGTCCATAAGGGGCGCCCTGAGAATGGGCAGCGGGCTGAAGGCCTCCTCTATCATGCCGAAGTAGCGTTTCTGGCTTTCCTTCCACATTTTGAAGAAGGGATCGGTCACCCGCTCGGGTATGATGCGGTTGCAGACGACCACGTCCGTGGCGTAGCCATAGAGGTTCAGGTACGTGTAGGTCCGCTGGGTCTCCTTGATGACCATCTTCTCTGCGTTCATCACCAGCCGCACGGAGGACTTGTCCGGGTCGGCGAGGATGCGTCGCATCTTGTCCACTTCCTCGAAGAGGGACTGCATGGAGGCGAACACCTTGTCGTCGGGCACGGGGATGTTCAGGATGGGTTTCATCACGGGGGCGATGGCCGCGGCCAGCCGCTTCTCAATGGGGAAGATGCGCTCCATGTACCAACGCGCCACGTCCGGGAAGCTGAGCAGGCGAAGGGTCTCGCCGGTGGGCGCGCAGTCAACGATGAGCACATCGTACTGGCCGCTGTCGTGGTAGCGGGTGATGTAGAGCAGACCCACCAGTTCCTCCATGCCGGGCAGGACGGCCAGCTCGTCCGCTACGATCTGGTCCACGCCCTGCCAGCGCAGGAGCGCCACCAGCCAGTCCCGCACGGTCGCCCAGTAGAGGTCCAGCTCGCGCAGGACGTCCACCTCCTGGGCCCACAGGTTGGGCATGACCGGCTTCAGCTCGCCGGAGAGCTGCATGTCCAGGGAGTCGCCCAGGCTGTGAGCGGGGTCGGTGGACATGACGACCGTCCGGTAGCCCAGCTCCGCCGCGCGCACCGCTGTCGCCGCCGCCACGCTGGTCTTGCCGACGCCGCCCTTGCCCGTGTAGAGGATGGTCCGCATCGTCTTCCTCTCGCACCTACAACTTGATTATAGGCGCGGCCCCTAGCTTCTGGCAATGAACGCGAGGGCGCTGTCCTGCGGGGTAGGCGTGACCTCACCCCCTGCCCCTATCTCCGCACGCGGAGATAGGGAGAAAAGGGAAGGGAGTCTGGGAGGACACCTCCCAGTCCCTCCGGCGGGCCTCAGGGCGGCCCTGCACCTGCTTTTGGGGCGCTCGTCACTGCGTTCCATTGTTGTCCATCGCAATGGGGGGTGGACGAATAGCAGACTGGACGCCCCGCATGCACGGGTGGGAGCCTGCGCCCTGCGAAGGGGCCGTCCCCTTGCACTCGCGCGCGGCGTCTCGATCTCTCCGGCGCGAGGCCGGCGTTGCGACGGGCGCCGCCGCCCTTGTCACTTGCCGCGCCGTGGGGTATGCTACGTTCCGTCCGCCCTGCGATGGCAGGGCATACCTGTCTATATGGCCTGTGCGGGAGCAGAGGCAGCCTGTCGTGAGCAAGCGCTTGGTTGAAGAACTGGAAGCCGTCGCGCCTCAGGGCGATACGCTTGTGACGATCGGCGTTTTCGACGGCGTGCATCTGGGACATCAGCGGCTCCTGCAACGGCTTCTCCAGCGCGCCCGGGAGCGCGGAGTCGGCTCCGCCGCCCTGTTCTTTCTGCAGCACCCATCCACCGTCCTCGCGCCGGGAACGCGCGTCGCGCTCATCACGCTGCCGGAGGAGCGGGCGGCGCTGCTGCGCGGCACGGGCGTCCAGCACGTCCAGGGCATCAGCTTCACTGAAGACGTCTCCCTGCTGACGGCCCGGCAGTTCGTCGAGCTGCTCCTCCGTCACCTGCGCGTGAAGGGGCTGGTCGTGGGGCCGGACTTCGCGCTGGGCCACAAGCGCGAGGGGACAGTGGAGCGGCTGTCTGTCCTGGGGAAGGACATGGGGTTCACCGTGGAGGTCGTCCCGCCGCTGACGCAGAGCTCGACGGTGGTGAGCAGCACCGCCATCCGGCGCGCGCTGGCCACGGGAGACGTGCGCGGCGCGGCGCGTATGCTCGGCAGGCCGTTCCGGCTGACCGGCCCCGTCGTTCGGGGCGAGGGCCGCGGAAGGAAGCTGGGCTTTCCCACCGCCAACATCGCCTTCGACCCGGAGCGCGCGCTGCCCGCCGACGGCGTGTACGCCACGCGCGCCGTCATCGGCGGCGACGCCTACGACTCCGCGACGAACGTGGGGCTGCGGCCCACCTTCGACGGCACGAAGCGCACCGTGGAGGCCTACGTCATGGACTTCCACAGGGACATCTACGGCGAGACGGTGAGCCTGGACTTTGTGGACATGCTCCGGACGGAGGAGCGCTTTTCTTCGGTGGAGGCGCTTAAGGAGCAGATAGCCCGCGATGTCCAGGACGCACGGGCGCGGCTGAAGGCCCTGGCTGCGGAGAAGCGCTAGATACGAGGAAAGGAGCGGGTGCGAGGGGTCATGGCTCTGGACGAGACAACGCTGGCGAAGATAGCCCGGCGCGGAGTCGCCGAGATCATCCCGGAGGACGAGTTCATCCGCGCGCTGCAGTCGGGGCGCAAGCTCCGGCTGAAGCAGGGGTTCGACCCCACGCGGCCTGACCTCCATCTGGGGCACGTGGTCGGGCTGCGCAAGCTGCGCCAGCTTCAGGAGCTGGGGCATCACGTCGTCGTCATCGTGGGCGACTGGACGGCCCAGATCGGTGACCCTTCGGGCCAGTCCGCCACGCGGCAGATGCTCTCCGCGGAGGACGTCCGCGCCAACGCCGAGACCTACATGCGCCAGTTCTTCAAGGTCGTGGACCGGCAGCGCACGCAGGTGGTCTGGCAGAGCGAGTGGTTCGGCAAGTTCACGCTGACCGACGTCATTAAACTGACGAGCAAGTTCACCGTCGCCCAGCTCCTGCAGCGGGACGACTTCGCCAAGCGCTTCAAGGAGAACAGGCCCATCGCCGTGACGGAGCTGCTGTACCCGCTGCTCCAGGCGTACGACTCCGTGATGGTCGAGGCGGACGTCGAGTTCGGCGGGACGGACCAGCGCTTCAACTGCCTGCTAGGGCGCGAATTGCAGGCTGGTGTGGGGCAGAAGCCGCAGCAGGTCTTCATGGTGCCCATCCTGCCCGGCACGGACGGCGTCCAGAAGATGAGCAAGAGCCTGGGCAACTACATCGCGCTGGAGGAGCCGCCGGAGGAGATGTTCGGCAAGGTCATGTCGCTGCCGGACAACCTCATCGCCACCTACTTCGAGCTGCTGACGGACGTGCCGGACGACGAGCTGGTCCGCGTCAAGGCGGATGTGGAGGGCCAGCGGGTCAATCCCATGTCGATCAAGAAGCGCCTGGGCTGGGAGATCGTCGCCCAGTTCCACTCCCGGGACGCCGCCGACAAGGCGCAGGCCCACTTCGAGCGCGTGTTCCAGAAGCGCGAGGCGCCGGAGGAGGTGCCGACCTACCGTCCGCCCGCGGACCTGACGCAGCTCCGGCTCAGCCGCGCGCTCGTGGACGCGGGGCTGGCGGCCAGCGCGAGCGAGGCGCGGCGACTCATCGCGCAGGGCGCGGTGGACATAGACGGCGAGAGGGTGGCCGCGGACGGCCCCGCCGACCGCCTCAAGCCGGGCGCGGTCATCCGCGTGGGGAAGCACAAGTTCGTGAGGGTGGTGGGGCCATAGTTTGCGTGCCTTTTTCCTTTGTGCTACAATTCACAAGCATAAGTGCAGAGGCGCCGTCACGCGGCAGCCTGCCAGGAGGGGATTGTGAACCTTCGCGTACCAGGGCCGACACCGTGCCCACCGGACATCCTTCGGGCCATGAGCCAGCAGATGATCAACCACCGGGGCCCGGAGTTCAAGGACCTCATCACCCGCGCGGCGGCGGGCCTTAAGCAGGTCTTCCAGACCAAAAACGACGTTCTTATTCTGACTGCATCCGGCACGGGCGGCATGGAAGCCGCCGTCGTCAACACCCTGTCGCCGGGCGACAAGGTGCTGGCGGTGAGCATAGGCTCCTTCGGCGACCGCTTCGCGCAGATCGCGGAGAAGTACGGCGCCCAGGTGACGCGCCTGAGCGTGCCGTGGGGCAACGCCGTGGACCCGCAGCAGATACGCGAGGCGTTGCGGAAGGACGCGGGCATCAAGGCCGTCCTCGTCACCCACAACGAGACCTCCACCGGCGTCACCAACGACATCAAGGCCATCAGCCAGGTCGTTAAGGGCGAGTTTGACAAGCTGTTCATCGTGGACTCGGTGAGCGGCGTGAGCGCCATCCCGCTGCTCACCGACGAGTGGAAGATTGACGTGGCCGTGTCCGGCTCGCAGAAGGGCTGGATGGTGCCGCCGGGCTTCGCGTTCCTGGCCGTCAGCGAGCGCGGCTGGAAGGCCGTTGCGGAAACCAAGACCCCGCGCTTCTACTTCGACCTGGCGAAGCACAAGGCCTCGCTGGCGAAGGGCGAGACCCCGTGGACGCCGGCGGTGGCCGTCATGTTCGGCCTGGCGCCCGCGCTGGACATGATTCTGAAGGAGGGCCTGCCCAACGTCTTCGCGCGGCATGAGCGCATCGGCAAGAAGACCCGCGACGGCGTGAAGGCGCTTGGCCTGTCGCTTCTGGCCGACGAGCGGTACGCCTCCAACACGGTCACCGCCGTGAAGGTGCCGGAGGGCGTGGACGGCAAGAAGATCACCAAGGTGCTCCGCGAGGACGAGAAGGTCGTGGTCGCGGGCGGGCAGGGCCAGCTTGAGGGCAAGATCTTCCGCATCGGCCACATGGGCTATGTGAGCGAGCAGGACATTGACGACGTGCTGCGGGCATTGAAGGCCGCACTTCCGCGGCTCGGCTACAAGGGCAGCACAGCCGCCGCTCCGCGCTCCTAACGTTTCCGTACTCGGCGCGCGTGGGCCTGAAAGCCCACGCGCTGTCATTTTGTCCGGGGAGGCGATAGAGAAGTCTATGTGGAAAATCCTTGTGGCGGACCCCATCGCGAAGGAAGGCGTTGAGCTGCTCAAGCCCCACGCGCAGGTGGACGTGAAGCTCAAGCTGAAACCCGAAGAGTTGAAGGCCATCATCGGCGAGTACGACGCCCTGCTGGTGCGGAGCGAGACAAAGGTCACCGCCGACATCATCGAGGCGGGCAAGAAGCTCCAGACAATCGGCCGCGCGGGCGTCGGCGTTGACAATATTGACCTGAACGCAGCCACGGGCCGCGGCATCGTCGTCGTCAACGCTCCCACCTCCAACGTCATCGCCGTCGCCGAGCTGACGCTGGCCCTGATGCTGGCGCTGGCCCGGAACATTCCCTCCGCCAACGCATCCCTGAAGAAGGGCGAGTGGCGTCGCGCCGATTTCATGGGCAGCGACCTGCGCAACAAGGTCCTGGGCATCATCGGCCTGGGCAAGGTCGGCTCCGAGGTCACGCGGCGGGTCAAGAGCTTCGAGATGCGGGTCATCGCCTACGACCCGTTCGTGCCCGCCGACTACGCCCGCAACCTGGGCGTGGAGATCGTCTCCATGGAGGAGCTGCTCAAGCAGTCCGACTACATCACCGTGCACACGCCCATTACGAACACGACGAAGGGGCTGATTGGCGCGAAGGAGCTCGCCCTGGTGAAGCCCGGCGTCCGCATCATCAACACCGCGCGCGGCGGCATCGTGGACGAGGAGGCGCTGGCCAAGGCGATCGAGGAAGGGCGCGTCGCCGGAGCGGCCCTGGACACGTTCACGGAGGAGCCTCCCAAGAAGCCCATACGGGTCATCGGCATGGACAAGGCGCTGGTGACGCCGCACCTGGGCGCGTCCACGGCGGAGGCGCAGACGGGCGTCGCCATCGAGGTGGCGGAGCAGGCGCTGGCGGTGCTGCAGGGCAGGCCCGCGCGCTACGCGGTCAACGCACCCATCGTCGTGCCGGAGGCGCTGCGGGTGCTGGAGCCGTACGTGGACACCGGCACCGTCGTCGGCAACCTGGCGACGCAGCTCGCCGACGGCCAGTTGCAGAGCATTCTCATCCGCTACGACGGCGACATCGCCAAGTACGACAGCACCATCCTGAAGGCGGCCGTCGTGCGCGGCCTGATGGCCTCCATCACGGAGGAGCGGGTGAACGTGGTCAACGTGAACCTGGTCGCGGCGCGCAGGGGCCTGCGCATCACGGAGCAGAAGCAGGCCGAGGACTCGCACAACTACACGAACCTCCTGACCGTGGAGCTGACCACCAGCGCGGGCAAGACCATCCTCGCCGGCACGAGCATGCGCGGCGAGACGCACATCGTGCGCGTCAACGACTACTGGATGGACGTGGTGCCCACGACTCCGTACATGCTCATCACGGACCACCGCGACAGGCCGGGGCTTATCGGCACGGTTGGGACCATCACCGGCGCGCATGATATCAACATCAGCTTCATGGAAGTGGGCCGCCGCGAGGTGCGGGGCCGCGCCATGATGGTGCTGGGCCTGGACGACCCCATGCCGGAGGCGGTGCTCCAGAAGATCAGGGCCATTCCGGACATTTTCAGCGTGAAGGTCGTCCATCTCCGGAAGTAGCTTCCGTACCGCTGAGACACACAGGCCCCTTCCTGAGCGGAGGGGCCTGTTGCTTTAACGCGGCAGGGCGCCGGTCAGTGGGTTGATGACCAGGCCGGTGGGTAGCTTGGGGTAGAAGTACGTGGACTTGGGCGGCAGCCGCTCGCCGGCGTCCGCCACGGCCTTGAGCAGCGGCATGGGCACCGGGTCAAGCAACACGGCGAGGCTGGCGTCTCCCTGCATCACGCGACGTATGGCCTCCTCGCCGTCCTTCAGGTAGTCAATCTGGCCCCGCTTCTGGGCCTCCTCTTCTGAGATGTTCGTCAGGGGGCCCATGATCCCGCCCTGGAAGAGGCACGGCCCCAGGCTGCGCCACGCCAGGGAGTGCCCCTCGGAGCGCAGCACCGGCGCATCGTCCTTGACGGTCAGCGCCAGCACGCGGTCGCCGCCCATGGCGTACAGGCCGATGACCTGGCGGCCCACGCCCGTCAGGCCTGGAATAGCACGCTCTCGGCGCAGGGGCGCCACGGCCTCCTCGTACCGCAGGAACATGGCCTCCGGCGTGTCCTGGCCTATCTCCACCTCGCGCACGTCGAAGCTCTCGCGCGCCATCTGGGGCAGGCGCAGGATGTCCCGCTGCTCCAGGCCCATCAGGACGCGGTAGTACGGCAGGCCCAGAAGGCCGGGGTCGGCCATGTTGATGAGGCCCATGAAGACGAAGTTGTAGGCCGCGTCCGGGTCCGCCTTCTCGCCCTCCGCGGCGCGGCGCAGATTGCGGTAGTAGAGCGCCGTCTCGTAGCGGTGATGCCCGTCGGCGATGTACAGGGGCTTCTCGGCGAACGCCTTGTTCAGCTCCTGGCAGACGAAGCTGGCGGGCATGACCCATACGCGGTGCAGGTCGTCCCATGCGTCGGTGAACACGGCGTCCGGTCGGCGCGTCTCAATCCTGGTCAGAATTGCCTGAACGGAGTTGTCGGCATCCTGGTACATGCCCATGACGGGACTCACGTTGGCCCGGAGGGCCTGCATCAGGTTCAGCCGGTCCTGCTTCGGTCCCTCGTGGGTGCGCTCGTGCGGCCTGATGACGCCCTTCTCGAACTCCTCCAGGCGCACCGCGGCCATCAGCGTGCGGCGCATGTGGCGGCGGCCCCGATGAGTGAACTCGTGGTGCGTCAGGTAGAGGGCGGGGCGCTGCTCCTGCCGGAGCACGCCCGCCGTCAGCCACGCGCTCAGGCTCTCCCTGGCGCGGGTGTAGCGGTTGCGCTCCGGCGAGTCGTCCGGCTGGTCAAGCCCGGACTCGATGCGGACGATGTTGTACGGGCTGCGCGCGTAAAGCGCTTCCCGCTCGGCGGGGGAGATGATGTCGTACGGGGGACACGTGAGGCTGGCGAGGCTGCCTGCTTTCTGCGGGTCATAGCGAATGCCCGGGAAGGGACGGACGTCGGCCATGCGGTCTTTCTCTCTGCTAGAATGGACTGACGTTCAGTATAACGGGAAAATCAGTCGATGGTCAAAGGACGCCCGCACCCCGCGCGTCGCATCGGAGGAGCAGCTTGAGGAACACAACAAAGACATCCGGCGCGCTCCGGCTGCTGTACGTGCTCATCCCGCTGGCACTGGCCGCCTTCATAGGGCTTGTCTTTTACCAGCAGATGGCGCGTGCTCCGTCCCGCGAGGTGATCGTGGGCAGCGGCGACAATGCGTTGCGCGTCCAGCTCTGGACAAGCCCGGACCCGCCCAAGACGGGCGCCGTGCCCGTCGAGGTGCGCCTCGCCACGCTGGCGGGCACGCTGGTGCAGGTGGACAAAGCGCTCATCTCCTACGGGCAGGCGGGCAAGGCGGCGACGGCTACGGTGGAGGCGGAGCGCCAGCCGGACGGGGCCTACCGGGCCTCGGCCACGTTCACCTCGGTGGGCGACTGGTGGATTGAGGTGACTGTGCTGTACGGGCCGCTGACGATGAACGCCCGGTTCCCCGTGTACGTGGCGCCCAATATCTAGCCATGCCTACCACAGTGTACCTTGTCCGGCACGGCGAAAGCGCCTGGAACGCCCAGGGCCGCTATCAGGGCAGGCTGGACGCGCCCCTCTCGGAGCTGGGGCTGCGCCAGGCCGACCTTCTGGCGCGGCGTCTGGCCTCCGTGCGGCTGGACGCGGTCTACTCCGCGCCTCTTGAGCGCGCGCGGGTGACGGCGGAACGCATCGCGGCGCCGCATAACCTGCCAGTGACCAGCGAGCCCCGTCTGACCGAGATAGACCACGGCGAGTGGAACGGCATGCCGCGCCCGGAGGTGGAGCGCCGCTATCCGGACCTGGCGCGCCTCTGGCGGGAGTCGCCGGAGAGGGTCAGCATGCCGGGCGGCGAGTCGCTGGCGGACGTGCGGCAGCGGGCGATGGCGGCGCTGGACGCCATTGTGCTGGCGCACCCGAACCAGGCCGTGCTGGTGGTCTCCCATCACGCCGTGCTCAAGGTGGTGCTCGGCGCGTTGCTTGGCATGGGGCTGGACGGGTTCTGGTCGGTGGAGGCGGACCAGGCCTCGGTCAGCGCCGCCGACCTGGGCGGGCCGTGGCCGCTGGTGACGCTGGTGAACGACACCTGCCACCTGGGGGACGCGCGCGCCGCGACGCCGGAAACCTCCGTGTGAATTGACTTTTCATGGGAATCAGTATATTATTGGCTGCGCCATGATGGAAATCGAAGAACGGGCCACCGCCATCGCCCGAAGCGAGCTGTTCCAGGGGGTCCCTGACGCCCTGGTGCGGCGTCTTGCGGAGAGAGCAGAGATACAGGAGATCACGGCGGGGGGTGTGCTTTTCGAGCAGGGCGACGTCCTGGACAAAATGGGCCTGTTGGTCGAGGGGAAGCTGGCCGTCAGCGCGGTCATCAACGGGCTTGAGGTGGTGGTGAACATCCACGACCCTGGTTCCTGGTTCCGCCTCTTCGCTCTGACGGCGCACAGGCCGACCGCGGGCCGTTTCCGCGGGGTCTTCCCCGGCAAGGTGCTTTGGCTGGACGGCGACGAGACGCGCCGCCTGCTGGAGCAGGACCCGGAGGTCGGGTTTGTGGTGATGACCCGAGTGGCGACACTAATTGGCGACCGCTACCGCATTCTGATGCAGGCCATCCGCCGCAGCCTGCGCGAAGAGTGGAAGGGCCTAGAGAAGCAGGCCTTACAGCCGCACATCAGGGGCTAGCGGCGGGGCCTCCCGCCTGCCGCGGCTTCCGTCCTCATCCGCCCCTCTGCTATACTACGTGACGCGAATCTCTCTCCACGGAGTGCGCCATGACCACCCTGCCGCTGGAAGGCTACCGCGTCATTGACTTCGGCACCGCATGGGCCGGGCCGCAGGTCGCGCAGATACTCTCGGACTTCGGCGCCGAAGTCATCAAAATCGAGTCCCGCGCGCGCATGGACGGCCTGCGCATGGGCCGCCCCATCGTCAGCGACAAGGTCGCCGCGGGCGACCAGGGCCAGGAGCCGGAGCTGCAGCCCCTCTTTCACGCGCTGAACCGGGGCAAGCTCAGCGTCACCCTCGACTACAAGAACCCGAAGGGACGCGAGCTTCTGCTGAAGCTGGCTGCGAAGAGCGACGTGGTGACGGAGAACTACAGCCCGGGCGTGCTGGACCGCGCGGGCCTCGGCTACAACGACCTGAAGGAAGTCAAGCGGGACATCGTCATGCTCTCCCTCTCGGCGGCGGGCGCCACCGGCCCGCTCAGCGACGTGGTCGCCTACGCGCCGACGATGATGGCGCTGGGCGGCATGATGGGCCTGACGGGCTACGAGAACGAGCGCGTCCTCATGCCCTGGAGCGGCTACGGCGACGCCAACGCCGCGCTGCACGGGGTCTTCGCCATCATGGCGGCGCTGCGCTACCGCAATCAGACGGGCAAGGGCCAGCACATTGACCTCTCCGAGGTGGACGCCTGCGCCAGCCTGCTGGGGTATCCCATCATGGACTACGTCATGAACGGGCGCGTCGCACGGCCCCAGGGCAACCACAGCATGCTCATGGCGCCGCACAACATCTACCGCTGTCAGGGCGACGACGCGTGGGTCGCCATCGCCGTCGCGTCGGACGCGGAGTTCCGCGGCCTGTGCGGCGTCATCGGCAGGCCGGAGCTGGCGAAGGACCCGCGCTTCGGCGATGCGTACCTGCGCATACAGAACCACGCCGCGCTGGACGACGCCGTGGCCGCGTGGACGAAGGCGCGGGAGCCGCGCGACGCCGCGGACACGCTGCAGGCTGCGGGCGTGGCCGCCGAGCCGGTCATGAACATCCAGGACAACTACTTCGACCCGCACCTGCAGGAGCGGAAGTCGTTCGTGGAGATAGAGCACTCGGTCATCGGCGCCATCACGCTGCCCGCAGTGCCGTGGCGGCTCTCGGAGACGCCCGGGCGCATCCGGCGGCCCGCGCCCACGCTGGGCCAGCACAACGAGCACGTCTGTCGTGATGTCCTTGGCCTGTCCGCCGACGAGTTCCAGGCGTTGGAGCGGGAGAAGGTGTTCGGCTAGGCTCCGCGCCGTTGACACCCGCCGCGCGCTTCGGTATGCTCCCCCCAGCCGAGACGATACGCATGGAGGCGCGGCCATTCCAACGCGACGCACGCCCAAGGTGGGCGCTCTCCAGGGCACCCTCGTTCTGGACCTGACCTGGATTCTCTCCGGCCCCTTCTGCACCATGACCCTCGCGGACATGGGCGCTCGCGTCATCAAGGTGGAGCGTCCCAATGGCGGCGACATGGCGCGCGGCAACGGGCCGTTCATCCACGGCGAAAGCTCGTACTTCCTGAGCGTCAACCGGGGCAAGGAGAGCATCACGCTGGACCTGGCGTCCCCGGAAGGGAAGAAGCTGTTCCTGCGCCTCGTGGACAGGGCCGACGTGGTGGTGGAAAATTTCGTGCCGGGCGCCATGCGCAGGCTGGGCCTGCACTACGAGGCGCTGCGTCGCCGCAACCCTCGCCTGGTCTATTGCGCCATATCCGGCTTTGGGCAGACGGGGCCGTACGCCAAGCGTCCCGCCCTGGACGTCATCGTGCAGGGCATGGGCGGCATCATGAGCATCACCGGCGAAGGGCCGGGGCGTCCGCCCGTGCGGCCCGGCGCGTCCATGGGCGACATCACGGCGGGGCTGTACGCCGCCGTAGCCATCCTGGCGGCGCTGCGCGAGCGCGACCGCAGCGGACGGGGACAGATGCTCGACATCAGCATGCTGGACTGTCAGCTCGCCGTCCAGGAGAACGCCTTCACGCGCTACTTCGCCACCGGCGAGGTCCCCCAGCCGCTGGGCACGCGCCACCCCGTCTTCACGCCGTTCCAGGCGTTCCAGACGCGCGACGGCTGGATTGTCGTGGCCGTCGTGGGCGGCGTCAACGACCAGTGGCCGCTCTTCTGCGCCGCCATTGATCACGTGGAGCTTATTGACGATCCGCGCTTCAAGGACGGCTACGCGCGCACGCTCAACTACGCGGCGCTGGAGCCTGTGCTGAACGAGGCCATGCGCCGCCGCACCACCGACGAGTGGCTCGGCGAGTTCTCGAAGGCGGGCATCGCGTGCGGGCCGGTGAACACCATCGCGCAGGTGGCGCGCGACCCGCAGGTGGCGGCGCGTGGCATGTTTGTTGACGTGCCGCTCAAGGCGCGCAGCCGACGCACCGCGAAGGTGGTCAACTCGCCCGTCAGGATGTCGCGGACTCCGCCGCGCGTCGCACGCGGGTGCCCGGCGCTCGGCGAGCACACGCAGGCGGTCCTCGGCGAGTTCCTGGGCCTGAAGCCGGACGCCGTGCGCGCGCTCCGCGAGCGGGGCGTGGTGTAGGGTACAATAGGCTGAAATCCAGTTTCCCGGCGGGAGGCAAAAGCAGGCATGTCCACGAACGATACCGGACTACAGGACAAGTGGGCGCTTATCCTGGGCGCCTCCAGCGGCTTCGGCGGGGCGACGGCCCTGGAGCTGGCGCGCCACGGCATGCACGTCTTCGGCGTGCACCTGGACATGCGCAGCACCCTGCCGAACGCGGAACGCATCGTGAAGGAGATCGAGGGGATGGGCCGCCGCGCCGTGTTCTTCAACACCAACGCGGCCAGCGCGGAGAAGCGCAAGGTCGTTCTTGAGAAGATGCGCGCGACGCTGGCGGAGGCGGGGACGCCGGACGGCGTGCGCGTCGTGCTGCACTCCCTGGCCTTCGGCACGCTCAAGCCTTTCGCGGGCGCGTCCGCCGCCGAGTCCATCTCGCAGGCGCAGGTGGAGATGACCCTGGACGTCATGGCGAACAGCCTGGTGTACTGGGTACAGGACCTGCTCTTCAGCGGCATGCTGGGCCGCGGCGGGCGCATCTACGCCATGACCAGCGCCGGCTCCGAGCGCGTCATCACGGACTACGGCGCGGTCTCCGCGGCCAAGTGCGCGCTGGAGTCGCACATCCGCCAGCTCGCCTGTGAGCTGATGTCCAGAGGCATTACCGCCAACGCCATCAGGGCCGGGGTTACGGACACGCCAGCCCTGCGGAAGATACCGTCCCACGCGCAGCTCATCGAGCAGGCCAGCAAACGCAATCCGGGCGGGCGCATGACAACGACAGAGGACGTGGCGAAGGCCATCGCGCTGCTGGCGCGGCCTGAGAGCCAGTGGATCAACGGCAACATCATCAACGTGGACGGCGGCGAGCAGATCGTCGGGTAGCGGGGGCTTGCACAAAAAGCCGCCTGGGGCCATTGTCACCCTGAATGAAGTGAAGGGTCTACGTGGGTGCAAGACAAGCGTAGATTCTTCGCGGAGTTTACCCTGAGCGCAGCCGAAGGGCCCAGAATGACATTTATGTGCAAGGCTGGATAGCGGGTAAGCCTCCAACCCGTGAGGCGGTCGGGGCCTGGGGTGCCCTCGGGGGTAGGCGCTGATGAGCAGGTCGTGGTTTTCGAGTATACGTGTCCGGCTGCTGGCGTTGCTTGTCCTCCTTTTTGCCAGCGCGCTCGTGATCATGGTCTATTCCGCCCTGGAGCGCCGCGAGCGCGCCGCCAGGAGCGCTGAGGATGACGTGGTCCTGCTGGCCCGCGTCACGGCGGCCCAGCACGAGCAGACGCTGGAGAGCGCCCAGCAACTTCTTGTCACGCTCGCTCAGCTCCCGGAAGTGCGCAGCGGGGATGCGGTACGATGCAGCGCCTTGATGGCGCGTTTCCTGCGGGAGTTTCCATCGTACACAAACTTCTCTGTCGCGGATATGTCCGGCCGCAGTACCTGCAGCGCTGCCCCTTCAAACCCTCCGGTGAGCGTGGCGGACCGGGACTACTTCCAGCGAGTGGTCCGGACGCGCGACTTCGCCGTCGGCCAGTATCAGATTGGCCGGACGAGCCGCAAACCCACGATTCCCTTGGGGTATCCCGTGCTGGATGACGCCGGCGCCATGCGGGGTGTGGCGATAACAGGCATAGACCTCGCATGGCTCACTCGACTGGCGTCCAAAGCCAGTCTTCCGTCTGACGCGACTCTCACTCTCTTGGATGCGGATGGAACGGTGGTCGTGCGTTACCCGGATAATGGGAACTTCGTCGGCACGGACGCCGGCGGCACGCCGCTGTTCACGGCCATCCTGGAGAACAAGGGCGAAGGCGGCGCGCGGTCCGTCGGGCTGGGAGGCACGCCGCGGCTGTTCGGGTTCGCGCGGCTGCGCGGCACGCCGCCGGGGAACGAGCTGTACCTGGCGGTTGGCGTCGCCTCGGCGGCCATCTACGGGCCGCTGGACGCGGAACTGGAGCGAGACTTGGCGCTGGTCTTTGTGGGCTCTCTTGCCGGACTGGCGGCCCTGTGGTGGTCAATGGAGCGGCTGGTCATCCATCCCGTCCATCGAGTTGTCCGCGCCACGGCGCAGGTCGCCAGCGGCGATCTCTCAGCGCGCGCGGGCGGGCCATACAAATCGGGAGAAATAGGCGCCCTGGCGCACGCCTTCGACAAGATGGCGCGGATGCTCCAGGCGCGCGAGGCGGAGACGCGGCAGGCTGAACAAAATCTGCGTGACAGCGAGGCGCGCTTCCGGAGCCTTGCGGAGAACGCGCACGACCTCATCTACCGGTACCGCCTGAAGCCTGCACGTGGCTTTGACTTCGTCAGTCCCTCCGCCGTTACAATGACCGGCTATGCGCCGGAGGAATACTATGCCGACCCTGAACTGCACATCAAGATTATTCACCCGGACGACCGCCATCTCCTGGGGTCGCCGTCGAGGACTCTTGGCCAGCCTCTTGTCATGCGGTGGCGCCGCAAGGACGGAACGGTGGTCTGGCTGGAGGAGCGGAACATTCCGGTCTATGACGCCGGCGGAAACCTCGTCGCGGTGGAGGGCATAGCGCGGGACGTGACGGAGCGCATGCAGCAGCAGCACAGCCTCGTCCATGAGGCCTTCCACGACAAGCTGACGGACCTGCCCAACCGGGCGATGTTCCTTGAAAAGCTGGGCCGGACGATGCAGCAGGTGAAGGAGAAGCCGGGTGGCGGCTACGCCGTGCTCTTCATGGACCTGGACAGATTCAAGACCGTCAACGACACGCTTGGACATGAGAAAGGCGACCAGCTTCTCGTCGCGGTGGCGCGGCGTCTGGAGGGCTGCCTGCGCGCGGGCGACGTTGTCGCGCGGCTGGGCGGCGACGAGTTCACGATATTGCTGCCCAACATAACCGATGTGGCGATGGCCAAGATGGTGTCGGCGCGTATCCTGCAATCGGTCGCCGCGCCGTTCGAGCTGGATGGCGCCACCGTACGGACCACGTTCAGCATTGGCATAGCCATGTGCGGGGCGCGGCAGTACGAGCGGCCGGAGGACGCCCTGCGGGACGCGGACACCGCAATGTACGTCGCCAAGGCGGCGGGGCGCAACAGGTTCGAGGTCTTTGCGCCTTCCATGAGTCCGAACGGGCCCAACTAGGGTTCCCTTCCCGAAGTACGCATACGAAGATGTCATTGGCGGCGAACTTCAGGGACACCACACCAGCATGGGCGTCGCCCGGACAGACGCTCATATGTGCCATGCTGAAAAGCGGTTTGACACTGCTGTGCTGGTATGTTAAAGTAAGGAGTGGCTTGGAACGCCTCCGGTTTGCGGGAGATGCCACACTTGACCGGAACTTTGGGCCGCACGGCCCATCCCGATACCTCTCATCGTCGCTGCGCTGGCCCGTGGTGGGCCATGTCACGCCAAATGGCGCGTGGCGCGGCGCACGCACGGCGTATCCCCGCAGAAACTGCCCGCGTTCGGCTCAGGTAGTCCGTCGAGTCAGGAACCTCCGGAGCCTCGGGCGCGTTTCCGCGAAGAGCTGTCCCGAGTGCGCCCGGTAACACAGGGGTAGCTATGGAAACAAACGAGATCATCATCCGGCTGGCCGGCGAAGGCGGCGAAGGCGTCATCTCCACCGGCGACATCTTCACTCAGGGCGCCGCGCGCACCGGCTATCACGTCTTCACCTTCCGCACCTATCCCGCCGAGATCAAGGGCGGCCACGCATGGTACCAGGTGCGAGTGGGCGCGCATCACGTCCGCTCCATGGGCGACGGCGTGGACGTGATGGTGGCGTTCAACGCGGAGGGTTACTACAACCACAAGCACCTCATCAACAAGGGCGGCGTGCTCATCTACGACCCGGATACGGTCACGCCGGAAGAAAACAGCTCCATCGTGGCGTATCCCATTGCGTTCAACGCCATCGCGCGCAAGGAGCTTGACTTCTTCCGGGGAAAGAACGTCATCGTCACCGGCTTTCTGGCCGGACTCTTCGGCCTTGAGCCGTCATCCCTTGAGGGCCTCATCCGCGGGCGCTTCGCCCGTCGCCCCGAGCTTCTGGAGCTGAACCTCAAGTCCCTGTACACCGGCTACGAATACGCCACCAAGAAGATAGAGAAGCGCGACCCCTTCTTTCTGACCCCCGTCGAGAAGATAGGACGACTGGTGCTGAGCGGCAACGACGCCATCGCCGCCGGCGCGCTGGCCGCGGGCTGCCGCTTCTTCGCCGGCTATCCCATCACTCCGGCCTCCGAGATTCTGGAGACCATGTCCAAAGAGCTTCCCAAGCTCGGCGGCGTCAGCCTCCAGGCGGAGGACGAGATGGCCGCCATCGGCATGGTGGCGGGCGCGTCGTTCGGCGGCCTCAAGTCCATGACCGCCACGTCCGGCCCGGGCCTGTCCCTGATGACCGAGTTCATGGGCTGGATCAGCACGTCGGAGACGCCCTGCGTGATCGTGGACTCTCAGCGGGCGGGACCCAGCACGGGCATGCCGACCAAGCTGGAGCAGGCGGACCTGAACCATGCGCTCTACGGCGGCCACGGCGACTTCCCGCGCATCGTCATCGCGGCTGGCTCCGTGGAGGACGCCTACTTCCGCATCATTGACGCATTCAACCTGTCGGAAAAGTACCAGATGCCCGCCATCTTCCTCTCCGACCAGTCGTTGTCGCACCGCACCGAGTCCATGCTCAAGCCAGACTCCTCCCGCATTCACGTGGAGGAAAGGCTCAAGCCCACCGCCGAGGAGCTCAAGCAGTACCGGCGCTATTTGGTGACGGAGAGCGGAGCGTCGCCCATATCCCAGCCCGGCATGGCCGGCGGCGCCTACGTGGCGCCCGGCCTGGAGCACGACGAGAAGGGCCACGTGGACACCCCGCTGCAGTCCCACATGGTCATGATGCCAAAGCGCTTCCGCAAGCTGGACGGTGCCGTGAAAGACCTGGGGCAGCTCCCGCGACATGGCGCGGCGAACGCCACGATAGGCGTCATCGGCTGGGGCTCGACCGAGGGTGTGATAGAGGAGGCCGTGGACCGGGCGAACGCCCGCGGCTACAAGGTGGCGGCGGTCCATCCCAAAGTCATCAGTCCCCTGCAGGTGGACGACCTGAAGAAGTTCATGAACTCGGTGGAGCACGTCATTGTCCCGGAGCTGAACTACAGCGGCCAGTTTGCGCACTACATACGATCAATTCTCGGCAACGATATCGTGCAGCTCAACAAGTATGCAGGACTCCCATTCACGCCCGGGGAGATCTTCAAGAAGATAGAAGAGGTGGCGAGCAATGGTAAGCAGCGCGGCAACTCTCACCGTTAAGGACTACAAGAGCGACGTCAAGCCCACCTGGTGCCCCGGGTGCGGCGATTTCGCCGTCCTCTCCGCGACCTATAAGGCCCTGGCCGACCTCCAGCTCCGGACGGAGCGGGTGGTGATCGTTTCGGGCATCGGGTGCTCGAGCCGCATCCCGTACTTCCTCTCGACCTACGGCATCCACAGCCTGCACGGCCGGGCGCTTCCCATGGCCACGGGCGTCAAGCTGTCCAACCCGGACATGACGGTCATGGTGATGGGCGGCGACGGCGACCTGTTCGCCATCGGCGCGGGGCACTTTCCCCACGCGGCGTCCCGCAACCTTGACCTGACCACTGTCTGCATGGACAATCAGATATACGGCTTGACCAAGGCGCAGGCCTCGCCCACGACCAAGATAGGGCAGGTGACCAAGTCAACGCCCTACGGCGTGGTGGCCAAGCCCATCAATCCCCTGCTGACGGCGCTCGCCGCCGGCGCGACCTTCGTGGCCCGCGGCTACTCCGCCAAGCCCAAGCTGCTCGCCGACCTGTTCGCGGCGGGCATCAGGCACAAGGGCTTCTCCTTCATCCACGTCATCAGCCCCTGCACGGAGTTCAACAACACGTACAGCTTCTACGACGCCCAAGTGACCGACCTGCCCGCCGATTGGGACAAGAGCGATCTCCAGAAGGCGCTGGGCATGGCGATAACCGAGGAGAAGCCGCATCTGGGTATCTGGTACGAGACGCAGCGGCCCGTTCTTGACCAGGTGCTGCACAGCCTGGAAAAAGAGACGAAGCCGTTCGATCCTAACGCTTACCTGAAGCGCTTCGAGTAGGACTCTCCACGGGCGGCGGCACCAGCGTAAGCAGCAGGGCCGTCGAGAGAAGGGAGGTCGCCGCGCCCACCAGGAATGGCGCCGCGTGGTTGACCTCCTGCCAGAGGAAGCCGGCAATCAGGCCCGCGGGCAACACGGGCAGGCCCGCCGCCACGTAGTACAGGCCGTACGCCGAACCGCGCCGCGCCGAAGGCACCAGGTCCGCCACGAGCGCGCGGCTTGTTCCCTCCGTCAGCCCCAGAAAAGCCCCGTACAGGACAAGCAGCCCCAGCACCTGCCAGTCATCCCGCGCAAGGCCGAACCCCAGGGAGACGACGCCCGCGAGCGCCCAACCCGCCGCCATGACTGTTCTGCGGCTTATCCTGTCAGACACTTTGCCCGCATAGTACGACACACCCGCGTACAGGGCGTTCATCGCGGCCAGCAGCAGGAGGACCTGGATGACCGTGAGCCCCAGGGCCTGAGCGCGCAGGATGTAGAATGCAATGCTCACGTTGCCCAGCGAGAACAGGGCGACAACGCTCAGGAACCGTGCGTAAGACCGATTCCCCATGTGGTACGTGTTCGCGGGGGACAGGTGGTCCGGCACACGGGCTGGCTGCCCCGTGGCGTGGCGACGCGGCTCGTGCACCGCCACCGCGACCACCAGCGCCGCCAGCAGGGCGGGGACCAGCGCCACGCCCGCGATGACGCGGAAGGTGCCCTCCTGCAGCAGCTCCGCGCTCCCCTGGACCAGATAGACCACACCCGCCGCCATGAGCAGTCCCGCCATCGCCCCCGCCGTGTCCATCGCTCTGTGGAAGCCGAAGGCCCTCCCTCTCTCGCTTTGCGCCACGGAGTCCGCAAGGAGGGCGTCTCGCGGCGCCGACCGCGTGGCCTTCCCCAGCCGGTCCGTAAAGCGAATCGCCAGTACGGCTGACCACGACTGCGCAATCACCAGGAAGGGCCGGGCCACTCCCGCCAGCGCGTAGCCCAGCGTCGTGGGCAGCTTGCGGTTGCCTGTACGGTCGCTCACCCATCCGCTGATAGTGCGCAGCAGGATACCCGTGCTCTCCGCCACGCCCTCGACCAGCCCGATGATACTGCCCTTCACTCCCAGAACGTTGGCGAGAAAGAGAGGCAGGAGGTTTTGAATCATCTCGCCGGACATGTCCATCAGGAGGGACGCGATGCCGAGGAAGAAGACGTTGGGCGCGAGTCCCCAGAAGCGACGCTCCCTGTGGAGTGAGGAGGATGACATGGCTCAAGTATACCGCGCGTGTGGCTGTTTTCGTAGTCGTTTCAACCCCCGTATGCTATACTACCGGCATGTCGCGGAAAGTCTCTCACCTGCTCTCCATATCGGACCTCACCCCTCAGGACATCTGGCGGCTCATCCGCTCGGCGGGAACGCTTAAAGGGGTGCGGAGCAGTGTCCTGAGCGGGCGCACTCTCGGCTTGCTGTTCCAGAAGCCGTCCATGCGCACGCGGGTCAGCTTTGACGTCGCCATGTACCAGTTGGGCGGCAGGGCCATCTACCTGTCGCAGGCGGAGGTGGGCCTGGGCACGCGTGAGTCGGCTCAGGTGATAGCGAAAGTCCTTTCGCGCTATCTTGACGGCATCGTGGCGCGGGTGTACGCGCACAAGGACGTGGAAACGCTGGCCCGGTACGCGGACGTGCCGATTATCAACGGCCTGTCAGACGTGGAACACCCCTGTCAGGCGCTGGCTGATCTGATGACCATCTACGAGAAGAAAGGCGCTCTCAAGGGTCTGACCATTGCGTTCGTGGGCGATGGCAACAACTGCGCCGCCAGCCTCGCGCTGGGCGCGACCATGCTCGGCGCCAGCTTCCGCCTGGGGGCGCCCAAGGGCTACTGGCTGAGCGACGACGTGATGCGCCGCGCCCGCGAGTACGCCGAGAGCGCCGGCGCGCACATTCAGTGCACGGACGATGCGGATGTCGCCGCGCGGGACGCGGACGTCGTGTACACGGACGTATGGGTGAGCATGGGCCAGGAGGACTCGGCGGAAGGCCGCCGCGCCGCCTTCGCGCCGTACCGTGTGACGGACAAGGTCCTGGCCAGGGCCCGCCCCGGCGCGCTTTTCATGCACCCGCTTCCCGCCCACATGGGTGAGGAGATTACCGCGGACCTCCTTGACCATCCTCAGTCCGTCGTGTACGACCAGGCGGAAAACCGCCTGCACGTCCAGAAGGCCCTTCTCCTGGAGCGCCTGGGGACGGGAGCCAGCGAAGCCGGACCTTCCTAGTGCAGTGCTTCCAACGCGTCGTTGCGGAAGGGGTTGGTCCGGAATCTCCGGCACGAGGGAGCCGGAGGGGGCAGAGCCCCCTTTAACAGGGGCAAAGGGGATGATTCCCTGGTGAAAGACCAGGGACCATGCAAGGGCGGCCAACGTTGCGGACCCTCGCGGGCAACGGGATTTCGAGAGCACTACGCTAGTCTCTGTCAGGATTGTTGATGAGTAAACCTGTTGTTGCTTTGGTGGGCCGCCCCAACGTGGGCAAGTCCACTCTGTTCAATCGTCTGGTCGGCGCGCGCGTCGCCATTGTGGCGGACGTCGCGGGCACGACGCGTGACCGCGTCACCGCCGAGACAAGCTGGACGGACCGGCGTTTCACGCTGACGGACACGGGCGGCATAGAGGCCGAGCCGGCGCCCGGGCTGCGCACGCACGTCAAGGAACAGGCGGAGACGGCCATCCGGGAGGCGGACGTCGTCGTGTTCCTGGTGGACGCGCGGGACGGCCTGACCGCCGACGACCTGGCCGTCGCCGAGATTCTGCGCAAGTCGAAGAAGCCGGTCATTCTGGCCGCCAACAAGGCGGACAACGAGACGCGGCGGCAGAATACGGTGGAGTTCTACGCCCTCGGGCTGGGGGAGCCGCTGCCCATCAGCGCGTACCACAACATCGGCGTGTCGGACCTGATGGACCAGGTGATAGCGCGCCTGCCTCCCGCGCCTCCGGAGGAGCCGGAGAAGGAGGCCATGAAGCTGGCCATCGTCGGCCGTCCCAACGTGGGCAAGTCCAGGCTGCTGAACGCCATCCTGGGAGAAGAGCGCTCCATCGTGAGCGACGTGCCTGGCACGACCCGGGACGTGATTGATACGACGTTCGATTACAAGGGCGAGCCTGTCGTCCTGCTGGACACGGCGGGCATTCGTCGCAGCGGCAGCGTGGAGCCGGGCGTGGAGCGCGCGAGCGTCCTGCGCGCCATGCAGGCCATAGAGCGGGCGGACGTGGCGCTGCTGGTGCTGGATGCCTCGGAGCTGGGTACGGCCCAGGACGCCCATGTGGTGGGCTACGTGCTGGAGGCGTACAAGGGCCTGGTGCTGGTCGTGAACAAGTGGGACCTGGCGGAGAAGCTCGACCTCGACGAGGAAAAGGCCGCGGCCGTGGTGCGGCACCGTCTCCGGTTCGTCTCGTGGGCGCCCGTGGTCTTCGTCTCCGCGCTGACGGGCCAGGGCATAGACAAGTTGATGGCCCAGGCGCGGGAGGTCTATGAGGAGCGGACCCGGCGCGTCTCCACCAGCCTGATGAATACCCTGGTGATGCGCGCCGCCTCCCGGCACGTGCCTCCTCCCGTCAAAGGACGGCGCCTGCACATCTACTACGCGACGCAGCCCGGGGTCAGCCCTCCGACGTTCGTCTTCTTCGTCAACGACCCCGAGCTTGTTCACTTCTCCTACAAGCGGTTCCTGGAGAACGCCATCCGCGAGGCCTTCGGGTTCGCCGGGACCCCTGTGCGGCTCGTATTCCGGGCGAGGAGTGAGCCGTCGTCATGATGATCGCTCTCGCGGCCTTGCTGGCGTACCTCGTGGGCGCGTTCCCGACGGGCTACCTCGTGGGCCGCTTCGTGGGCCGCTTCGACGTGCGCGACCACGGCAGCGGGAGCACTGGCGCGACGAACGTGGCGCGCAAGCTCGGGTTCGGGTGGGCCGCGGCCGTGATGGCCGTGGACGTGGGCAAGGGCGCTCTGGCCGTCGTTCTGGCGCGAGCGCTCGGGACGGGCGTGCCGGGCGAGGCGCTCGCCGGACTCGCGGCTGTCGCGGGCCATAGCTGGCCGGTGTACCTGCAGTTCCGCGGCGGACGGGGCGTGGCTACGGGAATCGGCACCGTCCTGGCCATCGTTCCGGAGGTGGGCGCCGGAGGTCTCGTCGCGTGGGTGCTCGCGGTGGCGCTGACTCGCTACGTATCGCTGGGGTCGGTCCTCGGCGTCGGCGTGGGCCTTGTCACGGGCATGCTCTTTCTGGCGACGGGCGCGCGGCCGTGGGAGACGGGGGCGTACCTGGTGATCGGCTCCGCTGTCATCATCGCGCGGCACTGGGAGAACATCGCGCGGATTCTGGCGGGCACCGAGCGCAAGCTGGGCCAGCACGCGCCGCAAGCCGCGCCAAGCGCTCGATCCTCGCTCAAGCCGCAGCCGAAGGCCCGGCCGGACGCGGAGGCCCGATAGCCCGCGACGAACGCGGGAGAGGACGCAATGTCGCGCGTCGTCATCATCGGCACGACAAGCTGGGGGACCACCCTGGGCATCATCCTGGCCCGGAAAGGGCAGGACGTGGTCCTCTGGGCGCGCACGCCGGATGAGGCCGGCCGCCTGGCCGCCGACCGCGCGAACAAGCGGCTGCTGCCGGGCTTCCCGTTCCCCGACCGCCTGCGCGTCACCAGCGCCCTGGCCGACGCCTGCGCCGACGCGGAGGCCGTGGTGTTCGCCGTCCCGTCGAAGACGCTGCGCGCCAACGCCCGCGCCGTCCGCGCTCATCTGCCGCCGGATGCGCTGGTCGTCAGCGCGACGAAGGGACTGGAGCTGGACACAGGCAAGCGCATGACGCAGGTGCTCCGTGAGGAGCTGCCCCCCGTCCACCACGCGCGCATTGTGGCGCTGTCCGGCCCTAACCTGTCGCAGGAGATTGTCAGGGGGCTTCCCGCGACGACTGTGGTGGCCGCGCCGGACGAGGCCGTGGCGAGGCAGGCCCAGCAGGTCTTCATCAGCCCGCTCTTCCGCGTATACACCAGCACGGACGTCATCGGCGTGGAGCTTGGCGGCGCTCTGAAGAACATCATCGCCCTGGGAACGGGCATGTGTGAAGGGCTGGGCTTCGGGGACAACGCGAAGGCCGCCATCATCACGCGTGGCCTGGCGGAGATAACGCGGCTGGGCGTCGCGATGGGCGCGGCGCCCCTGACCTTCGCCGGTCTGGCCGGCATGGGCGACCTTATCGCCACCTGCTCCAGCCCGCTGAGCCGCAACCACCACGTAGGCACGGAACTCGCCAAGGGACGGCGTCTGGCGGACATCCTTGCGGGCATGCATCACGTGGCGGAGGGCGTGGACACGACGGCGGCCGCGCGCCGGCTGGCCCGGGAGCTTAAGTCGGAGATGCCCATCACGGAGACGACCTACCGCGTTCTGTTCGAGGGCGCCGAGCCCCGGCAGGCCGCGATGGAGCTGATGACGCGGGCGCCGCGTCCTGAGTGGCGGGACATCCCGCAGTAAGCGGATGGCGGACGCGACGCTGGCGCTCATCTTCGGCACATCGTTCGTGGTCGGGCTGTCCGGCGCAATGTCGCCGGGGCCGATGCTCACGCTGGACATTCGCGAGGCGGCGCGCCACGGGTTTCGGGCGGGCCCGCTCATCGTCCTGGGGCACGGCATCCTGGAGCTCGCGCTGGTCGTGGCGCTGGCGCTTGGGTTGAGCCAGTTCCTTGACCAGCGGACACTGGTGGCGGTGATAAGCGTGCTGGGCGGGCTGTTCCTGGTGTGGCTGGGAGTCCAGATGGTGCGCAAGCCCGGCGCGTTGTCCCTGGCGCCCGTCTCGCGGGACGGCGGGCCGCCAAAGGGCGGCGGGCGCAGCCTGGTGCTGGCGGGCGCGCTGGTGAGCCTGGCGAACCCCTACTGGAGCCTGTGGTGGGCCACCATCGGGCTGGGCTATCTGGTGTGGTCGCTCCAGAGCGGCCTGGCGGGACTGGCCTCGTTCTTCAGCGGGCATATCCTCGCCGACATGGCGTGGTTCGGGGTGGTCGCCCTCGCGGTGGCCAGCGGGCGCCGCCTCATGAGCGACGCCGTGTACAGGGGCATCTCCATCGCCTGCGGCGCGTTTCTCGTGCTCCTGGGCCTCTACTTCATCGGGACGGGGACGGGGCTGGTCCGCTAGCCGCCCAGCTCTCCGACGTGGTAGAGCACCGCTGCGGCGGCCACGACCCCCGCCGTCTCCGCGCGCAGAATGCGGTCGCCGAGTGTCACCGTCACGGCGCCGTGACGCCGCGCCATCTCCACTTCTTCCGGCGTAAAGCCGCCCTCCGGGCCGATGACCCGATTGACCGC
>Ga0082335_1002041_pt1 | contig 39333 bp, 48 predicted proteins | sample Subgrocontami58m_FD_72375 | JGI IMG/M metagenome (GOLD analysis project Ga0082335, IMG submission 72375) | Subsurface groundwater microbial communities from S. Glens Falls, New York, USA - GMW37 contaminated, 5.8 m (SPADES assembly) (version 2) ...
GCGAAGCCACCGCTCGGCATGAGCGAAGCCACCGCTCGGCATGAGCGAAGCCACCGCTCGGCATGAGCGAAGCCACCGCTCGGCATGAGCGAAGCCACCGCTCGGCATGAGCGAAGCCACCGCTCGGCATGAGCGAAGCCACCGCTCGGCATGAGCGAAGCCACCGCTCGGCATGAGCGAAGCCACCCCTCGGCCTGAGCGAAGCCACCCCTCGGCCTGAGCGAAGCCACCCCTCGGCCTGAGCGGGGCCACCGCTCGGCATGAGCGAAGCCACCGCTGGAGGTGAGCGAAGCCACCGCTCGGCCTGAGCGAAGCCACCGCTGGAGGTGAGCGGAGCCACCGCTCGCGCCAAAGGGATTAGAAGTCCTCCAAGTACTCGGCGATCTCCCAATCAGATACATGGGCTAGATAACGCTCGATCTCGTCGCGTTTGAGGGCAACAAAGGTCTTAATAAATTGTTCGCCCAAGGTCTCTTTTAAGAAGTCATCTCTTTCGAGCGCGTCCAACGCCTCGCGCAATGATCCCGGCAGAACTTCGTACTGCTCATCATGGTACGACCAACCTTCTGCGGGGGCCGGAGCCTCCGATTTGTTCTTGATCCCGTCAAGACCGGCCGCGAGTATGGCGGAGATGATCACATAAGGATTGGCGGCACCATCGCCGACTCTAACTTCGAGGCGAGTTCCTCCACCTCGATCTGGTGGCACGCGAACCAGGGTTGACCGATTGTCGTACCCCCAATTGATCCGGTAGGGAGCCAACGAATCTGGACGTAGCCGCTTGTAGGCATTGACGGTTGGATTCGTTAATGCGGTCATAGCCCTGGCATGGCCGAGGATTCCTGCGAGGAAATGTTCTGCTAACTCGCTCAAATCCTCGCCTGCATGCATGAGGTTCTCGCCATCTAAATTCGCAAGCGAAATGTGCGCGTGGAACCCGCTGCCACCTTCGTCATTCCATGGCTTACCCATGAAAGTCGCGTATAGATTCGCGCGCGCAGCAAGTTCCTTCACGGCACCCTTCATTATGAAGGTGCGATCCGCAGCATCAAGGGCTTCACTGTGCCAGAGATTGATTTCGTACTGCGACGGCGAGAACTCGTGATTACCCGCGAACGTCCCGATCCCGAGTTTGCCCAGATTTCGAATCATCGAAAGGAAGAGGCCTTCTGGATCGACCAGAGCCCCGGTCATGTATACGCGTCCAGTCTTATTGATGGCCCGTTCAAAAAGCCCCGCAACATTCTTTCGCGCGATATAGAACTCAACTTCCGGGCCGAAGATGGCCTGCAAACCCAACTTTCGATACTCCTCGAGAACTAGCTTGAGAACCATCCGAGGCGAGGAAAGATTCTCGCGCCCATCGGGCTCATAGGTATCTGCTATCGCTATAGCAACGCCAGGCTCCCATGGGAGTGGGCGCAGTGTGCTGAAGTCGATCTTGCTCACCAAGTCTGGAAGGCCAGCGGATATGCTCCCGTGTCCATCATCAATTACCCCACCGCGAGTAGTGGTTACCCATACCCCCTGACAGAAAGCTGGTCCGTGCTTTGCAGTGTGCTCCATCTCGCTGACAAGCAGATCCTTCGAGCGTGAAATGCCAAGTACATCCGCGAAGACAAGTCTGATGATGTCTATCCCCTGCGCTTCAAGCGAGGCGCGTACGCTAGCGAGATCTTGCACCACTGCAGCTCCTAGGTTTTCTCAAGGTCGTTCGGAACCATACGATTCTGTGGATACTAGGCTCTTCAACAGGATTTGTGGAGTATAAGGAGATCTTTTTTATGCGCGTCCTATTCATACAGCACGATCACGTTAGCCCTGCCGGGCCGATTGCGGAACGTTTTGAAAGCCGCGGTTTCACGGCTGACTATCTACAGGTCGTGCCGGCCGAGAGATTTGCCGCTCCAAATGTTCCGATTTCCCTGCCTCCAGTAGGTGATTACGACGTGATCGTGCCGATGGGTTCGCCTTGGGGCGTCTGGGAGGATGTGCGCATCGGCAACTGGCTGCTGCCGGAACTTGACTGGCTGAAGGGCGCGCACGCGCTTGGCATACCAATTCTCGGAATCTGCTTCGGCGGTCAGCTGATGGCTCGCGCACTTGGCGGAAGCGTCGCGCCGGCACCCAGCGGTGAAATCGGCTGGACTCAAATCTTGAGCGACAACGAATCGCTCATCCCCACAGGACCGTGGTTCCAATGGCATTTTGACCGGTGGGCCCTCCCGCCCAGGGCGCACGAGATCGCCCGCTCTACCAGGGCGTCGCAAGCTTTCGTCCAGGGGCGCACCCTTGCCCTGCAGTTTCACCCCGAAATCATCGAGGCAGCACTCAGAGAGTGGCTCCAAGACGGCGGTGAAGAACAGGTCCGAGCCGATGGCCAGGACCCTGAAATCTTGATCGCAATGACGGCTCGCGAAAGTGGAGCGGCGAAGGAACGTGCGTACGCTCTTATGGATGCATTCTTAGATCAAATAGCGACAGCTGATCCGATTCCATAGCCGCTAGGCGAGAGTCACCTTCACCGGAAAACGCTTGATGCCGTTAACAAAGTTGCTACGAAGCCGATCGACTTCTCCTACGCGTTCGATCTTTTTGATTCTTGGTAGAAGAGTCTCAAACATGATCGTGATCTCCATCCGTGCAAGGGCGTTACCTAGGCACATATGTGGACCGCCACGACCGAAAGTCATGTGCTCATTTGGATTTCGAGTCACATCGAAACGATCTGGATCGGTAAATACCTCAGGGTCGCGATTGCCAGAGGCAAACCAAACCACAACTTTGTCCCCCCGCTTGATCGATTTGCCATGCATTTCCACGTCTTTCGTCGCCGTGCGGCGGAAGTGATAGACCGGGGTGCCGAAACGCAAGAATTCTTCTACCGCCCATGGAATCAACTCTGGCTTCTGCTGAAGGAGCGTGATGGTCTCCGGGTTGTCAATCAAGGCGTTCATCGAGTGGCTGATTGCGTGTCTGGTCGTCTCGTTTCCAGCAACTACGAGCAGAAGGAAGTAACTTCGAAAATCAATATCAGAGAGGGCAACGCCGTCGCTGGGCACCGTATTTACCAGTTTGGAGACCAGATCTGTTCCATCCTTGCCTTCCCGTTCAGCCTTCAATCTAAAGCCATAATCAAAAACTTCGAGAGCCGCTGGGGATCTGAACGGAAGGAGCCGGTACTTCTCACTCTCTTCACTGGTGGCAAGAACATCAGCATGCTCTGGATCGGTATTTCCAACCATGCGATTACCCCAGTTGATCAACTGACCCGTGTCTCCATCTGGGACTCCGAGCATGCGCGCTAGAACGCGAATCGGAAAATCGGCACTGACCTCTTTGACAAAATCGAACGTCTCATTCCTGAGCGCCGCATCCAAAGTGGTCGCCGTTAGACCTCGCAGAAAGGTTTCGTAACCAAGTACCGCTTTCGGGGTGAAATTGTCTTGCATCAGACGGCGAAGGGAACGGTGGCGAGGGCCGTCGGTCTCGAGCATCGAACGGCGAGCATCCATCTGCTCTTGGTCCAACTCTTCCAGGTTGGCGGTACCGACTTCACTAGAGAAAGTCTCCCAATCACGGAGAACTTTGACGATATCGTGATAGCGAGTGATCGACCAGAAGCCATGATTCGGCGCCTCTTCGACATCCCATCTGCAGGGATCATTGGCCCGCAAATCGGCAAATAATTCCCATGGCGGACCGGCGCTGAACGTATCGAGATCAGCGAGCAGGAATTCTGGATGAGTTGTCATAATAACTCCCTGAAGCCGTCATTCGGATCCGAACGATGGAACTATAGGCGTTAGGAAGGCACTGCCAATAGCATTTCACCTTTGACTACCAAAAAGGAGATTAAATGACCAGGCCACACACGGTCGCTGAAACTGAGCGTGCCGTCGAGTCGCGCCTAGGCGCCTTGAAGATCGATTTTGAGTCGATGCACGCGGTTTCGAATATCTTTCGAGCGGCCAATTCGGTTCGGAATCACTTTGAACGCACGGCTCTTGCACCCCAGAATCTCACCTGGACCGCCTTCGTGGTTCTCTGGGTGACTTGGATCTGGGAACCGCTCGAAACTCGCGATGTCGCGCTCGAAGCTGGAATCAGCAAAGCCACGCTCACCGGAGTTTTAAACACGCTGGAAGGTCGAGGTTGGGTCGTCCGCGAACGTGCTGAGCAGGACCGGCGATTGATGAACGTCACTCTGACAACCTCTGGGCGACGTCTGATGCGGCAACTCTTCCCAGCCTTGAACAAACAAGAGCGGGTTGTGGCGGCAAATCTTTCGGCGGCGGAGAAGAAATCGCTTGCTTCGCTGCTCAAGAGTGTGATCGCGTCGATCCCAGACCCAATTGGCCGCTAGCGGCACCGCTCGACAAAGGCGTCGAAAATGCCCTGCTGATTCGGATCGGTCTCGGCCGTATCCTCTGGGTGCCATTGGACGCAGACGCCTTGCGCTGAGTCCGTGGGGATAAGCGCCTCGGCAATTCCATCGTTAGCGCGGGCGACGATAGCCAAGTGCTCGCCCAACTCTTTGATGGCTTGATGGTGGTAGCAGGAACAAGTGAGCCGCTCTCCCCCGACCCCGAACCGGGCCCACTCACTCTCGAAGGTGACCTCGTGAACAAGGTGCCGATGCACGGGTTCGATGTGCTGATGGAGGGTTCCCCCTGCGGCAACGTTGATCACATGCATTCCCCGGCAGATCGCCAAATAGGGAATGCCGTACGTGAGCACGTAGCGAGCAAGCGACAGGTCCTGCCCGTCCTGGAGTGGATCTACGTCATAAACGTGCTCGCTCTCTGCCACCTCACCATATGCGGCTGGGTCCAAATCCCCTCCACCTGGGAAAAGTACCCCGTCGATGCCAGCCAACCGCGAGCCCCAGTCATCCGAGCCGAAGCCATGGGCGGGGAATAGCAGAATGGGCTCTCCTCCGGCCCGCCAGATGGATTCCAGAAGAGTTCTCGCGCCGACAATCCCGCGATAGCGCAGCGCGCTAGCAGTATCGGTGTATCGGCCGATGAGCGCGATCCTAGGCCGGTGGGTCATCGGAATCCTCCAATGGCGAAAAGGAAAGTATGACGGGAAAATGGAGGTTGTACTTGTATCGTTCGGATACGAACGATATCTTGCTCAAACTGGGCATAGGCCCATTCCTAGGGGGATGCATGGAGCGGATCGAGGTCGCTGGTGTTGCGGTGGACCCCCGCCACTACATCGGTGGTCGACGAGTCGCCTCCTCATCCACCTTTGCAGACCACTCACCAATCGATGGTTCGCTCATCGGCCAGATTGCACGCGGCGGCCAACACGAAGTGGATCTTGCAGTCGGTGCCGCAAAGGCAGCCTTCCCCGGTTGGTCGGGTACCCCACCAGTTGAGCGCGCCAGGATCTTGCATCGCATTGCAGATCTGGTCGAAGCGCGCCTAGAAGAACTGGCGATCGTCGAAACCACAGATAACGGCGCTCTCCTGCGCTCCAATCGTCGTGGCGTAATGCCACGGGTTGCCTACAACTTTCGTTTCTTTGCTGACTGGCTGGTCAACGAGTTGCATCACGCTCCCTTTGAGACCCGCGGCCACATCAACAGAGTCTCCTGGAATCCAGCTGGCGTTGCGGCGCTCATAACGCCATGGAATGCCCCACTCATGTTGGCGACTTGGAAAATCGCTCCGGCCCTGGCTTCGGGAGACACGGTCATTTTGAAACCTGCAGAGTGGTCGCCCCTGACTGCTTCACTGCTCTGCGACATTGCAGAAGAGGCTGGACTTCCAACTGGGGTTCTCAATCTCGTTCAGGGTTACGGTGAGGAAGCAGGTGCAGCGCTCGTTAGCCATGCGGGCATCTCCCGCATCTCTTTTACCGGCTCGGTTCCCACGGCAAAGATCGTGGCGCGCGCGGCCGCTGAGAATTTGACGCCCTGCTCCTTTGAGTTGGGCGGCAAGAGTCCGATGATCATTCTCGACGACGCAGATCTGGATCTCGCTGTTGACTTGGCAATAGAGCAGTATGACAACGCTGGCCAGGTATGCCTTGCTGGAACTCGTCTGTTAGTGCAAAAGTCAATAGCGCCAACCTTTATTAAGCGATTCGGGGAACGAGCAGCGGCGATCAAGCAAGGCGACCCTCGCGAGCTGGATACTGACATGGGGCCGCAAATCCATCAAGAGCACTTCGATCGGATCAAAAGTTTCGTCGATCGGGCAAAATCAGCAGGTTCAGAGATCGCCTTTGGCGGAATCCAGAATGAAGCGCTCGGCGGCCTCTACTTCAACCCGACTCTCGTTGTCGAGCCAGAAGCGGGTAGCGAGATTATTACCGAAGAAGTATTCGGGCCGGTTCTCACGCTGCAAACATTTGAAACCGATGAAGAATCTATTGCGATGGCGAACGGAACTGAATTCGGACTAGCTGCCATTGTCGTCTGCGGCAATCGCAATCGCGCCGAACGGGTCGCAGAAAAACTTGTCGCTGGCACGGTTTGGATCAACTGTTTCTTTGTACGCGATTTACGAGCCCCATTCGGTGGCTCAAAGAAATCTGGCATTGGTCGCGAGGGCGGAACGTGGTCCTTTGATTTCTACTCCGATGTAAAGAATACGGTCTTTGCCCCAACCGGATGGAGGGAATAGCCATGGGAGAAGTAGTGGGTATGGGATTATTAGCTCACGTCCCGACCATCATGCTGCCAAAAGAAGTCAGATACGAGATCAACGAGGGCAAAGAACTGAGCCTCGTTACCGGACTGCACCAACTTCGCGCTGACATTTTCGAAAAAGTCGACTACGACACTGTCGTTGTATTGGACTCGCACTGGTTCACTACCGTCGAATACGTCGTGACATCGCACGCGCGTCGCTCTGGCCTCTTCACGTCTGACGAGTTGCCTCGTGGCATGTCGCGTATCCCGTTCGATTATCGAGGCGATGCCGAATTAGCTGAGATTATGGCTGCCGAATCCGAAGACGTGGGGACTTGGGTCACCGCGATCGACGATCAGTTCCTGCCACAGACCTACGCAACGATCAACCTCTGGACTTACCTAGGCCAAGGCCTGGATAAACGTTGGGTGTCCGTCTCAGCTGCGCAAACGGGTGATACTGAAGATGCAATCAGATGCGGCCGAGCACTTGGACGAGCGATTGCAAAGAGCGATCGCAAGGTGCTACTCATCGCTTCGGGAGCCCTCTCACACACTTTCTGGCCGTTGCGTGAATTACGAAAACACGAAGCAAGCGATCCATCGCACATCTTCTCTGGCGAAGCTCGCGAGGCCGACTACGAGCGGATCGATTGGTTTAAGAACGGCCGACACGATCGCGTGATCGAAACAATGCCGGACTTCCTCCGATTCCGACCAGAGGCAAGGTTCGCCCACTATTTAATGGCTATCGCCGCCGTTGGTGAAGGTGAGTGCACGGCCACGGGGCGCATGTACAGCGAGTACGAGAACTCCATCGGTACCGGTCAGATACACGTTTGGTTCGATGAGCCAGTAGAGGGCTTTCCACGCGCAAATTCAAAGGTGATCGCGCGTGGTTGAATTCCGTCGAATTCTGCTCGATGGCTACCCAACGCAGGTCCGTCGTGAAGGCGAACTGCTGATTTCTGGCGACGGCAGGAGCGTCCACGTCGAGGAGGCAACCCATCTGCCTCCATCTGAACCCACCAAGATAATTGCGGTGCACCTGAATTATCAGAGTCGTTCCGACGAGTTCATGACGAAATTGCCGTCAGCACCAACTTATTTTCATAAGCCGACCACGGCACTCAATTCTCACAAAGCAGCGGTTGTGCGGCCCATGGGATGTAAGTGGCTCAACTATGAGGGCGAAATCGTCATCGTTATTGGACGCACCTGTCGAAATGTTTCGCCCCAGGAAGCGAGCGACTACATCGCTGGGTACACGATCGGCAACGATTACGGGTTGCATGATTTCCGTGATACTGATGCCGGGTCGATGCTAAGGGTAAAAGGTTCGGACACTCTGGCACCGGTTGGTCCTGGACTTATTACCGGTTGGGACTTCCATAACAAGGAGATTCGCACCATCGTGAACGGCGTCGTGAAACAAGAGTCCGATACATCGGAAATGATCTGGGACATGCACTATCTGGTCGCAGATATTGCCCGCACGATCACTCTCGTCCCCGGAGATATCCTCTTCTCAGGAACTCCAGCCTTCTCGCGCCCGGTCTCACCTGGGGATGTGGTCGAAGTCGAAGTCGAAGGTTTAGGAAAACTTACAAATCACATCGTGGAAGGTCCAACACCAATCCGCAGCGACGTCGGCGCTCAACCCACCGAAAGCGAAGAGGTCATCTCTACGGCTCTTGGCGGAGATTGGGAATTCCGTGGAATTCGCACGCCTTCGAAAGAGCTCTACCCATCAAGAATCGAGAAACCGAGATGAAGGTAGTCGTCGACATGTCAAAGTGTCAGCACTACGGACAGTGCTGCTTCGAAGCCGAAGACGTCTTCCAACTCGATGACGACGGAAAACTCACACATCTCACAGAAGTTGATGAGGGCCGTCGTAGCGCCGTGGAGAGTGCGGCCGATGTCTGCCCGATGCAAGCGATCACGATCGAATAGGAAATGTCCGTAGTAATTGTTGGTGGTGGACTCGGGGCGCTGCGCACTGCCGAATCGCTTGTGACAGCGGGCTACACCGGTGAGGTAGTCGTAGTCAGCGATGAAAGGTATCTCCCATATAACAGACCGCCGCTCTCCAAAGAGGCTCTCAAAGGTGTCATCGACGCCGAGGCGTTGGAGTTCAGACGCAGATCATCAGTCGACTCGGTTACTTGGATTCTTGGCGATGGCGCAGAAAGCGTTAGCTTCGCGGACCAGAATCTAACGCTGAAAAGTGGCCGGGTATTGACCTTTGATGGGCTGGCTATCGCCACTGGCATCCGGCCACGGCGGCTCGGCGTTGAAGGCCCAATCTCTGGACGACATGCGTTGCGCACTATCGATGACGCAAAATCACTGAGATATGCCCTTGATGATTCGCGGTCACTGCTCGTCGTCGGAGCCGGGTTTATCGGATGTGAAGTCGCGGCGACTGCCAGAATGCTCGGGCTTGCCGTGAAGGTCGTCGCGATCGACGAAGAACCCATGATCCGTCCCCTTGGGCCAGAACTGGGCACGGAATTGCGCAGGCGCCACGAGGCGAAGGGAGTTCAGTTTCATCTAGGTCTTGGAATCGACGCATTCCTTGGCGACGAATCCGCAACCGGAGTTCGCCTCTCAGACGGGAGCGAACACTATGCAGACTTAATCGTCGAGGCCATTGGGTCAAGGCCAAATACTGAGTGGCTCGACGGGAACGGGCTTGATTTGAGCGACGGGGTTCTCGCCGATGCGTCAATGCGGATCGTCGGCGCCACTTTTCCCGCAGTAGCCGTAGGTGACATTGCGAAATATCCACACGAACTTTTCGATGCGATTCCGCGTCGAATCGAGCACTGGAACCTACCGACCGAGACGGGACGTAGAGCGGGAAAAACCTTAGCTGCCCTCCTGTCGGGCCAAGAGCCGGCTACTGAACCCATTAATTTCATCCCTACTTTCTGGTCCGACCAGTACGAGTACAACATTCAGTCTTTTGGGATGCCGGGTATCGCTGACCACCAGCGCCTTTCATTTGGCGATTGGAATCGGGAACTGGTTGTCGAATACATCCGAGGTGATGACCTGGTAGGCGTGGTCGGAATCGACTCAGTGCCAGAGCTGCTGCCATACCGCAATCGCCTGATGAAACGGGCGTAGCCTTCGCCAGTGGAGAATAAACCATTGCACCTTGGCCCGAAGCGCGATGCTGCGCTCAAACATGCAGCCGAGATCGTGGCTAAAGCCTGGGGCGAGTTTTACATCGCCCGCGAACACGAGCCGCTCGTCGAGCCTTCCTTGGCGGCAACACTCAAGGAAGAACTACCCGAGCCCCCTAGCGATCCAATACACACGCTTGATCTAGCAGCGGAAGTTCTCGATGCCTCACTGGCACATGCGCGCCCCCGCTTTATGGCCTGGATAGGTTCGAGCGGCTTAGAAATCGGCGCCCTTGGCGATCTCCTCGCCCACTCGTACGACATTAACCTCGCAATCGATTCACGAGCGGCAACAGAACTTGAGCGACAGACGCTCCGTTGGCTTGGCTCCTTCGTCGGATTCCCAGTGGGTGGTGGCGCCTTTACTAGCGGCGGAACGATCAGCAACATTACGGCGCTGGCCGCTGCTCGCGAGAGAGCAGTGCCTGGAAGTCGGAAACATGGTCTCATCAATGTTCGACCGGCCATCTACTGCTCAGCGGAGGTGCACTACTCAGTGCGTAGAGGCGTCGAATTACTTGGGCTCGGCAGTGATTGCATCCGCGCAATTCCGATCGACGCCAACCACCGGATGCAGGCTGCGGTCCTGGCCGAAAGCCTGGAGCACGATTTACGTGACGGAATCACGCCGATCGCAGTAATCGCTACTTCCGGGACCACCCTTACTGGCGCCATAGATCCGATCAATGAAATAGCAGATATCTGCCAGCGTTTTGGGGTCTGGCTACATATCGACGGTGCTTACGGGCTACCCGCCGCAAGTGTCCCTGAGAAGAGGCCGGCCTTTAGCGGAATCGAGCGTGCCGATTCAGTAAGCGTCGATGCACACAAATGGATGTTCGTGCCTAAGGCATGTAGCGCGCTGATGGTGCGGGATCGAAGTACTCTCCTGGCAACCTTTTCGCATAATGAGTCTTACATGCTACATAGCGGCGAAAGTGGAAACGCAGTGGATGAGACTCTTGAGTACTCGAGACCACTTCGCGCATTAAAACTCTGGCTCGCCTTTAAAACTCATGGCGCCGAAGAATTCCGGCAAGCGATTGCCGCGAACTTAGCCGAGGCGCAAGCACTCTACGACGCAGGCAAGGCTGATCCACGCTTTGAGGTGCTGCCATTTCGACCGGAGTTGTCCGTCACGCCAGTGCGTTACGGCAAAAATACAAGCGATCAGTTCCAAACACTACTTGTGCAAAGACTCCAAGAAGATGGCCGAGTCTTCGTCTCCGCTGCTGAGATCGAGGGGCGTATTTGGATGCGACCCTGCTTTACCAATTTCCGCACGAGCAGAGAAGACGCACTCTCTCTGCTAGAAGTAGCCGCCGATGTCGCCAAATCCATGCACGACATCGACGGCCCCCACTCCTAGTCCCGTGCGTTGGCCCGCTTGTCAGGTCGACTGATCACAAAGTAAAGCCCGCCGAGAATCACGATTGCGAGCATGACCACGAATGTGATCCAGTCGTAATTGACTAGTGCACGTCCACTCGTCAATCCACTTGGCCAGAGAACGTTGACCAGCATTACGCCTAAGTAGATAAGGGCGCCCCACGTGATCAACGAACTCCACTTGCCCATCTTGAACTCGCCCGCTGGCTGCCAACCGCGACGCTTTGCAATCATCGAACCCAGAACGGTCAGGAAGAACGAGAGATAGATACCCGAAACGCCGAAGGAGACAAGTGCAAAGAGCGCATTGATCCCCTTTGGATAGGTAAACCAGAGAATGTGCACGTCATTCGTGGGATTCACGTTGACCAGGAGGGTTGCCAGAATCGGGACCGCCGCACCCACCAAGATCGCATACATCGGGGTGTGGAATCTGTGCGAAACCTTCCTGATCAGACTAGAGCCGGGGATCTGGCGATCACGCGCATATGAGAAGGCCAGGCGGGCACCGGCGCCTTGGACTGCGGTGCCACAAGAGAAGAAGGCGACGATGACCATGATCAGGAAGAAGTCCTGGCTCCACTGCGGAAGTTGGGCCAGAATTGCCGGAGCGCCGCCCATCACTGCATTGCCATAACCCTTGGTATCACTTGGCGTTGCCATGATCAATCCGGCGACGAGAACGAATGAGGCAAGTCCCCCATAGAGAAGGGCTGAGCGCATAGCGCGTGGCACATGCCTGGAAGCGTCCTTGGTCTCTTCTGCGATATCTCCGGCCGATTCAAAGCCATAGAAAATATATGAGTGTGCCAAGATCGCGACTAGCGCGGCACCCGTTAGCCAGTGACCGCCAAAGTCGACTCCAAATAGATTGGTCTTGACGTTCTCGGAACCCGCTGTTGAGAAGAGGAAGGAGAATCCGTGGTGGAATCCGTGGATTGCGAGTGCGATGGCAACACCGAAGGTTCCGATGGTTTCGACGTAAACACCGAGGCGGGCGATTTGACCCATGACCTTGGCACCAATGATATTTAGTAGAGTCTGAATGAGAATAAGACCAACGGTGACGTAGAGAATCGTCGAGTGTTTTGTGCCGTCGATATGCGTGCCAAACCAATTGTTCACGAGCGCGGCAAAGTATCCGACTACACCAGTGTCCACGCTGGCAACAGTGACGAGTAGCGCGATGCCATAGATCCAACCGACCCACCAGCCGAACCCTGGTCCAACTGAGAACTTGCCGTATTGATAGAGGGCGCCGGCAAGCGGGTAGTGGCTACCTAGCTCACCAAAAACGAGGGCAACTAGAAGCATCCCGCCGACCACGATTGGCATCAGCCAGAGATATCGAGGCCCGCCGGTCCCGATCCCAAGGGCAAACAATGAGTAGATGCCCACCATCGGCGATAGATAGGAGAAGGCAACGCTGAAGTTATCGAACAGGCCCAGGACTCGAGACAGTTCAGGCCGATAGCCTAAACTTTCAACGCGTTGCTCATCGGTGTGCTGCGTCATTAAGAACTCCCTTGTTCTCGGCCAATACCCAGACTGGTCCAGGTATCCGCCAAGGAAACACCCTGGAAGGAGGAACAACAAGGACATTGGGCACTTCTAGCGGCGAAAATCGCGGAGCAGATACCCGATAAACTCCCCTGGCCTGGGGCGGTAGCTCAGTTGGTTAGAGCAGCGGACTCATAATCCGCCGGTCGTCGGTTCGAGCCCGACCCGCCCCACCAGCTCTGACCTGCAGTTATCCGCCGAGCGGTGGCTACGCTCACCTCCAGCGGCGAGGCGTTTGCTACGCATTTGCTAACGATCGGCATTTCACGCCCCCCACACAGCCTGGGAGAACACGTCAACCGCGCGCCCGTCGTCGGCTGGGATGGAATCGGCGTACACGTTCAAGGTGACGCTGGCGTCCTTATGGCCGAGCCGTTTTGCCACGATGTGTACGGGTACGCCCGCTCTTAGCAGGATCGTCGCGTGAGAGTGTCGTAGTTCGTGAAGTTTCAGACGCGGCACGCCCCTAGTCGTAGCCGTCAGCGCGCTAAACATCTTAGTTACGTAGTCGGGCAGAACCGGACGCCCATCTTCCCAAGTGAATACCAGCCCATCACTGCCCCGGTACGCCGCACCCCAAGCGAGGCGTTCGCCCATCTGCGCTTTACGCCAAACCCTGAGTGAAGCGATCGTGCGCGAGTCGATGTTCACGTCACGGCGCTCATGATTCTTTGGTGCCACGTAGATCGGCTCACGGTGAATCTGCGTAATCGACCGCTCAACCGCGATCACGCCCCCGTCAAGGTCAACCTGAGCCCAACGTAGGGCTAGTAATTCGCCACGTCGCATACCTGTCGACGCTGCGAGGGTCCACAGTGGCGTCCAACGGTCCTCCGTGGGCAAGGTGTCTAAAAAGTTTTGTAACTGTGCGCCGGTCCAGGTCGTGTGCCGAGGTTTGATCACTCGCGGTCGTTTCGTACCTACGACTGGGTTTACCTCAATAATGCGATCCATCACCGCGTCCTGCATGGCTCGACGCAGTACCGCCCGAGCGAACTCGACGGTCCGTGGCGACAGCGCCCCACCTTCTTTGCCACCATGCTCATACAGATCCTTAAACACCACAGAAAGCCGCGACGGTGAAAGGGACTGCAACCGCTCACGCCCGATGGCAGGTTTGAGATAGCGAGTGATATTGCCCTGATACGACTTGAGGGTCGACGGTTTGAGTTCCACCGAGTGACCCGTTATCCACGTGTCGAGCCAATTCCCCACCGTAAGATTCTGCGGGGCGACATAAGTGCCACGGTTCACAGCATTTCTGGCCGTATCCCGGGCGGCCCTGGCCGCTTTCTTAGTGGAAAAGCCACCGACCCACCGTGGCTTCGTCCTCCCGGTCTGTGGGTCGCACTCACGTACTACGTAAGAGTATGTATCGCCACGCAGAATGATCCCGTCGCGCATGTGCTCGCTCATCACAAATTCCCTTCGTCGTGCATCTGACGTGCCCGCTTCACCCAGCGCCGCACTGTCGCGTCTGGCATCCTCGGCCTGTATTGCTCGCGTATCCATTTGATCGGTGACCTTGGGGCTTCCACCTGAGCCTGCGTCCACAGTTCGTACACGTTGCGCCAATGTTCGATCGTGTGCCCACGTGATCCCGGGCGAGGTGTTGGCCCCGGCCTGCGCTCTTCCTCCCCCGGTTGCGCGGCGAGGAAATTCCACAACGTTAATTGCAGCGGAAACTTGATTCGCCGTAGATCACGTACCGCTAAAGCCCGCCCATCATCGCGGTAAACCATTAGCGCATCTACAGCTACGCCATCTTGCGTCCGAGCTGCCCGCGCGACCACGCGCAACCGCGTGCGGTCGCCGCTTAGTTCGGTGTAAGCGATCCACGGCTCATCTATGCGTCTCTTCCAAAAAGCAGGTTCCACGTTCTCGGAGAAAACCACGACCGGGACATCTTCGCGTCTGCTAGGCGTTGGACTCATACCAAGACGGTAGCACAGTAGATAGCCAATAGCGAGGAAGTGTGCACCGACACGCTCAGTAACTGTGCACGTTAGACGGGGCAGTAATTAGGGGTCCACACTCCGTATCAGTGATAGAGGAGGTGGACTTATGAGCGACTTGCTCATAGACGTTAAGACCGTGAGAAGCCTGCCCACGCCTGTAATGGGCCGAGAGATCCGCAGGGCCGCAGGGGTGAGCCGTCAGCGGTTGGCCGACGAGATCGGAGTACACGTCGTAACGCTAGCCAGGTGGGAACGGGGGACACGTAAGCCACGGGGTCCGAATCGCCTCACCTATGCCCGCGTCCTCATCGAACTGCAACGAGTGAGCACGACATGAACGGGCGACTCACCTACACAGTGCCACAGGCTGGGGAATTACTCGGAATCGGTAGGGACGCGGCCTACGCCGCCGCCGCACGCGGCGAGATTCCCACACTGCGTCTCGGTCGGCGGCTCGTCGTACCCGCTGCCAAACTTGCTCAACTCGTGGGGCTCGGATCAATCAGTAACGATCTTGATGCACTACTCGCGCCAATTCCGACAAGCCAAGCGGGCTGATCCGGGTGAGTAACCGTTGCGCGAAGTGTCGTCCTCTTCTGCTCGATGCCGGGCCACTGTGCGAGCGATGCAAGGGCGCTGATGTCTGATGGCCGAATGGAAACCAGATCCGCTCGTCGTCGATGGCACGCGTGAGTGCGTGGAATTGGTGGCCGAATTACCAAGGAGTTGGACCACAGACGGTGAACGGCTCGTCCTCTTCGCTTTAGCTTGTGATGCGTATTTTCGTGAGTCGGCACCGGGTCTGGACAACCTATCGTCTTGGACAGGTATGCATCGAAGGTCAGTTGCGCGGGTTCTAGAAACGCTACAACTGCCCACTCAAGAGCGTCCCGCGCTATTACGTAAGACAAAGAAATCAAGGGGCGGACCGAAGGTTACGAGCAGCTACCTTCTTCTGTTACCTATCGCGGAACTGGGACAGAACAGTGACCTAACAGTGACAGAACAGGGACCGTTGGACACTGATAACAGTGACCTAACAGTGTCCTCAACAGTGACCGTTAGCGCACCACCCTTACCCTCTCCCAAAGATCCCTCTCCCTCTCCTGAACAACTCGCGGTGGCAAAAGTTCTCGGTCTAAAAGACGACGACGAGAGACTTTCCTCAGTTGAAGAAATGCTGAAAGAGCAAAACGTCAAAAGTCCAGCGGCCTGGATTAAGTCGCTCAGCACCGACGACCTCTTGAAATGCCTAGAGGATGCACACGCACCTGTCAGGGCTGCGCAACTGAGAGCAATAGAGGCAGATAAACATCGTTGCCCTCACGGAAAAGTCAACGGTATTCGCACGGGTCAGTGTGAGACGTGCATGGATGAACTGGCTGAGGCGGCTGCATCGTGAAAACTCTCATCTGCTCTGAACCTGATTGCACAGTCGCCCTAGACGTGGACTGGCGACACCTTGAAAACCTATTGGCCGCCAATTGGCGATGCCCACAACACCAAGCCAACGAAGGGGAGATCTGAGATGCCGCGTAAAACTCCTCGCACGTTGCCCCGCACGAGTTCAAAATTCACCGAGATCGAACTAGAGAGACTCGCTCAGTCGCTCGTGGATCGAGGTTTGGCAAGTCCCGGGATTTTGAACCGTTTTTACACCAAACCGCAATTCAACCGAGGCACACGCCTTGGAAATACCACCAACGAAAGGAAATCCGATGGCTGAATTTGAACATCGAGACAGCGGGGGCGCGGTCGCACCGGCAGCACCCAAACCAGCACCACCATTGACTGAGAAGGCGCAATTAGAGCAACGCCTAAGGGACCGAGGCGAACTAACGACTGAGATGCAGGCCGAACTAGATCGAACCTTCCCGGAACCTAGACAGCCTTTCGGCTCCGTTGGGCAGTTCGCCAGGGGAGAGCGACGAACTGGCGACGTGCTGGACATCAAAGACCACCAGGACTGGCTCAATCGCAAGGACGAGATTCTCAAAGCCGCCTACGGCGACAACAACTAAGGGAAAACTAATCATGCAACCTAAAACAATTCTTACCGCTCAAGCTATCACCGCGACCGGCAACGAAGTCGGCGGGCACTCGATGGTTGGCGACTCGCTCTCTGTGCAAGTCAATGTCACCGCCGCCTCAGGTACGACGCCATCAATGACGCTCTCTGTCACATGGTCGAACGATGGCGTCACTTATTCGCAGGCAAACCCAGCGGACTCGATCGCCGCAATCACCACCGTTAGCAGCCTCGTCGCACGATTCACTGTCAAAGGCGCGTTCTACCAAATCGCCTGGATAGTCACCGGCACCAATCCTTCATTTACCACCACCATCGAAACACTCAACTAAGGAGCAAATCATGGCTAAGTACATCAAGATCACAGATTACACAGGCAGGAACGGCACAGTCAGCGGCTATCACAGCGTCAATGACGATTACGAGTTGCCACTCTCGACGAAGAACGAGTCCTACGAGTTTGTGGACGAAGCAGAAGCACGCGATGCAAACCCCGCATTATTCGGCGCAAGATCCCAGAGCAAGAACTAGGAGAAATCAAAATGGCCAAAGTATCCAAAGAGTTTCTTGAAGTATTCGTACGCGCCTCGGGCCGCTTCCCAGTTGAATTGGCACCTAAGGCCATTCAGGACGCAATCGCCACCGCTGACGCTGCTAACAGCGCGTGGGTTGATGCAGTAGACCTCGCCTCCGACGCTGTGTTCGATGAACCTAACGCCCAGGCGCTATGGGACGCAGAGGCAGAGTCCAGGGTACGAGCAGGCCAATCGTTGCCGGATCGTGAAGCGTTGGACGTTGCTCGGATCAAGGTGAAGACCACAGCAGAGGACGCGGCCGCAGCGAAGCGCGCTCTCGACACTGCGCACTACCAACTCGGGCTTGTCCTCAGTGATGCGGCAGCGTTGGACAGTTGGAGACACTCAATAGAGGAGAAGGCGAAAGCAATGCAGTCTTCTCTCTTCGCTACCGTGGCGAAGTTGGAACCCACGGTGGACGAACTCGGTTGGCTCTTAGGTCTGTCGAGTTATCTAGGTGACATAGGCGCGTACAACTACCCGCCCAAGGTTGATGGGAGCAACGCGGTTGCGTCCTTGCGCACACTCGCTGCAACGCCTGCATGGAAGCCAGCACCCACGCCGATGAACATCACGCGCAATGAGTTGTAGTCGAGTCGAGGTGGTGGTGGCTCAGGACGCCACCACTGAGGCCGCATGGGGTGGGGGTACTACCTGCCAGGTTCTCAGTCGTTTTACCGTGGAGGTCTGGGGCTAAGAGGTCGGCTCATGCCTAATGCTCGTTTTACCTACCTACAAATATAGATGGGAGGGCCCGGAATGGCTCCAAAGAGCAGTAGAAAGTCTCCTCTCGTCGTCGTGGCGTTGAGTCGTGGCGAGGCGTTCCGCAAGGCTTCGCTCGATGGCTTCGAACTTACGGGGCCAGAGTTGGAACTTCTCGCTGAGATTTGTAACTTGCTCAACGAGATCGACGATCTGCAATCTGCGGTCGAGCATGACGGCGTGACTGTCGCGGGTTCTACGGGTCAACTTCGGGTGCATCCCGCTCTCGGTGAACTACGTCAGCACCGTCTTGCACTCGGTCGTCTGCTCGCGCAGCTCGGGCTTCCCGATCCAGCCGGCGATTCGTTGCCGTCAGGGGTGCAAGTACGCGGTCGCACCTCTGCCAAGAAACGATGGGCAGATCATGGCTAGAGCCCGGGTGTCGGTCTCGGCGGTGACGATGCCAGAGCACTTGCTTTGGAGTAATTCACGCGCTTTCATCGTCGAAGATCCTGATACGTCACCGTTCTTGCGACGGATGCAAGCGCAGCGTGAATTAGGTGCAGCGCGAGCCGCGTTCTTGTCTCAACTGAAAGTGAAACCCGAGGGAGTTTCCGATACCGAATACCTCTGGGCTCATGGTTTAACTCGTGAAGCATTGGGGACGGCGGCGGCGCGTGATATCGGACTATGAAACGCCAACGCCGATGCTCGAACAAAAGCGCCCCACGCTTCAGGGCCGGACTTCCTTGTGTGTACGTTCAGTTGATGGATTCAGACGTAGTTCAGGCCAGAACGGCGTGGGTTTCTCGCGCCTCATATCGCAAGGACTCGGAACGAGGTTTCAAAGGCTTGCCCGGCCAGTCTGGAGTGAATCCGCCGGCAGCGTGAATGGCGGCCCGAATAGTACCCACCGCACGGGAGAGTGCTTGGTCGTAGGATGACGGATTCTGGATGGACACAGAAATCTCAACCGTCATGGAGCCGATATCCAACCCCACGGCGCTATCTGTCAGGGAGTCGTCGCACTCTTCTAGGGCGATTAACTCGCGCATGACAGCATCCACATGACCAGGAAGATCCTCATTTGAGTGCCCATGGGTGGTGAGAGTGAATTCCGATTTAACGGTCAGATTCATGGCTTTTCTCCCTTCCATTTGGGGCATCTTCTTGCCCATCGTAACGCTTCTTTACCGTAGTTCGGGTTGCTGGGCGTTAAATGTAACCATCGAAGATGGTCGCCACATGGGCAGACTAGCCGGTAATACTTAGGAGGGTCTGTGATTATCCAGCCTTGCTCATCGAATATCCTAAGAACGTCTTCGAGATCCTTCCTTGGGTGTTTTTTCCAACTACCCATGGTCCCTCTCTTGTCGCATTTAGGCTGGTCCGCACTATATTCGCCAACCCTCAGCGCCGTCTAGAGGAATACGTCTACGGAGATTGCGCTCATGCCCAGAGCGCCCCACCCTCATATCCCGAAGGCGGGGCGCTCTGGGTGTATGACTACTTCAGGAACTTACGGAGCACCCGCGCAGTCTGACCGCCCGTCTTGCGATATACGACCTTACGAATCTCACGTCTTCCTAGTGCTGACGGTCCTTTGCGCACCGCCCTGCCCGTCGCTGAAGCGCGGGCTAGTTTGTACAGCATGCTCGTCAAGTTCATGGTCGGATCGTAGTCTCAGCGTCACGAAGTTGGCGCATAAAGGATGCCGCTGACGTACACCACTCGGCCACCTCGTCCATATCGTCCGGGTCGCTGGATTCGTCGATATTGTAAGTAAATCCGCTGCCTTCAATGCATCCATCCTTACCCAATGCGATCCACGCAGAGAGATAAGCACCTTTGGGATTACCAAAGTGCTTTTCATGTACCCGATCATCGTCAATGAATGGCACACCAAAGTCCTCGCGGCTGTGATTAGTTTCGCACCATCCTGGGCACGTGAGAACGGTAGTCATGCCATCGCCTCAGCGTCTCGAATAAGGCTCGAAAGTTTGACATCTAACACATGAGCGAGTGAGAAAAGTTCGTAGAGATAAAACGACGACTCGCCTCTGAGCCGACGGCGCAACGTGCTGAGCGGGATTCCGGTTCGCTCTGCGGCAGTGCGATGAGAGATCCCGGCCGTCGAGAGCGCCTCAAAGACGGCCTTGGTAATTTCACGGTCCACTCGCTCTACAGTGCTCATGCGTGATGCGCCTCCGCCCAGTCAGCGGCTGCGACCAACGTCGATGCGACCTCTCGTGCTCGCTTGGGCGTCAACTGCAAACCTTCTGCACTGAGCCATACGCACATTGCGCCCGCCTCAGTGCATCCTGCGGCGATCTCCACCGACTGATGGGTGTTCCAGCCCTGCTCGTTTGCGTCCATACTCGGCACGGACGACCAGGAAGGACCATCGTGGCCTTCAATATCGGTGAGGTCTCCGCCGAACTTGAGCACCTTGGAGTGATCGATTGTGCACCATTCCGGGCACGTGGTTGTGGTTGTTGCGATTGTCATGTTGTGCTCCTTCGTTTAGGTAATTCATGAGGGTTGGGTCCCTGTCGGGGCCGATTACTGTTTTAGTGCTCTGAACTGTTAAAGGGAATATGCCGTTTGGCGGGTTGGATTGCCGCCTCTTTGCTAACGCTTTGCTACGCCACCACTCAAAATGGGGGGCAATAGGGACGAATCTCGGAGGCCCTCTCCCCCACGTGTGTGCACAAAAGCGCATGAATTGCAACGGGGTAGGACTCCCAGAGAGCGACTCATAATCCGCCGGTCGTCGGTTCGAGCCCGACCCGCCCCACCACCTCTGACCTGCAGTTATCCGCCGAGCGGTGGCTATGCTCACCCCGACCGGTGGCTACGCTCACCCCGACCGGTGGCTACGCTCACCCCCATCTGGTCAGGAATTCTTGGTCAGGAATTCAAAGATTTCGCCCTGACTAGACGAGAAGAATGAGAGATGGCCTTCACCTTCGAGCAAACGTAAGGTCGAATGCGGAATGTGTTTATGTAACCAACGTCCATGCGCTCCTGGAACCATTAAATCTTCATCACCTTGAAAAATCGCAACCGGAACAGTCACCTGATCAAGACTGAAACCCCAGTCTTTGGTAAAGGCAATGTCGTCGTCGATCCAACCTGAGTAACCCTTTTCGAGCGAGTGCCTGAAATTTTCAGCCAACTCGTCGGAGAAGTCGGGTTGCTGCATAGTGACGATGTCCGACTTGGAGAAGAGAGAACTGATTGAGTGTCGAAGTTCTTCACCGGTGATCGTTCTGTAGGCGCTGCCGTTGGCCTCCATCCACGCGTTTAACTGCGTCTCCCCGGCCGTCGCGATACCAAATTCGTCAATGTTCTCTTCACCCATGTCAGCTAAGAAATCAAGATCTGGTTGAGCGTACATTCCGACTCCGGCAAGAATCACGACTGACTTGCATCGAGGATCCAAAGAAGAAGCCAGTGCATGCGGACCCCCTCCCGACCAGCCAACAGATACGAAACTGTCGATGGAAAAATGGTCAACCACCTCTGCGATATCACTATTTATACTGACGACATTGCGCCCGATCTTGCGATCGCTCGTGTAATACCCAGCGCGCGAGTAGGCAATGGCTCTAATCTCCGCCCCCTCAAGTTTCTCGACCCAACGTTTCCACAGAAGTGAGCATGAAGGAGTGCCATGATGAAAGATAATCGCAGTTCGACTATCCACATCACCAACAAGCAAATTGAGATTGCGACCATCGGCCAGTTTAAAATCAATGGATTCCATTGCTGAACTCTGACTGAAAAGGTATAAGCCTGTCTAGGGTAAGTGTGGAAGTTATCCGCACTACACCTGGTCGACCAGTGCTTCGAGGTGATATCTAATTTGGATGGCGGCTGCGGCACCTTCCCCGACCGCTGATGCAAGTTGTTTGGTCGATCCTTCACGGACGTCACCAGCAGCAAATACTCCTGGAATGTTGGTTCGGAAATTTCGATCAGTGACAATGAAGTTTTGCGAATCGGTTTCGACTACTCCGTTGAGAAACGACGTGTTGGGATCGAGTCCAACAAAAACAAAAGCACCAGACGTATCGTGCGTCGTTTCTACGCCTGTACCACGATTACGAAGAGTAAGCGAAACCAATTTCCCACTTGTATTACCGTGGAACGAGACCACTTCAGTATTCGTGCGGACACTCATCTTTGCGTGAGCCGTGACTTTGTCCTGCAACAGCAGGCTGGCGGTTAAGGATTCGCCAGACTGAATTACAGTCACATGATTGGCGAATTGTGTCAAGAACAGTCCCTCTTCAAGTCCACTATTCCCACCTCCGATCACCACCAATTCGTCAACTCCCTTATAGAAGGGGCCATCACAGGTGGCGCAGAAATGAATTCCGGCGCCAATTAGATCCGATTCACCCGCGGCACCTGTCCGACGATAAGTAGAGCCGGTGGCAATCAAGGCCGCTCTGGCTTCAATTCGATCACCCGTGGATGTGTGAACGAGGACTTTGCCGTTGATAGATTCGATTCCGTCGACCGCAACCGCTTGAAGTATCTCCACCCCATATCGTTCGGCCTGCCGCGTTATTCTCTCGGCTAGTTCTGCTCCTGCTACGCCATCTGGAAAACCAGGATAGTTATCAAGTCTTTCCGTTACCCCGGCCTGACCGCCGGGAGCAGACTTCTCTATCACAATAACGCGAGCATTCTCTCTGGCCGCATAAATTGAACTGGTCAATCCGGTGGGACCGCCACCGATCACAACAAGGTCATACTCTTTGCGTTTTGCGGCACGAGAGAGCCCGAGTAGGTCGGCAAGTTCATCGTTCGAGGGTTCCGCCACATAGGAACCATCGGGGAAAACGATTGTTGGAATAATCCGCTTACCACCATTTCGACGCTCGACTTCACTTACTTGATCAGGATTTTCCTCGAGATCAATCCAACGGTAGGAGACGCGGTGGCTACCAAGGAACTGCTTCGCTCTACGGCAATCAGGACACCAACTAGCTCCATAGACAATGATTTCGCCTGCATTAGGAGCCTTCGTTGACATTCTGATCCTCCATGTTAGTCAGGCGCTTTCTGCGCCCCTCTGAGCATTCTCCGAGGTGGGAACCCTAACCAGGCTGGACTCATTCCCTGGGTGCGCAAGAAGTTTGTACGCGTGAAAACTTCGACTGAGCGCACTTAGGAGGACGATACCCGCCCAGACACTAGCAACTCGTCCCGCTGCGCCTGGGAAGAGGCACCAGAGCGAGTGCACAACGATTGTTTCTGCTCCCTCAGCCAAGCCAGCAATGAATGAGAGCGATCGTCCGTCATCCAGGCGAATTCCACTCCGTTCACCGATCGACGAAAAAGCCAGAAAGGCAGCACCATTCAGGTAGTACGCCAGCAGCACCACGAGATATGGAATTAGTGAACCACCCGCGCCATGAGCGACTCCCACCACAAATGATCCATAAACTGCAAAGTCGGCCATGATGTCCAGATACCCGCCAACCAGGGTTGGTGAAGATCTGCCGGATGCGGCTCTCAGGCGAGCCAGCGAACCATCAACTCCGTCCGCAACTCGAGAGAGAAGCCAGAAGAGCAGTGCAATCGCCCAACGGTGATTCCAAGCAGCGAGCGAGCCTCCCAAACCAAGCGCTAAGCCAAGAGCAGTAATTCGATTCGGTGTCACGAAAGCGAAGTCGATACTTCTTGATACTCGGTCGAGTGTTCCTCGCATGCCACGCCTGATCGATGAATCAAACATTTCTACGCCGGATTGCAAGAGTGCCGCCGATGGTGAGCGCAAGCGCCAACACCACCGCCGCCGTAAATTGCCAGGATCGCGGGTGAACCCCAAAAGCGCCTAATGATACGTACACAAATGTTCCTGGAAGCATTCCGATCACACTTGCACCAGCAAATGTTCCTAAACCGATCACCGTCAGTCCAGCAGCGTAATTAAGCAGCGTAAACGGAATCACGGGAATCAGGCGGGCAATCACGATTCCTAAGAAAGCGTTCGGTGCGATCAATTTGTCAAGCCGCGCAAGATGCCTACCAGCCAAGCGTTCAACGGACTCGCGGGCCAGGAATCGGCTTACCAGAAACGCTAGCGTCGCTCCGATCATCGCTCCAATTAATACGTAAATGAACCCGAATCCAAGCCCAAATGTGACTCCCGCAAGAATGCTCAAAACTGCCTTAGGGAGAAATAGCAGTGTAAAAACCGCGTAAATCAAGATAAAGGCAGGTGGCGCGTAAAAGCCCAATTGATGAATATCGGCTCGAATCTGCGGTCCGCCTGGAATCTTCCACGCGCTCGATAGGACTATTCCTGCGAGAACAATTAAAAGAAGGAGCGAGAGCCGTGTTAGATCTCGGCGTTTGCTGTGACTCACGGCAATTTGACCCCCACTCAAAAATAGTGCTCTCGGGTGGGAAGGCTTTGAGGGTCCCATTGTGTTCCCGACCTGACGAATAAAGTTTTGCCCGTAGGTAGGAGACCCGGTGAAAAATATCCCAATTCGAAGAGTGAGCATCCAGATCGTGGCAGTTCTGGCACTCCTTGACGTAACTCTCACTGGAGCAAGTGCGGCAAATGCTGCACTTGTGCACCCAGCACCCACCCACGACTCTGCCGCCTGGGCAAAAGTAATGGCTAAGGCCAGAGGGGAGACCGTCTCGCTCTGGATGTGGGGAGGAGATCCAAAAGGCAACGCCTACATCGACAAGATTCTTACTCCCGCCGCTGCCAAATTAGGCGTCAAATTGCGCCGAGTACCTATCGCAGATACGAAGGACGCTATCAATCGGGTTCTGACGGAGAAGCAGGCAGGTTCGCATCGCGGTGCGGTTGATTTGATCTGGGTTAATGGAGACAACTTCCGTACCGGTGTGCAATCTGGCATCTGGCGTTGTGGCTGGGCCAACTCCCTGCCAAACGCGAAGGCACTCCAACCTAACGACCCGGTTCTAACTTCGGATTTTGGTACGCCGGTCAATGGGTGTGAAGCACCATGGCATAAAGCGCAATTTACGCTTGTGTATAACGCGGCTAACGTTAGGACTCCACCCACTTCGATCAAAGGGCTCTTCAGTTGGGTGGCCGCACATCCTGGGCGTTTCACCTATCCGGCGCCGCCCGATTTCACCGGCTCTGCCTTCGTGCGCCAGACCCTGAACGCAGTTTCCGGCGGATACCGAAAGGTGCCAAGCCAATATTCTTCAGCGGCCTATAACAGAATCACTCGACCGCTCTGGGAACAACTTTCGTCCCTAACCCCATACCTCTGGCGGAAAGGTGAAACCTATCCGCAGACGTCAGTGGAACTAGACAATCTCTACAGCCAAGGCCAAGTCGATTTCACTATGACATATGGCCCTGCGACGTTAACTAAACTTGTCAAAGATGGCACCTTCCCACCGTCGACCAGAGTCCTATCCTTGAACGAGGGTACCTTGGGAAACGCCAGCTTCCTTGGGTTGCCCATCACATCAGGGTCCTCTGCGGGCGCACAGGTGGTAGCCAATCTTGCTCTCTCCCCCGAACAACAAGCAGCCAAGGCTGATCCACGAATTTGGGGCCAATTCACGGTTCTCGACCTGACGCGGCTATCGCCATCCAAACAATCGCTATTCAGAAATTTCCCCGCGTCTATCGTGCCGCCTTTTGAAGTTATATCACGTAATGCAAATCCTGAACTCGCAGCTGGTTGGGTGGGAGAGCTCGACAAGGGTTGGCGAGCAAGCGTTCTACACGCCAAGTGAAATTAAGATCCCTGCTAGGGACGGCCCCTGCCGCTCTCCTCGTTCTTGTCGTGTCGGGCGCAGGAATATTTTGGACGATTCTAGGCAGTTTCGGTCTGATAAAAGATTTTGGTAATGCCGAGTTCACGACCAGCTACTACACCGCAGTCCTACCGTCGGCATTACGTGCTCTGGCTCTAAGTTTGATTCTTGCAACCGTTGGTACCTTCATCGCTGTAATCATCGGAGTGGTTGCCGCTTTCGTGATCCACTCCAGATTCAGAGCACATAAGTTCTTGATGACGGCAATCGCTACGACCATCCCGATACCTCACCTGATGGCTGCCTTGGCAATCGATCTTCTTCTTGGCGATGCAGGATGGCTCGCCCGATTATTCGGGGTACAACCGGGCACTTGGCCACAGTTTGTTGCCGGACCTTGGTGGCTCGCAGTAATTCTTGAATACGCATGGAAAGAATCAGCATTTATCGCCCTCGTCGTCCTTGCAACGTTACCGAGTAACGCTGTTCAACTTCGAGAGATTTCACAAACTCTTGGCACTTCATCATTGCGTAGAATCAAGAATGTATTTATTCCGCTCGCTACCCCAGGATTAATCGCCGCGGGGGGTCTATCTTTTATCTACTCGCTAACATCGTACGAAGTTTCCTGGCTCCTAGGCCGGACTTACCCCGAACCGCTCTCGATCCTCGCGTTTCGGCTATTTTCTAATTCGGATCTCGCGGTGCGACCGCAGGCGCTGGCTGTTGCGGTGTTGACGCTTGTTACAAGTTTATTCGTTGCCTCAGTGAGCATACTTCTCATGCGAAATCGGCGATTCGCATGAGAAGAGGAAGATCACAGAAGGGCCTACTTGCCTCATCGCTTGGATTCTTCTTTCTTCTACCGATGATTCCAATCGTGTTATGGATTTTTGCCAATCACTGGTCCTATCCAGGGCGGCTCCCACAGAACTGGGGGCTTCGCGGCATAACTCAATTTCGAAATGAAGGCTCCATTGCTGCTCTTGCGAAATCCATATTTCTTGCATCAATGGTTGCGGTGTTCGCAGTTCCACTGAGCTCGCTCGCCGCCGCTTCCCTAGCCCGGTCAAAGAGTCGGATGGCACGATTGGTAGAGATGCTCCTATTTTGGCCAGTAGTAGTACCGCCCTTTGCCCTCGTAATGGGACTGAGTCCCTGGGTGATTCGCTTAGGAGTCCCTTCACAACTAGCGGTCGTGATCACCTTGGTAGTTCTTGCCTTGCCATACTCAATGTTCATAATGCGTTCGGCTTACGTACGCTATGACCCGCTTTGGGAAGATGAGGCAAGGCTACTTGGGGCTACGAGATTTGGTGCACAGCGGCGCGTTCGGATACGAATCATGACTCGGCCATTTCTGACAGCGACGGCGATCGCCTTCTTAATTGGATGGACAGATTACATCGTCACTTTGGTCATTGGTGGTGGGCAATTGATCACATTGCCAATGCTCGCGGCTTCAGAGGCATCTGCACCAGGAAACGATTCTGTGTTAGCCCTCATGTCGATTATTTCTATGGCTTTGCCACTGTTGGGAATGGCCTTAATCCGCAGAAACGAACCGACCTCAACGAACGGAGCGGTCTTTCGATGAAGAAGATGGTCGAAGTCCATAGTCTAAATTACGAATACGGCTCGCAAGAGAAGAGTTCTCTTGAAATAGATTACTTATCGGTGGCCGCTGGCGAGACTCTTGTTCTGTTGGGACCTTCCGGTGCTGGTAAGACGACAACCCTGAGATTGATCGCCGGCCTTCTTGAAACTCAAATCGGTACGATCCAGATTGACGGGAAGGACGTATCGCATGTCTTGCCGGAGCGTAGAAAAGTTGGCATGGTCTTCCAACAACCCCTCCTCTTCCCGTTCAACTCAGTTATTGACAATGTTGGATTCGCTGCACGCGTCGCCGGCAAACGCAAAATTAAGTCAAGAGAAGTCGCGCACCAATATCTTGATTTGGTGGGGATGTCACAGCTTTCACAACGAGATGTTCGGACTCTCTCTGGTGGTCAAGCACAGCGCGTGGCGCTCGCTCGAGCACTTGCAGCCACTCCGCTTGTTCTTCTACTTGACGAACCATTCAGCGCACTAGATGTGGATCTGCGATCTGAGATGCAAGAAATGCTCCAGCAGGTTCGTAAAGTGCTTGATCTCACGATGATCTTGGTCACGCATGACCAGCGTGAGGCCGCAATACTCGCCGACTCTGTCGCGCTGATTTCCAATGGTCGGATTCTACAAAGAGGGAAGATTGGGGATTTTTACGCCCATCCTGCTAGTAAAGCAGTGCATCGCATGATGGGCGGCAAAAATGAAGTTGCCGGAATTGTCTCGAATGGGGAGTTCCACTCGGCACTTGGTGCCATGGCACTACCACCACAGAACGTAGATGAAGGCCCTGCTCTGCTTCTGGTCAGACAGGAATCGATTCAGATCGAGACCGACAGCTCAACACATTTTCGCGATGGGAGCTTTGTAGCGCGCGTTGTGGAGAGTCGATCACTCGGTGCCCGAATCGAACTAACTGTGGAAGTGTGTGGTGCAATTATTCGGGCAGAGGTGGCAGAGTCGATTGCACCCAAGGTTGGCAACGAAGTAGCTCTCCACATCCCTCTTGAGTCTCGGTGGGCTGTGTCGACTACTCAGCAACCGAATCTCTCAGAGCACCAATTTGGGCTTATTCCATCTTCAGCGGCGCGATCTCATCAAGTGCTGATTTGAGACGGTTGAGGCTGGCCTCATCTGGAACCTTTGATTCACCTAACCAACGAAGCGCCGAATTAATTTGTTTGTAGTGAGCAACGCTCATACTGCACTTCTCACAATCAGCGATATGTGCGCGCACACGGGCCACTTCGCTCTCGGAGAGAGGCGCAGCGGGATCCATGTCGAGGTAGCGCTGGAGACGTCGAGTGGCCCACTTGCATCGCAGAGCAAAGGCTATATTCATCATTTAACGTGCCCCTCTAAAACTGAAGTCCTGATCAAGTGCTCACGTAGACGCTTGCGCGCTCGACTGAGGCGTGACATGACAGTGCCAAGAGGAACTCCCAGTAGCGCTGCACATTCACTGTAGTTAAAACCTTGTATGTCCACGATGAAAAGCACCTCGCGAAAGCGCGGGTCGAGATCTCTGATGCCATTCTGGATCTCCAGACTCAGACTTCTTCCAATCGCAGTATCTTCAGCAGAGGAGCCATGATCGTTGCCAAATGCCGGTGCCGCATCCTCCCAAAGATTCCAATCGTCGAGGAGTATCGGACGTCGACGTCTATTCATATTTACATTCGTATTTCGCAGAATCGTTAGGAGCCATGCTCGTGGATGCGCACCATCAAATTGCAGAATGGCTTTAAAAGCTCGGATCAGCGTCTCTTGGACGAGGTCCTCGGCATCGGCGTTCGATTTAGTGAGGCCACGAGCAGCCCGGAGCAGAATGGGAAGCTCGGGCTCGACGATCTCACGAAATGCAAGCGCTTGCGCCTCTTGTTCGGCCTCGGTGCTCGCCCTCTCCATAAACACCAATTCTAGTGTCACAGGGCACTCGATCTAGATTTTTGCGCCACAGTCAGCGCAACCGATATCGGAACTTCAGGCACCAACGATGCCATCGAAGCCAACCGAGCGGCTGCCCTCGACCTACGCTCTTCCGGCACTTTGGGGAGATAAAGGGAGTCGACTACCAATTGGGCGTCCTCGAGCGTGCGAAGGCTCAACGAAAACCTCCTCGTCTCGTGTCTTACCGCATTGAAACCTGACTTTTCAAGAAGGTACTGAATTCTTCGCCTTGAGAAGCGTTGCGGCATCGCGGGCAGGCCTCCAAGAGAGAGCGCCAGCGATGCTCCTACCATCAAGTCGCGCAGGAGGAAGGGGGTAGCGCTCGGGCGGATAAACGCGAAGGTACCCCCATCTTTTAGCACCCGGAATGTCTCATCAAGGGCCATCTCAATCGGAGATAGCAGCATCACCGCCATCGAAGAGACTGCGCAACTGATCGAATTTGAAGCCAGCGGCAGTTCGAGTGCGTCTGCGTTTATGAGAGCTCGACGTCCACGTCGCTGGGCCTCCTGCAACTCATCAAATGACAGGTCAATCCCCACGTAGGAGTAACTGTCTGGAAGAACGGTCTTCATCGGTCCGCTACCACAGCCGAGATCCAGAACGGTGCTTGGACTGCGGTCGGTAACGTCAGGCGAAACCACCTCCGTGGCGAGCCATTCATATGGAGTACCGACCGACGTCGAGTGCGCGCGCAAGAGCACACGCTCGGTGATCCCTGGACGTCGCGCATGGAACCTGGCCAAATACGTCGGCCAGTTTACGGAATCTGTCTCGACCAATTCTCCCCCTCGCTCCCACCTATCTGAAGAAACCCAGCGGGAGGCGGGAAGCATCCCGCCCGCCATCGGGTTTCCCAAGAGCCAGAGGACGCTCTGGCCCAAAGGTTTAGGGAGAGATCGCAGGTGCTGCAGAGAATGTTTGCATGTCGGCTAACACGGAGACGACTTCAGCGATTTCTCGACAACGATCCTGCGAGGCAGTTGAGCCTTGCAGCCAAGCGGGTAGTGGCGCGTCATCTCGACGATTGCCCCTCCTGCGCCGAGTTGGCGCGCCACTACCGCCTGCTAAACAGTGCTCTTCGTCGACTTGGTACTTTCACCGAACCAAATCCGGCCAGTCTCGCTCGACTAAATGCCTTGCTCGTTCAGAACGAAGGGAAGTCATGAATTTCACTTCACATACTTGGGATTTAGTCGTATTAGGTGGCGGCACCGCGGGAATCGTGGCTGCCAAAACCGCCGTAAGCCTCGGATCAGAGGTACTCCTCGTGGAGCGAGAGCACACTGGCGGCGACTGTCTTTGGACTGGATGCGTACCGAGCAAAGCACTTCTTGCCGCAGCAAGTTCAGCCGCGAATACTCGCGATTCGTCAAAGTTCGGAATATCTACTTCAGAGATAAGAATCGATTTCCCAGCCGTGATGAGGCATGTCCAATCAGTGATACACCAGATTGAACCGCATGACTCCCCTGCCGGCTTGAAAGAACTCGGCATCACGATGCTTCGGGGAAATGGGCGCTTTCTTGACCATCGGACTCTTGAAGTCGATCGTCAGGAAATCCGATTTCGAACAGCAATTATCGCCACGGGCGCGCACCCTTCAATTCCCGATATTCCAGGGCTTCAAGGTTCGAACTTCCTAACCTCGGACACTCTCTGGCAAATTTCAGAATTGCCCGAGCGGCTAGTCGTTCTGGGCGCGGGAAGTATTGGTTGCGAACTCGGGCAAGCATTCGCAAGACTCGGCTCAAAAGTGACGCTGATTGACATAGCTCCGCGAGTGCTCCCGCGCGAGGACGATCTTGCTGCTGAATTCGTTGCTGCCGCATTAAAACGAGACGGAGTCGAAATTCTAACGGGTGCAAAAATCTCGTTAGCGAGCATCGGAGGGGGCGGGGAAGGTTTCTTACGGCTCGAGACGAGTGACGGGATAAGTGAGCAAGTCAATTTCGACCGCCTTCTCGTTGCAATCGGCCGGACGCCACGTACGCACGATCTAGGTCTAGAGCTAGCCGACGTGGAGTTGAGCGATCGAGGTTTTCTTGCGGTGAATTCATCATTGCGTACCTCTAACCGGCGAATTTGGGCTGCCGGCGACGTGACGGGGCACCCCCAATTCACACATGTGGCGGGTGTACATGCCAGCGTGGCGGCAAGCAATGCAGTGCTTGGCCTCAATCGAAAGGCAGAGGTCACCACCATTCCACGCGTTACCTTTACCGATCCAGAGGTGGCTGCCGTCGGAGTCTCAACCGAGACCTCACTCGATGGTGAAATGAAGATAGTGCAGCTACCGCACGCGACGCTCGATCGGGCTATAACCCAATGCAGTACCGATGGCTTCACCAGAGTGGCTCTCGATCGGAAGGGACGCATTATCGGCGCGACGATCGTCGCTCCAAGGGCCGGCGAGATGCTCTCCGAACTGACGCTAGCGATGCGGCTTGGATTACGAACACGCGAGATCGCCTCGACCATCCACCCATATCCCACATTCTCTGATGGACCGTGGAATGCGGCCCTGACTGATGTGCGCACCCGGCTCGAGTCACCACAAATGCGCCGAATTTTTAGAGCGCTGAGGTGGCTCGCGCATTTACGCCTCTCCGCATGATTCACAAAAGCGCAGTTCAAGGCCGGGAATGGATCCCTCAAGACACTGTGTTCCTGGCACAAGCCGCAATCGCGACTAACAATGAATCCAAAGGAGTAGCGACATGCCCGTAACAGACAAAACGCATGCAACATCGGTTAGTCAAGGGGTTCGATACGGTGTCGTCGGAGGCATCGTCGGTTCCATCGCGATGGCCATGTACGCAATGATCATCAGCAGCTCAGATAAGCACACAGGGTTTTTTACACCGCTCTATCACATTGCATCCGCCTTCATCTCGCCGAACGCAATGATGACCTCCATGACTGAAGCAATGCACGGCAACCAAAGTTACTTCAACCTAGGCTCGGCGATTGTTGGAGCAATAGTGCACATGATGACTGGTGCCATAGCTGGTGCCATTTTCGGTGCCGTTGCAGCTCGGATCGCGCCATCTCGAATCGTTACTATCGTCGCAGGTGCGGTGTTTGGTCTGCTCGTCTTGGTGGTTAACTCCTTCATTGGGCTACCGATCGTGTCGCACCTCTTTGACGGCGGTCAACCAATCAGCCACATGGCAAAAATAGTTGGCTGGGGACATTTCACGATCGAGCACCTAATCTTCGGACTCGTATTGGGACTTATTGTCGCCACCAAATCAGTTACTACGGCAAAGGCGCACGCCCATTCATAGGCAGACCCAACCCATAGAGTGTCTTCCAGAGTCGAACTGGTGGGAGAATACCCAGTAGGCCAAGTTTCAAGATTGGAGTCAGTATGCGTTACTTTCTCGGCGGATTAGTCATCGCCTTCATGATCGCCATGTTGCTTGGAGCGCTGACCGGACGGGTTCGCGCCAAATCCTGTTGCCGGATTTCGGACCCTTCACAGGATGCACGCATGCGAGGCGCATAGCCGGGAATGACGTCGTAGAAATTATCTGACGAGCTCATCCGCTCCGTCGCATCGAGCGGATGAGCTGATCAATTGAGAGCGTGGCGATCGCGATTGATTGGTCCGCGATTCCGTAGGGAAGTACGAGAGTGTCATTGTGTGCAAACCCACCGCATGAGTAGACCACGTTCGGCACGTAACCATCACGCCGACCTTTGGTCGGCGTGATGATCGGCGCCGACGATCGAGCTATCACCTTCTGTGGTTCGTCAAGATCCAGAAGTATCGCACCGATCGAATAGGTGCGCATCGGACCAACCCCATGAGTTAGCACGAGCCAGCCAGCATCAGTCTGGATCGGCGAACCACAGTTGCCAAGTTGCAGAATATCCCACGACTCCTCGGGGATCTGGATCGTGTCCGAGTCGTTCCAACAGAAAAGGTCATCAGAGAAGGCGATCGAGTTCGTCTCGCGATCCGATCGAGACAACGCCACATAGCGGCCACCAATCTTCCGCGGGAAAATGGCCAGGCCTTTGCCTAATGCTGCTGAACCACCCATCGCCGAAGTACTGAAGACGCTGAAGTCTTTGGTCTCCAAGAGTTGCTGCGAAACGTTGAGGCCGTCGAAAGCCGTATAGGTGGCGTAGTACGTGACCTCGCCATCATCCTCGATGAATCGGACGAAGCGGGCATCTTCCATACCATGGCGTTCCGCTGGCATCTGGGGCCAGAGCACTCGCTCGGAGATGCTGCTGGAAATTGGGAACTCGACGGTATAGGAAGTGCGGGCCAGATAACGAAGGTGCGCCACAGTAGAAGAAGTCGAACTTCGAGTCGCAGCTTCGGCCGCTAGTAGTTCGATTCGCGCGTTGAGTTCTGTGTCGTCAAAGCGTGTTGGCAGCGGGTTGAGTGCATAGGCAGCGTTCTCTTGGTCATCGCCAATCTCAGCGAGTTTGGCACGGAAAACACTCTGATAATGAAGGCCCGGTACGCCGTAAGCCGTCTCTGGGAAAGGACCGGGTGGATCTAGAGTCACCGTGCCACTCGAGGTGATCCTTCCTGTGCGAAATCCAATAGAGGAGATGTGTCCTTCACCTATTCCTCGGACGCTCATGATGAATTCCGCATCACCGTCTGGCCCCTGTTGCGGGCTAAGGACGGCTGATGGATTGCAGAGTGCGGCCCCTTCAATTGCATATTCGCTCGTGAACGCCGCGCCGAGTAGGAGTTGGCGTGCCTCCGATAGGTTGACGTCTGTTTCGAGGCGCGGCATCACCATCTCCGCATGATCGCTTAGATAATCGTAGAATCCACGGTGCCGATCTGAAAATTGTGCGTTGACATCTCGCATCGCCGCCTCGACATCTCGCTCATCGAGTTGAAGGATTCGATTGATGACGCTTGTCGCGCGTGACTCGCCTGGGCCGACATCTTCACGCCCTGGAACGAAGAAACGCGCGATGACGCGCGTGCCGTCTTGGTGTAACTCGATTCCAGTGTCAGTGACCAAAGCAACCTCGTTCATTCCGCAGGTACGAATGCACTGGCGCGTTGCATCGTCGAGATCAGTGCCAGAGTTGATTCCGCACCCTGATTTAGGTTGACGCTATCAGGTTGCAATCCATCGAATCCGCCACCCGACATAGTGTCGTACATCCGTTGTCCAATGTCGTTAGCCCCGGCGAACCAGGCTGATGCCAAAGTCACGCCCCGAATCCACATCTCATTGCCGGTGAGGGTATAGGCCCGCCAACAAGCATCGGCCATCGCCGCAACTTCGATCGGCTGTTGGTCGAACTGCGGTCCGTGGTCGCCAGGTCCGCGGCCTTGCGTTCCCGTGACTGAGAGATGTCCTTGCGGTGTCTCGAGGTCGAGAAGCCAGGCCAGCATGGTGAGGCCACGTTCAAGATCTGCAGCACTGTCAAGTGCTGCACCGGCCGCAATGACCGCTTCAGCAAGGACTGGATTGGCGTATCTGAGTCGAGGCTCGGTCCACGCCCAAGGACCGGTTGGAACTGGACCGATAACATCCAGTGCGTCTATGAGGAGTGCACGAGCTGGACCATGGTCGACATCAGTGGCCAGCACCTCCACGGCGCCCAGCGCAGCGAATGCCATCGCCCGCGGCCAACGAGAGCGTTGTGCTATCCCCCTATCGAAACCTTGGACGGCCATTTGGCGGATCGATGGATCGGGGTGCTGGGCCACGGTAGTGCCAAGCGCCCACAGGCTCCGGCCCCAGCAATCGTCAGTTGTGGCGCGGTCGGTCCAACGCCCCGCGCGATCCATCCGGTTCCGAAATTTCCCATTAGCGCCCTGGGCATCGAGTACAAAGCGAAGTGCGAGACGATTGAGCGACTGTGCCAGACCTTCGTCGGGCTCTCGAGAAGTCACAACGAGCAGGCGAGCATTGTCATCCGTGCAATAGCCAAGTTCCTCGCGACGCTTCGTCCCAACGGCGTGCTCGAAGAGACCACGATGGTCACTTAACCTGCCCAGGTGATCCAGTTTGTATGAGCCGCGTGGAATCAACTGGCTACCGAGGAAGCGGTTCGAACCACGTCGCCAGTAAGTCGAGCGTACTTCGCTGCGACGGCCGACCAACTCAGCGTGGGCGCCAGACGACGAGCTTCAGAGACCATCGACGTCAATACGTACTTGTCGGTGAAGATCAAACGGATGGCGGCCGCTAGTGCAGTTGGATCTCCATGAGGTACCACTATCCCAGCTCCGCTTTTTAGGAGTTCAACCGCGTGCGGAAAAGCAGTTGCTATCACTGGTCGACCTGCCGCGATGGCGTCAACCAATACACCCGATGTGACCTGATCGCGAGAGTCATAAGGAAGCACCACAGCGGTAGCAGAAGCGACGAATTGGGTTAACTCGGCGACGCCACGATATGTGTCATCAAAGGTGACTAAATCGTCCACTCCTGCCTCACGGGCGCGTTGTATCAATGAGTGTCGATATCTGTCGCCATCCCTAGCCAGAACCTTTGGATGCGTAACGCCAGCTACCGTATAGCGCGGACGAGGGTGAAGATCACCAAGAAGGGCAAGAGCATCTATGACATGTTCGATTCCCTTGCCTGGACCAAGTAGACCCCAGGTGAGAAGTTGTGGACGCGTATGATCGACGCGATCAATTTCGCGACGTTGTTCGCGGGTTGGAGTCGATGCGCCGTGCGAAATTATGACAACTTTCGATTGATCAATTGGGTACGACGTCGTCAACCGATCCCGCGCAACTTGAGTCATTACAACGACACGGCTGGCAAGATCCGCGATAGCAACTAGAAGTGATTTTTGGTGAGGAGTTGGGTCCAACGGAACGGTGTGAAAAACAACGACTGCCGGCACCTCTAGTGCCTGTAGTAAGTCGATGACCTCTTCACCATCGGCTCCACCATAGATTCCATACTCATGTTGAATGAGTGCGACGTCACATCGTGAAAGTAAAGCGGCGGTCGAGCGAATCGAAGCCGGAACCCCGTTTACCAGTGTCCCGGCTACCAGCCGTCCATCAGAGAAATCGGCGTCCCCGTCATCAATGCGCACCACGTCGACGAGGTGACCAGAACCCACCAGTTCGCACTCAAGGGCAGCCGCAAAAGTGGCCAGCCCACAGATCTTTGGTGGATAGGTACTTAACAGGCCAATCCGATATTTGGTCGAAGTCTGAACTAGACGAAAACCTGGAATGGTGGACATCGCGACTCCTCGACTGGGATAGGTCGAGACGTCGGGCCTTTACGGGGCGACAGCACGACTGGCCGTTCTGCCCAAACGAGGCGACTCTCCCTTGGAAACCCCAACATAGCGCCACTCGTTGAGCGGCGCGACCAGAGTAGAACTTGGAATTGGGCTAGTTGAGCGTGAATTCTCCGTTGACTAGGACTTTTGTCCATGCAAATCCCACCGAATACTCAGCAACCGATCCGCGCTCACCAGGAGATAGCCACCGCGGCAGGCGGTTCATTCAGATAAACCAAGCGGGAAATGTGATCTAAACAGGTTCCAACAATTCTCGTTTGGGTGCCCGGAGGACGACATAGACGGCAGCGATTAGCAAGACTCCTGCCGTAACGATGAAGGCCGTCGAAACTCCGTCAACGAAAGAACGTTTCGCCACATTGACAAGATGTGCACCCGTGGGACCCAGCCGTGAGATCACATCTGATTGCACGAATGCGATCGACCCGCGAGCCCCCTCGGCGATGTGCACAGGCAGATGGATGAGGGAATCGGCGATACCTGAGCGATACTGTGCGTTCAGAATGCTTCCCAAAATGGCGATTCCAATCGCGCTGCCAAGTTCGCGAGATGTGTCATTCACCGCAGAGGCCACTCCCTGCTTCGTTTCGGGAAGTGACGAGACGATCGCTGTAGTTGCTGGGGTCCCTGCCAGGGCCATGCCTGCGGCGAAAAAGATTAGCCCGATCAGGAAGTGCCAGTAGACAAACTTCACCTGCAACTGTGAAAAGACTAGGAAGCCAATCGCCATCAAAACCAGACCACCAGAGGCCAACCGATTTAGCCCGATTTTTTTAGCGAAAAGCGGGGCTCGACGTGCGAGTGGAACCAATATCAGCGGCATCGGTAGCAGTGTCACCGCCGCCTTAAGCGCTGAAAGCCCCGCGACAAATTGTAGGTACTGCAAAATGGTGAAGAAGAAACCAAAGGCGGCAAAGAATTGCACCGTAAGAGATAGGGAACCAGTCCCGAACCCTCGCAATTTAAAAAGCCGCGGATCGAGCATTGGTTCTTCTAGATGCAACTCCCACCAAATGAAGGAGGCAATCGCCATCACGCCAACTGCAAATGCACCGATGATGAGAGGATCGCTCCACCCTCTATCTGGTCCATCGATGATTGCGTAAACAAGTGAGGAAACACCGACGAGCGAAAAAATAGCACCAACGAAGTCGAGATATGGCGGGTGTACGTCAACTGACTTTGGAACAAAGGCGAGAGTACCGATGAATCCAAGTAGCGCCAGTACGACATTGAGCGCGAAGAATGAGCTCCAGTTGAAAAATTCAAGCAAGATTCCAGAACCGATCAGACCGATGACGGCTCCCCCACCCACAACTCCAACCCACACGCCGACTGCTCGTCCACGCTCTTCTTCTGGGAATGAGGTGGTGATGATCGACAACGTCGTCGGCATGACCGTGGCTGCCCCGATACCCATCAGGCAGCGCAGCGCGATTAGCAGCCCGGGCGAATGCGCGAAGAATGCAATGCCAGCTGCCAGACCAAAAATCGCAACTCCGACAAGGAGAGTCCCTTTCCGACCAAAGCGATCGCCGATAGCCCCAGCTGGCAGTAGTAAGCCGGCAAAAACAACTGTATAGGCGTCAACGATCCATTGGAGATCGCGTTGCGAGGCTCCGGTATCACGCGCCAAACTTGGTAGCGCGACATTAAGTCCACTAACTGCAGAGATCACCATCATCAACGTAAATGCGACGACGGCCAGCACGATTTTCCGCTGCTTGGGTGTTAGAGCGGCGATCGACTCAGCCATAGGTACCTCCGGCACAAGTTAGCTTTTATTCCACAGTTGTGGAATTCATAAGGTAGGCTATCCAGGTGAACCGGTCAAGCGCGAGGGGGCTAAAGATGAAGGCGAAGCAGGCAAAAGCAGGCCGTAGACCTGGGCTGAACACCTCGAGAGAGGGCATTCTCGCCGCCGCACGGCACCAATTCGCCGATCTCGGCTACGACCGAGCCACCGTTCGTAGCATCGCAACCGAGGCGGGTGTTGACTCAAGACTTGTCACTCATTTTTTCGGTACCAAGCAGGAGCTCTTCCTATCTGTCGTCGAACCACCCTTTGCGGCACAGCAAGTCTTTCCAAACCTTCTTGCCGGAGATCAGAGCGAAATAGGGCTACGCGTCGCGCAATTCATCATCAAACTTCTTGAGACAGAGGGGTCCCGGCGAGTGATGACTGGAATGCTTCGGGCGGCGACCACTGAACCGAAAGTAGTTCCACTAGTAAGAGAGTTCCTATCGCGTAGATTGCTCGGCCCGCTCGCAGAGAACCTTGGTTCTGATCAACCATCTTTGCGCGCATCGCTTATCGGATCACAGGTGGTGGGTTTGGTGATGGCGCGGTACATCATTGGGGTGGAACCACTGGCTTCGGAAAGTGCAGAACGTATCGCCAGGGCAATCGCTCCGGTTCTCCAGCACTACCTCGTAGACCCGCTATAGCGGAGCTTGGTCCCCTACCCCTCCATCATCGGAGCTTGGGTTTAACCAGCGTCGCTCACCTAGACTCGGGGCATGGAATTTAAGACGATCATCGAGCCCTTCCGGATCCACTCAGTCGAACCGCTCCGTCTATCGACTCCGCAAGAGCGCGAGAACGCACTTAAATCCGCCGGCTACAACCTCTTTGGACTGAGGGCCGTCGACGTCATGATCGATCTACTCACCGATT
>Ga0082335_1002042_pt1 | contig 39316 bp, 35 predicted proteins | sample Subgrocontami58m_FD_72375 | JGI IMG/M metagenome (GOLD analysis project Ga0082335, IMG submission 72375) | Subsurface groundwater microbial communities from S. Glens Falls, New York, USA - GMW37 contaminated, 5.8 m (SPADES assembly) (version 2) ...
GCCGCCGCACCGCGCGTAGGGGCCCGCGGGGCCCCCCCCGCCGGCGGCCACGGGGAGCACCCCCGTCTGTACGTGGCCGCGGCCCCCCCCCGCCACCACCATCCCCAGGGCCGCCAGCACGCCGGCGGCCGCGGGACACGTGATGCGTCGAATGCCGATCTCATCTGCCACCGCACATGCGTGCAGCGGGCCCGCGCCGCCGAACGCCACGAGCACGCCCTCGCGCGGGTCGATGCCCCGCTCCACGCTCACCACACGCAGCGCGCGCACCATCTCCTGTACGGCCACCTCGATGATGCCCTTCGCGCATGCCTCGACACCCAGCCCCAGCGGCGATGCCAGCGAGGCCACGGCCTCGGTGGCACGAACGGAATCCAGGCGGATGATGTCGCCCAGCAGGACGTCGGGATCCAGGCGCTCCAGCACCACGTTGGCATCGGTGACCGTGGGCTCGGTGCCTCCGCATCCGTAGGCGGCGGGGCCGGGGACGGCTCCGGCCGATCGTGGTCCCACCCTCAGCGCGCCGCCGCTGTCCGCCCAGGCGATGCTGCCGCCCCCCGCCGATACGGTCTCGATGTCGAGCATGGGCATGTGCACCGGGTGGCCCACGACCTTACGTCCGCCGCAGCGTGTCGGCTCACCGTCGTTGATCAGTGCGACATCGCACGACGTCCCTCCCATGTCGAACGTGAGGGCGAGGGCCTCGTCGTGGTGTCGGGCCATGTGAGCGGCGCCGATCACGCCACCGGCGGGGCCGGACAGGACGGTGCGTGCCGCGTGCTCGGCGGCCGGGCCAAGCGCGATGAGGCCGCCGTTGGACTGCATGATCGCGGGGGCCGGCAGGCCCGATGCGTGGGCGCGGCGTCCCAGACTGAGGAGGTATTCGCGCAGCACCGGGGTGAGGTAGGCATCGAGAACGGTGGTGGCGATGCGCTCGTATTCGCGGATCTCGGGAAGCACGTCGGACGAGGTGCAGACATGGATCTCGGGCATGGCCTCGCGCAGCGCGGCCGCGAGTTGCCGCTCGTGGCCGGGGTACGCATACGAGAACAGGAGCCCCACGGCGACCGCCTCCGGGTTCGTCTCCCGAACACGGCGTACGACGTGGGCCACGGAATCCGGTGTGAGCACCTGCACGATTCCGTCCGGACCCGTGCGCTCGTTCGCGCCGACCGTGCGTTCGGTCGGTACCAGCGGTGGTGGGTGCGCCCTGTCCAGGTGGTACAGCGACGCCCTGTCCTGCCGACGCAGCTCCAGCACATCCTCGAATCCCGCCGTTGCCACCAGCGCGGTGCGGGCACCGGTGCGCTCCAGCAGCGCGTTGGTGCCCACGGTCATCCCGTGGGCGACGAGGCCGACGTCACCCGCGCACACGCCCGCCGAGGCCAGCGCGGCCGTGATGGCGGCCATGACGCCCTCGCCCTGATCGGCCGGGGTCGTCGGGGCCTTTGCACCCACGACGCGCCCACCCACCACCACGACGGCGTCGGTGAACGTACCCCCGACGTCGACGCCGACCAGCGCAACGGCGGTTTCACCCCGGGTTGGATCTACCATGCTTGGTGGAATCTATCCCCGACCCGGGAGCGCCTGTCCGCTTCGCACCGATTTCGCTGCTCGTGGTCATGGCCGCCGGGTCGACGTCGCCCCTCGCACTGGCCCCACCCATACCAGGTGGCCCGCCGCCGCTCGGCCCCGCGATCGACCTGGGGGGTCCCCCGAACGGTGACCTGAGCGATGGGTTGACCGGGTGGACGTGGGAGGGTCCATCGGCCACCCTCGCCGACGGGCCCGTGATCGTGACGGGCGACAACACCACGCTGCTGAGCCCCTCGTTCACGGTGCCGGCGGGGGCGCAGTCGCTTGAGGTGATGCTGGGCGTTCCCGGAGCCGACGCCGTGGTCAGCGTTCGGGCACGCCTGGATGACGGTGGGGGCGACGTGGCCCTGGGAACGATCGTCCCCCACCGGGCCGTGCGTCGGTTCACCGTGTCGATCGCCCAGGTGGCCGGGCGCGCGGTGCGCATCGTGCTCGACCCCACCACATCGCTGGGGCGGCGGGTTCTGGTGCGATCGGTGGGTCCGGTGCGCACGGTGCTGCCGGGGTGGTCGGTCACCCGGGGGCTGCCCGCGGTGATGTCGTCGTGGGGCCACCCGGCCATCCGCGTGTCCGACGATGCGCTCCAGGTGGACACGCCTCCGATCATTCCCGGTGCCGCCGCGCGGTTCCTGGGCGTATCGGTGCGTGGGCAGGGTCGTCTCATCGCCTCGATCGGGGCGCACCGGGTCGTGGCCACGGCATCCGGCGCCGCATGGCGCCACCTGCGTGTCGCCGTTCCCGCGGGGGCGGGCAGCGTGGTGCTGGGGCTCAAGGCCGAGCCATCCGGCGAGGGTCTCGCCGTGGCCAACGCCGGGGTGATCGTGCACCAGGTGGCCATTTCCGCGCTTGCCGTTGCGGCGGCGGGCAATCGTGCCGTGGTGCGTGCCCGGGTGGGCCCTGCCGCCGCGGGGCTGCAGGCGCAGGTGAGGCAGGGTAGTCGCGTGGTGGGTCGCGGCCGGGTGTCGTCGCGTGGCACCCTGGTGGTACGCGTGGCGGCAACGGGCTCCCGTGCCGTGCTCGAGGTGCGTGGGGACGCCACCCGTATCGGATCCCGCCATGCGGTGTCGCTTCCGGGCTGACCGACCGCCGCCCGCCCGTGCCCGGTTGCCCGGGCCCGGGATCAGGAGTTGACCTGGCGGGGGTACGCACCGGGGAACGACCCCACGAGTGTGCGCGCATGCGACAGGGCCTCGCCACGCGTGGTGAACACGCCGGAGAACGCAACCCAGTAGCCCGGGCGAAGCGGCGGATGATCCGAGCTGACCAGCACGCCACCGGGCTGGCCATGGGACCGCACCCTGGATGCCGTGGCACGGGCATCGGCCTCGTTGTGCACGCTCGACACCACCACGGTCCACCCGGATGTGCCCGCGGGCCAGTCGTCGGTTCCCGACGCCGCGGGCCCCGAGCTGGTGGTCGCCGGTGATGACGGGATCTCGCTGGTGGTCTGCCCCGCGGTATCGGGCCCGGTGACGGTGGTGACGCCCCCGTTGGGAGCGGTGGCCGTGGTGTCGGTCGGCAACCCGCCGGTGGTCCCCGTGGTATCGACCCCGGTGGTATCCGCCGGCAGACCGCCGGTCGTATCCATCGGCGTTGTTCCGGTGGTATCGCCCGGCAGGCTGGAGTCGGTCTGCGTGGTGGGCACCGGTGCGGTGGGCACCGTGATGATCGAGGTGGTGTTGGGCGCTGACGTCGTGACGCCGGGTGTGGCCGGTGCGTCGTTGGGCGAGGCCACGTAGGCCAGGGCGCCGGCGCCACCACCCAGCAGCGCCAGGCCCACGGCGACCGCGGCCAGCCCTCCTCCTCCACGCCTCAGGCGCGGGGCGAGGGGGGTGGGGGACCCGCACTCAAGGCAGTAGGTCTGGTCGGGGTCGAGCTCCGCGCCACATACGGTGCAGTGCGGGGCCGGGGGAGGGGCGCCATCGCCACCGTCGGACGCCGTCTCGGCCGGGGCTCCATCGGGAACCGGCGTGTCGGCCGCATCCGGGTCGGGGCCGGGCGCCGGCACCCCGGGATACGGGCTCTCGGGGGTCACCTGGTGTCCTCGGTGTCCGGAGCGGGGATGACGGCCGTGTGCTGCTCGGTCTCGCCGGGGACCACGATGACCTCGGTCAACTGGTCGGAACCCTCCGCGATCACGATGGTGGGCTGATCATCGTCCCCGGCGTCGGGCGCAGCGACGTCCGCCCGCAGCGCGGCGCCGCACGACGCGCAGAAGTTGGCCGACGGGCGGCACCTGGTGTTGCACGATGGGCAGTGCCGTGTGGGTCCGCGGCCGGCCGACCTGCGCTCCGCGCGATCGAACTTGATCTCACCGAGCTGATTCTCCACGTCCTCGAGCTGTCCATGGATGTCGCTCACCTCGGCCGCCCTGCGCCGCATCACCTCTTCGGCCAGCATGCCGCGGCGGAAGAGCTCGAGGGCGAGACCGCCGATGTCGAAGAGGCCCTGCTCGTACTTCGTGGTGAGGGCTCTCCGCCGACGCCGAAGCACGCCAGGGCGGACGCGCTCGGCGCGGGCGCCGGGATCCGCGACGGCGTGGGTGTCCACCTCGCCGCCGCCTGCCTCATCCGTCGCAGGCGTGGCCGCCGCGTCGACGGCGGGCGCGGATGGGCGGCGGCGGAAGAGGCGCCGCTTTGACGGGGCCTCTTCCGGAGCGGCGGCGGGCTCCGGGGCGCCGACGGATGCCTCCGTGGGGCCCGGCTGGTCGGATGCGGGATCAGTCATGTGGGTGACCCCATGGTAACCGTGCGGACCGGACGGCCGCAGCCGACGAGGTGTCGCGTTTCATCCCCGTCCCGCGCGCGCCGCATTCGTTGACGTCGCCCGCGGTGGTCCGCTACTGTGCCGCGTGCTTGACGCATCGAGAGCGGTGGAGGGACATGGCCCTTTGAAACCGCGGCAACCAGCGCATTCGCGCCAGGTGCCAATTCCTGCAGGCATTCGTGTCTGGGAGATGCACAGGGCTCACGCGGATACGTAGACCGACGCGATCCTTGGCTCCCGGCAATGATGGGAGACCGGTATGGACGCGACAACGGGACGCAAGACCGCGGCACGGGGCCTCCGCTGCAAGGAGTGCGGCGAGGAGCTGGCGCTCGGGGCCTCGTATGCGTGTGAGTACTGCTTCGGGCCCCTCGAAGTGGTGTACGACCGCGACCATCTGGTGCGCACCGTCACGCGCGAATCCATCGCGGCGGGCCCTCCATCGATCTGGCGCTACGCGGACCTGCTGCCCTGTGCTCCCGAGGATCCCTATGCGGGCCTTCCGGTGGGCCTCAGCCCACTCGTGCGCGCACCGCGCCTGTCCGAGCGCCTGGGTCTGGGCGAGGTGTGGGTCAAGAACGAGACCGCCAACCCCACCCACTCGTTCAAGGACAGGGTGGTCAGCGTGGCGCTTCAGAAGGCGCGCGAGTTGGGGTACCGCGTGGCCGCCTGCGCATCCACCGGCAACCTGGCCCAGTCGGTGGCCGCCCACGCCGCCGCCGCCGGCATGCAGAGCTTCGTGTTCGTGCCGGCCGACCTCGAGCAGCAGAAGATCATCGCCACCGGCATCTACGGCTGCACGCTGGTGGCCGTCGACGGCAACTACGACGACGTGAACCGGCTCTGCATGGAGCTGGCGGCCGACCGACCCTGGGCATTCGTCAACGTGAACGTGCGTCCGTACTACAGCGAGGGTTCGAAGACCCTCGCATACGAGACCGTGGAGCAGCTGGGCTGGACGCTGCCCGACCGGTGCATCGTGCCCATCGCCTCCGGCTCCCTCTACACGAAGATCCACCGGGGCTTCGGCGAGATGCTCGACCTCGGCCTGGTGTCGGGGGACGTGCCTGCCATGAACGGCGCGCAGGCGGCGGGCTGCGGCCCGGTCGCCGCGGCGTGGGAGGGCGGCCACGACTTCGTGACGCCCGTGCGCCCCGACACCATCGCCAAGAGCCTGGCCATCGGGAACCCCGCGGACGGCCTGTTCGCCCTTGATGTGGCGCGCGCGACCGGCGGCGGCATCGACGCCGTGAGCGAGCGGGAGATCACCGATGGCATCGCGCTGCTCGCCGAGACCACCGGGATCTTCACCGAGACCGCGGGCGGGGTGACCACCGCCGTGCTCACGCGCCTCGCGCGTGAGGGCCGTATCGACCCCGACGAGCGCGTGGTGCTCTACATCACCGGTGACGGCCTGAAGACGCTCGACGCCGTGGCGGACCGCGTGCGACCCATCACCATCAGCCCCACCGTGACCGACTTCGAGGCCGCCGTGGCCGCGATCGGCACGCACCTTCCCGCATGACGACACCATCGACCCCGGAGCCCGCCCGATGAGCGTGACCGTTCGAATTCCAACTCCCCTGAGGCCCCTCACCGGCGGTGCCGGCACGGTGGACTGCGCCCCCGGCACGGTGGGCGCGATTCTTGACGAGCTCGAGGTGAAGCACCCCGGGTTCAAGGAACGCGTGACCAAGGACGGCGCGCTCCGGCGTTTCGTCAACGTGTTCGTGGCGGGCCAGGACGTGCGGTTCGAGAAGGGCATCGACACCGAGGTGGCCGACGGCCAGGAGATGACGATCCTTCCCGCCGTCGCCGGGGGCTGACCGCGCCTCCCGCACCGCGCTCGGCCTTCGTCACCGGAGGCACCGGCCTCGTCGGCGGCGCGGTGGTCGACCTGCTGGTGGGATCGGGCGTGGAGGTGCTCGCCCTGGTCAGAACCGCCGAGGGCGCGCGGCGCCTGGTCGACCGCGGCGCCGTCGCAGTGCGTGGGGATCTCCGTGAGCCCGCCACGTGGGCCGGTCGGGTGGCCGACGCCGACCTGGTCATCCATGCGGGCCTTCCGCGAATGGTGCCTCCGCTGCGGTCCCGGCGGCTCACGCGCCTGGCCCGCGAGGCCGCCCACGCGGCGGCCGTGCTGTCGGATGTCGCGGTCGGAAAGGACGTCGTGATGGCCTCGTGCGCGCTGGCCGACCGCTCCGGGCCGTTGCAGATCGCGGGCCCGGCCCGCGCGGCCGAGCACGCCCTGCGTGGGCCGGGCCTCAGGGTGGTGCGGCTTCCGTGGGCCTACGGGCCGTCGGGGTTCATCGCCGATGTCGCCCACGGCCTGTCGATGAAGCGCTTCCGCATCGTGGGCCCCGGCGGTAATCGAATCGCGCTCATCGGTGCGCGCGACGCCGCGGCGGCGATCATGGCCGCGGCGGCCGCTTCGCCGGGCGTGTATGCGGCAGTCGAGCCCGACGGCCCCACCCAGGTGGAACTGGTGCACCACATCTGCGTGGGCCGGGGTGCGCTTCGCCCCGATCACGTGCCGCCGGCGATGGCCACGATGACCATGGGCGGCCCCGTGGTGCGGGCCCTCACCGCCGACCACTGGGTGGACCTGCTCCCGCCTCCGGGCTTCGTTCCGTCGCAGTCGTGGCGCGACGACCTGCTGGCGGCCCTTACCCCCGGGGAGCCGCGGCCTCCGGGGGCATGATCGGCAGCTCGGTCGCGTGCTGCATGCGTCCGCCAACGTGGTACTGGAGGTCAACGACGTCGGCCTTCTGATCGCCGTACACGCCGATTCCGGCAAGCAGCATCATGCGTCGGCCCACGCCCCGGCTTCTCACCTTCGGAGTGAGCGGAGTGGTGAACCGAAGCCACCGGCCGTCCACGGAGTAGTCCTGGCCCTCGGTGCGGGGCTCGCCGTTGACCCACACGCGAAATGGCGCCTCGGCGCCCTTGGGGAGCGCGACGCTCCATACCGGTGAATCGCTCATGCGCGGAATCCTACCGCCGCACGACCCGCGTGGCAGTCCGCCTCATTGTGCGACAGAGACAGGCGGCCCCGTCGTGGCCCGGAGGGGCCTGGGTGCTGCGGCTGCCGTCGAGGCCTAAGGGGAGGCTCACTTCGCGGATGTCCCACTCGTCGGAGAACTTGGGATGGCGGCACCGGCGTGATTCATAGGCGCTGATGGGCGTCGCCACCTCCGCGGTCGTCATGGAGGAGGTGGGATCGCTCTCGATCCCCCCACGGTCAGGCGGGCCCGCTGCCGGTCGCCGATGATCCGACGGAACCGATGCCCGACAGGGCATCTCATCCACATCCTCGGCACGGCGAGGCAGTGCGGTGGAGCCCGTCCGCGCGGCGTAACCAGGTCGCCGCCCGCCGCACGCCGGGTATGCGATTGTTCCGCCCATGCGACCACTTAAAGACATTCTTCCCATCGCGGTCACCGCTGTGCTGATCGCCCTGCTGGCCCTCGTTCCCCTCGCCATTGGCGGGGGTTCGAGCGACGATCTTGGCTCCGTGCGCGCGGCAACCGCGTCGTACGTGGGCACCAACAAGGAGGGCGCGGCGCTTCAGCAGCTCCTGCAGCAGAAGCAGCAGGAGTTGACCACGGCAATCGCGAACGCCGCCGCAAACGGGGCCACCACAGCACAGATCGCGGCGGTCGTTGCGCCCATCGTGGGCATTCCCGAGCAGCAGGCCCTGCAGGGAGTGGCGGGCATCATTGCCCAGGCCAAGCAGGTGCCCCAGGCGGGAACGACCCCGCAGGCGCCCACCACCACCACCACGCCCTAACCGAGACCTTCGCCGAGTGGTCCAGCCCGCCCGCGGGCGGGCTGGACCACTCGTGATAGTCGCCCTGAGGGCGGACACCCCCCTATAGCCCGCTTCTGTGGAGTCGGGTTCTTGGAGTCGGGCGGCGTTGAAGGTGTGGTGGTGTCCGTATTCGGTGGGTGTGAGCATCCCGAGGACGCTGTGGCGGATGCCCATCTCGGCACAGGTCTGGCAGTGAAGGTGTGAGCGGTAGGCCAACCCATTGTCGGTGAGGATCCGCTCAACCATGATCCCCTGAGATGAAAACCACGCCACCGCACCCGGGCGTGTAGCCCCAATGCAATAGCTCCAGCGGTTGTCCTCGAGAGCACCTTCGCAGTCCCCCCTGCCTGACACATGAAACAGGCCGGAGCCCTGCGAGTACCAGTCACCGTGGTTCCGGAAAAACCGCCCGAGGATGGGACGGGGTATGCCGGTCTATGGACCGACCACCGCCCACCGACCACTTCGGCCGCCCCCCTCCGGGCCTCACCGGGTGGTGGCACGGACACCAGATACCAATCTGACCCTCATCCTGCTCATCGTGCTTCTGCACATGACGAGGGTAGTCAGGGACCTCCCCTGCCAGACGGGCGCGGCAAGTTCTTGGGCCGCTTCAGCGCGTCGGGCCGCAAGAGACTCACGGTCAGCGCGCTGACGATCAAGCTGAGGAGGATGACGATCACTGTGTTGATCACGTAGTAAAGCGACGCGAACGATTTCCCCGCTCCGAGCAGAGAGAGAGCCACCACCTCACCCACGAAGGCGCTCCAGAGGACGAAGAAGAGGCAGTACCTCACTCCTCTGTCCCACCGTTGAATCGACTGTCGACGCCGGACGATGAACGCTTCAACCTTCTCCAACCGCTGTAACTGATCTGCGTGGACGCGCCGGGCCTCCCGAATCTGAGAGTCAAGGCCACCGATGCTCAGCCGCGCGTACCGCACCCAATACGGACGGAACCCGTCGCCCGACGTGCGTCCTAGTTTCCGTCTGATGCTGGCCAACTGGCGCTCCATCGAACCCAGTTTTTCGGCGCGGTCCGTCATCACAATCCGTATCTCTCCCGCCTCTTCCTTTGCCTCTTGGAGGTCGCGCTCCATCCATGTGGGCGTAAAAAAAGCCGTGAAGCGAACTTGGAAGACGAGCGCGATCAGCAAGACCGGGATGATCTGAGCAGCTGTTGCGTAATAATCGGGCGGCGTTCCCGCGCGGGAGACGGAAGCTGGGGAGGCGGGCAGGGAGTGAACCCAGCCCAGCCCTCCTGAGAGCAGACGAAGCAGGGCGAGCAGTGCGGCGACCAAGACGCTTCCTGGGTCCGAGACCATCTGTCCAGTCTGGCAAAGGAGACGGACATCACGGACTGGGCCCTTCTGCAACTTCCCTCAGGGCAGCGGGCATTCTACGACCCCAATATTCATGAGAAATCTTGTGGACTGCTCAGTGTTATTCACCCTATTTCAACCGTTCGGGGTGGGTCCGTTTTCGACTGTTGACAACAACCGATAGTACGAGGCCGAAATCAAGAACCGAGCCTACGGCTTTGACTCCTGGGCGTCCCTCAAAGTCTTGGCAATGTTCCGCCTCGGCGGCCTCGGAGCGCGTCCTTCCCGAGGAGCGCGTGACACACGAATCAGTCAGCAGACGGGGGAAAGGGCTCCAACGTCGGACAAATGCGGGAGGCGGCATGTGCCGCCTCCCTGATCGACGCCCTCCGGCTCCCTCGGGCGCAGGAGGCGAAGGCCGCGCGGCGAAAGGCACGCGTGTATGTTGCCGGTATGGCAAACAGCATAAGATTGATTTGCTATCATCACGACCATCGAGGAGGAGAACCGTGGCGAGCATCGAGCGCAGGCAAGAGATCGGACGGAACATCCGGGCGGCGAGAGAGGCGGCGGGGTTGACGCTTCAGAACCTTGCAGCACGCGTGGATAGCGACCCGTCGCGCCTCAGCCGGATGGAGAACGGCGAGCGGGGCCTCGACAGCGTCCTGCTCTTCGACATCGCCGACGCGCTCGAGGTCTCGGTCGACTCCCTTCTGGTCACGGGACGTCTTCTCGCGTTCGCACGTGGCGAGCGCCAGCCGGGTGAGGAAGACCCCCACGTGCGTTGGGGCATCCGCATGATCGAGGAGATGCAGGCAGCTGAGCGCCTGGTGAAGCGATATGGGCTCTAGCACGCCCGCTGCACCGCCTTGGACGGTCGGTGAGCGCGCAGCTCAGGCGCTGCGCTTCGAGATGGGTCTCGGGCACGGTCCCATCGACGTCTACGACGTGGCGAGCCGACGCGGAGTTTCCGTCGTCTTTCGGGATCTCGGGAGCGACGACGGCCGCTACGTGTTCCACAACGGCCGAGCCCTCATGATCGTGTCCGCCGTGTGTCCCGAGGCGACCCGCCAGCGGTTCACTGCCGCGCACGAGCTCGGTCACCACGAACTCCATCGCTTCTCCGGCGACTCCGAGACGCCTACCTACCTAGTGGACCATGACACCTTCGCCAAGGGGGAGCGACGCGAGACTGAGGCCAACGCCTTTGCCGCCACGCTGCTTCTACCGACGGAGGCCCTGCGCGCCGAGTTCCCAGGTCGGCCGAGGGTCGAGCTCGAGGACGTCGTCACGCTCATGCGACGCTATCGCGTCTCGCTTGAGGTTGTGGTCAACCGCATCAACAACGCGAGCATCATCTCCTCCGCTCGCCGACAGGCGCTGCTCGATGAGGGCCGGGGCCGCGTGCACGAGTTGCGCGGCGAGGAGGAGCAGCCCCGCAAGGACCAAGTCGTCCCGGCTGGGCTCGAGGACAGCCTGAGAGAGCTCTACCTGGCGGGTCTGGTCCCCCCCGAGCGCCTCTCGGAGGCGCTCGCCCTCTCCATCAAGCAGATCGTTGCCCGCTATGGCCATCCTCAGCCACCGCAGGCGGACGTCGATGATCTCATCGCGGAGCTCGAAGCCAATTCTGAGAGCGCGCAGAGTTAGGCGTGGAGGAGGCTCTCGACCCGGATGATCTCGTGGTGGGTGCCGATGCCTCGGTGCTCATCGACCTCGTCGAGGGCAAACGCCTTCCGGGGCTGAAGGAGCTCTTTGGGGCGGTCGGCGTTCCGGCTCTGGTCAAGGTTGAGGTCAAGCACAACATTAGAGCCCACCCGCTCAACAGGGGGATCCTCGCCGCGCCTTGGCTCTCGAGCGTCGCCGCCACGGACCCCGAGGACTTGCGACTGATCGCCGACCTGCACTCGGCGTGGGGGAGTAGCCCTCCTAAGAATGCGGGCGAGGCCGAGTTGATCGCTCTCTCGCTCCGCCATGGCTGGATCGCGCTCATCGAGGATCGGACGGCTCGCAACACCGCCCACGTCGAGGGCGTCCATGCCGTGCGGCTGACGACTTGCGCCGTCGCTGGCGCGGCCTCCGGCATCGTGAACGCCGACCGTGCCTGGGGCCTCCATCACGGCTTCCACGCCCGGCGGCCTGCGCATATGCGGTTGCCGATCGGCACCACCCCGGCTGACCGGACCTGCTTCGATCGCGCGATCGCAAAGATCGAGTTCCTGATCAGCAAACTCGGTACTCCGGCCTGGCCCGGAATCCTGCACCATCCCTCGCTGACGCCGGGGAAGATTGATGAGGTCGTCGCCCGCACCGCCAAGGGCGGGTCCTGATGGGCTCGGCCGCCACCCCTGAGATTACAGGGACGCCCGACCTGGCCCGTGAGCCGTTTCGCGCGTTCGGCTCGTACAGTTGGGCGACGCGCGAGGACCAGGAGAGCATCGGTCGACTGGTCAGTGAGCTGCGGCTGCGGGGCTTTGCCACCTTCCGGGACCGCGACAGCCTGCCGCCTGCTGCGGGCATCGAGTCACGCATCCGCGCGGATCTCGAGCGAAGCACGGTGGTGGTGCCCTACCTGACTCCGCAGGCCCTCGAGTCCGATCCGGTTGTCGAGCTTGAGTTCCGCACTGCCGCGGAGCTGGAACGCACCCGGGGCCGTCCGATCCTCATGCCCGTCGTTCGGAACTTGGGCGAAGACCGCGCCGAGCTCACCGCCAGCACCTGGGATCGCCTCGGCTACGACTTCTCGGCGCGTTGGACGCAGATCCCGCCGCCCGGCCCGGACGCGCTCGAGTGGACAGATGCCGCCAAGCATGCCCGCGACGCCCTGCAAGTCGCGCTACCGGCGGGCGAGGGTCCCGACGACGGGCGCTGGGAGATCCTGCTCGCGAGCCGCGGTGACCGTCCTGCGCCCGCGCAGTTGACGGTCGATGCTACCGACCTTCTGGGCGGCCTCGGCTCCCAGGCAGGCGACTCGCAGACCTGGAGTCGCTTATTCGACGCCCTGTGCGACCTCAAGGGGGTCCTGAGCACTCACGGGCATCGCCGCCGGGTGCTCATCCGTCCGTTCTGCCATCTCAGCGCCGCGGTGGCTGCGGGCTGGGCCTTCCGGACGATGACCGGATGGTCCGTCACCGCCGTTGCCATCGACGGTGCAGAGTGCTCGCCCTCGCGCGCTCAGGCACACCCCGAGCTCCTCGTCTCACCGCCCGAGTACGGGTCCTTTCGGGCGCACGGCGGCACGCTGGTCGTGAGCATCGACTTGGTGCCGCGTGACATCGCGGCGGCGGTCCGCCGGGACCAGGCAGAGCCGCCGCGCGGGCATCTTGTTATCACCCGGGCGAGCACGGGCGTACTGGTTCCGAGCGGCGAACTCGCGGCGATGGCGGCGGCCTCGGCTGCGGCCATCAAGAGGCAGTGCGCGACGCTCGCGCCCGATCGAATCGCCCTCTACCTAGCCGTGCCGGCGGTCTTCGCCGTATTGCTCGGAGCGGAGCTCGGCGCCCTCGGGTGTCCGCTCGTCCTTCATGAGTACACCGGCTCCGACTATCTGCCATCGATCGAGATCCCGAGGTGACCGTGACTGCAGATCGCTTCTACCGACAGCTCCTCGAGGATGTCTCGGTGCCGATGAGCACGATCGAGTCCGCCAGGGCCACGCGAGATGACCTCGGTGAAGCCGCTGTCCAGATCCTGGCCGGCTGGGATCTCCCCGGTCGGGGATTCTTCCGCGCCGGCGCGCTCGCGTCCGGCACCCAGATCGCTCCCCTGAACGACGTCGATCTGGTGGTTCACGCGGATCAGGTGCGCCCTTCATGGATCGAGCAACCCCGTCTGGCTCTCGACGACCTGTGCGCGGCGATGAGCGCCGACGGCTACACCTGCGAGCCCGGCGCGCACGCGGTCAAGGTGACCGTGCCCGGAAAGCCCTTCACCGCGGACGTGGTCTTCGGCTGCACCCACCCGGACCAGGGGTTGCTAATACCGCATTGCCCGAAGGGCGAGCCGGCCTTCTGGATCCGGACCGACCCGAAGGCGCATCGCGAGCAGGTCACTGCCCGAAACCGCGATATCGGCGTCGAGTTTGCCCGTGAGATCCGGATCTTGAAGGTTCTCAACCGCAAGTGGGCGTTGGCGGCCTCGGATGGTCGCAAACCCCTCGGCTCGTTCCACCTGACGGCGCTCGCGCTTGCACTGATCACCACGCCGGTAGAGCACGAGACCACCACACCGCAGTTCCTCGAGGCAGCCGCGGGCCTTGTTCTGCGGCCGCTTCCGGACCCGGCGGGCGTGGGCCCGCAGTTGGAGGCTCGCGATCCGAAACTCGCCGCCCGCCTCCTTGCCGACGCGGCTGAGAGGACTCGTAGCGCACTCGGGGCAGGTGGCGGAGCCGAGGCGATACTGCGGTCCGTCTTTGGTGACCCGGCGACGACGCTTGGAATCAGCCAAGGGCGACCGGTTGCCGTCGGGGCCGGAGGTGCCCTCTCGGTCGGGGTGGCCGGACGTGCCGTTGGTGCAGGGCGTTCGTATGGTGACTCGCGCTAGAGGGGCTCGGGCGACGGGCCGTAGCGTGGCCCGTCGCCGCCGACGGCGTATCGCACCAGCGATCGCACGCCGTGCCCAGGCGCGTGCGGCCAGACGACTGCTGCGAGCCCGGCAGCGATCCCGGCGGCGGCGGACGGCGCCGTGGTGGGACCGGTATCCCCGCGAGCTCGAGATGCTCGAGGCTCGCTTTCCCGAGGAGTACGGCGGGTTTACTCGCCAGGTCGTGGGGCGGGCGCTGGTCTACACGGGTGAGGTGGACATTCCCGATGTGGGGCGGCGGCGGCTCGCCATCATCTTCTCGGGGCGCCCACGCACGAGGCCGCCCATCGTCATGGCGGACGGACCACGGTGTTCTCATCATCGCTACCGCTGGGCCCGGCCCACATCGTTGTGCATCTGGCATCCGGCGGATCCCCCGCCTGGGAAGTGGACCCTCGAGGAGGGGCTAGTCGGCCTCGTGGACCGAGCACGCGTTCATCTGGTGAAGGAGGCCTGGTGGCGAGTCAATGATCGGTGGGACTCGCCCGAGGTTCACCGTGAGCCCCGGGGCAACGAGAACCGACCGTCTGCGCGGGTTGCCAAGATCGTTCGGCGCCAGCGGTGCTGGTGCGACAGCACGCGGTACCGCTCCTGCCACGGAAGCGGATCGGTGGAGGATGAGCTCGAGGTCCTCGGGCTCATCTAGACCATATGGGGCGACGGGCCTGACCCAGGGCCGGCGCCCCATATGGTCTAGGCTTCCGACGTGTTGTGGGTCTCCAAGAGTTCCGCCGCTAGCCGCCTGGAGGCTGGCCGCGAGGTCGCCGCGCTCGCCGTTTACCCGTCGCCTAGACCGCGTCCAAGAAGAGTGGCCGCAGAGACATCCTCGACTGCGATCGCAAGAGTTGCCTGACGGCCCCGCCGCCGAGCCGCCCAGCATTCCCGCGCCAGAGGATCTCTGGTGGCCGTGTGGGCGTGCGGCGAAGCTGCTTCGGCAGAGGGAGTACGTCATACCCGTGATCGGCGCCGGAGTCGGCGCCGGAGCTGGCGCCGTTTCTGGACGGCAGCTTGCTGACTGGATCCGCTCGTCGTTCATCTGCAAGAGCGGGGATTGGAGTCATCCCGGCAACGAGCTGTTCGAGGTTGTTGATGCTGTGGACCTAGACGCCTGCGGTGGCCCGACAGCCTTCAACGAGAGTGTTGCCAGCGAGGTCCTCCGTCGACGGGGAACCCCGACGCCGTTCTCCCGAGCCATCGTCCGGGCGCCCTCCCGCTTTGTCATCACCCTTAACTACGACCCGCTCCTAGTGGACTCGCTCCGAGCGGAGGGGTTCGGCAACGATGAGTTCAGGGTTCTCACGAACAACGACCTCGAACAAGCGTTTGACCTCGCTTGCGAGCAACCTGGGTCTATTCAGCCGACAGTCCTGCACCTTCACGGCAGGGCAGAGCAGCCGGAGACTCTCGTTCTTAGCAACGCGAGCTATCAGCGGCTGGAGCGCGACTGGTTCTGGAAGCATCTGGTCACATTCCTCGCGCGTAAGCGAACACTGTGCTTCATCGGAACACGCATGGATGAGCCGCCCTTCCTCGTCAACATGCAGGCAGCCAGAGGGGAACAGCCTCATCTTCTTCTGTGCAACCACGATACGGCCGAGGAGCTTCGCCACTCGCGTGGGTCCATCTCGGCCGCCCGACATGGCATCCATTTTGCTGTCTATGCGAACCACGAGCAGATTGATGGATTCGCCGCCAGCCTGGCCGACACGGTGGATCCCCCCGTACCGGGGGCGCTTGAGTTGCTGGTTGCAGGGCCAGCGCCACCCGAGCTGTACGTCGCCGCCGAGATCCGAGAACGGGGCGAGGACGAGGAGACGGATCCGACGGCGTGGGCGGCAGCACTGTTCATGGCAACTCGGAGTTCGGCCCCCTCTATCACTGAGGGCGAACTGGCCTCCGGGCACCGCAACCTCGTCGTCGGCGCTCCTGGTTCGGGGAAGACTCTCCTGCTGCGGGAAGTCGCGAAGCAGGTCCCCAGCGACGAGTTCCCCGTCCTAGCGCGCTGCGCGGACCTTGTTCCCGTCCGCCAAAGGGAGTCGCTCGCCCTGTTGGTTGCGTGGGCGAAAACAGGCAACGGAGCGCGCGATGACGTGGTCGTGAACGAGAAGGCGCTCGCACAGCGGCGCTTCCACTTCCTGCTAGATGGACTGGATGAGGTTGCAGCGGATCAGCAGCAGGCCCTCGCGCGCCGTATCGCCGAGGTCTCAGCCCAATGCCCTCAGCACCGCTTTACGGTTGCGAGCCGCCCGGTCGAGGCCCTCGCGGAGCTAACCGCGGGCGGATGGAAGGTGCTTGACCTTCGCCCCGGCGAGGCGTGGCAGGCCCGGTACCTCGCAAGAGCCGGGGTGTCGCTGGACGAGCTCGAGTATGTGATGCCGGCGCTCCGCGACCTCCGGGACCTTCTGAGGGTGCCGTTCTTCCTCGACCGGATAGTCGACTTGCACCAGCGCAGGGGACTGTCTGCATTCCCGGACATGTTGGGCCTTCTTGAGGCCCTGATTGATGAAGCCCTTGGCCGCGAGACGGGGCTTCCGCTCAACGCCGGGCTGGTCCGTGGCTGGCTCAGGGAGGTCGCTCTTGCGATGACGCTGGCGGGGGCGGAGGAGCTACCCCTGGAGGAGTTGTCGCGCGTGCCGCTGCCCGGGGATGTCGTCGGCTCCCATGGCGAGATCGTGCGCGACTTGGTCGAGCGGGTCATGCTGCAGGAGCGTGCAGGGGGATACGCCTTTATCCACCGCATCCTGCGGGAGGCGCTTGTCGCAGAAGCGCTTCGGTGCCGCGCGCCAGAGGGCGCCTTGTTGGACGTGGCAGTTCCGGTTGTTCGACCCGGCATGGCGGGGGTCAGGCACGGGTGGGCTGTGCCGCTGGCGCTCCTTCTCCCACAAAGCGGCGAGTGGCGGCGAGCCGTTTCGGCGCGGGATCCGCTCGCTGGCGCCCGCGCGACGCCCGCGGGCGCCGGGAAGGGTGAGCGAGAGAATGCAGCCCTCTTGATCTGGAGGACCTATGTGGCCTGGCGGATCTGGATCTGGGACTACGCCGAGCCAGCTCTCGTAGACGACGCCCATTGCCTCGCCCGGTTGCTGCGAACCGACCTCCCCGAGGTCCTCGAGGAGGTGCGCCAAGGCATCGACGACCCGTCGCCTCAGGTGCAGGGAAATGCCCTACGGGTGCTCGGCTTCGCGGGGATCGACATCGAGGCGGACATCCGACGCGTGCTCGAGGATCCGTTGCGTGAGCCGGTGGTGCGGCGGCAAGCGGCCGCGGCCGCGCGCGACCTCGGGCTCGAGGCCCTGCTGCCCCTAATTGTCCGCCGGGCTCTAGAGACCGAAGACCGGTTCGAGGCCGGAGATCTCGCGCTTGTGGCCATGCGGCTCGCGCCCGATGACCAGGTTCTCGAGGTGGCACTTGCCCTTATCCCAGGTCGCGAGACCCGTCAAAACGTCATGGCTCTTGCCCAAACCCGGCTCGGCGGGACCGATCTCCTACGGCTCTTTCGCTCGCTCGCCGAGGTCGACGACGACCCGCTCAACAGCGACCAGCACGCTCTTGCCCAGATCGTGGAGTCCCTTGCGGATCCCATCGAGTCGGCGGTCGTCGGGGACCTGGCATTCATTGCTTGTAGATGGGGCGCGCGGTCAGATCAGTTGCGGGCGATCTTCGAGCAGTATCCGGAGGCCGCGCTAGAGGCGTTTGCCGAAGCAACCTCGGGTGATCCTGGGCGGTGGTGGGAGATCGCCTATTACACCGGTTGCATGTCGGCGGACGCGTTAGAGGCGGCGAGCGCCCCTCATTGGATCGTGGCGACCCGGCGGGCCGACGAGGACGAGAAAGACGAGCCTCAGAAAACTGGTGAGGACGTGCCCCGAGATACGCACGGGGAAGCGGCAGCGGGTGACGACGGTCTAGGCGGGGTGATCGGAGCGCCGCCGCCGACTCTCGCGGATGCACTTCAGCAGCCGCGTAACAAGTGGGACGGCGTGATCATGCGGGCGGCGCAAGAGCTCGCGCCTGAGGCTTCCGAGTTGTCGCGCGATCAGCGCGACGACCTCCGTGGGCGAATGGCTGAGTGGTGGCCGGAGCCCTTCTCCGAGGCGGTGCGTCACGTGGAGGGAAGCAGCTGGAAGGTCGATGTGCGTGCCGGGGCCTGGATGTTCTACGGCCCGGCTCTCGACTTGGACCTGACCCCCGAGCAGTGGGCCCAGGTGGCGACGTGCGGCTTCTTGTTCGACAAACAGTTCAGCTGGCTACGTCGCAAATGCACCGACGCGGCGAAGTCGGTCGTGGCCGAAATCTGTCGAGACCCGGCGGTTCGGACCTGGGCTCAGGCCCTCGAAGCGATGCCGGCACCTGTCCCGCGGGAGGTGGTCGATACCATCGTGTCGTGCGCGCAGGAGCTGGGCGACGATGCCTGGAGCATCCGGAGCATCGGCAAGCGCCTCGTCGAAAGCGACCGGCCCGACGCAGTCCACGCCCTCTCAGAGAAGTCGGAGGAGTTCGCAACCTGCCTGGCCCCCGTGCTCGCCGCAGCGGGAGATCTGGAAATCCAGCAGCGACTACTTGCTCGGGTCCTGCGCGAAGTCGAGGGTCGGCACCTACCGGAGTTGGGCGAACTCGAATGGCTTCGCGAGGTGGAGAGCCCGACGCTGCTGCCGAACCTCTTCGGCATTCTCTCCCAAGTCGTTGGGGAACCCGAGCCCGAGGGAGCGTACGCCGGTGACACATGGGGAGATCTGTCTCGACTCGTGATGGCAGCGATCCGGCGCATCGACGGGCCTGAAGCGGTGGACGGCTATGATCGTATGCTGGCCAGAGACGAGGACTGGCGGTTCCTCCGGCTTGAGCGCAAGGCGGTCCTTCAGATTGCGCTTGAGCGCGTTGGGGGGGCGGCGGGCGCGAGAGCGGCTGAACAGCTCGGGCTTCCCCTTCTGCGGTCAGACGACAACGCGCTCCGAAGGCCGGAGGTATAGGGAGTGCCTGTCGGTGAGGCGCCAGCCGGATACCACGGATGACGTCCCCTGCACGAAGCGTTCACTCGACGCCTACACAGAAGACGCTGAAGGGACCAGCATTCCGCTGCCATTCCCCCTCTCCTAACCCCCGAACGTTGCAGGCATGTCAGTGGACGCGCGAAACACGCGTCGACAGGCCCGCATCACCCTGCGGCGCTTGGCGATTACGCCTTTCGTGACGATGCTTGACACCGTTTCCGTTGCACCGAGGCGGGGTAACTCCATCTCGACTTGCTCTCGCCCGACCGCGGTAGACCCTAAGGTTACGAGCATGCGCCAAGCACACAGCATCTTGGCGATACCGGCACCCAGAGATGGATGGTGTGCCGTGTCATGTGTGGCAGCGTGTGCGCCCTCCGTGATGGAGGTTTCCACCGCTGCCGCGCAGCTCCCGATGCGTGGCGATGTTGTCGACCTCATGCCCATGGCGGAGCACTGACGTGACCTCCGAGGACAACGCGGCGCGAGCCTGGCTGGTCCGGGCCGGCAAGTTCGGTGAGCGCGACCACTGGGTGCTGGCCCACGCTGTCGCGGGCACCGGTTTCGGCGGAATAGGCGACCTGACGTCCTCGAACTCACGCGAGGCTGTTCGTGAGGTCGTGGCTGCGATCCTCCCCGATAGGAAGCCGAAGGCCGTCATTCACATTGCTGGTCAGATGTGGGCGCTGCGTGCGCGGATTGAGGTGGGGGATGTCGTGGTGCTGCCGCTGAAGGGCGAGCCGCGTCTGGCGCTTGGGCGCGTTACTGGCCCCTACGAGTATCTGGCCGACGATCCTGACCCGGAGCGGCGCCACGTAGTACAGGTGGAATGGGTCCGAACTGACGTTCCGCGAACCGCGATCAAGCAGGACCTCCTCTACTCACTCGGGGCATTCAGCACGGTCTGCCAGATGTCGCGCAACGACGCGGCGTGGCGATTGGAGCGCGTGCTGGAGACCGGCTCTGACCCCGGTGCGCGGCCGAGCAGCAGCACCGCATCGAGGGCGGTTGCTCCGCTGGACGCCGAGATCGATGCAGCCGCTGACGAGGCGCACGCCGCGCCCGACCACGAACGCGCCACCCGCGACGAGATCATCAATTATCTGCGCGAGGAGTTCGATGGCCATGCGTTCGCTCAGCTCATCGGCTCTCTGCTTGAGGCGGAGGGCTTCCGTTGCGTCGTGTCGCCACCTGGTGCCGATGGCGGAGTCGACATCCTCGCCGGCCGCGGCCTCTTGGGGCTTGACGCCCCTCGTCTGGTGGTGCAGGTCAAGTTTCAGGATTCGCCGGTTGGCGCTCAGGTGATTCAGCAATTGCAGGGCGCCGTCGCCGCCACTGGCGCGGACCAGTCCCTGCTCGTCACCTGGTCAGGGTTGACCACCCCTGCGCGGCAAGCCCTTGCGCATCAGCACTTCCGCTTGCGCGTGTGGGAGGCCGATGATGTAATCGCCGCCCTGTTTTCCACATATGACGGCCTGCCGGCCGCTACCCGGGCAGATCTTCCCCTGAAGCGCATCTGGGCATTGGTGCGGGAAGAGGATGGGCACTGATTCGGTGCTCCGCTGCTGCCCCGAGAGTCGCGCCGCGATCGACGTCCGCGCGGGGGTGGATGTTTGTCGTCGGGGCGCCTCGGGGCGCCCGGGTAAGGTCATGCGGGGGGAGATACGACTCCAGGTTGCCCCCGGCGCTGCGACAGGACGGCGGCTGATGTACCCCCGGTTCGGCGGCGGTGCGCTCTGCGGGTCGCGACGTTGAGGATGGTTGTGGTGAGCACAGGCTTGACCTTGATCTCGATACCTCGCATTGCAGGCCTCCATGCGCTGCGTGGCGTCAACTTCGCTGCGTGCGGAATCAAGGGCACGAGTCGCAATGTGACCGCTTCAGGGCACCGGCGGATAGGGTGACGATCGACGAGATCGGTATCCGCGAGATTGTTCCGGGTGATCTCGGGGGCGGCGCGAACACAAGTCACACGATCGTCGTGCCGGCTGTTGGGTTCGTGCTTGAAGCAGTGCCCGCAGATGCCCAGCACCTGGCATATCGCGAGAAGGTACCATCGCTACACGCCGCTGCCTGAGCCGATGAGTCGGTTACACCACGTCACACGACTTGATTCGGCGCCGCACCCTCCGATACGTGAGAGAACTGTACCTACTGCGGCCAGACTTGTCTGTTGTCAACAGTCGAAAACTGGGCTCTTGCCGATCCAGCGGGGTTGCGGGTGTAGGCGAAGACATCCGCCGCCCTTCCCAGGCTTCGCGTTGATCAGGACGCGGAGCCAGGAGGACGACGGATGCCAGACGAAGCTCGCCGACTGCTCGGCCGTGCCGGGTTGCGGGTGGTGCGTGTCGTGGTGAGGGGTGGCGAGACCCTCGACCTCAAGGTCGAGAGCCTCGCGCGGGCGGGGCGCTGCCCCCACTGCAAGGGCACGGACCTGGTGATCAAGGAGCGGCCGGTGGTCGCGGTGCGTGACCTGCCGCTGGCCGGGCGGGTGGCTCGCCTGCTGTGGCGAAAGCGGCGATGGCGCTGCCGGGGCTGCGGGCGCACCCACACCGAGCAGCATCTGGCGATTCCCCGTTGCCAGCGGGTGAGCGGGCGCTTCCGGGAGCGGCTTGCGGCGCGAGCGGCCAGCGGCGGCGCCCACGCCGAGATCGCCCGCGAGGAGGACACCAGCCGCTACCAGGTGGCCCGCGCCCTGGCGCGGGTGGCGCTGGCGCCTACCGGAGTGGTTCGACGCCTCTCGCTCGACGAGGCCCACCACCGGCGCGGCCACGAGCGTGTAGTGGTGGTGTCCGACCTCGATCACCGCCGCGTGTTCGAGGTGCTTGACGGCCGCAGCCGCACGAGCGTGGCGCGCCACCTGAGAGGGCTTTCCGAGCAGGTGCGCAGCGCGATCGAGGTCGTCTCGATCGACCCCTATGAGCCCTACCGGCAGGCGATCCGGGCCGAGCTTCCCGGCGCCCGGATCGTGGCCGACCGCTTCCACCTCGTGCGGGGCAAACGCGGCCCTCGACGCCGTCCGTCGCGAGCGTGAGCGCCAGGTGGGGTGCCGCCGGCCCACGGGCGTGCGTCGCGCCGGGCAGCTGGCCACCTTACGCCCGGAGCTCTACCGAGCCCGGCACCTGCTGGCCACGGGCCGCGGGCGGCTCTTGAGAGCGCGAGCGCATGCGTCTGTGCGACCTCTTCGCCGCCGATCCGGTGATCGGGGCGGCGTGGGGGCTCAAGGAGGCCTTCCGCGCGATCTCCCGCGCGCCCGACCGCGCCGAGGCCGAGACACGGCTCGATCGCTTCCTGGGCGCCGTGGAGCGTGAGGTGCTGCCGGCCTTCAGCTCCTTCGCCGTCGGCGTTTGCCAGTGGCGCGAGGAGCTACTGGCCTACTTCGACGAGCCGACCACGAACGGCTACGCCGAGGGGGTGATCAACAAGGTGAAGGTGATCAAGCGCCGGGCCTACGGACTGCCGAGCTTCGCGAACTTCCGCCACCGAGTCCTCGTAGCATGCGGCTGACGGGTTCAGCGCGAGGGTGTGACCCCGCTGGATCGGCAAGAGCCCAGTTTTCAACCGTTCGGGGTGGGTCCGTTTTCGACTGTTGACAACAATCGCGACGAATGAGGAAGATAGAATGGCGCAATGAATCGCGACTCACGCTCTCACGTTCCACTAGTTCCTGCCCAGGGCGGACGGGTCGATGCCGACCAGGTGGAGGTGGCGGTCCAGAGCTGGATCTCCGATCCGTCCTTCGAGGCCTTGGTGGCGGAATTCGGAGGGCACTCAGGTGATGGGATGTCGGTCAGAGAAAGGGTTGCCGAACTGGAAGCATTCTCCGAGGTGTGGGACTTCCGCGGTGGACGAGAACGCAACCTGGCCGAGCGCCCAATCCTGACCAAAGATCAAGAGAATCGCATTCGAGCCGTCGCGCAGACGCTCGGCATGCGTCATGAGTCAGTTCCGACGGAACGCAGATACGATCATTGCTTGATCCTCGGAGGGCTTCTGCGAGCGTGCGTACTGCGGCCCGCTTGGGCAGCGAAACTGGTGGCGAGGGGTGTGTCCTTCGGGGAGGTTACGGCGCTTGGGGGCTACCGGCCACTCGGAGGTGACGAGCCCGCGCTTGCCCATCAGGCCGGGCTCTTCGGCGTCGCCGATGAGCTCGAAGCTATGGATGCTGGTCTACGAAAAGCATTCAGTCTCACCGAGGAACCGTTTGTGGAGGGAGATGTTGGCGGGGACGTCCTTCCGAACAGTCGCTGGGCTATACGACGCTATTCAACCGAAGCGTGTCCCCTTAACGTCATCGCCGCGCCATCACGAGAGTCCGGGACCCGTCGGGCGAATACGGCCGACACCTACGCATGGTGGGCAGAGAATATCGCGCGACTCGACGTGGGGCACCGGGTGCTCCTCATTACTCACTCCATCTATGTCCCCTTTCAGCATGCGGATGCCATCCGAATGCTCGCCATTCCCTATGGCTGTGGGGTTGAGACTGTGGGCCTGCCCCCGTCGTTTACGGGATCCATGGAACCACAGGTGTTCAGCGCCACGAACTACCTTCAGGAGATGCGGTCCACGATTCGCGCCTTCGGTGCACTACTCGACGCCGTAAAGGTGACCGACGCCTAGGTCCAGGCGAGATCGGCCCTCAACCTATTGCGCTGTGGATGCTCGGGTCGCCACCAGCCACCCCTTTACTTTGCTCGCACCCGGGGTTAACGCTGGAGGTCATCAATGTATCGCAACGGTTCCGCTGGTTAGCCCTGCTCTATTAGCCCCGCTTCGTCGCGATGCTCGGGGGATGCTCGGATGCGCAGCCAGTTGATCGCGGCTTGGATCACCTGGGCCTGTGTCATTGTTCTTATCGCCATTCAGGCCCGTGTTGTCTTCTGGCTCGTTCGGGGCTTTCGAGCCGACCAAACAGCCGCCCGTGACGGCTGGTGTTTGGACGCCCAGCATATTCTCGCGAACTGTCCTTCTCCGGAGAAGGCTGCGACTCGTCTTTGGGCTGCGGGTGTCGAAGTCGAGGGTCCACTAATCGGTCGCGCAGGTTCTTTGCCGGGTCTCATCGACTCCATAGCTCGCGTGGCGCAAGACCCCCTGATCTACGACGAGCATGCGAGGAAGCTCGTGGAGGACGTCCTCGACATGACCAACCCGACGATTTGCGAGTGGATCGATGACGGTCTGATTCACCCGAGGCATTTGTTCGCTCGCGAATCTGGCGATGCGAAACTGGTCACATTGCTGGCGCTTATCGAACCGTTCGTGTGGTACGAGTCGCTGGTGGAAGGCCGAGGGCGCTGGGGGTATCGCCCTATCTTCCTCGGAGCCTTGGCCCGACGCTATCGGACATCGACACTTGCGAGCCCCGCCCGCCACGCCCTGACGCTCGATTTGAGTATCGATGGTCGCCCTCGACGGCTCCTCGTTGCCGAGCGAGTAGAAGGTTGGGAACTGGCAAGGGGGCTGCTCGTGGCGCGGTTCAGATCGCGTACCATTACCGCTCGAACAAAGCGCCGACAAGAGCGACAGGCTCGGCGCATCCGCTCAGCGCTAGCGTCACGAGGCATTAGCTGTCTCGGGCGCAGTGGTCAGGCTTGGTAGTGGCACTACCGTGGTATGACAATCAGAGCCTTGGGACTCTTGTCGCCGTCATAAGTGCCGTCCCCCTGGCGTTTGGCTTTGCTATTGGGGTCAAGTGGCGCGCGATGAACGCCCGGGGGATCCGCGTGCGAACGCGCCGTGTGTGCCTAACCGAAGAATTCTATAAGCATCGATCGTCCAGGGGGCAGCTCTATGAGTATCGGTACCGACTGAAGCTAGCCCCCGGACTGGCGGTGTCGTCAGCGGTTGAGCGTTCCGCCCACCGGGCGGTTCTCGTTGACTCCATGCCTGAACGCGATCGCCTCGAGGCACTCGCTCGCGCTGACCAATGGGCGTGGTCCGCCGGGAAATTCGCTGAGTCGGCCTCGGGGCTCCGGCCGATGCCCCTCCGCGGGTTTCTCGGGACCTACCACCTCGGTCTTGTACGGGAGGGCTTTCTCGCAGAGCCGTTCCTCGTATGGTCCATCGCGACAGGCAAGGCGGGACTCGATCGTCCCGGCGACGAGGTGCGGATCTGGGCGCTCGCTCTTAGAGATCGGGCGGCGAGGTACAACGCCGTCACCCGTCATCAGCGCAAGCCCGTTTACTTCGCAGGCGACGACGCCTCTGCCGTCGGAATTGTGCTTCCTGCGCCGCCGAGATGGAGGCGGCCCGACCTGTCTTTCGTGGACTGCTGCTCACCCTCCTTTAGGCTTTTCGCTTGGCGCTTCTGGATAGCTCGGCACAGATTGCGGCAAACCGTCCATTTGGTACAGCGACTCATCGCCGAGGCGAACTCGCCGTCGATCTGAGGTTGCTGGTGAAGTGAGGGTGACCTGACCCCCGCTGGCGGTGCCACCTGATCTGGTCCCCGATTCCTGGACCCAACTTGTGAGAGTGGTGGCGTGAACCTCAGGGAGGATCTCATGCCCCATTCGTACGCACCGCAGTTCCGAGCGATGGTCATCGAGCAGGTCCGCAATGGCCGTCGTGTGGTCGACGTCGCAGCAAGCGTCGAGGTGCCCGAGGCCACCGTCTTTCGGTGGGTCCGCCAGGACAAGATCGACCGAGCTGCGCGCCGCCACGCGTCGGATCACCGAGCTCGAGGCAGAGCTCGCCACGGTCAAGCTCGCGTCAGAGCTGTTTGCCCAAGGGCGGGTGGTGCGCCCAAAAGTGCTGTGCCCCATCGTGGAGACGTTGGCAAGTGAGGGCCACGGCACCAAGCGTGTCTAGCCGGATCCTCGGTGTCCCGTTTACCACGTTCTATTACTGGAGGAATCCTCCCGTGAGCGCCCGGGCAATCCGCAGAGCATGGCTGCGTGACGTGATCCTGTCGATCCACGCGCAATCGCGCCAGACCTATGGCATGCGGCGCATCAAGGCCGAGCTGGCGGACGCGTACGGACAGGTGGTCAACAAGAAACTCATCCGCTTGATCATGCGCGAGCAGGGGCTCACCGGACTCCCGGTTCGCCGCAGGCGAAAGCCCGACCTCGCCCACGAACTGACCGTCGAGGATCTCGTCAACCGCGATTTTCGACGCGACGGCCCGAATCAGCTGTGGATGACCGACATCACCGAGCATCCCACCCGCGAGGGCAAGCTCTACTGCTGCGTGGTCCTGGATGCGTGGAGCCGCCGGGTGGTCGGCTGGTCAATCGATCGCCGGGCGACGGCAGCAATGGTCAACTCAGCACTCGGGATGGCGATCGATGCGCGTCACCCTCCCGAAGGCGCCACGGTACACAGTGACCACGGATCCCAATTCACTTCCTGGACATTCAGCCAGCGCATTCGCAAAGCCGGCCTCGCCCAATCTCTTGGCACGATCGGCGATGCCTTCGATAACGCCGTCGTGGAGAGCTTCTGGGCGGCGCATGCAGACCGAGCTGCTCAACCGTCGCAGGTGGAGGGCCCGGGTCGAGCTCGCCACGGAAATCTTTGACTGGATCGAGGTGTTCTATAACCGGATCCGCCGCCACAGCTCCATCGGCATGCAGTCGCCGATCAGTTTTTAGAAGCTCCACCAACAACTGACCACAGCCGCCTGAACTCTCATAACGCCGGTTCAACTTTTGGGGACCAGATCACCTGGACCGATTTGCGGGGGTCACCTCAGGTACGCCAGCCTGTGGGTTCACTCAGGCGCGGCTACGGCGACGAGCGGTAGTAGGAACCCACAACGGTGCCATCAGCCCGCGTGTATCCGCTGACCAGCGTGTCACGAGGAAGGCCGTTGACCGTCGAGGTCTGCCCTAGGCACGACCCACCCGGGCACGTCTCTGCCCAGTAACCATCGCTGCCCACGGGTGCGGCGGCCTCATTGGTGAGATCGACCCCCCCGTAGTCAACGATCGCATCAGCGAGCGTCGCAGGAAGGTCTTCACAGGCGAGCCCGTTGCCGTCGGGATCAAGGTCGCCGGCCAGGGCTGGCGAGAGGTTCAGCGCCGCCTGCGCGGTGTCCTGGCTAGCGAAAGCGTCGCATGTGATGACCCCAGCGAGGGACGATGCGTAGTCCGTAACTGAACCGTCGTACCCCGTGCTGTCCCGGTTCGCCGTGAGGTCCTCGGAAGCGCCAGGATCAGCTGTAACCGACGCGTCGTAATGCGTCTCGTGCGGCCCGCGCAGCACCGTGACCGAGGTATCCCCGATACGGAACCCATGGCCGCCCCGTTGACACTCGATCCCCCGGCCACTTCGGAGGCACGAGATGCCCGCCGGGGTGAGGATGGTGCCGTCCAGCGGAGCAGCCGCTGGGAACGTGGTGGCAACCTCACCCTGATAGACGGCCCCGGCCCCGCTCAACTTCACTTGTTGCAGTGAGACAGATGACGTGCACGTCACGTCAACGTTTGTCGCACGGCATAGCTGCAACCCATCCATCGTGGAGAACGGCCCAGTGAAAGTACCCACGGCGGGCGTTGTGGTTGTCGGCGCGGCCACCGTCATGTCCTGTGGTGCCGCCACCGGGGGGTTGGCACGGTGCTGCGCAACCGTTTGGGGCGCCGAGGCGCTCTCGCCACACCCGGCGAGAGGGAAAGCCGTGGCGCATATGAGGGCCGCCACCAACAAAGCCCCTGGCCAATACCGAGACTCTGGAGTAGGGCGATTGGGCTTTGAGCGGCGTGAACCTCCAAACGCACGGAACGACATCCGACCCCCTCGCGCCTGCCCAGCAAATCATCCGGGTTGTCATCCCTTCACACAACCCGGCTAGTCACCAACGATTGGGACTCTATAGACGCGTGTGCTATGTAAACCCGCACGACCTATATGGTGGATCGTGTTCGGGACCATCAGGGCAAGTGGCGTGCGGTTTCGACCGATCTCCCGGATGGGGTGGAGTCCTGTTCGGGCCCGGCTCCAACTGTTGGCGATTGAACGATGGAGGTGACCGTGATGCGGGGTGATTTCACGGACAAGGAAGCGGATGCGAGGTCACGTCGTCACCGGTTGCGTGCCTCGCTGGCTGTGAGCCTGATCGGTGTGGCGACGATGACAGTGATTCCGTCAAGCGCGACTGCCGTCAATCGGCCGATGATCAAGAGCTTCTATGCTCGAGATGACGGCGCGTACATCCAGCTACGCGTCAACTGGTGTGTGAACGCGGGCGACATTGGCGACTCCATCATTTCCACGTTCAGGATGTGGGATGAGTCCACCGGGCGTCTCATCTTCAGGAAACGGGTTAGCGGGACAGCCACCAGTCGCTGCATGACCGACTCCACGACCTATCCGGAAGGCTCTCTGTACGCGGGTGTCTACTCCGCAAATGCGACGGTCACCGACCGGACCCGGCACGGATTTGTTCGCATTGCCGCACGGACATTCAACGTCTACTAAGGGCCTATCTATATTCTTGAGACGTTCGAAAAGCGTAAGCCTATGCGTTTCGGGACGGTGAGGGACTGACGACGCCCGGTCAATCACCTCGAGTGTTGCCGCCTGATTCCTGCCCCGCGTTTCGGCGTACCGCTTGTAAGCGGAGGATCGGGGGTTCGAGTCCCGCCTTCGACCTCGAGCAACTCGGGACCACCCCCTTTGAAGCGGCCCTCGCGGTCGGCCACCGGCGCCCCACGGGTCGTCGATCGCAGATCACGCCATGTGCGGCGTGAGCTCGGCCTCGAGGCCGGCCGACGTGAGCTCCTCCCCGTCGTTGAGGCGCTTGAGGGCGCCCCCGATGATCGCGCGCGCCTCCTTGCGGGACGACTCGGTCAGGTAGCCGGAGAGGAAGCTCTCGCCGGCGAGGCAGCGGTTGAGTTCGTGGTCCCGATTGTGGTCGTCGACCTCCGTGAAGTACACGACCCGGTAACGGCGGTCGTCGCCGCCGTCCCGGTAGACCTCGAACATGATCTTGGCCGCGGCCCTCGCGGCCTCACCGACCGGTGGCAACCGTCACACCTCCGTCCCGCTCTGCGCGCAGGTGCCGCTCGAACACGTCCATGCGGCGTTGCAGCTCCCGCTCCTTGTCGCGGGCGCGGACCATGTCCTCGCGGTAGCGCTGCAGGAAGTAGCCGATCGTCTCGACCCGGATCCTGATCGAGCCGGTCGGCTTGTTCTCGTCGATGTCCTTGAAGCAGAAGTAGGGCGTGCCGGACTTCTGCACGATCTCCTCCACGGTGGAGTAAATGGGCGCGTCGTGGCCGCACTTGAAGGACGACAACTCGAGCGCCACCAGGTTCGGGTGCCGCGCCGCGTACTTGGCGGCCCAGACCTTGCGGCTCGTGTTCTCGGAGTACGCGTTCTTCCAGACGTCGGAGATGTCCATCGGGTCGGCGATCCACCCCTCCCGGACGTCGTCCCCGAAGAGCCGCCAGACGATGTCCTCGTCGATCGGCAGGCAGTCCTGGGTGAACGCCGGGTAGCCGATCCTCTGGAACTCGTCGAGGATCTCGTGGCAGATGCCCGGGTCGTTGTGGTACGGCCGGCCGAGCACCACGATCCCGAGCCGGTCCTCGCGCTCGAGCTCCTCGAGGGTTTCGCGGGCGGCGCCCTGAAGGTCGCGGGAGAAGCCCTCCAGGGCCTCGTAGCCCGCGTCCACCGCGCGCCGGTGCTCTCCCCGCGACAGCCCGAGCACGTCGCGGAAGTCGTCCCACATCTGCTTCTCCAGCAGACGCGGCTCGTCCGGGTTCACGAACGTGCTGATGAAGCGGACTCCCGTCTCGGCGAAGAGGTCGCTCTCCTTCGTGAAGGCCGCCTTGACCGCCGCGGGGGTCGTGGTGACGGTCGGGCAGGCCCGGCACCCCTGCGTATTCGAGAGCGGCGAGGGGAGCGCGTCGATCATCGGGAAGAAGATGATGTCGAGTGGTTTCCTTGTGTGCGCCCTGTAGAGCAGGTCGTGCACGTGCGGGATGGCCACCTTCGAGGGGAAGCAGGGGTCGATCGCGCCCCGCTTGGCGCCCCGCTTGTAGAGCTCCTCGGTGGTGAAGGCCGAATAGACCAGGTTCTGCGGCGGCACCCCGAGGCTCTCGAAGTACGCCGAGAACAGGGGGTTCACCGAGTACTGGTTGAGCACCCGGGGGATCCCGATCCTCAGCTCCTCGCGCCGGCCGAGGAGGGCGTTGCGCTCCCTGTGGGCCCTGGTGACGGCCACCCTGGCCGGCGGATCCGCGACGTTCGGCGGGTTGGTGCTGCGCCAGACGGCCTCGGCGGCGATGTGGAGGAAGTTCGGGTAGGCCTCCTTGGCGGAGTCCATGCCCTTCTTGATGACCCGCATCGAGTCGACGTCCTCCACCAGCCCGCGCTCGCACGAGTTGCCGACGATCAGGCGCCGGACGCCGGGCCTCAGCGGGATCGTGGAGGCGCGGTCGGAGTCGTCGATGTCCGAGCCCTCGACGGTGACGTCGATGAACGTCCGCAGGCACGTGTTCTTGCAGAAGTGGCAGCGGGTGTCCTCGTTGCGGTGGGTCACGAACGAGATGTCACGCACGCCCTGCATGCCGATGAACTGGGTCTCGCGGCCGTTCTCCCACAGGCGCACGGCCTCGATGGCCGCCCCGATGGCCCCGGACTCGCCGCAGTGCTCGTGCACGCGCACGACCGGCGTGGCCTCCTTGCCGGCGAAGCGCGACTCGATGAAGTCGACCTGCGCCTTGACCGCCGCGAGGTTGAGCTGGGTGCCCCCCTGGAGCACGAAGTTCGTGCCGAGGGACGCCAGGTTCGGGATCTGCGAGACGTACAGCCAGATGTTCTTCGGCAGCACCGCCGCGAGGCCGGCCATGATCTCCTTGGGCTGCCATCCCTGGCGCTGGAAGTCGACGATGTCCGACTGCATGAACACCGCACAGCCGTAGCCGAAGATCGGCATCGTCTCGGCGGAGAAGGCGATGTCGGCGAACTCCTGCACCTCGAAGCCGAAGTCCTCGGCCGTGGATTGAAGGAAGTAGCCGTTGCCCGCCGAGCACTGCGTGTTGAGCTTGAAGTCCTTGACCTGGCGGTTCTTCAGGATGATCAGCTTGATGTCCTGGCCGCCGACGTCGCAGATCACGTCCGTGTCGGGGTGGAAGGCCAGCGCCGATTCGGTGTGGGCGACCGTTTCCACCAGCGCCACGTCGGCCTGCAGGGTGTCCCTGAGAATGTCCTTCGCGTAGCCGGTGGTGGCGATCCCCATCACCTTCAGCGTGGCGCCCTGGGCGCGGACCTTCTCCTCCAGGTCCGAGAGCACCTCCTGGGTGTCCACGATCGGGTTGCCCTTCGAGAGCTGGTAGGTCTTCACCAGAACGTTGCGGTCCCTGTCGAGCAGGGCCGCCTTGGTGGAGGTGGAGCCTCCGTCCACGCCGATGAAGCCCTCCACCACCTCGCCCGGGCGGAACACGGCCTCGCGGAACACCGGTGTGCGGTAGCGCTCCAAGAAGGCCTCGAGCTCGGCCGGGTCCTCGGCCAGGCCCCTGCCGCCCGCCGCCTGCCTCTCCTGGGTGCGACCCACGTCGATGTAGCGACGCAGGTTCTCGGTGCCGCGGTAGACGCCGACGCCCTCCTCCTCGGAGAGGCCGAACTGCACCGCCCCGAGGGCGGCGAAGTACTGGGCGCTCTCGGGGACCCTGATCAGGTCCCTGGGGTCGACGCCCTCCGGCAGGGGCGTCTTGCGCTCCTTCCAGATCAGCGGGATGGCGTGGCGCCAGGCCTCGAGCATGCCGCGGATGTAGGTGTTGGGGCCACCCAGCAGCAGCACGTGCGGGAGCAGCGTGTTGCCGCGCGTCAGCACGGAGATGTTCTGGCCCACGATGGCGTCGAACAGCGAGGCCATCATCTGGTCCGGGGGGACGCCCATCTTCTGGAGCGAGTTGATGTCGGTCTCGGCGAAGACGCCGCACTTGCCGGCCACCGGGTGCAGCCTGATGCCGTCGTAGCCCATGTCGCACAGCTGGTCGTCCGGGATCCTGAGCTTGGCGTTGATCTTGTCGATCACCGCTCCCGTGCCGCCCGCGCACTTGTCGTTCATCGACGGGATCTTGGTCTTCTTCCCGGTCTCGGTGTCCTCCTTGAAGATGATGATCTTGGCGTCCTGGCCGCCGAGCTCCACCACCGAGCCGGCCTCGGGGTGGAGCTTCTCCACCGCCAGCGAGACGGCGTTGACCTCCTGGACGAACTTCGCCCCGATGCGCGGGCCGATGCCGCTGGCGCCCGAGCCGGTGATGAACACCCGGAAGCGGTCCCTCGGCAGCGGGAACTCGGTCTCGATGCGGGTCAGGAACTCGAGGACCTTCTCCGGCTGCTTGGTGTCGTGGCGCTGGTAGTCCTCCCAGAGGACCTCGTCGGCCACCGGGTCGACGACGACCGCCTTGACCGTCGTGGAGCCGACGTCGAGCCCGATGTAGAGCCGCGGGTGGTCGAGGACCCCCATCCTCACGCCCCCACGGCGGCCGGGACGACCGCGGACGACCTGACGTCACGGGCCATCAGGTCGTTTACGTGCAGCACGAAGTTCGCGGCGGTGCCGATGACCCCCTTCACGCGGGGCACCCGGTAGAGCGGGTCCTGCAGCAGCGGGTGCTCCTCGGCGTAGGCGCGCACCTCGTCCAGCGTGCGTCCGATCCGCGCGAGCACGCGCTCGATCTCCTCGCGGGCCTTCGCCCTGGTCTCGCCCAGGGCCATCTGCACGCGGCTGTGGGCGTTGACCTCGCCCTCTCCCGAGGTCTCGACCGGCAGGTAGATCATGTCCTTGTACTGGTTGACCACCGCCGACTGGACGCCGTCGGACTGGGTGGAGGGCATGCACCCGAACGGCTTCAGGGACAGCACCATGTGGCACATGTCCTTGTTCGAGTAGTAGATGTTCTTGGCCACCTCGAGGTGGCCCTCGCCGCCGCCTGCGCGCGAGTTGTAGATCGGGTGGCCGATGCGCTGGAGCTCGTACTGGTCGGTGAGCGCGTGTGGGATGTTCCCGAGCGCCTCGCGCAGGCGGTTCCACTCGCGGGTGAAGACGGCCTCGGCCAGGCCCAGCTTGGCGTTCTTCCTGCGCGCCGTGAGGTCGGCGGCCAAGCGCTTGTCGATGCGCCAGGCCGCGGGCATCGCCTCGTCCGCGGTCACGCCGGCGCGGTCCCTGTTGGCCTGCTTGGCCTGGTGGATCAGGTACATGATCCAGGTGCCGATCGGCTCCACCAGCACCTGGGCGCCCTCGCGCTCGAGGAACGCAAACATCTTGTAGTTCCCGTCGCCCTCGGTGGTCTGGGCCCAGAACTCGCCGGTGATCTTCACGATCGGCTTCACCCGCGTTCGGTCGACCCGCACCGCCCGCAGGCGGTCGGCCACGTCCTGGAGCGCGGCGATGTACTCCTTGCCCAGCAGCGTGTCGATGAACTTGCCCGCGGTCTCGGCCATGCCGCCCATCGCCGGGAGCGCCCTCAGGAAGGAGCCCATCCGGCCCTCGAGCGACTGGTTGCGGTGGTTCCTGAACACGTCGTGCAGCGCGTCCATGGCCTCGCCCATGGCCCGGTCGGTGGCGCCCGGCTCGATCTCGTAGGGGCGCATCTGGTAGCCGACGTCGTTGATGACGTCGCCCATGTTGAGGGCGCTCATGAAGGCCAGGAAGAAGTCGACGTTGAGCTCCAGGCCGTCGGCGTCGGCGGCCTGGTTGAGCCCGCCGGACTGCTGGAAGAGCAGCACCCGGAAGCCGCCGAAGCCGGAGTTGCGGAGCGCAAGGCGGTACTCGGCCTCGTACATGCCGAACCGGCACGGCCCGCAGGCCCCGGCGGTCACGAAGACGAACTTGTCGATGATCTCCTGGCGCGACATGCCCTGCGACTCGAGCCCCTGCAGGTGCTGCACCAGGTTCCCCACCGTGAAGTAGGTGGGGTTGCACTGGCCGTTGTTGCCGTACTCCTTGCCGATCTGGAAGGCGGCCACGTCGGGCACCGGGAGCGGCTCGGGCTGGTAGCCGAGCCCCTGGAGGGCGCCGTGGATGAGCCTCTCGTGCTTCCAGGTCAGGCCGCCGTAGAGGACCGTCGTATGCGGCCGCTGCGAGGCCAGGAAGCGCTTCTCCTCGGGGCGGGCGTGGATCTGGTGCTCCACCGTCTCGATGCCGAGAGCCGCGGCCAGGCGCCAGCGCTCCTCCTCAAGCCGCCACTTGATGAGTTCCTCGGTGCTCGCGTTGGACATCGGTCTCTCCCGAGTGTCGGCGCCGCTCCCAGCCTGTGCGGAGCATGCTACGGCACCGCGCTCACCGGCGACTCGCCATTCACTCCACGGCAGGATTCGAACCTGCGACTTCTGGCTCCGGAGACCAGAAGTGGGGGGTCCGTGAGGGTGTGTTGGGGAATGACATCCCTGTAAAACTGCGGTTTCAGGGAAATCCATCGGCGCTCCGAAACCCTTGAGATCCAGACCCGATGTGTTCTAGATGTGTACTGGGCCCGGGGTCGAGGCGCCCGTCAAGGGCGACCGTTCACGAGGGAAAGCGGATCGACGGGCGCCGCGTACGCCATCTCGCCAACTGCGTCCAGCCCACGTCGCAGGACGTCGTACGTCGGCTCGTCGTGGATAACGGCATAGTAGGCCCCGTGCACGAGGCCGAGAGTCTCCGAGGGCGCGGCGGCCGTGAAGGCTGCGGCGTGCTGCTGCCATGCCGTGACTTCAAAGGCCGGAGGCTCAACCTCCTCGCCGGTGACGTGCCGAACAACTTTGGCGGCTGCGGGGAAGAACTGATCGGGTGGAGTCGGCTCTCCAATCCGCATTCCGTTGATAACTGCGGTTTGCGCCACGAACGCGCCTGCGGCGCCGGGCAACATGAGGGGGTCAAAGCGGGTGATCACTTCGTTCCGCCAGTCCATGTAGCGGCGGAGGTTCCCGAGCATCTCAAGGAACAGGAGCCGAGCCGCAATTGTCCCGGCTTTTCGTGTTCGCAGCGCGTCGAGGCCGAGGCCGCCTGCGAATCCGCCGATGAGGGCGAAGGCGCCACCGACGAGGGCTCCGACGACCACATCGTTCACCGGCGCTTAGCCCCGCGAGTCGTCGCCCGGTGGGCGCCCCAGCCGGAGGTACTCGACGACTTGGGCGATAGTAACCGTGAGGTGGCTCTCCTTGACGAAGGCGTCATCGGGATCGTCCAGGCTCTCGCCATCCCAAGTGTACCCCTGTGAGCGCATCCGCTCGTGCAGCTCGGCGTACGTGATCGTCTCTTCCTTCTCCCAGCTCGCAGGGATTTCGACGAACTTGTCACGGCGGCCGGACGCCATTGGGCGCCAACGAGGCGCCTCAACCGGGTGGGGGCGGGCTCCCCGGGGCACGAAGCCGGGATCGGGGCGGGCTGTCGCTTATCCCGCGTACCAAACGACGCATCCCGAGGTGCCCTTGATGCTGAGGCTCCCCGAGGCCGCGACGCCCGAAATCGCCCGCCGGCGACCGCCGGTGCCGGCCTCATCGGCGCGGCCGCACCCCGCCGCCGCCCGCTCCCTCACGCGAGCTGTTGGACGACTGGCTGCTCGTCTGGCACCGCCAGGATGCACCCTGTATGGCCCGCTCGACGCGCGTGCACCACGAGGCCCTCCTCGACAAGTGGATTGACCCCTACATCGGCACCGTGCGGCTCCACGACCTCGGCCCGGCCCGGGTGCGCGACTGGCGCGCCGAGATCCTCGAGGAAGGCTTGCTCCCACAAGCAAGCCAATCAGGCGCTCAAGACCCTCTCCGCGATCCTCGGCCGCGCCGTCGCGGCGGGCAGGCTGCCCTCGAATCCCTGCGGCCCGGTCAAGAAGCTGACCACGACGGTCGATCGCCCGCGGGCTCTGTCATCGCTAGAGGTAGAGCGGCTGCACGCCGAGCGCCTCGCCTTTCGCGACGTCGTGCTCTGGGGGCTGCTCGCCTACGCGGGGCTGCGGCCGGAGGAGGCGATCGCCCTTCGCTGGCGGGACGTCGGCGAGGTGCTCACGATCGACCGCGCGTTCACCCACGGCGAGCTCAAGGGGACCGAGACCGGCCAGCGCCGAACGGTTGAGGTGATCGCGCTGCTGCCCGCTGACCTCGCCCCTGCTGCGCGGCTCGCCGATCGAGTGCCGATGAACGACGCTCTCGCGAGCGCCGATCTTCGTGCTGACGATGTGTACAGCATGTGTACTGAGCGCCCGGTGAGCGTCCTACGGGCGGCCCCGCAGAAGAGGAGAAAATCCTCAAGAAACAGAGTGCGCGCGGCAGGATTCGAACCTGCGACTTCTGGCTCCGGAGGCCAGCGCTCTATCCACTGAGCTACGCGCGCGTGCGGCGCCTAGTGTAGCTCCCTCGGTCGTTTGGGCAGGAAGGCCAATCATGCGCATTGCACTTCTTGGAGACACCCACTTCCCCCGGCGCGGTTCGGTGCTGCCGGATGCCTGCGTGGCGCAGTGCCGGGCGGCTGACCTGGTGGTGCACACCGGAGACCTGGCCGATATGGTGACTCTTCGGATGCTTGAGGGTCTTGGGCCGCCGGTGGTGGCGGTGCATGGCAACGCCGACGATGCGGCGGTGCGGGCGGCGCTGCCGGCCACCGCGCGGATCGAGTTGCCCGGTGGTGCGACGATGGGGCTGGTGCACAACGGTGGGGCCGAGGTCGGGCGGGTGGAGCGGCTGCGCACGCGGTTTCCGGGGTGCGTCCTGGTGGCGTTCGGGCACTCGCACATTCCGCTGCACGCGGTGGCCGTGGACGGCTTCGGGGTGGTGAATCCCGGCAGTGCCACCGACCGGCGCAGGCACCCTCGGCACTCGATGGCCGTCGTGGAGGCATCGGATGACGGCGCGGTGTCGGTGCGGTTCCTCGATCTCGACTCCGGTGGGGAGTCCATGCCGGACGACCTGGTGCGCACCGTCGGATGACGGTGGATGGGTGCCGTGGTGGGGCCGCCGCCGCGTAGAGTCGCGGCCCCATGGACCTGATCGTCACATTTATCGGCACGTCGGCATCCGTGCCCAGCGCCGCACGGGGTACGTCGGCCACGCTGATCGCCCGCGGGGGTTCCCGGTGGCTGGTGGACTGCGGCGAGGGCACCCAGCGGCAGTTGCTTCGGTCGGGGCTGGGGCTCACCGATGTCGATGCCGTGCTGCTCACGCACCTGCACGGCGACCACTTCCTGGGGCTGCCCGGGATGTTCAAGACATATTCGCTGCGGGGGCGTGAGCGCCCGCTGCTGCTGGCCGGGCCCGACGGGCTGGCGGGGCTGATGCACACCCTGCAGCCGGTGATCGGGCGCCTGGCGTTCGACGTCGAGGTGCGTGAGGTGGGGCCGGGGGTGGTACTCGTGGACGACGGCGCCGAGATTCGCGCCTTCCATACCGACCACGGCGTGAGGTCACTGGGCTATGCGCTGGTGGAGGCCCCGCGCCCGGGCGCGTTCGACATCGACGCCGCGCGGGCGCTGGGCGTGACCCCCGGGCCGCTGTTCGGGAAGCTGCAGCGTGGGGAGGAGGTTGAGGCCCGGGATGGCGGCGTGGTGCATCCGGATCAGGTGATGGGGGAGGCCCGTCAGGGCCGCACGCTGGTGTTCTCGGGAGACACCCGCCCGTGTGCGGCAACGCGGGAGGCCGCGCGCGGTGCCGACCTGCTGGTGCACGAGTCCACGTTCTGCCACGAGGACCACGCGCGTGCGGTGGAGACGCGGCACTCCACGGCGCGTGAGGCCGCCGCGCTGGCCAACGAGGCCGGGGTGGCGCTGCTGGCGCTCACCCATGTGAGCACCCGGGTGCACCCGCGCGAGGTGCGCAAGGAGGCCGAGGCCACGTTCGCACGCACCATCGTGCCGCGCGACTTCGACCAGGTGGAGATTCCCTTTCGCGAGCGTGGCGAGCCGCGGCTCATCGCGGTGCAAGATCGCCTGGGACGAGGTGACCGAGCGACGGCGTCAGAGGCTCCTGCTACGGTTCCCGACACAGTCCTTTAAGACCGGTCCCGTGAGACCGGGAAGGAGCTCCACATGACAGCACCACTCGCCCTACCCGGAACGCCCCTCCCCGTTTCCGGCTAGCCCGGTGGGCGCCAAGGTTCTGATCGACGCCGATCAGGTGCGCCGTACGGTCGCGCGCATCGCCCACGAGATCGTGGAGCGGCATCCGGATCCCTCGGCCATTGCGCTGGTGGGCCTGCACACCCGTGGGGTGCCGCTTGCCATGCGGCTGAAGCGGCTGATCGGGGAGTTCTCCGGCATGGAGCCCGCCATGGGCACCGTGGACATCGCGCTGTACCGCGACGACGTGGGCGTGGGTGGCGGACGCCGGGGGGTGGTGCCGGTGGTGGGCGAGACCATTCTCGACTTCGACATCACCGAGCGGCCGGTGATCCTCGTGGACGACGTGCTGTTCACCGGGCGCACCATCCGTGCCGCCATCGACGCCATCTTCGACTACGGCCGCCCGCCCCAGGTGGAGCTGGCCGTATTGGTCGACCGCGGCCATCGCGAGCTGCCGATCCGCCCCGACTACGTGGGGCGCAACCTGCCCACCGGCAAGGACGAGCGCGTCACCGTGCACCTGTCCGAGATCGACGGATCGGACGAGGTTCTGCTGGAGGAGGCCCCGTGAGCGCCCGCAGGTCGCTGATCGCCATGTCGGATCTGGACCGGGAGGACGTGGGGCGCATCCTGCGCACCGCCACGCGCTTCGGCGAGGTGATGGAGCGCGACATCAAGAAGGTGCCCACACTGCGTGGGCGCACGGTCATCAACCTGTTCCTCGAGGCGTCAACCCGCACGTCCACGTCGTTCGAGTTGGCGGCCAAGCGGCTGTCGGCCGACGTGGTGTCGATCAAGGGGTCGGGGTCGAGCCTTGAGAAGGGCGAGAGCCTGAAGGACACCATCCTCACCCTCGAGGCCTACGACCCCGATGTGTTCATCATCCGCCACCCGCATGTGGGCGCCTGCCGGCTTGCGGAGCGCTACACGAGCGCCGCGGTGGTCAACGCCGGGGATGGCACGGGCGAGCACCCCACTCAGGCTCTACTTGACCTCTACACCGTGCAGCGCGAGGTGGGCCCCATCGACGGGCTTCATGTGGCGTTCGTGGGCGACGTGCTGCACTCGCGCGTGGCGCGGTCCGGCATCAGCGCATTTCGCATGATGGGCGCACATGTCACGGTCGTGGCACCGCCCACCCTGGTGCCACGGCACCTGGGCGAGGCCCTCGGGGCAGAGGTGTCGGCCGACATCGGCGACATCGCGTCGGCCGATCTGGTGTACGTGCTGCGCATGCAGCGCGAGCGCATGGGGGCGGGTGGGTTC
>Ga0082335_1002043_pt1 | contig 39299 bp, 44 predicted proteins | sample Subgrocontami58m_FD_72375 | JGI IMG/M metagenome (GOLD analysis project Ga0082335, IMG submission 72375) | Subsurface groundwater microbial communities from S. Glens Falls, New York, USA - GMW37 contaminated, 5.8 m (SPADES assembly) (version 2) ...
TCCCCTGCCGCCCTTGATTCCCGCGAGTGCAATCGCGCCTTTCGCGTCCGCGATCACGATATCGGACGGTTCGAGCTTTATTTTTTGCGAGTCGTCGCCAAGCGTTTCAACAACCTCTCCAATTTTTGCGGCGCGGACGATAATTTCCTTTTTATTTTTCGCGCCTCCGCGCAGCCGATCATAATCGAAAGCGTGCAGGGGTTGGCCAGTTTCAAGCATAACGTAGTTGGTAACATCCACGACAACGTTTATGGGACGAAGGCCGCAAACCTTCAAACGCTCCTGCATCCAGACGGGCGACTGACCAATCTTTACATTCGCGAGAACCCTTGCGCTGTAACGCGCGGAGGCGTTTTTTGTCTTAATGTTTACTGCAAGTAAATCCTTAGCGGCGATTTTGGCGTCTTCGCGAAATACCGCAAGCGGCATCTTAAATTCTTCTCCGTTGATTACCGCAAGCTCCCGCGCCACACCGATATGCCCGGACGCGTCAGCGATGCGGTTCGGCAAAATAGCGATATCGAGCTTGGCGTCATCCCCTATTTTTTCAACCGACTCCACTTGAAAAGCATGGAACGTAAGAAGCTCGGCCGCTTTTTCGGGCGATTTTATTTTGGGATATAGCGATTTCAGCCAGTTGTAGGAGAATTTCATGTTTGTTTTTTCTCTCGCATCGCGCGCCGTATGATCACAAGCGTGGCGCGATTGTTGAAAAGTGAAATCATGCCGGATAGGGTCAAGCGAGAAGCTTCTTCATCAGTCATCTCAGCACCTTCAGCGATTTTTTTAATTTCCGAACTGGCTCGCGCGGTGAAATCTCCGAGTTCTTCTCTGCTAATCGTCCCCGCTTTAATTTTCCCCCAAATCTCCACCATCGCTTTTTTATCTTCATCGGTAGTTAAATCAAAGTTTGGGGTTTCCTTAAAATGCCCGGTAGGGTCAACCGTTTTGGGATCTCGTTCGGTTTCCGCAATACTTTGCATTTCTTCCTCGAAGCGCGAAAAACGCTCGCCAAAATTATCGGAATCTGATTCTTTTCGACCTTCTTCTTGTTGGTTTCCAGACGTCCATTCCATAACTAAAATTGAGTGAGGAAGCGTAAATCTCCCGAGCGCATCAGCCGAATATCGGGAATCTTGTATTTCATCATCGCGATCCGATCGAGCCCCATGCCAAAAGCAAATCCCTGCACTCCGCCAGCCGGCGGACTCGGATTGTAACCAACGGCTTTAAAGACATTGGGATGAACCATGCCGGCGCCCATCATCTCAAGCCAGCCGGATTGCCCGCAAACCGAACATCCTTTTCCTTTGCATTGCACGCACGAAACATCAACTTCAAACCCAGGCTCTACAAACGGGAAATAGGAAGGACGCAAACGAATTTTGACTTTTCCGCCGAAAAGCTCCGAAAAGAATTTTTCAATCACCGCTTTAAAATTGGCAACCGTAACGTCGCGATCCACCATCAACCCTTCTAACTGCCAGAACTCAATATCGTGCGAGGCGTCGGTGGCTTCGTAGCGGTAGGCCATACCCGGCACAATAATCCGCACCGGCGGCTCGTGCGTTTCCATATAGCGAATCTGCACCGGACTCGTGTGAGTACGAAGTAGTAATTTTTGAAATTTGGATTTTGAATTTTGGGATTTGTTTGAAATTTGGGATTTGGGATTTGGGATTTCCTCTTGGTTGCCGCGCAACCAGAATGTATCCCACATATCCCGCGCGGGGTGATCGGCGGGAATATTCAAAGCATCGAAATTATAATGCTCGGTTTCAATTTCCGGCCCTTCGGCAACCATAAACCCTAACCGCAGAAAAATATCTTCTACTTGCCGCAGAACCTGCGTAATCGGATGCAAATGCCCGCGCGGCGCGCGCATCCCCGGCCGCGTTACATCCAGCCGCTCTTTTGAAAATCGAGAATGTTTTTCATTGGCTTTTGAATTTTTCAATGCTTCCTCGATTTTCGACTCGAGTGATGCGCGAAACGTGTTCGCCTCCGCCCCGAGCGTCCGACGTTCAGCGTCCGGCAAATCTTTCAATCCGCGCAAAATTAAATTAAGCGCCCCCTTGCGGCCTAAATAATTCAGGCGCAATTTTTCGACATCCTCTGCCGTTTTTGCGCCCTCCAGCGCTTCGATAGCGCTCTTTTTGATCCGCTCGAATTCGTTTCTCACATTGGTCATTCTAGCTTATCGGAAACGCACCAGACAAACAACCGCGAACCATGCCACTAGGACTCCGCGACCCTACCTACTGACGGGTAGGCTCCCAACAAAACTGAGCTTAGCGAAGCGGTACCTCAAGACGCCTCGCTGTAGGCAAGGAGCAAAATCATTCCTAAGTTTTAGCGGAGGAGGATACCCACGGTACCCGCAACAGCGGATAAAAATATCATTAAAAACATCCCTGCCACTATAATACGCTATAGCGTATTATAGTGGCATTTATGGCAATAATGAGACGTGGGATGTATCAGGCATGGACTTAAATTTGACGAGTTTGCTAGTATGAGAGTACGTCTTTTTTTATCAACGATCATTGGCTCTTTGGGGTCATAAAGATCCGGAAAGGCATACATCATGCGAGACGCCGAAACGAAAATCAAATGGCACCTTAACAAGGAGACTCGCTTCCCTTTCGGGAACGCATCGCCGCTTCAGGAATACTTCGAGCCGATCGGTTTTCCGCCGCCGCACGAAAACCGGCCATGGATCTTCGCCAACATGGTGGCATCAAAGAACGGCGTGGTGGCGTGGAAGCGCAAGGATGCTAGCGATGATCCGGTAGCCGTGATTCTCGGCGAACCCAATCGCCCCGAACGCGCGGCTGATCTTTTCTTCATGCGTTACCTGCGCACCTTCGGCGACATGTCGGTGGGAGCTCAAACCAACCGCGAACAGCCGAATCTCATCCAGACGCCGCGGGAGGATTGGGAACGGGGCAAGTACCCGCAGGAAATCTATGATGCGCTTTACCGCGCGCGCCGCGAGCGGGGTCTCTCGCATCATCCCCGAAACATAATCTACTCCCCCAGCGGACGCCTAAACCTCGATAACGCGGTATTCAATCGCGACGACGTTGAGGTGATCGTTGTGACTACGGCGGCCGGCGCGACCATGCTTAAATCTGTCGGCGCGAGGGAACGGGGCGTGAAGCTGCTTGCTGAAGGAGAGACGGAATTCGGCGCGGCAGAGCTTGTCCGAGTTCACGAAAGACTCTACGCCGAACACGGTGTCAGGTACCTCAATTGTGAGGGCGGCGAGACGATTCTCCATGCGCTTCACGAAGCTGGTATTCTTGATGAGGTGTTTGTCACCGTTACCGATGTCGAGATTGATGAACTGGCGCACGAAGGCGTGCAGAAGATCTTCGACTTCGAGAAGGAGAGCGCGAAACTCGTCGCCGAGGGTAAGATCAGCCCTGAAAACGGATTTGTTTTCCAGCGCTGGCGCTTCAACGAACACTAACCGCCCGAGCTTGGAACTTTGCTAGAGCGCGCCCGTCACGACCAAGTCGTGACGGGCACTTTTTTAACCATAAATAAATCGCCGCGGCCCAAAATCTATGGGCCGCGGCGGAAAGATGCGCGACATCAAGACATGATGCGAGCAAAAAGCGGCTTGCCATCCGGCAGACAGATTACGACTAGCTCTGTCCCCTGCCGCAAGCGCGAGCGGTCTCCCTCGAACTGTATGTCCTCGAAATTCTCTCTCATGGGCTCGTCCCCGCGCTGGATTCTAACCCTGTACTTGTTGTGAGTGAGAACTTCTTCAACAACGCCGTAGTAGTCCATGCGCTCCCCCTGAAGTTAACAGCGTTTTAGCTGCACACGCTCATCACTCTTGCTAGACATCTATCTCTAAGGAACTCTGGCGCGGCCAAGGGGATTCGAACCCCTGATCTCTTCCGTGACAGGGAAGCGCTTTGGACCAGCTAAGCTATGGCCGCTAGTGGATTACTGTGTCGAGAGACGAGCGAAATGAAAGCATGCTTTCATTTCCGAGACTCAAGAGCACTGACGAGGCTGCTAAGCAGCCGAGTACAAAATGAATGTACCACGTTCATTTCTTTCTAAGATACGACGCGGCCGATGAGGGCTGAAGGCCCGATTATGGCCGCAATTACCTTTGTGCGTTATGCGAAATGAGTGTAACAAAATTATACCTGAAAAAGAAGCGCCTGCCGCGAGATCAGATGATCTCGCGGCAGGCGCGCTGACACCGGCGACGCTATCCCCGGCCGCCGGACGTCGGCGGCAGGCGAACGACGCCGACGAGCTCGACTTGCAAGAGCAAGTCAACAAGGCCCTGGCTCGACCGATCGAACCCAACGATGAAAACGTTCGGATTGACGAGGAATGTAATACGATAGCAGGAGCTATCGTCCCCGAACAGTCGCACTACCTCGGAGAGATCGCTCATCGCCTCCCCGACCGATTCCCGGATCGGTACTGTCTCGATCTTGAGTCGGCGTAAGTTGATCGAGGCGTTGTGCACTTCCCGCAAGAAGACACCCTCAAACTGCCAGTCGGCGAGCTGCCAGATCAACTGGATCTGGCCGGACGCTGTCCCGATTCGCACGACCGCCTCGCAGACGTCGGTACTCACGAGGGGACTCCCATCGAGCGGTTGAACCGCGATCGAGATTCCTCCATCGCTCAATAGGATGCGCTCGAAGACCAAAGCATTGATGACATCGAAAACGCTAACCTCCCTGGGGATCAATGACTCGAAGTCCTGCCCCGTGGCCATCATGGGCGTCGCCACGAGAACCGCTGCCAATAGCACTGCGATCAGCGCGTACCAAGTCATCCCGCACCTCCATGTAAGAGTGAGTAGCAAGCCGCCATACGGTGACAATGTATCATCAGAAGAACGCCGATATATTAAAATATTTCATTTGTGAAGTCAAGCGCGGCGACGAGAGCGGTCTCGGCCAACATGTTTAAAAAATTCAACTTGCTGGGGCCGCCGCTTGGCCTCGGCCAGTGTTTTATATGTGCCAAATTTGCGCCCAGTCTTCTCCGACAGCGCAACGTATTTACCTTTAACTTTCTTGACCATATTGTCTGTTTGTCTGTGGCTCCGGGTGGAGTCGCCGCCCACTTTGGTGGGCGAGCCTCGCCCAACTCCATTGGGCGGGAACCATCTTTTGAGCGTTACCTGCCCGCCCACCTTTGCCCTAGTGTCAGGGGTGGGATTCGAACCCACGACCTTGGCGTTATGAGTGCCACGCTCTTACCAACTGAGCTACCCTGACGTATAAAAGGTGGGCGGGTGAAAGTGTTCCATTCGTTTAGTCCCCCGCAGACCAGCTAAATCATTAGCAGTGTACCGAAAAACCCAGATTTTCTCAAGCTGAATAGAGTATTAGCACATGCGCGCCATGGGCCCAACACCGCACGCAAACTACTTTTCTTTCGGATTATCAAGTTTTTCGAGTCAGAGTTTTTTGAGAACGATGTAGATAACACCCGCGACGATAATAAAATAAATTGAGTTGAAATCGACTATACCATATTCTCGCGGTCGCGGATATATGGTATAGTCTGTTTTGTGATGGTTTAAAGCGGCAAAAAGCGAGATTTTCCGAACTTAATGAAATTCAATTTTTCTGCTCTACACCAACTCTTAATCTCCGCCTCTCGTTTTAGTGCTTCACTTCTTGTCTTAAACTTTTCCGAATATAAAATCTTCACAGGCTTATGCGAACGCGTGTAACGGCCGCCCTTGCCCGCTTTATGCGCCTTAAATCTATTGTTTACATCATTGGTAATACCAGTATAAATAGAATTGCCCCGGCAGAGCATCAGATACACAAACCACATACTTTCACTATAAACTGTTAGCTCACCGAGTAAATACACATATCATACACGATCGTGTATGATATGTGTATTTACTCCCACGCCCAGACTAGCGTGTGTTTTGAAAAAGATTTTTTGAGTTTTCTAGAGTATAAAAAATCTGGCCCACTGTTCGCGTACTTCGCTACTAGGCGGGCCTACTGTTCCTGATAGCTACGAGGTTTAGTTCTTCTCGACATGCTTTGCGGAGATACCCGAGATCTTACCTCGACCCGGAACCTCACACGTCAAGGTGAAATCCTTTTCACTGATCGAGACGACGACTACTGATTGATCTGACCAGATAACCGTATCGTCTGGCCGAATCTTCTTCTCCTCAACCGCCACCAATGAAGATGTTCTCTCCCGTAGTATGTCGATGAAGAGCACCAACTGGCTGAACGATTTGCGATATTCGTTGGGAACATGAAGCTGATCGGCAACGTTCCGAAAAAGCTGAGTCCTCTCTTTCCTTGTTCCGCGGAACTTACCGATTCGCTTCAGCGCTACAATCCCCTCCTTGGTCTTCAGTTCGGGGTGAGACTTGATGAAGTCAGTCGCATCAGTATAAATAGACAAGAATTCCTCCTTGAGGAAAGATGAAAAAGGCTTAAAACAACAAATACCACATCTCTGTGGCATTTGTCAAACGTGTCTGCATTGAGCTTGTCAAAATGTTGCGGGACCAGGATTTGCACCTGGGATCTCAAGGTTATGCATACCACTATAGCTTTCGCTACTCCGTCCGCCAGTTGGCAGACGATTTTGTGGTCTGGACTTTCTCTTCATCCCTTGATTCTACTCGGGATGCTCGCCATTAAGTCTCTACACCTGCCTTCGCTAAAGCTTCGGCAAGGCAAGCCTTCCAAAAACTTTAACCAGGGATTGGCTCGGGATTACCACCGCCGGCGGCTTCCCCGAATTTGACGAGTGTCACAAAGAGATTGCTCTCTTTGCAGCCCATTGCGAGATTAAATTCCACGCGTCGCGGTATGTGGCGGACTTTGGTTTTCGCTGACGTGCTTCGGCTTCGGCAAGATACACTGAACTGCCATAGCTAATGAATACATTTACCGGAAAGACATAGAAGATATCTGGCTTCGGCACATAAACTAGCGCGAAGTCAAAATCTGTCGGTTGATACAATGCACGAATCATCTTGCGACGATTCGTTTTTGTCTGGCGAATATCAACGACATAATTTTGAGAAGCTTTATCAAACCAAGCGTGCTTGACTTGGATTTTGGCGAGAGCCCCATCGACATCAAAAACTAAGTCGTAGGACAAACGATCGCCAACTGGGGCTAAGACTTCCCATCCTCTACGCAGTGCATGCAGGGTCGCCGTTTGCTCTGCGATGTCTCCCTTCTGCTTTGTATTCATTTTTTAATCACCTACTCGAGCCTTGCGAGATACTACTTCTCCATCCCGCGCTGTTAGTATACTCGTTTTCGATTAATTTTCAAGTGAAGATCGCTTTTCTGGAAACGCTCATTACACTGCCCTTTACAATTCTGCAAAAGATGCAATCCCTAGCTTTACGAAATACGGAACTTTACGAAATACGAATTAATACGAATATACGAATAATATCGGCGGCGCGGATTCGTAAAAATTAGATATAGTTCAGCTCGCGAAACGCTTTTTCGAAGCCGCGGATGGCTTCTTCGGCTTCCGCGCGCGCGAGCGCCTCGCCGGTGCCATGCGCCAGACGATTGCGGATTTTGTGCGATCTCCAAACGTCGTCAATTGCTTCGAGCTCGGCGGAATTTACCTGGCGTAGCCGATCTCCCATGGTGTCGCCGATGTAACCCGAGGCTTTCAGAATTTTATCAAGAATCGCGTCCGCTTGGATAATCGCGAGTGTCCAATCCGCGGAATTGGTTGAGGCCATCTTGGCCTCGACCTCGAGCCAAGGCTTGGCGACAATCTCTTGTAATGCGGCGGCTTTGTCGGGCGCTATAATAATCTTTTCGGCAACACCCAAAGCACTGATCTTCATGAACGTTGAAAGATACCAGTAAAGCGCCGCCGCGCTCACCACAATCGAAAGTATTTTCAGCGGAAACAGCGCTCCGGACCACGGCATGCCGGCAAGAAAATCTACAAATTGGAAGTAGTAATACAGGGGATCCATAAAAGCTAGAATTTCTAAGTCCTAATTTCTAATTTCTAAACAATCTTACCGAGAGCTGATTCGCAGGATTTCGCGGCCCCTAAAAGCTTTGTCTCGTCAAACCACGGACCTATAATCTGCAAACCCACAGGTAATTTTTTTCCGTCTTCTTCAACATTCCCACAGGGAATAGAAATTGCCGGCACGCCCGAAAGATTGATCGCAACCGTATAAATATCTTCAAGATACATCGACAGTGGGTCTTTGGTTTTAGCACCGAACTTAAACGCTACGCCCGGCGTTGTCGGCCCCATGATAATATCAACCTCGTGAAAAGCATTTTCGAAATCCTGGCGGATAAGCCGGCGAACCTTCTGTGCCTTAACATAATAAGCGTCGTAATACCCGTGCGACAAAACGTAGGTGCCGATCATAATGCGGCGTTTCGGCTCGCTGCCAAAACCTTGATCGCGCGTGTCTTTATAAAGCTGGAGGATATTGCCAGAGCCGGAGGCCGAGAAGCCGTAGCGCAAACCGTCGAATCTGGCGAGATTCGCCGAAACTTCGGCCGGCATAATAATATAATAAGTCGGCAAAGCGAACGACGCGTGCGGCAGTGAAATTTCTGCAACAACCGCGCCGGCCGCTTCGAATTTTTTAAGCGAGGCGCGAACAGCTTCGGCGACTCGCGGGTCAAGACCGGCTCCGAAATATTCGCGCGGCACGCCGATGCGAAGACCCACAAGCGAAATTTCTTTAGCCGGCTCAACCGGAATATTCGCGCTGGTGGCGTCGTATCGGTCATAACCGGCAATCGCTTGATAAATAACAGCCGCGTCATCAACGGTTTTCGTAATTGGCCCGATCTGGTCAAGCGAAGACGCCATAGCAATTAAGCCGTGGCGCGAAACGCGTCCGTAAGTGGTTTTTAATCCTACGGCGCCGCAAAATGCCGCCGGCTGGCGGATTGACCCTCCTGTATCAGAACCAAGCGCGGCGGCCGCCAAGTCCCCCGCGACAGCCGCCGCCGAGCCGCCGGAGGACCCTCCGGGAACGCGCGAAATATCACGAGGATTTTTAGTCGGGCCGAAACCGGAATTTTCGGTCGAGGAGCCCATGGCAAACTCATCTAAGTTGGTTTTGCCGAGTATCACGACGCCGGCCGCTTTCAGTTTTGCCGTGACCGTAGCGTCATATGAAGCGATGTAAGGCTCGAGAATCCTCGACCCCGCGGTGGCCGGCAGGTCTTTCACCAGCAGGTTGTCTTTCAGCGCTATGGGGATTCCGGAAAGCGCGCGAAGGGGACGACCCGCGGCGATCTCTTTATCAACCGCCTTCGCGGTTTCGCGCGCGAGCGAATCCGCAACAAAAAGATAACTGTGAATCTCCCGATCTTTTTCCGAAATCGCCGTAAGATACGCGTTTGTCACCTCCTCCGCGGAAAATTCTTTCTTGCGAAGCCCTTCGGTAATTGAAGCAATCGTGAGATTTTCAAGCTTCATAGTCGAGAATTTTGAGAACTATAAGACTGCCGCGTTCATCCGACTTCAAAAATGCCGTTTTTAACTCCAGCGCATCACCCAACGGAGCGATGTTTGTTTCATCCTGACGCATGATGTTAACCGCACTCGTCCCTCCGGTCACCGCTTCTATTCCGTCGATATTAACTGACTGCAAAGCCGCCACAAAATCAAGAATGGACGGGAGTTCCTTTTGAAATCGCAGAAGTTCGTCATCGGTGAGATGAATCCGCGCAAGTTCAGCCAAATGTTTGATATCTTTTTCTGAAATTGACATGATCGTATTCTATAACCTATCCCAATAATTTCAAAAACTCTTTTTCGGTGATTGTTTTAACTCCGAGCTCACGCGCCCGCTCAAATTTTGACCCGGGCTCTTCTCCCATCACCACATAATCTGTCTTCGAGGAGACGGATCCGGAAATATCACCGCCGCGATCGCGAATCCGCCGCTTGGCTTCATCCCGCGTGATAGATAAAAGCGCGCCGGTCAGAACGAATGTCTTTCCGCGAAGCGTCTGCGCAACTTTGGCGCGCGCCTCCGCGATGGGATGCACTCCGAAACTTTTGAGCCTTGTCAGAAACTCTTGATTTCGATGATTGTAAAACCAGTCGTAAACGCTTGAAGCCACGATGCTCCCTACATCCCGAATCGCCTCAAGCTCCGCCGCCGAAGACCGGGCCAGCGCCTCAATGCTCCCGAAACGCTTGGCTAAATCAATCGCAGTCTCCTCTCCCACGTGCTGAATACCCAAACCAAAAATGAAACGCGACAATGAAATATTTTTTCTCTCTGCGATGGCACGAATCAAATTTTCAGCGGACTTCTCGCCGAAGCGCTCAAGTATCGCTATATCATCTTTTTTCAAGGCAAAAAGATCGGCGGCGTCGCGGATCAGCCCTTGATCGAGCAAAACATCAACAATCTTCGGGCCGAGCCCCTGAATATCAAAAGCGCCCCTTGATACAAAGTGGTAAATTCTTTCCCGCTGAATCGCCGCGCAATGCGCATTGGAGCATTTATACGCCACCTCGCCTTCTTTTCGTGTCACCTTCGAGCCGCAAATGGGACACTTCATCGGCATATGAAAGACGCGGGCGTTTTGGGGCCGCAGGCGCTTTAAGACTTCAACCACCGCTGGGATCACGTCCCCTGCGCGCTTTATCACCACCGTGTCTCCGATTTTTACCCCCAGCCGCTCAATCTCGTCCTGATTGTGAAGAGTCGCGCGAGAGACCGTGACTCCTCCGATTGATATAGGATCCATTACCGCGACGGGCGTCAGCGCCCCTGTGCGCCCCACCTGCACGATAATGTCGCGAAGAATCGTTGTCGCCTCTTCGGCTTCGAATTTAAAGGCGATCGCCCCTCGCGGCGCTTTGCCGGCAACGCCGAGTTTTTCAAAATCAGCGGTCTTATTTACCTGTACCACAATCCCATCAATCAAATGCGGCAGCTTCTCGCGCTTTTGGGAAACGTCATGCCAAAATTCGATTACTTCATCGAGAGTGTTGCATGCGCGCGCGAGTTCTACGGTTTTAAAACCCAAGATTCTCGCGGCGGCGTGTTCTTCTTCGTGAGTCTCGAGTCCCAAATCGGTTACTAGGTCATACGCCAAAAAATCAAGCTTGCGCGACGCGGCTACTTTCGGATCAAGCTGGCGAATTGAGCCCGCCGCGATATTTCTAGGGTTGGCGTAGGGCGGCAGATCATTTTTCTTTTGTTCGCGGTTGGCCGCGTCAAACGCGACTTTGGTCATGTAAATTTCGCCGCGCACCTCGAAGCGCCGCGGGGAATGTTTTAGCGCTTTTGCGACACGCGGGAAATAATCAAGAAGTTTTTGAATTTCAGGCGAAGTTTTTGCAACCGCTTCCGCATTTTCAATCAACGACAATGGCACAGACTCAACCGTCTTCACGTTTTCGGTCACATCCTCTCCCACTCTCCCATCGCCGCGAGTCGAGGCGCGAGCGAGAAGCCCGTTTTCATATTCGAGAGAGATCGCGAACCCATCGACTTTCAACTCGGCAAAATACTCGAGTTTTAAGCGCGGCTCAAGCCGCTTAAGCTTTTCTTCCCACTCCCGCATCTCCTCCGGCGAGAAAGCATCGGTGAGCGAAAGCATGCGCATCCGATGCGGCACCTTTTTGAACTTCGAGAGAGCCTTTCCTCCAACCCGCTGGGTCGGCGAATCGGGCGTTACAAGATCCGGGAATTGCGACTCGAGCCATTCGAGTTCTTTTTTCAGCGAATCAAGTGCGGCGTCAGAAATCTCTTGCCGGTCCAGCACATGATAAAGATAGCGGTGATGGTTAATCTCATTTCGCAGTTTCTCAATGCGTTTTTGGGCCTCCGGCTTTGTCATAATGCGGTGCGAATACTAGTACGATGCCAATATACGAACCTGCCTACCGCCTGCATGCTAATTATACTAATAACGGCTCAACCATTCGTATTATTAGCACGAATTAGTATATTAGCATCGCGCTGATATCAGTAGATGATCTGGAACGCGCGCGACACCGTTCTGAAAGAGTTTGCGCAATCTGATTTCCCGAGGCTTTTTATCTTCGTCTGCCCTCCGAATTTAACGACGGTAACGTCGGCGGTGCGCGAGTCCGGGTAGCCGAAGGTAAAACAGTTAACAAATCCGGGCGTATCTAAAGAAATAGGCAGAGAACCGCCGGGGCAGGGAGTTTCTGCGTCAGGAGAAGAATTCGGCGGACAAACGTCGCCCAAGACGCGGTCGCGGTAGAGCACGTATTCAAGTCCTTGGTCGGAGGCATAAAGCGCACGGAAGGAGCGCGAGAGCTCGCCGGAGATTTGCAGCTCGGTGAAGATGATATTAAAAATTCCGAGACTAATCGTCATCAACGCCGAGAGCACTAGAATTACGAGAAGCAGGGTAATACCCTCTCGTTTTTGGAAATTGGAAATTGAAAATTGAAAATTATTTATCATAAGTCTCTCACCCTTTGGGTTACCGTCGTCTGCAGATTAAAACTCGACCGCAATTGCGTTTTCGGCTCGGTTGAGGCCCCGGACAGGACCAACGTCATCCGCGGCTGGCCGTCGCCCGCGCCCGCCGCCTCGCCCGTAACGTAGAAAAATAGTTGGTTAATCGCTATATTCGATGCGGTAAGCGGGAGACCATTCGCCCCACAGCTACCCGCAACTTCAAGCCGCAAAACGGTACTTGCCGGTTTGCAGTAGGATACCAATAGGCCGCGAGAACTCGTAAAAGTTATACTTGTGCATTGCCTTAAACCCAAAGCGATCGTAGTGCACCCGACCGGCTGATAGCTTGTGCCTTGGCGCAATTCCTTCGATATGAACTCCGCCGCGAAACGGATATTGTCCTGAACGTTCTGGATGTTTGAGGATTTTTCCTGCGCCGACTTGACCGATAAAATAATCCCGATAGAAGCCACCACCACCACGGAAAATATCCCGGTTGACACAATCATCTCAAGCAAGGTGAACCCCGTTAGAAAATTTACATGAGACTTTTTAGACATAGTGCGCGAATTATTCATTTGGTATCTAGAGCAAAACTTTTGGCTTTGGTTAAATTTTCTATACGGGGTAAATCCTCTGTTAAACTTGAAAATTGAAAATTCGCATAACGCTATCTCCAATTAAAAAGAATTTCATCCAGCGTCACCTCCTTGGAAACGCCGCGTTCGGTCCAAAATACTTTGGAACTAACCTTGAACTGTTCACTGGGATTTATGCCCAGCATCGGAGAAGGGCACGGCGGGCGATCAATTTCGATCATCCGTGTAAATAGCGATTCCGTCCCGATACTCTGCGTATAAAGCCCGGTCGCCGAATCAAAGCGAAGCGGGATTGCGTCATACGGCAGTAACGTATCATTCAAGACGTCAATCTTGTACTGGCGGTTGCAGCCGGTACCGGAACCGATGCCAGCGTTCCACTCCGGGCTACCGTCATAAATTCCATCGGACATATCCGCAATAGTGTTGTTATCGCGGATGCGGCGCACCAGTTCAATCCCCTCTTGCGCCAGATTCGCCGCTACCAGCTTATTCTTCGCAACCGAAGCGCTGGAAAGACCCTGAATCGCCATGCCAAACGCCCCCGAGATTCCGCCAAGAATAATTCCCAAAGCCACAATGGTTTCAAGCAGCGTAAACCCCCACATCACATCGCGCATGCGCCCGAGGCGCACAAGATTATTTGCGCGATGCTGGTGCGGGGGTAAACCCTGCCGCGCTGAAAATTGTCCTTCGACTTCGCTCGGGATTCTGAACTTACTGAATGGTAAATTGTCCCTCGACTTCGCTCGGGATCCTAAACTTGTTGAAGGAAAAACTGAAAATTTCATCTTGTTATTCCGTTCCTATGTACCCGGTTATCCAGACCGAAACCGTCCTCGTTAAATTCAGATTCGGGGTCTCCATTTCGACTTTTACGAACGAGCAACCAAGGGGACTTATGCCGTCCGCGCTGATTGTCATCTTCGCCTCCGGCGTCTTGAATACCACGTCAAGCACATTGTACCCCGCCGTCCCGCAGCTTCCGTCAACGTAAAGACGGCTGAATTTTATGCCGCGCTGGAATCGGCCTCTTGAAATAACTCCGTCAAAGCCCTCGTCGTATCGGTTTAGGGTGCCCCCGGCTCTGTCAACAAAGAGAATATAGCTATCGGGCGCAGCAATATCAAAATGGGCGCCGACAATTCTAGGGCTGTACTCAATCGATCCGCCCTCGAGCCGAACGTTAGAAACCGCCAAGGCGTAGTTCTGGAGCCTGCGAAAATCAAGAGCGAGTTCCTGCCGCGCGCGAATCAAGGCCCCACTTTCGTTAAATCCGGGGAAATTCGCCAGCAACACCGCCGAGATCAGGACGATAATCGCCAGCATCACCACGATCTCAACCATGGTAAACCCCGTTAGAGATAAGGCGTCTTTAGGCATCTGCCGCTCTCGCAGAGAACGGACCTCTAACGGGGTAAACCCCGTTAGAAAACTTACATAAGGCTTTTTAGACATCACTTGCGAATTATTTGATTGAAATCAAAAAGGGATTAGTGCCGCTAGTTAAATTTTCTAATAAGGTAAACTTTTTTTCTTCTTTTCTCTTTCTTATTATTTCTTATCATTCGTACCGGAGCATGATCTGATCTCCGGGGAAAAGCTCGCGCGACAAACTGTTTTGGAGAACATCACCGTTTAAGTAGAGCTCCCACCGCCCCTTTTCTTTAGTTGATTTCAATCCGTCAAGCTTCACGATTGCCTCGTCACTAACCTGCAGTTCAAGTTTTGCGATCGAGGCCACCTCATAAAGCGCCTGGCGCACCGAAAGCCCCTCCCGCGCTGGCCCTTGGAAGGCGCGTTTCGACTGCCCAAAATCAATCAAAACCTTAACAAGCGCCGGCGCCCTAGACTTATTTACTGCGGTCTCTTCTCTATTCGCGTACTCGCGAGAAAGCTGGTAGTTGGCGGCGAAAAATGCGGCGATGCCGAGAAAAACAATCAAAAGAAAAAATACCCAATAGATTGGCCGGTGTTCTTTGGCCTCTTTCAACGCCAAATCCGGCGGGACCTGCATCATATGTCTTTCATACTAAATCAGCGGCATTAAATAAGGAAGAAGCGCCTTCCCCCAAAAGAGAGCAACGGCGAATCCGAGAATAATAAAGGGGCCGAAGGGAATCTGGCTTTTTCGGCCATAACCGGCGAAAAGCATAAGCCCGAGACCCCAGACCGCTCCAACCCAAAAAGCGGCGAGAACCATGACAATCGCCTGCGGATAGACAAGATAAAGCGCAAGCGCCCCAGCAAGCTCGGCGTCCCCCAGCCCCATGCCTTTTCCTCGAGTGATGAGCCACACGAGACCAAAAAAGAGTGCTATTGCAATCGCCAGTAAAATTTGGGAGAGCGCGAGCAAACTGAAAATCTGGGGCGCGGCGCCTCCTGAACCAGCCAGTGACTCGGCTATCAGCAAGACAACTCCAACGAGTGCGGTAAAACGAAGAGGGCCTATTGCGATCAGTTTGGTATCGTAATCAATCAAAAAAATCACCGCGGCAATCGCGCCAACGATTAAATAAAGAAACACGTTGAAATACGGCGCGGCGGCGCCGAAATAAGTCGAAATAAACGGAAACGGCGACGTTCCCGACATCGAGAAAAGAAAATAATTTGCCAGCAAGACAACATACGCTCCCATCCCAAGCTCGACCAAAAAATAGCGGAGGCTGATCGGCTCACGGCACCTTCTACAGCGGCCGCGAAGCGCAATAAATGAAACGAGCGGGATCAGTTCAAACCATGAAAGTGTCTTCCCACAAGCGGGACAATGCGAGCGCCCCCGGAGAAATTGCTCGCCGGCGATGATCCTAAGCGCCACCACATTCAAAAAACTGCCGGCGGCGGCGCCGAAGGCAAAAGCCGCGAAAATAAAATATGCCGAAATAAGAGAAGTATCCATGGAGTTTCCGGTACGATCTTCATTATCTCACAACCAAAACGCCTCCGATAGAATCGGAGGCGTTTTGGTTTCTAGGTATGCTGACAAAGGCGGAGTTAATTCGTCACATCGTAGCAATATCCGGCCGTGCCGTTCGCGCAATCAGTCCCGAGCGCGGCTTCGTCTCCGAGGATATTGGCATCATCTCCAGAGGTCGCCGGACAATTCGCCGTATCGAGATCACGGTCCGAGCCCAGCGACGCATGATTGGTCTCAAGATTCGCCGCCAACTGGTACGAACCGCTCGAAAGCTGGCAATAGAGATAACTGCCGCCAGACGGATCGTTTGGAACCACGGGAATATAGGTTGTGATTAGAGCTGAAAGCGCGTCGGGATAAACATTGCTGTTGGAATCGTAGTAAAGCTCAAGCGCGTTCTGGATTTGTTTGACATCAGCAATGCGCCGCGCGTCGCGCGATTTTTGGCGAGCGGTGTTCAACGAAGCCAAGACCACCGAGGCCAGAATCCCTATAATAGCGATGACCACGAGAAGCTCAATGAGGGTGAAACCCCCGTTTTTGACAAATTTTCGCATAAGACGAATTTGTTAAAATTAACTTATAATTTTTATGGTCGAACGCAATACACTGGGTCGGCACAGGCGACGGCGCCTACGGTTCCATCAATATCGCTGATCAGCGCCTGGTTATTTGCGTCCTCAAGCGTTGCTCCAATAACATACGAGGAGCACACGCCTGTCGCTGCGGTGCAGGCCGCGCTTGCAGTGGTGAGATTATCGTAAGGATAAGCTCCGCCATTCGGATCAACCGGAACAGACTGGATAAAGTTCGGCGCAAGAGAGGTGGTGGCGTCCGGATACTCGACGCCGGTATTGCCGGTGCAACCAGTACCAGCGTCAAAACAAAGTTCCAGTGCCGTACCTATTTGCCTAAGATCGGCAATGCGCCTTGCATCACGAGACTTCCGGCGAGCGGTGTTCAACGAAGCCAAGACCACCGAGGCCAGAATCCCTATAATGGCGATAACAACAAGGAGTTCAATGAGGGTGAAACCCCCATTTTTGACAAATTTTCGCATAAAGTTAAAAATTCAGGCCGAGACCCAGCTGCTAGATTTACGGCTGCACGCAATATATTGGGTCGACACAGGAGGTGCCGTCTAAGGTTCCATCAACATCGCCGGTCAGCGCCTGGTTATTTGCGTCCTCAAGCGTTGCTCCAAGAACATACGAAGTGCACACGCCCGTCGCTACGGTGCAGGCCGCGCTTGCAGTGGTGAGATTATTGTAAGGATAAGCTCCGCCATTCGGGTCAACCGGAACAGACTGGATAAAGTTCGGCGCAATAGAAGTGGTGGCGTCCGGGTACTCGTTAAGACTGCCACCCGAGCAGGTTGTGCCGGCATCGTAGCAGAGCTCAAGCGCCAATTGAATTTGTTTTACATCCGCGATGCGTCTCGCATCCCTAGATTTTCTGCGAGCGGTGTTCAGCGAAGCCAAGACCACCGAGGCGAGAATACCAATGATGGCGATGACAACCAGAAGCTCAATTAAAGTAAAACCTTTTCGACCTCGAGTACGAACAGACTGAAAAATTGCTTTTAACATATAATATTGTTTAAAAAAATAATATTTATGACCAATTTTATCCTATGCTTGAGTATAAGCCATAAGGCGTCAATTAGCTATGAGGCTGTGGATAACGCGGGGCGAGGATTATGGGATGGGCAATAAGGACTAGGGATTAGCGCGACCTAAACCAGAGCGTCTTTCGAGCCGCAACACCCGATGCTTCAAATCCTCAACATCACGATCCAGAAGGTGAAGATTTTTAGTTGAGTTCCTGACGTATGCGAGTTCAGCTCGCATCGCATCCAGCAATTCTAAAACACCCTTAAAACCCTGCTCCATCCGTTCCATCCTCTGTTCAAATATGTCCGCTCTTTGATCCAACCTAAGAAAGCCTTCCTGCGTGATGCGGGCAAGCTTACCGAGCGTCATATCTTGTTTTTTAGTAGTTTTCTTTGCCATACGTGACTACTATGTCTTTCACTCTTAACCAGTCTGGGAAAGCTGTCAAGCCAATGCATCTTATCTATTCATTATTCGTACAGGATTCGTTATTCGCTGATGTACTCCTCTAGAACGCATTCGAAAGATTGTAGATAGGCACGAGAATTGAAGCTACGAGCCCCCCGACGGCGACGCCCAAAAAGATTATAAGCGCGGGCTCGATTAAAGAGACGACATTCTCCAGCAGGTTATCAACCTCGCGTTGATAAAAGCGCGCGATGCTCCGAAGAATGCGGTCTAACTGCCCGGCCTCTTCGCCGATACGAATCATCTGGACCACGAGCGGCGGAATCTCCGGAGACAGTGCCAAGGCGTTTGCGATGGTATTGCCGTCTTTTACCGAAACAACGGCATCAAGCATCGCGGCCTTATACAAGCGATTGCCAACAACGTCCGAGGTGATCTGGAGCGCCCGCAAGATGGGAATTCCGGAGGTAATCAGCGTCCCCAGGTTGTCGGTGAACCGGGCGAGATAGATTTTCTTGTAAAGCCCGCCGAAAATCGGAACCCGAAGCTGGATTGTATGAAACATAAGCTCGCCCTCGTCGGTCTTGTAAAACCGCCAGAGAAAAAATCCGCCGATGGCGAGCGCGATCAGCAAAAGCCATCCGAAAGAGCGCAGGAAATCTGAAGTACTAATCACAATCTGCGTATAAAACGGAACACTCTGGCCAGTTTCCTCGAAAATCGAGGTTAATTTCGGAATCACGATGGTAAGCATCGTCACCACCACACCGATGAAAGATACGAAAACGAATACCGGATAAATCAGGGCGTTTTTGGCTTTAGAAGTTAGGGCGTAAGATCGCTCCAAATAATCGGCGAGGTAGGTGAAAACTTCCTGCAATTTTCCCGACTCCTCACCCGAGCGCACCATGCTGACGTAAAACGTTGAGAACACGTTCGAATGCTTCGCCATGGCGGCCGAAAGCGCCGAGCCGCCGTTTACATCATCCAAAACGCCGATCATCGCTTCTTTCATCGGAATGCCCCCCGATTCGTTGACGAGAGTTTTTAACGCCTGCACCACCGGCACCCTTGCTTCAAAAAGGGTGGACAACTGGCGGGAAAGCACCACCACGTCCTTCTGCGAAACGCGGTTAAATATCGTAAGCTTCCCGTTCTTGAAAAACGAGCGCGCCTCGCGGACCGGATCAATCGAAAGAATTATGAGATTGTTCCGCTGCAGCGAATCTATCGCCATTTCAAGATTCGGCGCCTCGACGTTGCCGTCACGGGGTTCGCCTTCGCGAGTGCGGGCTTTGTATTGGAAGGTAGCCATAACAAAACTAAATTCTAAATCCGAAATTCTAAATCCGAAACAATACTTAAATTCAAATGTCTAAAATTCAAAATGTTTTTTGTCATTGGGGTTTAGAATTTTGAATTTGTTTAGGATTTAGTATCTAGACCCGCCTGCCATATGCCTGCGCCCCAAACTTAGAAGTTCTCCGATACCCATCTTAACTTCCGGGCAACTTCATGGTTCTTGAGACAGGCTTATGGCGGGCAGGTATTCGGATTTCGTCTCTTGAGGCGCTAGCGCCTCAAGAGGAGCTGCAGTTCGTTAGGATTCAATGAATAAGCCACGGCGTTTTCCACCGTGACTTCGCCGCGACGTATCAGATCCACCAAAGAACGGTTTAAGGAGATCATGCCGGAATCTGAACTTGTCTCAATCACAAGATCGATTTCGTGAGACTTGTTCTCCCGGATTAAATTCCGAACGGCGGAGTTATTGAGCATTACTTCGACCGCGGGAATCAAACCGCCGTTTATGCGCGGCACGAGCCGCTGGGAAACAATGCCGATGAGAGTTGAGGCGAGCTGCGCCCTAATTTGCGATTGCTGGGCCGCCGGAAAAGAATCAATGACGCGGTCAATCGTCTGGGCGGCGTTATTGGTATGGAGCGTAGAGAAAATCAGGTGCCCGGTTTCCGCGGCGGTAACCGCAATCGAGATTGTTTCCGGGTCTCTCATCTCGCCGATCATCGCCACATCCACGTCTTGTCGGAACATGGACCGGAGGGCCTTGGCGAATGAATGCGTATCGAGCCCGATTTCCCGCTGATCAACTAGCGCCAAATCCGAAGCAAAAACGTATTCGATGGGATCCTCGATGGTGATGATGTGATCATTCCGGCTGTGGTTGATGTAATCAACCATTGAAGCAAGGGTTGTGGTTTTCCCATGCCCTGTCGGCCCCACCACCAGCAAGAACCCCTGCGGCCGCTTGCAAAAATCTTCTAGAATCGGGGGCAAGTTAAGCTCGGCAAATGTGCTGATTTTGCCGGGGATGAGACGCAGGGCCGCGCCGTGAAAAGCGCGCTGGAGATAAACGTTCGCGCGAAAACGAGCCTTGCCGTCGAAATCATACGAAAAATCTATCTCCTGTTCCGCCTGGAATACCGTAAGCTGCTCCGGCGTCAGCATGGCTTTCACAAGCCCCTCTGCGATTTCTGGAGTAATGACTTCTTTTTTCAACAACGGCACCAGCCCACCGTCAACGCGGATCATCGGGTGCCGCCCTACGGCAATATGCAAGTCCGATGCGTTTTCCTTAATGACAATCGAGAGTAGATCATGGAATTCGTCCTTGTAGTTCATGTGTCAGTTTTTAGTTTTTAGTTATCTGTCTTTGGAAGCTTAGCTTCCAAAGACCTCCGATATAGTTATTATAGTTATAGTTCTGGATTCTTGGTTAGTTGGTTCTTAGTTCTGGTTTTCAGTTCTTGGTTTTAGTTAACCGGTAACTAGAACTACCAACTGATAACCAGAACCGTAAACTAATAACTAAAAACTGCAATTATATTACCATGCTACTTCCTATTCACTTATTACCCATCCACATGCAACCTAGCGCCTGCCGTCTATTTGCTAAGCAACTGATTGACCTTTTCTACGACCTCGCTCGGCGTAAAATGCGCTTTCACGATGTACTCAACCGCGCCGAGCTTCATGCCCCGCTCAATATCCTCGCGCTGGCCGAGATTTGTGAGAAGCACAACCTTGGTCTTGGCAAGAGCCCCGGTTTCTTTTAAGCGCCGCAATACCTCAAAGCCGTCATAAACCGGCATGACAATGTCGAGAAGCAAAACGTCCGGCGCCCAGGACTCGGTTTTCTCGATCGCCTCTTTCCCGTCGGCTCCCGTGGCAACGTCAAAACCGGCCTCCCTGAACTTCAAAAGATACATCTCGGAGATGTAGGGATCGTCATCAATGATTAGAACTTTTGTTTTATCAGTGCTGGCCATAATTCCTTAAGAGATTACAACAACTAAGTTGCTTCTAGGTTACTTCCATCAGCTCCGACATGCCAATTATACCATCGAGTACTTTCAAAATGCCATCTTGGCGCATGGTGATCATCTGCTGACGCCTCGCCTCTTCTATGATTTTCGACTCCGTCCCGCCGCTGACAATAACCTGCTCAAGCTCCGGCGTCATCGCCAGCACCTCAAAAAGTCCGATGCGCCCCGAGGTTCCCTTTAAACACGCCGGGGAAACTTCTGGCTGGTAAATCTGCCATGGCTTTCGCAGGACGAGCTCCTGTTTGACGCCCTCCGGCATATTCATAATCTCATTTTCGACAATCTCCGCCAACGGTCCGCCTTCAACCAATCGGCGAGAATCGGGACAAAGTTTGCGCGTGAGGCGTTGCGCCACGGCAAGTATCAGCGTTGAAGGAATCAGATACGGATCAACCCCCATGTCAATCAATCGCGGGATGACGCCGACGGCATTGTTGGTATGAAGCGTCGAAAGAACCAGATGTCCCGTGAGCGACGCATGCACCGCGAGCTGCGCCGTTTCTTTGTCTCGGATCTCGCCGACCATAATGATATCAGGGTCTTGGCGAAGGATGTTGCGAAGCCCCGTGACAAAATCGTAGCCGATTTCCGGACGGATTTGCGATTGGTTAAGCCCCTGGATAAAGTACTCAATCGGATCCTCGAGACTGACTACGTTAACCCCCTCCTGATTTAAGAGCTGCAAGAGAGCGTAAAGCGTCGTGGATTTGCCGGAGCCTGTCGGTCCGGTAATAAGTATCATGCCGTAGGGCCTTTTGATCGCCTCCTGAAGCACGGCGAGGTTCCGGCCGGTTACTCCCAAATCTGGCAATGTTTTCACTCCCGCGTCCGGGTCAAGGATGCGAATAGCGACCTTCTCGCCAAAGGGAGTGGGGAAGGTCGCCACGCGAAAATCCACTTCTTTCTCTCCAACTCGGGTATGGAATCGGCCGTCCTGCGGAACTCTAGTCTCGTCAATTTTCATCTTGGTCAAAATTTTCACGCGATTGATGATGGCGTGCAAAGACGATGTCGGCAGATTCAAACTCGTATAGAGCACGCCGTCCAATCTAAAACGAACTCTGACGCCGTCGCGAAGCGGTTCAATGTGAATGTCGGAAGCGCGGCCCTCTACGCCGTGGCGAACGATAACATCAACAATTTTCGCGATCGGCGCATCCTCGCTGATAAGCCCCTTGGCGATGTTGCGTTCGGCTTCGGTAAGCAGCAGGTTTTCTCCTTTCGCCTCCTCTTCAAATTGCGACAAAGCCTTCGTTACCTCCCCGCTGATGGATTTATATTCATGCAGCACCAGCTGAAAATCAGACGGCGTGATCAAAAACACCTTAAATGGGCGGCGCAGGCGCGCGGAGATGAACTTCAGAGCTTGCTGGGCGGAAACGTCGTCCGGGTGCACCATGCCGACTTCAAGCTCCTCGCCCGAGGACCCAAGAGGAACGAATTGGTAAAAACGCGCGGACTCTTCGGGAATCTCGCGAAGAAGCTCGTACGGCACCTTGGTGCCCGAGAGACGTTTAGCGGGAATTCCCAATATCTCGCTCTTCACTTCAAGCACCGCTTCTTCGCTGATGCCGCGCTGATACAGGACATCTTCCGAGGAGAGCCCTTGCTTTTTTGCTTCGGCTTTAACATAGCCGATATCGTCAAGCGCGATCACGCCTTTGGAAACTAACGAATCCAGAAGATTTTTCTTTGGCATACCGGGTAGTAGAAACTCGACTGTTGATTTATTGCTGCAAGTCTATCGCTGGCCTCATGTCTTGCCAATATCTGCCGCGGGATTGGCGCCATAATTTTTGCTTTTGTCGAGTTTTCACTACCCGGCATGCAACTTAAATCACGAAACGCTACGAAATTTTCACGAAATGATGTAGAATCTTTTCGTATGTTTTCCGCCGCAATCGTTTCGCAGCGTTTTGCGGTTAATGCTTAAAGGGGCAAAAAAGGATTCACGCGGCCGCGAGTCATGGTCGAGGTCGCAGTCTGTCCCGCTGAACGAAGCGCCTTAAAAAGTTTATCGTCAAAAACCGCGAAATTCAGCGAGACGTTTTTCACTTTTTCGAGTTCAGCCAGCTTGGCGGCGATTTCTTTCGTGTATGGCGTTGCAACGCTAGTATCGAGTTCGCCACTGACGGTGTTCCCAAAATACCAATAATAGCCCCCGCCGAGGAGGAGCAATGCGATAATGGCTAGAAAAATGGTTTGCCGGTTCATATTCGCTTATGCTCAAATTCAAAATGTAAAAATCAAAATGTAAAATTTTGGTATTGCTTCGCCAAGCTTAGCTTGGCTTCGCGATGATTTTGAATTTTGCATTGTCATTTTTAACTTTGATTTTTTAATTTTGAATTACTGGTAATAGATGTTTGCGCGAATACTGAATATGGCATCATCCTTTTCGCTCGAAGCGAAATTGATCGTGGAGACATCGATCAGCCGTTCATGAAACTCGAGATCCGTGATCAACCGCCGGAATGAATCATACCTTCCGCTGACCTGGATACTTACCGGCAGAGTAAAGACGCCGCGCCGAACGTTAAACTCATTGCCGGTTTCGGCATCCTCTACGGCCTGCAGTAAATTGCCTGTATTGACCGGCGTGCCGAGATCCACTAACTTCAGGCGCATCCCGTTTCGCGCCGCTATAAGCTCCAGATCGGCGATGAAACTCGCCGTCCCGCCGCCTTTAGGGATCATACGCTCAACTTTATTGAGAGACACGGCGCTTATATTATTGTAATCATCGCGCAATTCGTCGGTTTTCGCCTCCACCTCTTTAAGCCGGTCGATGGCAAAATTGGCCGCGTTGTAATCGGCGCGAGTCAGCTTCATGGCGCTCCATTGATCAGTGAAAAAGAAATAAAAGACACCGACGCCGATGGCCAGAAGCACTAGTGAAAAAGTTGAACGTGACATAATAAACTTACTTATCGCGCCACCGAAGCAGCGTCGGTTTAAATGTTATGCCTAACTTAAACTTTAGGGCTTCAGTTTCGGAAAGCGACAAACCGCTGAAATCCACCCGCTCAACCTCGCTTACCGATTCGAGCATTCGAATCTGCTCGGCGAGCGCGGCGTAGCTTATAGTCTCCCCCGATAAATCGAGTTTCCCGGAGTCGGCACTGAATGCAAGCGTCATGTACCGAACCCGCGAAAGCGTGTTTCCTTCGAGCACGGAAAAGGCGTTCGAACTGAAGGCGTGGCCCTCCAGAAGCTGACGAAGACTTGCGAGCCTCCGGTCAAGCGCCAAGATCTGGTCGATATTGGTGTTGTTCGGGCCTTGGGGATCACGGAGACTTTGCTCCAGTTTGTTAACCTCGTCTTTCAGCGCCTCGGTCTGGTTTTGGAGAAACTTGTGATAAACGTAAACGCCGCCGGAGATAGCGATCGAACCGAGACTCACAATGATAGAAACAGCTAACAAGCCGTTCCCAACCGCCTTGTTGATCGAGATTGATGAGCGTTGTTGCGCCGAGATAAGTCCTTCAGGCATAAACTTAATTAAATTCTAAGCACTAAATCCTAAATGCTAAACAACATATAAGCTCCAATTCTCAAAATTTAAAACGTTTTTTATCATTGGGATTTAAAATTTTGGATTTGTCCCGCGACGGGCTCGGGATGGTGAGCGCCGTCGAACCATTTAGAATTTAGAAATTAGGATTTAGGATTTTCGTTATTTGGGCGTGATGTTTCGAAGCGCAAGCCCGACGGCTGTCGCGAAACTCTGACCGATATCTTTTAAAATTGGCTGCATGAAGGCGGGATAGGTTACGCGCGAGAATGGATTGATCGGTATGGTCTCCAGACCGAAACGCTTCGCGGTGTAATCAATCAGCCCTTTGATCCGCGATCCGCCTCCGGTAAGCACGACTCTTTCGATGCGGCGCTCGGTTTTGCGATTGTATGAAACGAGAATCCGATCGATTTCGGAAAACAGGAGCTCAATGAGCGGCGACATGACGCTTGTGATTTCACGATCCTCGGGACGTTCCGAGATACCAACCTCCGTCTTAAACGCCTCGGCGCGCTCGACGGTTACGTTCAGCCCGCGAGCCAGGGCGCTGGTCAATTCACTCGATCCGCGGTCGATGTTATGCGAAAGCATCACCACTCCCCGGTCAACCACCGTCACAGTTGACGACTGCGAACCGTAATTAATGAGCGCCGTGATGGTTTTATCGTTTGCCATGAGCGAGCGCACCAGACTGAAAGTCTCGATTTCAAGACCCGCGAGTTTCAAGTTCGCGCCCTTTGTCACGCGCTCGAACTTCCCTATTACATCTTTCGGGACCGCCACCAGAAGCACCTTGGTCTTCGCCGCGGGGCCGGCTTCTGCGGTATCGCCCTCGTCTATGATTTGCCAATCGAGCGACACTTCCGAGATCGGAATGGGAATGTAGCGCCGAGCTTCAAAGGGGACGGCCCGAGCCACCTCATCGCGATCGCTTGTCGGCAGTTCCACCATAGTAATGAAAGACGAGATTGAGGGAACGGCGAAAACTGCTTGGTTGGCTGTTACATTCGCCTCGCGTAAGATATCTACCAGCATCTCGATGATGTCGGAGTCGCGGAAACGCAGAAAACCGCTGCCGATGCCGTTTCCATCAACATTTTTCAAATAGGGAGCTGTACGCAATTCGCCGTATGTTTCAAGGATCGCACGCTCTGATTCCTTGCGTAATTGTACAACCTTGACTGATGAAAAGCCAATGTCAATACCCACAAAGCTGCGCTTCCCGCCGAGAAGAAAATTGGGGAAAGACGGGAGCGACAATTTTTTAAGAAATTCAAAATCCATCGCGGTGTGGTTGCGTAATCATTATACCAAGCCCGAGAGCCTAAGCCTATTCCAAGAACTATGCTCTTTCGCCTGACACGACGGCGGGGAATTGACGGCAAATTAATGATAAGATTTAAGAGAGCTTATGTTAAAAGAGCTTTTTAATTTCACGCTCGACATCCTCTTCCCCAAGCACTGCGCCGGCTGCCGAAAAGAGGGCGTGCTTTTTTGCGAAAACTGCAAAGATGCCATCCGAACGATGCCGCCCGCCTGCTTTGCCTGCGAAAAACGATCTCCGGACGGCGCCGTTTGCCGAGACTGCAAACCGAAAACCGCGATTCGCCGCTTTCTCGCTCCCCTCTCGTTCCATGATGCTACCGCGCGAGAACTGATCCATGCTTATAAGTACCATGGGGCAAAAGAAGTCGCAGAGATGCTCGGCGCATACGTCGTCGGCTCCCTACGAACGTATAATATAGTTGCGCCGCCAGATTCGATACTAATTCCTATCCCCCTCCATCCGAAGCGGCTGCGTGAACGAGGATTCAATCAGGCAGAACTGATTGCCAATGTCATCGGTGAAAAACTGGGACTCGCGGTTCATACGGCGATCTTGAGCCGGAACGTGTATCGCAAACACCAAACCACTATGCGGCGCCGCGAAGAGCGCGTCAAAAACGCCGAGGGCGTTTACAAAGTCAAAGAACCGCCGCCCGCCGACAGTACGTTAATTTTAGTTGACGATGTCGCCACCACCGGCGCAACACTTGAAGAGGCCGCGAAAGTTTTGAAAGCAGCCGGCGCAAAACAAGTCTGGGCATTCGTCGCGGCACGCTAGTTACAATTAATAATCAATACCATATAAATTGCGCGCGGCTCGCCTATCTTGCTTGATAACCTAGAAATATTTCCATGGCGCACCGCTGGTTGCGTAAACCCAGCAGCGTAGCCACTATAATACGATCGTATTATAGTGGCTACGCTGGCGGCGCGCTCGATGCTCGTTGATTATTTGCAACAAAATGTTATTTTAACTAGCGTCTAGTCACTAGGAACTAGTGTGGAGGGTTGGCAGAATGGCTAATGCGCTGGTCTTGTTCCCTGTTTGTCTAGAATTTTAATCCGCCAGCTGACGGAGATAAAATTATAGTAACAAACAGTCCCGAAACCGTCCGCGACGTAGGAGTGGCTACGGTTTCGCGGATCCCGTATCTCCGAATTGAAGATTCCCAAGTGATTCGGATCTCATCGGTTGCGGACTGACGGGATCCTCGAAAATCTAACCTCACTTCGTTCAGAGATTTTCGGGACAATCCCGCACAAAGCGGAGGCGTGCGTGAGCGGTTGAAACGGACGGTCTTGAAAACCGTTATACCTGCAAGGGTATCGAAGGTTCGAATCCTTCCGCCTCCGCTTTGTGCGGGAAAAACCAGTGGGTGAAAGCTCTCGGTGTTTCTATTGAGGAACTGATAAAATGAATTTATGAAAATCGAAAGAGAACAAATAATTCAAGCAATAACAAAAGGACTGGAAAATAATCCTGCTGTTTTTGCACTTTGGCTTGAAGGTGCTGATAGCAATGACATTCTTGATGAGTATTCAGACATTGATATTGTTGCTGACGTAAAAGATGGCGATGAAGAAACTATCTTGAGAAAAGTTGGAGAAATTCTTAAAAATATGGGCGAGCTAGATCTTGAGTATCTAAATCCTCAACCTCATCCAAAATTGAGATATAAAGTTTTCCACCTTAAAGACACAACGGGATTTCTTCTTATTGATGTGTGCATACAAAGTCATAGTAGAAATTTCGAATTTACGGAGGGGAATAAATATGAATCGCCGAAAGTTCTTTTTGATAAAATGGGTGTAATCAAATTTAGCAAAATAGATGAGGGCAAACTAAAAAAGGAAATATGCGAAAGCCTTACTAATCTGGAGAACACATTTTTCCAACGTTCAAAAATCAAGAAATATATTTTACGAAAAAAGTATCTTGAGGCTTTCGCATATTATAATAAAAATGTTTTGGAACCCCTTGTTGAATTATTGAGAATTTGTCATACGCCGATTATTAGAGAATATCATCTAGTCCATATTTCAGATCATTTACCGAAAGATAAAGTGGCACAGGTGGAAAAGCTATATCGTATTACCTCGTTAGATGATATTGCCCAAAATCTTGAACAAGCCGAGAATATGTTTGCGGAAGCAATGAAAGAAGCTAAGGAAAGATATTGTAGTTAGAATTTGCCGCCCCTTCGATAAACTCAGGGCAAGCAAAGAAAAACTATGAAATCGTCTATTTTATTTTGTAATGTTATACTAAAAAGGTCGATAATTAAATTGTAAACTAAAAAGAAAATAAAAATATGAATCCAAACAAAGCATTGTGGGAAAAGGGCGACTTTACCGAAATTGCCGCCTTCATGCGTCAATCTGGCGAAGCACTCGTTAAGTCCCTCGGGATAACGACACCGCTACGGGTCTTGGACCTCGGTTGCGGAGATGGCACTACGGCAATTCCTCTGGCCCTTTTGGGGGCTGAAGTTGTGGGAATCGACATTGCCAAGAATCTCGTTGATGCCGGGAACAAACGAGCTCTCGAGGCGGGTCTCAACCGACTGACATTTCAAGAGGGAGATGCGAGCAATTTACAGGGAGTCAGTGACCATTCGTTTGATTTGACCCTCTCTGTATTCGGCGCTATGTTTGCTCCCAAGCCGTTCGACGTAGCCAAGGAGATGGTCCGTGTCACAAAGCCGGGTGGTCGTATTGTGATGGGTAACTGGATCCCCAATGATCCAACTTCATTCGTATCGCAGCTGCTGAAGATAAGTTCGTCGTTTGCACCTCCACCTCCAGAAGGCTTCGTCAGCCCAATGACGTGGGGTGTGGATACTCACATCATCGAGCGTTTTGGCCAGGCCGGCGTACCCAAGGAGAAAATATCCATGGTCAAGGACACATACTCCTTTATAGCGCCTGATATCAGCCCAACACAATTCATCGAATTGTTGGAACGATTCTATGGCCCAACTATGAACGCATACGAGGCGGCTCAAAAGAGCGGAAAAATGGAGGAGCTCCACGGCCAACTTTTGGAACTGGCGAAAGCGCAAAACAAGAGCACCGACGGCAGCACTTCAATACCTGCTACCTTCATGCGGGTGACTGTTAACCTTTGAGTCCAGGTCTGGCCTCTGTTTTGAATTAAAAGAATTTGTCGCCACACCCTTCGCTAAAGCTACGGAAGTGCAAAACAAAACCCCAGTAGCAGAAACTTTGTTTCGCTACGGGGCAGGGAAAAACTTGTCCCGATTTTGTCTCCGCAAAGCGGAGTAACAAAATCGAATCCCGATGGCATAGCCATCGAGGATCCTCGACTTCCTATTAAAATTAATTAAAAGTCGGGAGATCCACGATTTTTCATAAAATCAAAGATTTTGAAAAATCGGGAGTGGTTTGAACATCGACTATGATGTCTCGCCCAGTCAATTCGGTTCGCCTGCCTGCCGCAGGCAGGGATATTTTCAAACAGACACCGCCAGTTAGGAAATGAAGCAGTTAGCTCGCCCGCTACCTGCCCGTCCGGCAGGCGGGCGCGGGCTCGCCAGCTGTTTGCCAGAAATTTCAGCCCGAAACATTTGCATAAGTTCAGATACATTTGGTAAGGTATCGGAATTAACATAGTATGATTTATCTGGGAGGAGTGCCGGAGTGGCTGAACGGAGCATCCTGCTAAGATGTTGACCCTGCAAGGGGCCCGTGGGTTCGAATCCCACCTCCTCCGCCAGTTGGGAAATGGCTAAACCGGTTGAGCGATTTACGCCCACTGAACAATTCTATGGAATTGTTCAGTGGGGTTTTTGCATTTTTGCCGTATTTCGCTATGATTAACGCCGACTTAGCCGGGCGGTTAGCTCAGTGATAGAGCGCGTCATTGACATTGACGAGGTCGTAGGTTTGATCCCTATACCGCCCACCAAAATACAACAATGAATACTCCCGAACTCATCTACCAAGACGCTGATTTAATCGTTGTCTCAAAGCCCGCCGGCATGCCGGTTCACGAGGCCAAACATTCGACTGATTATTCGCTTTGCGATTGGCTCTTGGAACGCTTTCCGGAAATCAAAGATGTCGGAGATATTCGTGCGAATGAAAACGTGCCGTATCGCCCCGGCATTGTTCATCGTCTGGACAAGCAGACTTCAGGCGTGATGGTCGTAGCGCGCAATCAGGAAAGTTTTATACGGCTTAAAGAAATTTTTAAATCGCGTGCGATTGAAAAAATATATACCGCACTCGTCTGCGGCCGCCTTAAAGAAAATACTGGGACGATTGCCTCCCCCATCGGCCGGATTGTTACAACGCCCACCAAAATGGGAATCCCATCGGGTCGCGGTAAATTGCGGCTCGTAAAAGATGCGTCAACCGAATATAAAGTCTTGAAAAAATTTGAAAACACCGCACTTTTAGAAATACATCCCAAAACCGGCCGAATGCACCAGATCCGCGTGCATCTTGCATCCATCGGCCATCCGGTTGCGGGAGACACGGTTTACGGCGGCAAAAATGTCTGCCTGAAAGAATTGGGGCGCTACTTCCTCCACGCCTCATCACTCTCGTTCAGTTTCCGTGAGGGCTCTCGGCTGACTTTCTCCGCTGATCTCCCGCCGGAACTTCAGGAGACACTTGATGGCCTAGCCCTTGCCAGCCAAAACTAAATCCTGTAGAAAAGAGTGGTACTTGAATATGCCGGGTAGTCCCGCCAGCAGGCGGGCAGGGAAAATTCGATAAGGGCAGAACTAGGGCATCAATCCCGAGACAAGTGTTGGCCAGTAATAAGGTCGTCGATAAAACTGTGGATGTAAACCCCGTTAGAAAATTTACGGTACTCATGAATATTTTTGGAAGAATCTTGCAAAACATACGGTTTCTATTTGGTAGTGAGCCACGGAGAAATTTTCTAACGGGGTAAATCAATAACAGTCGAGTTTCTACTACCCGGTATGACCCAGCAGTTAATCCGAGAATTTACCAAGGACCAACTGAAAACCCTCCGCGTGGATGTGCGGCCGGGAGATGTTGTGCGCGTTCAGCAAAAAATTAAAGAGGGTGATAAATTCCGCACGCAAGCCTTCGAAGGCACGGTAATCGCCGTCAAACACGGAACGGGCATCAACGCGACTTTTACAGTCCGTAAGGTTACGGATGGTTATGGAGTCGAACGAGTATTCCCCTTCCATTCGCCGATGATCGAAAAAATCCAGATGATAAAACGCGCCAACGTCCGCCGCGCCAAACTTTACTATATCCGCAACCTGGCCAAGCGCGATATTCGCAAGAAGATGAAACAGCTCCGCGTCGCTCCAATCACAGCTCCAATAGCAGAAGAATAATCAAGAACGGGCGGAATGCCCGTTCTTGATTATTGATCTAAGATTCTGCATTCTTATGAATACGCGCGGGTGGCGGAATTGGTATACGCGCAAGGTTGAGGGCCTTGTGTCCGCAAGGGCGTGGAGGTTCGAGTCCTCTCCCGCGCACCAGAAAGGAAATTGCAAGTTTGAAAGGTTCGCCTCGCTTCGCTCGGCGACTAATTCGTATTGGGTTTTGGGGGTAAAAACGAATTGGCGGTTTCGCAAAATATGGTTCGAGCCGATGTTTTTCAGAAATGTTGGCAATTCGGAAAGATTATCCCCATCAATCAATTTCGCGGCTTGATTCAAGGATTTTACAAACTCACGAGCCGGTTCGAGCCAAGACAACCCTTTTGTCTCAAAATCGGTAATTTTCTCGTTTAGCCCGACCTTTTGGGAAAGTAAACTTTGTTTTTTGGTGGTGTATTCTTCTGTGGATAAAGCGTCAGCGAGATAGATGTCTAACAGCTTTTGAAGTTTTGCCTCAACTTGTGCTAACTGCTCTTTCAAAACACCAATCTCGCTTTGTGCATCCTCTCTCGCTTTATCCTGTTCGTTGTCCAACGCCGCCAAAACTTTTTCGGTGTCTTGGCTCGATAAAGAAACTTTTTGAAGAAAATTTTTGATTTGTTCGGTAAGTGCTTCCTCGCGGAGATAGTGCTTTTCTTGGCACAAACCTTTCTTTTTGGTGCAACGATAATAGTTATGACCTTTCTGTTTTTCGGCGGTTATCGAGCAACCACACGAAGCGCATTTGAGTAGGCCAAGAAAAGCAAAACTATTTTTGTGAGATTCCTGTACCCTTCCTCGTTTGCTCATCACTTCTTGGCATTTATCAAAAAGTTTCTTTAAGATTAACGGCTCGTGTTGTCCCTCAAAAATTTCCCCTTTCCATTTCATCAATCCGAGATAGAAAATATTTTGTAGATTTTTCTGGATATTGCTAATAACCAACTTTTTTCCAAGATTGCCACGCAGGTTATTTTTCTCGCACCAATTTGCAAGAGAATGAAGCGTATATGCTCCGGTGGCGTACATTTCAAACATTTTGCGGACTTTCGGGGCTTTCTCGCTATCAACATCAATGCCGCGCGTCTTGGGGTTATTGGCGTAGCCAACGGGAGCCCAGCCGGGCCATACACCGTTTCTGATTTTTTGTCGCAAACCTCTTTTCACATTCTCTCGCAAATTATCTACAAAATATTTTGATTGGCCGAAAGCGATGTTCAGCATAAATAGTCCTTGCGGTGTCGGTTCAAACCAGAAAGTGGGAAATTTTAGGGACTTAATCAAGCCGCGATCTACAAAATGAATAATCTTTCCACCGTCCACGCTGTTTCTCGCTAATCTGTCTGGGTGCCACGAAACAATCCCGTCTGCTTTTCCAGATTCGAGGATTGCCAACATTTCTGCGAATTTTATTCGCCCGGGTTCTTTTGCGGTTTTGGCTTCCTGAAAGGAAGCGACAATTTCAAGTTTTTCTTTGGCGGCAAATTCTTTTAACTCAACAAACTGGGCTTCAATCGAAAGCACTTGGTGATCGTCTTCTTCGGTGCTCTTGCGAGCGTAAAGTATGTATTTCATAAATTTTAGAAATTAAAGATTAAAAAATTTTCTTCCCCCAAAATGCGAAACCGCCAACTCGTTTTTACCCCCAAAACCCAATACGAATTAGTCGCCGAGCGAAGCGAGGCGAACCTTTCAAACTTGCAATTTCCTTTCTGGTGCAGTATTCTTGAATTAGTCCGAACGCATTTTTCCGGAAAAATTCCCCCGCGAAAATTTGGAAAGGTGGCGGAGCCGCACCGCTCAAAACCGCAAAAGAACCCGGAGAAAAACATCGGCTCGAACCATATTTTAATTTTGGGGGAAGAAAATTTTTTAATCATAAAGTCGAAAATTATTAACTAATAAACATATGAATATGAACCAAAAAGGATTTGCAAATGTTGTGTTAATTGTTTTAGTAGTCATACTCGCTGGAGCGGTTGGATATTTTGCTTTGCGTAAGCCGACAACAGAACCAGCAACTTCTCCTGTCGGTAATAATGTTCAACCGACCCAACCACAAGTTACACCTCCGCCAGCAAATACCACCCAAACACCTCCTCCACCGTCCCAGGCCAATAAACCGGGATGGAAAGTTTATGCTGGCGCAGGATTTGAAGTGCAATATCCAGAAAACACTTTTGCTGTCGTTCAAGTAACAAAACAACTGCCACCGGATTATAAAAACAATTATCCTGGCGCAAAATTAATTTCATTAGCGCGAGTGAGTAAACTCGGGAAGCAAGAATGTTCATATGGTGAATCTGGTTTAACATCTGTTTGTAAAGCAGAAATGGAAGGTGGTATTGAGTTCGTTCAAGTTAATGCTTCGGCGCAGAGTTTAACTTCTTCTCTTGATAGTTCACTTAAGACTACTGTAACGCTTGCAGGCAAACAGACAGTTAAGTGGAGTATCGGAGCCGAAGGCGAAGGCACCGACTATTATTACATTCCGCTAAATTCAAGTCAGACCTTGGTAGTTGCACGACTCTATAGATTCGACGGCTTTCCACAGCAAACTTTGTTCAATCAAGTACTTGCTACTCTTGTGATTAAATAAAAGAGCTATCCGAATGCCGCCAAATCTGAAATTCGTTAGAATTTCAGTAGTTCGCTCCGCGAACCGAAAAACTTGAAATTGTCAGCGGTGCGGCTCCGCCGCCTTTCCGAATTTTCGCGGGGGGAATTTTTCCGGAAAAATGCGTTCGGACTAATTCAAGAATACTGCATCAAGACACAAAAAACACCAGAGGCCTCGGGTGTTTTTTGTTTTTACTCGTGGGTGTTGCGGGGATTAAACCTCCGACCTACTCGGCTTGCCCCGTTAGATTTTACTATGGACGGTGCAGGGATTGAGCCTGCGGCCTCTTCGGTGTAAACGAAGCGCTCTACCACTGAGCTAACCGTCCTCGCCAAAAATCTAACGGGGTGAATAAACGAGCCGCTCTACCAACTGAGCTAAGCACCCTGGTTCAATAGAAACAGTTCTAACGATGCCGAGGGGCAGAATCGAACTGCCAACGCCTTGCTCTTCCATAGCAACTGCTCGAATTACTTCGAGGATCGGACTATCTCATTTCCGATAAGAATCGGAATCGGGCGCTGATACAAGATTATTGTTGGGACTCACTTGTTAGTCTCTACACCTTCCCCACCACCTTTGCCCGATGGGGCTCGGCTCGGGATTGCCCTTCGTCTATGCTCAGGATTCCCCCGAATTCACCCGATTATTCGACATTCCTTCCAGAATGAAGGCCCAAAGAATTTAGGCAAGCGCTCTACCATTGAGCTACCTCGGCAATTTTGATAACTTACCGAGTGTACCTAAAATTGTGATGTCATTCAACCCCTGACAAAAAGTGAACCCACGTGCTATACTATACGTGAATACATATGCGACCGGACAAAATCCAAGCGCTTAAGATGCGACTTTTGGGCAGGAGTTACAACGAAATCAATAAATCCCTTGGAGTGCCAAAGGCGACCTTGTCCGACTGGTTCACTGATCTACAGCTCTCCGACCGCGCGCGGCGAAGAATCAGCGCAAGAGTATATCGAGGATCAGTGCTCGGACTCATTAGACGCAATAAAAACCAAACCCGCCTAGCTCTGCAACGAACGAGAAAGATTCGCGAGGAAGCTAGACACAATATACACCGCTTAACAAAATATGAACTACTACTTGTGGGCGCTACGTTGTACTGGGCCGAAGGATATAAGCGACCTATTATACGTCGCGGCCGTGAAGTTACATATCATCCCGTCTCTCTCACAAACAGTGACCCTAAATTAGTCTTGTTGTTTCTTCGCTTTCTCCGCGAGGTATGCGAAATTCCCGACAAAGACATACGCGCCGAGGTGAGGATTTATGAGCACATGAGCGAGCGTCATATATTAAACTTCTGGCAGAAATTGCTGAACCTGCCCATAGAAAACTTTGGGAAAACGTATTATGGCGTAAGCAAATCTAGCTTAGGAAAACGGCCCTTTACTCGACTGCCATACGGTACTATATTAATTCGAGTGAACCGAACAGCACTATTCCATAAAATCATAGGATTAATTCAGGGAATGGCAAATCAAGCGGTTACCCCGCTAAGTGGGGTTGAACCGCACTAAGCGCGGTCATCGTATAGTGGCAATATGCGTGCTTGCCAAGCACGAGCCGAGGGTCCGATTCCCTCTGACCGCACCAATGACTTCGACCATCAAAAAAGGACTGATTGGAGGATTCGTTTTCGGACTTCTTTTTGCCGCCGCGCATCTATATTTTAATATTCGGTACGACCTGCCGCTATATTTGGTTCTGCGAGGCGCGGATGCGGTTGCTGAATGCGGCGGTCGAGGGTGCCTCCCCTATCTTATGCTCTCGGTTTTCCTCTCGGCGGTCTTTTGGGCTTTTGTCGGCGCGCTGATAGCGAAATTCGGCGGCGCCATAACATCCGAAGATGACCAAGATGAGGGTGGACGAGGACAAGACACAATATCAGACAATACTTGACTTTATCGGTCAAGCATGCTAGGCTAGCTTTCGTGCCTGAAACCCGCCCCTACCCAAGGTTTGGGCTGGCAAGTAAGGCCGCATATGTTTATCAGATCGCAGAAAGTGGCTCTAGCCCTTCTGCTGATCGGAACGAGCGTTTGGATTACGACGCCTGTCGTCCGATCCGTGACCATCACAAATGAATACGGATTAGGCAAACTCGCTGTAGTTCTCGATGGAGCGCTAATGGCTTATCACTCGGCATCCGACAAACCCTTCGCCAGCGTGGAGGTGCGGAAGCTGAAGATCACGGCCTACTCGAGCTCGCCGGACGAGACGGATGACACGCCAAACATCACCGCCATGGGTTCAGAAACCCGCAACGGAGTGATCGCGGCGAACTTCCTACCGTTCGGCACCCAGGTCAGAATCCCAAAACTTTTCGGCGACACCGTTTTCACGGTTGAGGACCGGATGCATCGGAGATTCCAAGACCGGCTCGACGTATGGTTTCCGACCAAAGCCGAAGCGAAGCGATTTGGACTGCAGTACACCGAGGTCGAAATTGAAATTTAATTCTTGAAACCAAAAACAACAAAACCGCTTTTAAAAGCGGTTTTGTTGTTTTTGTGCAGTATTCTTGAATTAGTCCGCCGCCCACCAGAGTGGGCGCCGCCGAAGGCGAGCCTCGCCGAGGGCGGGAGCCTCGCCCAATTTTGAAAAATTGGGCTAGAACGCATTTCGCCGCCTGCGGCGGCGAGGAAGTCCCCCCGCTTGCCCGTCCGAAGCCAAGAGGCGAAGGAGGGCGAAAATTCGGAAAGGCGGCAAAATCTAGTTGAGCTTGATGGGGCCGCAACGATGCTTGCCCCGTACCAATCCTAAGTAAAAACTCATTGATACGCGGATGTAAGCCGAAGGCGATACCGCGAGATAGGCCTAGATTTAGAAACGACGTATTCGGGATTGGTGTGGGGACAATTTCCCGCCTACGCTCTTCGAGCTACGGCGGGCAAGCCCCGTTAGAGATGCGGAACGAAGTAATGCTGATGATGTATATCTGATCGCAGAGAATTTACCCCCTCGAGTTTCAGCACGGAATAAATCTCTAACGGGGCAAGCAAGTTTTTCTTTGGCGACAAATTCACAAAGTTCTTCTCATAAATACATTACCATGAATTCAGAATAACAAATATTTATCGCACGGTATTTGTTATCAGATAATCACCAAGTAATGATATAAAAAAATGTCGGTCATCACGGACGCCAACACTAAAGACATGGTTAAAAGGATTTCCTTCCGAAGAATATTCGTAATGCTCTCTAATTTCTCTATCATTAAATAATCTAATATGGTACTGAAATATTTTCTTATCAATCAGCCTTAAACTAAAAATCTCGCCAGGATCTTTCCATGCAAGAACTGCTGGCGAGAAACCTTTATCAAGGAGAAGGTTTTCGAGATCAATATCTTCATATTTTGGATTTAGAGTCCCTAATAAAAAATCTTGTCTTACATGGTGAAAATGGAGTGCCTCCAAAATTCTCAAGATAGGTGGATAAACAACGTAAATAATTTTCCAAACCATGATTAAAAATTTTCTCCCCAAAATTAAAATATGGTTTCCGTCTAGTAATCATTCATAAAGATTACTGTGGGTATCAATAAGAATGAACTGTGCAGTGGAGTGACCTATCTCTTCATAAATTACTCGTAAATCTCCGCCTACGTTAATACTGCGGTAGCCCCTGTACTCCCCACGAAGGAGATGGTTATTGAGTATGGGGTGGAATGGATTTTTGAGAAATAAGTCCCTCCGTTCTCTGAATCGTCGCTGTTCTTCGCCGCGGAGTTTCTTGTATTGCTTTTTGAAATTCCGGTGGAGGACGACCTTCATGAATTCAGGTACTCATCCATCTCCTCTGCCGTGGAAAACGCCGGGGAGATGTTTTTCCCATTGCGAAAGTCCTTACTCACACGCCGAAGGAGCTCTGCGGTTTTTTTATTGGGTCGCAGCGGTACGGCAAAGTTTACTCGCTGTTCACGGCCAAACTGTTTAAGATACGCATTAACGATAGTGCTAAGAGGCAACCCAAGCTCTTTAGCCGCTTTCTGCGCCCGCCTTTTTACGTCCACATCGGCTTTGATACTGATTAAAGTTTTCATATACCCATAGTATATACAACAGTCGTTATATGTCAAACCGGCCACACCAGTTTTCTAAAGTGTCCAGTATTCTTGAATTAGTCCGAACGCATTTCGCCGCCGCAGGCGGCGAGGAAGTCCCCCCGCGAAAATTCGGAAAGGCGGCGGAGTCGCACCGCTGACAATTTCAAGTTTTTCTTTGGCGGTCGCCCGGTTGTTTCTTAATTAAATCCTGACTCATTTGATCTCGAACAAATCTCTGAGATCATCTAGCATTTATAAAATGTGATTCTTACTCTTCCGCTTTACCCTCATCTGTCTTCCCGGATATCCTGTCTCCAAATTCTTTCAAAAATTCTATACCGCGATTCAACTCAATTCTATTTTTAAAATCGTAATCTTCGTTGCTAAACCTAACCTGCCGATTCGGTGTCATGCCCCTATTACCTAATTCTTCTGAAAGTTTGGCGACTTTTGCCTTTATTTGTGCAACATCTTCTTTTGTCATTTTCCGCCACGCAATGGCCTTCAATTCTTTAGGTCCGTCCGGACCAGGTCTATACACTTTATCCTCAAGGCGATGATCAATCACATAAAGAACGACCCGGTCATATATATTGGGCACATCCTTAGCGCTTGATTTTTCATCCAAATAAATAAACTCACCCAATAGTTTGCGTAATCTTTCTGGAATATGATTTTTTTCCACAAACGCACTTGAAGATGTCGAATAATAGCGTGCAAAATTATATATATCGTATTCCGAACCAGGGAATCTCTTGGTGGGGACGGGATGCTCAGCTGATGGGTTTGGATTGTTCTCAAATTGATTCATGGAAAGTTGTCGTTTATAAATTCTCGACTTTATGATTAAAAATTTTCTTTTCGCAAAATTAAATATGGTTCGAGCCGATGTTTTTAAGAGATTCTTTGGCGGTTTTTATAGGTGCGGCTCCGCAGTTATCGCAACACAATTTCCTTTCTGTGCAGTATTCTTGAATTAGTCCGAACGCATTTTTCCGGAAAAATTCCCCCCGCGAAAATTCGGAAAGGCGGCGGAGCCGCACCGCTGACAATTTCAAGTTTT
>Ga0082335_1002044_pt1 | contig 39296 bp, 39 predicted proteins | sample Subgrocontami58m_FD_72375 | JGI IMG/M metagenome (GOLD analysis project Ga0082335, IMG submission 72375) | Subsurface groundwater microbial communities from S. Glens Falls, New York, USA - GMW37 contaminated, 5.8 m (SPADES assembly) (version 2) ...
AACTGCGGCGGGGGTGGGACCTGGCCCAGACGCCCTATCAGCGCCTGCTGGCGAGCGGGGTACTCGACTCCCAGCAGGCCGAGCGGCTGGCAACGCTCCACCGGACCACCAACCCCCGCCACTTGCGGGTGGCCATCTATGCGGCGATAGCAGCGCTCTGGCCGAAAGCGGAACTGGCACCCACCTTAGGAAAGGAACTGGCCGTCGCTCATTAACATTCCTGGATGAGTGATCACCCTGCCTTCAGTAACATTCTTCGTTGAGTTGACACGGGTTCGCGGGGGGCAGATTGACAGCGCATAAGGTACTGGGTATTGCTATGACTGGGACCAAGCACACCTCCGGAGCAGAGACTATGGACAGCACGACCATCGAACTGACCGTTGACCCCGGCCTGCTGCAGGCGCTGGACGCGCTGGCGGAGGCGCGAGGCATCTCGCGCGCCGAGGCCGTTCTCCTCGCGTGCCGCGACTTCGTGCGCCAGATGCAGCAGATGCACCAGAGCGCCCAGCCGCCCTCCCCACCGGCGCCCCACGCCACCGAACTCAACGCCACCGCGGCCGCCTTCTGGGAGGCCGCCTGGATCGGCGAGGTGATCGACCCCACCGACACCACGCGCAGTGAGCCGGGGTTGCTGGACGGGTGAACCCTCAGGAGACCATCTGATGCAGAGCCGTGTAGAGTGTAGAATTGAGGACGTTCCTACATGGTCAGGTGTGGGACAGGATGTGGAACCATGGCATCGAAGATCGTTCAGGTCCCAATGGACGACACACTGAAGGCGGCGCTCGACGAGGTTGCGGAGGAGGAGGGGCGGTCGCGAGCTGATCTCATTCGGCAGGCGTGCGAGGCTCTGCTCCATCGGCGGCAGGTAGAGGCGTGGGACCGCCGGCAACAGGAGGCGTACCGCCGAGTCCCGGACACCGAGGACAGCGGCCTGACACAGTTGGCGGTGATCGCTGAGGTCCTGCCGGACGACGATTGGTCGGATGTCTATCCTGAATTCTTGCCGAACCATGCAGATGCCGGGCCGGCAAAGTAGATGGAGCGGGGCGAGGTGTGGTTGGCACAAATGCCGCCGCCACGCGGCGTGCGCCCAGTCCTGCTGCTCTCGAGGTCCAGCGGCCAACCCTACCGCCTGAACGTGACGGTGGCGCCGATCACGCGTATAGCGCGGGGCGCACCTACCGAGATTCCGGTCGACCAGACCGACGGGCTGGCGGTACCGAGCGTGGTCAACGCCGAAGACCTCATCACTATCCCCAAGCAGCAACTCATACGACGCATCGCCAAGCTCAACGACGGCAAGCTCACGGCGGTCCGTCAGGCCGTGATGTACGCGTTGGATTTTGGGCAGGAGTCCGGCTAACGTCCAGACGAAGCACGGAGACTCCAGTTGCACAAGGTTATGCGTCTGAATACCGGACAATCGCCTATGACCACCTCCCCCTATCGTGCCCTGCCCTCCGTCGACCGGCTGCTGGCCGACGCCCGCCTGCAGGAACTGGCAGGCGTGTATGGCCCGGCACGCGTGGCCGAGCACGCCCGCCAGGCGCTGGAGGCGGCGCGCACGGCCATCGCCGCCGGGGCCGCGGCGGCAGCGGCAGGCGAGCTGGCGGAGCGGGTGGCGCAGTCGCTGACGGCCGGGCTGCGGTCCGGGTTGCGGCCGGTCATCAACGCGACCGGCGTCATTATTCACACCAACCTGGGGCGCGCCCCGCTGAGCGCCGCTGCGCTGCAGGCGATGCAGGTGGCGGCCCAGGGCTATAGCAATCTGGAGTACGACCTGGAGGCCGGCGAGCGCGGCAGCCGCCACAGCCACATCGAGCGGCTGGTGACCGAGCTGACCGGCGCAGAAGCGGCGATGGTGGTGAACAACAACGCCTCTGCCGTGATGCTGGGCCTCACGGCGGTGGCCAGCGGCAAAGAGATGATCGTGTCACGCTCGCAGGCGGTGGAGATTGGGGGCGGCTTCCGCATCCCGGACGTGCTCCGGCAGAGCGGCGCCCACCTGGTGGAGGTGGGTACCACCAACCGCACCTATCTGGACGACTACGACGGCGCGCTCACCCACGAGAGCGCCGGTTTCCTGCGGGTACACTCCAGCAACTTCCGGGTCATCGGCTTCACGCACACGGTGGAGGTAGGCGAGATGGCGGCGCTGGCGGCGCGCCGCGGCGTGCTGCTGCTGGACGATATCGGCAGCGGCGCGCTGCTGGACACCTCGGCCTACGGATTGATGAAGGAACCGCTGGTGCAGGACAGTGTGGCGGCGGGCGCCGACCTGGTGTTCTTCTCCGGCGACAAGCTGCTGGGCGGGCCGCAGGCCGGCATCATCGCAGGCAAACGGGCGCAGGTGGACCGCCTGAAGCGCCATCCGCTGGCCCGCGCCGTCCGCATCGACAAGCTGAGCCTGGCAGCGCTGGCCGCCACGCTGCAGCACTATCTGCGGAACGAAGCCACCGAACACGTGCCGGTGTGGCGCATGATCGCGATGCCGCTGGCTGCGCTGGAGCAGCGGTCCACCGCCTGGGCCACCCGCATTGGGGCTGCGGCGCAGGTGGTGGACGCCCGCTCGATGATCGGTGGCGGCAGCCTGCCCGAGGAGAGCCTGCCCAGCCGGGTGGTGGCGCTGCCCGCCACGGGCCTGCCGGGCCCGGTGGCGGCGGTCGCGGCGGCGCTACGCGGGGGCAACCCGGCGGTGGTGGCCCGCATCGAGCACGATCGCCTGCTGCTGGACCCGCGCACCGTGCAGCCCGGTGAGGACGAGCCGCTGCTGGCCAGGATCGCGGCCGTGTTGCAACGTTAGCGAACACGCTACGTTGTTGGCTATAGTGGTAGCGGTCAATAGGCCGCCGCTCGTTTGCTTGTGCGGCAGAAGGAAGGTGCGGAGCAATGGAGCCACCAAAGGACCATACGGCCACAATCGCTAAGTTCTGCCTGTTCAAGAACTTGACGCCGGCCGCGTTGCGGAGCCTCGCCGGCCGGATGCGCACCATCAAGTACCGGCCGAGCACCATCATCTTCAATAAGGATGATCCGGGCCTCTCGTGCTTCATCATCACCGAGGGCCTCATCAAGATCTACGTCACCTCGGAAGAGGGACAGGAGGTCGTGCTCATCATCCTGAAGGGCGGCGACCTCTTCGGCGAGTTGTCGTTGCTGGACGGTGCGCCCCGCTCGGCCTCTGCCGTGGCCATGGAGGCGACGGAGGTGTTGGCGCTCAACCGCCAGGACTTCCTCGACTTCGTGCGGGAGACGCCCGAATCGGCGCTGGCGATGCTCTCGGTGCTGTCGGGCCGCCTGCGCCGCGCCGACACGATCATTGCCGATGCGGCGTTCCTGGACTTGCCGACGCGCGTCGCCAAGAAGCTGCTGGAACTGGCCGACGACTTCGGCAACAAGGTGGGCGAGGCCATCGAGATCGACATCCGGCTGCGGCAGCAGGACTTCGCCAGTATGGTGAGCGCTACCCGCGAGAGCGTGAACCGCAGCCTGGCCCTCCTCGAAGAAGAGGGCATCATTAAGATCGACCGGCAGAAGATTACGGTGCTGAAGCCTGCGGTCCTGCGAAAGCGTATCGAGTTCTAAGCCGCCACGGTCTCCGCACCGGCCAAGAGCCTGCGGCGCCGCCGTAAGGCTCTTTTTCGCACTTCAAGGCCACAGTGAACACTAAAAGTCTCGTCCTCCTCGAGTTTCCCAAGGTGCGGGAGCGCATCGCCGGGTTCGCCGCCTTCTCCGGCGGCAGGGACCTGGCGCGGGCGCTCGCCCCCATCGGCGCCCACGCCGACGCGGTACGCGCCCAGACCGAAACCGCCGAGCTCCTGCGCCTACTGGAGGGCAGCGCCAACCTGGGCTTGGGCGGCGTGTACGACGTGCGCCCGCAGGCGGAGGCAGCGCGATTGGGTGGCCTGCTGACGGCGGCGCACCTGCTGGACATCCGCGACACCCTGGAGGGCGCACGCACACTGCGCCGGACGGTGGAGCGCGCTGTCAGCGTGGCGCCCCTGCTGTGGGAGGGTGTGGAGCCTGTGCCCGACACGGCGGAACTGGGACAGGCGATCGGGCGGTGCATCAGCGTGCGCGGCGACGTACTGGACGCCGCCAGCCCAGCGCTGGCCCGCATCCGCCACCGGGTGAAGAGCACCCACGAGCGGCTGCTCGACCACATGAACCACATCCTCAACTCGGCCAAGGGCCGCACCGTGCTGCAGGAGCCGCTGGTCACACTCCGCAACGGCCGCTACGTGGTGCCGGTCAAGGCCGACTTCCGCGGCGAGTTCCGCGGCATCGTGCACGACATCTCCAGCAGCGGGGCCACCCTGTTCATGGAGCCGATCGAGGCCTTGGAGCTGGGCAATGACTGGCGGCAGGCCCAACTGGAGGAGGAGCACGAGGTGGAGCGCGTGCTGCGCGAGCTGTCCGACCTAGTGGCCGACTATGCCGGCGACATCGCCCGGTCGGTGGGCATTCTGGCCTGGTTCGACCTCACACTGGCCAAAGCGCGCTACGCCACCCAGATGCAGGCCCGGCCGGTCACCCTCACCGCCATCGTCCCCGGCGCCCAGCCCCTGCTGAAGCTGCACACGGCCCGCCACCCGCTGCTCACCGGTGAGGTGGTGCCACTCACCCTGGAGCTGGGCGAGGACTTCACCACGCTGGTCATCACCGGCCCCAACACCGGCGGCAAGACCGTGGCGCTCAAGAACGTGGGCCTGCTGGTGGTGATGGCCCTGTCGGGCGTGCCGCTGCCGGCCGAGGCGGGGACCGAGGTGCCGTTCTACCGCGAGGTGTTCGCCGACATCGGCGACGAGCAGAGCATCGAGCAGTCACTGTCCACCTTCAGCGGCCACATGACCAACATCATCAGCATCTTGAAGCAGGCCACGCCCGACTGCCTGGTACTGCTCGACGAGCTGGGAGCGGGCACGGACCCGGAGGAGGGCTCGGCGCTGGCGCGGGCCATGCTGGCGCACCTGCTGGAGCGCAGCGTCTCCACCATTGCCACCACCCACCACAGCGACCTCAAGGCCTTCGCGCACAACACGCCGGGTGTGCGCAACGCCTCGGTGGAGTTCGACATGCGCACGCTGCGACCCACCTACCACCTGATCGTGGGCCTGCCGGGGCAGAGCAACGCCCTGTCCATCGCCCGCCGCCTGGGGCTGCCGAAGGAGCTGGCGGATGCCGCACAGGCGCTGCTGCATCCGGAGCACGTGCAGGTGGAGGCGCTGCTGAACGAACTGCAGCACGAGCGCGAACTGGCCCGCCGTGACCGCGCCCGCGCCGAGAGCGCCCGCGCCAAGGCCGAGGACGCGCAGCGGCGGTGGACGACACACCTGGCCGACGTGGAGGCCAAGCGCACCCAACTGGTGGAGGATGCCCGCCAGCGGGTAACCCGTCAGGAGGACGAGGTGCGCTCGCAGCTACAGCGGGCCACCCAGGCCATCGACCGCGCCATGCGCGAGCAGAAACGCGAAGACCTGATAGCCGCCGCCAAGGCGCTGCAACAGGTGGAGGCCCGCGTCGAAGGCAAGAAGTTCCAGGCGCCCAAGCCGCGCCAACAGCCGGCCGACGCCAACACGCCGCCGCTGCGTCTGGCGCCCGGCGCCCGCGTCCGCCTGAAGGGGCTGGGCACCGTGGCCGAGGTGGTGGAGGCCCCCAACGACGAGGGCATGGTGCCGGTGCTCATCGGCAACTTCCGCTCGCTGGTGCGCATCGACCAACTCGAAGCGGCGAGCGCCGCCACGCTGGTGGCGGCCAACGCCGGTGAGATACCACGCCGTGGCACCGGTTGGTCCTACCAGTCCGAGGGCCCCGTGCCAACCGTGGACATGGAGATCCACCTGCGCGGCCAGCGGGTGGAGGAGGCGCTGATCAAGCTGGAGCAGTATTTGGACGACGCCTTCAGGGCGGGCATGCCCTTCGTGCGGGTGGTGCACGGCAAAGGCACCGGCGTCATGCGGCAGGCGGTGCGCGAGTTGCTGGGCGGCCACCCCCTGGTGCGCAGCTACGAGACGGCCGCCCGCGAGCAGGGCGGCGAAGGCGTCACCGTCGCCACCCTGGCGCACTAGCCGCTACCGGCGCTGCTACCTACCGAGGCCTTGCCATGCCCTCCGCCGCCGACCTTGCACCCCGCCTGCAGCAATCGCTGCTGCTGGATTGGGACGACCCGCTGCTGCGCGGCCCGCTGTTCGTGGCCGACGACGGGACCGCCCGCAAGAAGCTGGCCGACCTCGCAGGCGCCCGCAGCGATGGGGCCCTGACCTGGAGCGCCTTCCGTACCCTGATGCGGTTCCCGGCCGGGGTGTGGCTGCCCCGCTTGTTGGGCCTTCCGGCCGAGGGCCGCGCCTGGGAACCGGCCACCCTCGACTTCTGGGTGCGCACACCGCCACCGCCGTCACGGCTGCTGTGGCTGCTCGACCACCTGGGCGCGCTGGAGTTCTACGACAGCCGTCAGGAGGCCGCTGCTACCGCCCGCCTGCAACGCGTGGCGGCGTCGCTCGACCGCTGGCGTGCCCAGGCCGCGGCGGGGGCCGAGCGCGGCGACGGCATCCTGGAGCCGCCGTTCGAGGCCGACGTGGTGGTGACCACGCCCGCCGTCACCGTGGTGGTGGCCGGCCTGTATCGCCACGACATCGAGGCCCGCACCGCCTGGGACCCGCAGCGCGACGCCATCGCCCGCGGCCTGGACGCCGCACTGGACCTGGCCGGCGACGCCCGCGAACCCTGGTACCTGCTGGTGACGGACGACTACCGCCACGAGAGCGCCGAAGCCCGCCCGCCCGCCTACGAACGCCTGGTCCCCGCCTACCAGCACGACGCCGCATTCCGCGCCCGCCAACTCGCCCATCGCTCGCCGGCCGCGCTGGCCCGCCTCGACGGCCACGTCCGCTGGCTGAGCTGGGCCGACCTGATGGACGACGTGCTCGACGCCTCGGCCGCCCTCAACGGCCCCCAACGCCTCCTGCTTCGCCGTCTGGTGGACTACCTGAAGGACCGCCGCCTGCTGTTCAAGGGTGGGTAGGCTGTCGATCCCGCACCGTTGGGCGCCCTCACCCGCCAACCATGCTCGCTACCGCCACCACTCGCACCACCCATCCCCCGCCGCGGGCGCAATGAATTGCGCCCCTACGCAGCGACGCGGCCCTCGGTGGTAGGGGCGGCATTCATGACGCCCGACCCGGCCAGCCGCCACCAACGCACTGCGGTCTGCGTTCCGGCCCAGCGGGCTCGGCCGCTACGCAGTTGGCCGGGAATAAACCCGCTCGTCCTGAGCTAGTCGAAGGACCGGCCTAGACCTACCGGTCGTCTATGATCCCGTCTCTCCACCTAGGCCCGTGGTTCGACCAGCTCACCACGAACGGATGTAAGCCGGCGCCTTCGAGCGCGCTGTTACGACACCCCCCTTTCAACCGCTGGCAGCGCCACCCAACCGCCTTCGGCCGACGAGCGGCGGGCGGCATCGGCGAGCTGCTGGATGCGGAGACCGTCCCACAGGGTGGCGACGGGGCTGGAGCCGCCGGCGAAGCGGGGCAGCCAGTCTTCGAGCATCAGAGCGGTGGCCTGGACAGGGCTGAGGGCGGGCCAGGTGGGCGGCACCGCCAGCGGGGCGAGCGGTGTGCGGTCGCTGGGCGGCAGGTCCTGGGGGGCGCTGCCGGCGCCGGCCCGCCAGGCGCGGTTGCCCTGCGGGCCGCCGGCAAACCCCACGGACCCGCCGCTGCCGTAGGCCTCCCAGCGCACCCCCGACCCGCCGTAGCACAGCGACGACCCATCAATGAGTGCGGTCATGCCGCCGGGGAACCGCAATTGCATCACCACCGTGTCGTCGGCGTCCACCGGCAGGCGGGTGCCATCGGGCAGCATGCGGTGGTCCAGCAGGGTGGCCGTGGTGGCCTGAATGGCCTCGGGCTCGCCGAAGAACTGGCGCAGGCAGTCCAACTCGTGGCACAGCACGGCGTTCAGGAACCCGCCGCCCTCCGCAGCCGAGAACTTCCACGGCGCCGGCGCCGCACTGGCCGGGTGCCACATGGACAGATGGTGGGTGATGTGCACGAAGTAGGGGTCGCCCAGCACGCCCCCCTGCACGGCGGTGGCCAGTGCCAGCCGCTCCGGCGTCCAGCGCCACTCATACCCCGTCGCGTGCACCACGCCGGCCGCGTCGGCCGCGGCAGCGAGTTCCCGCGCCTGCCCCTCGTCCAGGGCCAGCGGCTTCTCGCACAGCACGTGCTTGCCCGCCGCAATCGCGGCCATGGCCATCGGGTGATGCAGCGCCACCGGGGTGGCGATGGCGATGAGATCGAGGTCGTCGCGCCGGACGAACGCCTCCCAGTCGCGCGCCACGTCGGCGACGCCCGCCGCAGCGGCCACCGCCACCACGCGCTCGCTGCGGCCGCACAATGCCGCCAGCTCGAAGCCCGCCACCGACCGGAACGCCGGCACGTGCACCGACGATCCCCAACCGACTCCGATCACGCCCACGCGAAGTGGTCCCACACATGCCTCCTGATGGTGTTTGCGGCCGGGGCCGCGTACGTAGGTTAGTGGCCTCCGAGCACTGCCTGCAGCAGGGCGGCCGGGGTGTGCAGCACGTGGTCGGCGTTGGCGGCCAGCAGGGCGTCACGGTCGTTGGCGCCCCACAGCGCTGCGCCGCCCAGCATGCCGGCGGTGCGCGCTCCCACGATATCCCACGGAGCGTCGCCCACCGCCAAGATGGTCCCGGCCGGTACGGCGAGCTGCCGCAGCGCCGCCAGGAACGGCTCGGCCGATGGCTTATGCTCCGCGCTGTCCTCATAGCCCACGATCACGCCGAACGCGTCCCGCAGGCCCATGCGATCCAGTTCCCACACCACGCTGCGGGTGGGGTCGCCATTGGCGCCCGCCCGGTAGCGCGAGGTGACCATGGCCAGCCCGATGCCGGCAGCCCGCAGCGCCGCGAGCGCGTCCGGCAGACCGGGGTACGTGGTGAGCGGCGGACGGTCGAGGCGGTAGTAGTGCCTGCGGTAGGTCTCCACCAGCACCGGGGCCAGCGCGGGCTCGGGCGCGAACGCCGCCATTTGGCTCTCGATACTGGAGCCGCCGCGGAACACCGCGAGCGCCTGTGCCTCGGTCACGGTCCGGCCCACCACCTCCTGCAGGCAGCGGTTGAGCGCAGCCACCCGCGGCGGCAGCGATTCCGCCAGCGTGTCGTCAAAATCGAGGATGACGGTGGTGATCATGGGTCACTCAGTCTCAGTCTACTCGGCGGGTGAGCCCGGCTCTTCTCTTGAACATGCTCAATGGTACCCCCGCGGCGCCGTGCTGGGGTATCGTAGACACGCCCAACCTCCATGTGCACCGAGGCGTCCGCTGGCCCGACTCCCCACCGATCCACCCGCTCTGCCCACCACCATCGCGGCGCTGGCGCTCACCGCGCTGGCGTTCGCATTGCGTGTCACGGCGCTCGACCTGGAGAGCCTGTGGTTCGACACCGCGCACAGCGGAGTGGTGGCGCTGAACCCCAGCCTGGGCGAGGTGCTGCAGGGCGCCGCGGCCGACTTCCAGTCGCCGCTGTACTTCGTGCTGCTGCACACCTGGCTCGCGGTGGCACAGTCCGACTTCTGGCTGGCGTTTCCCTCGGCGGCGGCGGGCACACTGATAGTGCCGCTGGCGTTCACGCTGGGGCGGCGGCTGTTCTCGCCGGGCGCGGGGTTGGTGGCCGCGCTGGTGTGCGCCACCACCACCTACCAGGTCTACTACTCGCGCTACCCGCGCGGCTACATTCTGCTGGCGTTCCTGGCGCTGCTGGCGGCCTACTGGCTGCATCGGGCGCTCGTGCCGGGGCCGGGCGAGCAGCCGGTACCACGGCACCGGCTGCTGCCGTGGTTGGCGCACGCGGCGGCAGTGGTCGCGGCCAGCTACACCCAGCCCTACGCCTTCTTCATCGTGGCGGCCATGTGGCTGGCGGGCGGATTCTACGCGTTGGCACGGCGGCCGCGGGCGTTGCCACCCCTCATCGGTGCGGCGGCGGCGGTTGCCGTGGCGTATGCGCCGTGGCTGGGCGTGACGGCCGGGCAGATGAGCAGTGTCAAGGGCGGGGCCGACGCCTGGATCGAGCCGGTATCGCGCGACTCGCTTAAGACGCTGTGGGACTGGTTGTGGTTCAAAACGCGCGGCGAGTACGGTCTGCCGGTCGACCTGCCGTTACGGGCCGGCCGCTACCTGCTGACGTTGCTGATGGCCGTGGCCGCGGTGCGGTTGGTGCGGAGGTTCGGCACGCTGTTCACGCTGGCGCTCACGCTGGGGCCGGTGGTGCTGGCCTTCGGCTTCTCGGTGGTGGTGGTCACGCTGTGGGACGCCCGCTATCTGGTGTCTGTATCGCCGTTCTTCGCACTGTGGCTGGGGGCCGCGGTGGCGAATGCCGCCCGGTCGCTGGCCCCGGTGGGCTGGCTCTTCCCGATACTGCCCATGCGCTGGGCCCCGGTGGTGCTGACCGCGCTGCTGGCCGCCATGGCGCTGCCGCCGCTGTGGTCACTGTATGCCGACCCAGCCTACCGAGCGGCCAACCTGCGGGCAGCGTTGTCGCTGGTGCACGGCGGCTACCGCCCCGGCGACGCCATTGTGCACACCAACTACCAGAGCTACCTGCCCGCCCTGTGGTACGACCACCAGCAGCCGGAACGAGGCGACGGCCCGCATCCGGCGCCCTGCGTGTGGGCGTCGCTGCCGCCGGCCTGGTGCGCCGGTTCGCCTTACCGCGAGGTGTACGTGAACCCGGCGCTTACCACCTTCGACGGCGGGGTGCGCGACGTGCACAGCGGCTGGCTGCTGGTGCTCTATAACCATAACAAGCTGGGCGACGCCGACGCCCAGCTTGCCGAGGCGCGCGGGCGCGCCGCAGCGCAGTTCACCATCCGCGACGTCTACCGCTTCACCGGCGTCTATGTGCTGCGGTTGGAGGCGAAGTGAGGGCGGGCTAACCACCGCACGCCGTCATAGCGCGACGCACCGCGACCGGCGTGCAGACTCCGCTGACACCCCCCAGCGACTTTGAACGTAAAGCTCCGCTACATCCATTAGACAAGCCCCCGATTCCCGCGTACTATCAGCGGAGCATCTCCCCCTGTCCGCCCGATCGCGGGCCAGCTAGTTAACCATGGCCACCAACCGCTCCGAAGGGCTGTTCTCCAAAGAACAGCTCCTCTCCCTCTATCTGCCGTCGATCCTGCTGTCGCTGGGCACCAGCATGGTGGCCCCGGTTATACCGGCTTTCGCCCGCAGCTTTCACGTGAGCTTCGGTGAGGCCTCCATGGTGTTCGTGCTGGCGCAGGTGGGCGCGCTGGTGGCCACCTTCCCCGCCGGCTACCTCATGGACAAGGTGGGGCGCCGCCCGGTGCTGTTGGCCGGCCCGCTGCTCACGGCGGTGGCTTCGTTCATGACGCCCTTCTCCGGATCCTTCCAGGAGTTACTGTTCTGGCGGTTCCTCGGCGGCGCCGCCACCCAGCTCTGGATGCAGGCCCGCCTGGTGATCATTGCCGACACCGCCCGCCACGAGCACCGCGCCCGCCAGGTCACCTGGATGAATGGCACGGCCCGCGGCGGCCAACTCTTCGGCCCCTCCATCGGCGGCTTCCTCGCTGAAGGGTTCGGCATCCAGGTGCCGTTTATCCTTCATGCCGCTATCACACTCCTGGCCACGCTCCCCAGCGTCGCCCTCATCAAGGAGAGCGCCCCTGGCCGCCGCAGTGGCGACGGTCAGGCTGCCGCCGCCGAGCAGGACATCGGCTGGCGCGGCATCATCGGCATGATGCTCACGTTCCAGATGCTGATGTTTCTGGTGGTGCAGTTCTCTGCCAACCTCTCGCGGGGCGGTAACGAGTTTGGGGCCCTGAACCTGTACGCCGTCTACGCCTACAACGTCTCGCCCACCACGCTGGGTGTGATGAGCACGGTGGCTTCGCTGGCCGGCCTCCCGGTACCGTTCATCACCGGCTATCTCATGGACAAGTTTGGCCGGCGTTCGGTCATTGTGCCCGGCTTTGCGCTCTATGGCGCCTCGGTGCTGATTATGGCGTTCACTGCCTATGGGGAATTACCGTTCCTGATCTTCGCGGCGGCCTACGTGGCGGTGCAGTTCACCATTGGCACGGTGGGCGGCACCATGCAGGTAATGGGCACAGACATAGCGCCGTCGGTGGCGCGTGGCCGGTTCTTCGCCATCTGGCGTCTTATTGCCCAGCTCGCTTCGGCCGTGACGCCCGGCATCTTTGCCTACCTCTCCGAGCAGATAAACTACGGCACCGGCTTTCTGTACCTGTCGCTCAGCGCCTTCCTCGTCGCCATCCTTGTCGGCACGGTGCTGGGCGACACGCGCCGCGCCGCCCGCCACACCGAGCCGGGCGGCTAACCGGGCCGACCCCGCGCCACAACCAACTGCCGTAAGCTGTTGCTTGAGCTTGTCGAAGCCTGTCCTGAGCACTGTCGAAGGGGCATCAGCCTGGGTTGGGTGCACCTACCGCAGCCTGCGCCGTTGCCGGCCGGCTGCCCCTCGCCGGTTTAACGCACCAGCACCCGTTACACTAGAGACGGCCCACCGCCCCCGTCCCAAGGAGCCGCAATGGAACGCCTGAACGAAGACCACAGCGAACCCTATACGCCCGACGAGCGTGACCCCGACTACCGCTTCTCAGAAGCGGCGGGCTACCGCAACTGGGAGCCCCCCAAGCGCAATTGGATGCGTATCGCCGTCACCGTCGTGTCCGTGCTCGTCCTGCTCTCCATGGCCCTGCCGATGCTCACGATGCTCGCGAGCCCGCACCGCTAGAGGGTGGCCACACCGTTCGCAGCGACGGTAGCCATCTTGTTAGAATGGCCGTAGCCGGCAGTCTGGGAGAATCGCCATGACCACACGTGCACCGGTCGACATTGGCAAACTCATCGTCTGCAAACCCGGCGTGAAAGGCGGGCGGCCCTGCCTCGCCGGCACGGGCATGATGGTGCGTACGGTCGCGGTGCTCCATGAGACCGGCCTCAGCGGAGAGGCGATCCTGGCCGAATTCCCGGACCTCGACCTCGCCCGCATCCACGCCGCCCTGGCCTACTACTTCGCCAATCAGGCCGCCATCGATGCTGACCTGGAGGCCGAGCGCAAGCTCGAAGATGCCATGGCCAAGCGCTTCCCCAACGGTTGGAGCCGCGAAACCGACCCGACAATGACCGGTGCTGCCGATCTTCTTGGATGAGGACTCCATGTGGGGTTCCCTCGTGCGCGCCCTGCGGCAGCGCAGGGTCGATGTCCTCACCGCATCAGAAGCCGGGAGTCGTGGGTATGGCGCCTACGCGATTCCCGCCTTCTCCAGCAGATACTCCCGGGCGGCCAGCTTCTCCGCCCGGTTGCCGAAGGTCATCGAGTACGGGCCGCGGTAGCCGTCGCCCTCCAGCCGGCGGAACAGGCGGCCGAAGTCGAGCGTGCCCTGCCCGGGTGGCAGGTGCTCCTCGATGGCGCCGCGGCAATCGGCGATGAGCACCAGGCCGATGCGGTCGACGCCCAGCGCGTCGATGAAGCTGTCGAAGTCGCCCGGCAGCAGGTGGGCATGGTTGGCCGAGAAGCCCCACTTCAGGTTCGGCGACTGGATGGCGCCGAAGTACCGCTGCAGTTCAGGCGCCGACATGCCCATGTAGTGCACCTCGGCATCGTCCGGTTCGAAGTTCAGGTTCTCCAGCAGCAGCGTCACGCCCTGCGTCTCGGCGTAGGCGGTGGCGCGTTGCAGCCGCTCCAGCGACGCCTTTTCGCGCATATCCACCTCGGCGCTCTGGTGCAAGCCCGCGTGCACAATCACGTGCATCGCCCCCAGCCGGTGCGCCAGGTCCGTGTAGGCGTTTAGATAGGCGTCCACCCCCTCGCTCACATGGGGCGAGAACTCGGCCACGTTCACCGCCGAGAGGGTATGGAGACCCACGTGCATGTCGTGCTGCTCGCAGAGCTGGCGAAAACGGCGCACCCGTTCCTCAGGCCAGGCCGCCAGTGCGTCCGGCCCGTAGTCCGCTTTGAAGTCGGTGAAGTGGAACCCATGTTGGGCGCCCCAGACGATGCCGTCTTCGACGGTATCGCCGCCGAGGCCGCTGCCCAACCGGTAGCGAAGAGTCTGGTCCGCCACGCTGAACCTCCCTCGTGTATGGTGCTCACCGGCATAGTGACGGGGTGGCTTGGCGCTGTCAAACGGCGAGGACCTAAGGACGTACGTCCGCATCCAGTCATCCGTAACGCGATTGTAATATGTCGTGTCTATACAACATGAAGAAGTAATAGATACTATCTTGGTATCGGCCCTGTTCCGTCTTCATCTCGTAAGGAGGTACCGAGCGATGGCGTTCAACCGGATGTACCTGACGCAAGAGTCAGCCTTCAGTGCTCTGCTACACCGCATGGAGCGGGTACCCTCCTTCCGCCCAACCGGGTTTGAAGCGGGCGCCCGTGGCCTTCACCAGGCCGCCGAGTACCTGCAGGACCTGCGGGAAGCGACCCGCGAACTCGATACCGAGGGCGACAGCTAGCACCTCACGAGAGCAGCAGATTCAAAGACAGGCGGGTTGACCCGCCGGTCTTTGCTGTGCCTGGCGCGCGTGGTGCGTCCGCAGCGGCCTGTGCTACGATCGACCGGCTCCACACTCTCCGGCGAGGCATCTGCATGCGCATCGACGTCCACACCCACTACATACCCCAGGCATTCTGGCGCGGTGTCGGCAGTCAGGGGGTATGGTATGGCGCCACGGTTAGCGAGGCGGGCGGGCGGCAGTTTGTGCAGTCGGGCCCGCGGCGCGCCGGCCCCACCACGCCGGAGTGGCATTTCGCCGCCGCCGAACGGGTGCGGCAGATGGACGAGCTGGGCATCGATATGCACGTGGTGTCCACCGGCCCCATGTTCTTCAACTACCACCTGCCGCTGGCCGACGCGCAGGCCAGCAGTCGCATTATCAACGAAGAGATCGCGGCGCTGGTGCGGGAGGCGCCCACCCGGTTTGCCGGCCTGGCCACCCTGCCCGCCCAGGACGGCGTGGCGGCGGCCGAGGAGTTGCAGTACGCCATGGGCGCGCTGGGCATGAAGGGCGCCGAACTGAACACCAACGTGCTGGGGAAGAACTGGGACGACCCATCGCTAACGCCCATCTTCGAGATGGCCGAGCGTACCGGCGCCTTCCTGTTCTTCCACCCCAACGACCCGGCGGCGGCCGACCGCACCGGCAAGTACTATCTGGGCAACCTGCTGGGCTACCCGGTCGATACCACCATCGCCATCGCGTCGGTCATCATGGGCGGCATCGTCGACCGCTTTCCTACGCTGAAGCTATGCTTCGCCCACGGCGGCGGCTATGCCTGCATGGCAGGCGGGCGCTGGGACTGGGGCTACCAGGTGCGGCCGGAGCCCAGGGCCAATATTGGCAGGCCGCCCAGCAGCTACCTGCGCGCCCTCTACTACGACACGCTGGTGCACAACCATGCCACGCTCCGCTACCTGGCCGACACGGTGACCCCCGACCACGTCTTCCTGGCCAGCGACTGGCCGTTCGACATGGGGCCGCGCAACCCGGCCGAGTGGTTCCTGGCCGGGTCGGGCTTCACCGCAGAGGAACAGGCCAAGATTCTGGGCGATAACGCGCAACGGGTGCTGGGACTATGATCGTCACCAAGACTGCCAAAGACGAGCTGAAACGCATGGTGGAGGCGCGGGTGATGCCCGAGGGCAAGTTCTTCCGGCTGGCCACGCCGCCGACCTGGACGCTCGAAGGCGACTTCGGCATCGTGCTCGACGAGGAGCGCTCCGGCGACAACACCGTGGAGCACAACGGCCAGATCGTCCTGCTCATCGACCCCGACCTCGCCCGCCAGCTCATCAACGCCACCTTCGACTTCACCTTGTCGCCCCAAGGCCCCCGCTTCAAGTTAGACGTGAAGCAACAGGAGCTGTAGCCATTATTTGACTCCGCACAGAGCGCGCGCCTATCCTCTGGCGACGGTCCGATAGGGCAGGTCACTGCCCCCGGCCCCACTCCCAAAGGAGGCCTATGGCCATGGCCCGCGACCTGCGCTGCATCTCCGCCGACTCCCACCTCGACATCGTGCCCAGCCGTTGGACGCCGCACATCCCGGCCAAGTACCGCGAGCACGCCCCCGCCGACCCGCAGGCCTTCGAGGCCAGCGGCTGGACCGTCCCGCCGTGGGAGGGCATCGGCCGCCGCGTCTACCCGGAGGTGGCGACAGGCGAGGGCTTCAACGACCCGCCCGGCACCGGCTCGCCACAGCAGCGGGTGCGCGAGCTGGACATCGACGGCGTGGACGCTGAGATATTGTTCAGTGGCGTGCAGGGGCCGCCGTCGTGGCGCAGCACCATCAAGGACGATGCTGCCTACCTGGCCGTGCTACGGGCCTACAACGAGTTCCTGTGGCAGGACTACTGTGCGGTGGCGCCCGACCGGTTGCTGGGCCTCGGCGTCATCCCGGTCACCGGCGTCGACGACGCCATTCGCGAGATGGAGTACTGCGTGCAGCACGGACTGGTGGGCGTCCAGCTCGGGTCGTTCCCCAGCGGGCTGTCGCATCCGTCCGCTGCGGACGACCGGTTCTGGGCGGCCTCGCTCGACCTGAAGTGCCCGGTGACGGTCCACGTGGAGTTCGGTTTCCCCAACACCACCTACGGCGCCAAGGGCCCGGCCTTCGTCTACCCCAAGCGCCCCGACAAGGGGTTCAACGACATCATCCTGCGCTACGCCAAGTACGGGTTCCGGGGTGCGCTGCATGCGGTGCAATTGGTGTGGGGCGGCGTGTTCGACCGCTTCCCCGACTTCCGCATCTACTTCGCGGAGACGCAGATCGGGTGGCTGCCCAACTTCTTCGAGCAGATGGACAACCACTACAAGCGGCACCAGCTCTGGGCCGGCCGCCTGCTGGGCCTGCCCGAGCTGAAGCGGTTGCCCAGCGACTACGTGAAGGAGCACTGCTACTGGGGCTTCCAATACAACCCGGTGGGCGTGCGCGAGATGTACCGCGAGGTCGGTGTCGACCGCATTATGTGGGCCACCGACTTCCCCCACGGCGAGTGCGACTGGCCCTATTCCCAGGACGTGCTCGCCGAGAGCTTCGCCGGCATTCCCGATGACGCCAGGCACAAGGTGATCGCCGGCAACGCCATCGAGTTCTTTCACCTGCCGGCCAGCGCCATGGGCGTGCAACCCACCGCCGCGTCAGGGGCGACCCGCTAGCAATGGCGCCGCGAGGCAAGCATACGGCGGGTGAGTGCAGAGAGGGTGGCACCCTCTCTACCAGGGGGTTTGGGGGGTGTCCCCCAAAAGGAGTGTTGGAGGGCGGGCGGGTGGGATACGACGTGATTGGATCCATCCTGCAGCTTTGCCGGGCGGCTTCCAGAGCCTCGAAGTCGCAGCGATAGGCCGCGGCAGTCCTTGAGGGTGAAACAGCCGTCCCGTTGATACCTGGCCGTGGGACAAGTAAGAGCCGCCCACTCCCAATCCGAACCGGTCAGCGGACTTAGTGCCGTCCTCTGTTTCATGGAAGGTGTATGACATGCGGATAATCCTAGGTCTCTCCATCATCGCCGCGGCCCTGAGTTTCGGCTGCTCGGCGCCCCAGAGCGCTGCCCCGGCGCCCTCCCAGCCCGACACCGCCGGCCAACCCAAGCTCGGCGGGCAGTTGAATGTGGCCGTGCCACGCGACCCCTTCGATCACGACGTGAGCTACAGCGGCACCGGCAGCCCCCCGGGCTACGCCATTGCCTACGAGAGCCTGCTGGGGTTCAAGACCGGCCCCGACGTGGAGTACGCCGCCCTGACCCTGCAGCCTGAGCTGGCCGAAAGCTGGAAGGTGTCGCCCGACGCGAAGACCTTCACCTTCACGCTGCGGAAGGGCGTCACCTTCGCCAGCCTGCCGCCGGTGAACGGGCGGGCGCTCACCGCCGCCGACGTGAAGTGGAGCTTTGAGTACTGGAGCCGCACCGGCGCACTGGCCGATAAGAAGCTGCCGCAGGGCCAGAACGGCTTCATGTTCGAAGGCCTCGACCGCATCCAAACCCCCGACGCCACCACTGTCGAGGTCAGCTTCAAGGACCCGTTCGTGCCCTTCCTGTCCTACGCCGCATCGGCGTGGAACCCGGTGGTGCCCCACGAAATCTACGACCAGGACGGCCACTTCAAGGACCGCATCGTGGGCTCCGGGCCGTTCCAGCTCGATGTCGCGGGTTCGCAGAAGGGCTCGCGCTGGACCTGGAAGAAGAACGCCACCTACTGGCAGCCCGGGCGGCCGTACCTGGATGAAGTGCGCTGGCTGGTGCTGCCCGACGACTCCACCACCTTCGCCGCCTTCCAGACCAAGCAGGTGGACCTGCTGGAAGACTTGACGGCTACCAGCCAGCAACTGGTGCAGAAGGCCAACCCCCTGGCCAAGAGCTACCAGTACGTGCAGCCGCGTGGCTACAACGTCTACTTCTCGCAGGCCAAGGCGGGTCCGCTCACCGATATCCGCGTACGCAGGGCCATCGTCATGGCGGTCGACCGCGACGGCATCAGCACGCTGGTGGCCGGCGGGCAGGGCCAGTGGTCGCTGCCCGGCGCCATGCCCGGCCTGTTCACCGACGCCGAGACGCATACCATGACGCAGCAGAACGCCGCCGAGGCGAAGCGCCTGCTGGCCGATGCGGGCTACGCCAAGGGCCTCGACCTCAAGATCCTCACGCCCAACGACGACTCGCAGACCAACCTCGCCTGGGTGCAGCTCGTCCAGGCGCAGCTCAAGCAGGTGGGCGTCAACATCACCCTGGACCTGCAGGACAAGGCCACCGTCAGCGCCCGCAAGCGCAAGGGCGACTATGACCTGGACTACAGCATCTCGCTGGGCCAGCTAGAGGCCGACATCGACTCCATGGTGGTGGCCTTCCGCAGCGGCACCGGCCTCAACTGGCCGCGCATCAACGACACCCAACTCGACGCGCTGCTGGACGCCCAACGCCGCGAGGTGAACCCGGAGAAACGCCGCGACCTGCTGCGCAGCATCGTCACCCGCATTGTGGACCAGGCCTGGCAGATGAGCCTGATCTTCCCGCCGAAGTGGGCGTACTGGCAGCCCTACGTCAATAACTACCGCCCCAACTTCGGCGCCAAGGTCACCTACCCCGACGCCTGGGTGGCGCGCTAGGCAGGGACTAACCAGGCTACTCAAGGGGGTCTCGTGGGGACAACCGGCGTATCGTAGGGAGGAGCAGCGTCGCCGTCGCGGCCCTCGTCTCGGCGGGTGAGTGCAGGGAGGGCGCAGCCCTCCTTGCCAGGGAGACCGAGGGGTGTCCCCTCGGTAAGGAGTGTTGGAGGGCGGGCGGGTGGGATACGACGTGACGAGATCCATCCTGCCCCGGCCCTTTCGGCATAGACCAATCACCCCCGAGACCCAAGCAGCATGACCGCCGCCACTCCCCTCACCCTCTACACCATCGGCCACTCCAACCACCCACCGGAGCGGTTCTTGACCCTGCTGCTGCAGCACCAGATCAAGACGCTGGTGGACGTGCGCAGCGTGCCGTACTCGCACTACATGCCGCACTTCCGGCGGGCGGCGCTGGAGGACCTGCTACCGGCCATCGGCGTGCGGTATGTGTACCTGGGCCGCGAGTTGGGCGGGCGGCCGTCGGGCGCCCACCTGCTGGACGCAGCCGGCCACCCCCGCTACGATCGCATGGCCGATCAGCCCTCGTTCCAGCACGCGCTCGATACCGTGCTGGCGCTTGCCGCCGAAGCGTCTACCGCCATCATGTGCTCGGAAGAGGACCCGCTGCAGTGTCACCGCCGCAACCTCATCGGCCAGGCGCTGCGCGACCGCCCGGTCACCCTGCTGCACATCCGCAAATACGGCGGCGCCGAGCCCGAGACCTGGGAGGCGGAGGGCCAATTGCCGCTGCTCGACGACAACGGGCGGCCGCGCACCGTGCGGCGGAAGCCTCGCCGGCAGCCACCGCTGTTGCCTCGTTCCTAGGGTGCGCCGCCGGTGCGCCCGCCGAAGCCGGCCGAAGCCAGCCCCGGCACGCCCTGGGTTGACGAAGTCTGGGCCCCACCATGCGGCTGCCGGCTCCGTTAGACCGCCAGCACCACCTTGCCAAAGAAGTCGTTGGACTCCAGCACGCGGTGGCCCTCGGCGGCGTCCTTCAGCGGCAACACCCGGTCTATGACGCCGTGGACGTCGCCCCGCTGCAGCAGCGGCACCATGTGGTGCAGGTCCTCCGCGGGGTGCATGGTGCTGCCGATCAGGCTGACCTCACGGGTCCACAGCCGGCCCAGGTGCAAAGACACGATGTGGCCGGAGGTCACGCCGTTGGTCACCAGGCGGCCGCCCATCTTCAGGCTGCGGTACGCCTGCTCGAACACCGCCACGCCGATGTGCTCGTACAGCAGGTCCACGCCCTGGCCGCCCGTGTGCTCCATCACCGCCCGGCTGAACTCCGGGACGTCTTTGTAGTTGATGCCCACGTCGGCGCCGATGGCCTTGGCCATCGCCAGCTTGGCATCGCTGCTGGCGGTGGTGAGCACCCGGCACCCCGCCAGCTTGGCCAACTGAATGGCAGCACTGCCCACGCCGCTGCCCGCCGCCATCACCAGCACCTCCTCGCCCATGTGCATGTGTCCCCGCACCACCAGCGCCCGATACGCGGCGGCGTATACCGTGGGGATGGCGGCCGCCTCCTCGAAGCCCACGCCGGCGGGCAGCGGCTGCACCTCACGGATGTCAGCCCGCGCCAGTTCGGCGTAGGCCCCGCCGGTGGCGATGCCGAACACCCGGTCGCCCACCGCAAACCTACCGGTGCGGGCGGCCGCCTCGCCCAGCGCCGCCACCTCGCCCGCAATGTCCAGGCCGGGGATGTGGCGTTCGCCACCCAGTTTCACGCCGTGGCTGCCCTCCCGCTCGAACAGGTCGCGGCGGTTAATGCTGGTAGCCCGCACCTGTACGATCACGTCGTCGGGTCCGGGTGTCGGGTCGGGCATATCGCCATACTGCAGGCTGTCAGAAGCGCCCTGTGCGGTCAGGTACACGGCTTTCATGGTGGGTCCCCCTGGTGGCTGGTGCGCCGCGTCGTGCGGCAGCACCACGATAGCATCTGGCGGCGCCGCGCCGGAACGGGGCCACCGCCGCTCAGTGACCTTCCGCCTCAACGTGCTCCACATTCCATCCCACACCAGCCCAAACTTGACACCCTTCGGCCCGCCCGCTAGGCTGCCACAAAACGGTTAGCCCCCTACACCGTCAATGAGGCTGCACGTGAAGCTCCCCCTGGTAGCGCCTGTTCCCCTGCTCGCATTCCTGCTCGCGGCCGTGGCCTGCAGCAGCCCGGCGCCTGCCGCCGCGCCTGCCGGCGGCGGCGAGGTGCAGCCGAAGGTGAACCGGCTGGTGTTCGCGGTACCCGGCCCGCCGGTGGAGAGCAACGACATCGAACTGGCCCCCACCTCCAGTTGGGCGATGCGGCCGATGTACGAGCACCTCATCGGCCTCGATCCCGCCACGAACAAGTTCATCCCGCAACTCGCCACCGAGTGGAAGCTGGAGCCGGACAACAAGTCCTACCGGTTCAGCCTGCGTAAGGGCGTCAAGTTCCACTTCGACAAGGGCGAGGTCACGACAAAAGACATCGAGTTCATGCTGAAGGGCGCCGTCCGGCAGGGCGAGGTGCGCCCTACCAACTCCAGCTATTTCGGCGAGCTGGTCGAGAAGATCGAGGTGGTGAACGACTACGAGTTCGTGATGCGCAACCGCCAGCCCGACGCCGACCTGATCAACCAACTCTCGGAGCTGGTGGGTGTGGCGTGGCAGCTCTACAGCAAGCAGGACTTCGACGACCAGGGCGGCTACCCGACGCTGGCATCGAAGCGCCCGCTGGCCGCCACCGGCCCCTACCAGTTCGTGGAGCGCGCCACCGCGTCGTACGTGCGGTTCGAGCGGGTGCCCTACCAGCACTGGCGCATCAGGCCCGACTTCCCGGAGTTCGAGTGGCGGTTCATGAGCGAGGCGTCCAGCCGCACCGCCGCCCTGCTGACCGGCGAGGTGCAGGTGACCTCGCTGCCACGCGACCTGAAACAGCAGGTGTTGTCGCAGGGCATGCAGCTCATTCGGGGCAAGGTGCCGTCGCAGCGCACCTTCCTCTCCATGCAGTGCTGTTACCTGAAGGACCCTGCGAAGCCGGAACAGGGCCTGCTCTACCCGGAGAGCCCGCTGTTGGACGTGCGCGTGCGGCAGGCGCTGAACAAGGCCATCAAGCGCGACGAGATGAACAAGAGCTTCTATAACGGCCAGGCCGAGCCGATGTACCTGAACCACTTCCATCCCACCCGCCAGGCATGGAACCCCGACTGGGAGAAGCGCTTCCCGCAGGCCTACGGCTACGACCCCGACGCCGCCAAGAAGCTGCTGGCCGACGCCGGCTACGGCCCCGGCCATCCGCTCAAGACCAACATGAACATGGTGAAGCTGCCCGATGTCGCCGAGTCGGAGGACTTGCAGGAGGCGATCGCCGGCTACTGGCGCAGCATCGGCGTCGACGTGACATTGGTGACGCTGGACAACACCGCCCGCAACAACCGCCAGCGGGCGCGCGGCTTCGACAACCACTTCACGGTGGTGGGCACCAGTTCGCACCAGCTCTACGGCATCTTCGTGTACAACGTGTCATTCTTCGCCACCGGCAGCACCGGCACCTACACCAAGGAGATCGACGCCATGTGGCCCCCGCTGGGCCGCGAGCTCGACCCGAAGCGGCAGGACGAGCTGTATCGCCAGATCGGCGATAAGTTGTACGATTCCTTCCTCGGGGTACCGCTGTTCTGGCTGCCGGCCGAAGCCATCGCCAACAGCAAGTACGTCAGCGACTGGATCTTCCCCGGTTCCATTTCGGGGACGTGGACCCACGTCGAAACCATCAAAGCGGTGTCTAAGTAGCGGGACGGGTAGCAGACGGTAAGCAGAGGAGGGCGCAATGCTGAACAGGCAGGACAACGAGTTGCTGTGCCGGGTGGGCCCCGGAACACCGATGGGTAACCTGATGCGCGAGTACTGGCTGCCAGCGCTCCGATCAGACGAACTGGCTGAGGCTGACGGCGCGCCCGTGCGGCTGCGGCTGCTGGGCGAGAACCTGATAGCGTTCCGCACCACCTCGGGCCTAGTGGGCCTGGTGGCGAACGCCTGCCCCCATCGCGGCGCCAGCATGTTCTTCGGCCGCAACGAAGAGGACGGCCTGCGCTGCGTCTACCATGGCTGGAAGTTCGATGTCGAAGGCGCCTGTGTCGACATGCCGAACGAACCGGCCGAAAGCAACTTCAAGCACAAGATCCACCTGGCGGCCTACAGGGCCATTGAGCGGGGCGGCGTGGTGTGGGCCTACATGGGGCCGCGCACAACGCCACCCACGCTGCCGGACCTGGAGGCGAACATGCTGCCCGAGGGGGAGTACACCATCCAGACCGCGCTGCGAGACTGCAACTGGATTCAGGGCCTGGAGGGTGACATCGACACCAGCCACCTGGCGTTCCTGCACCTCGGGTCGGTGAAGCCCGAGGAGACCGACCCCGGCAGCTTCGACTACTACACGGTAAAGGACCGCCAGCCCCGCTACGACGTGGTGGATGCCGACTTCGGCACCATGTACGGCGCGTACCGGCCTGCCGATGACGGCAAGGTGTACTGGCGGCTGGCCCACTTCCTGTTCCCGTTCTGGACCATGATTCCCACCGGCACCCTGGGCGTGCAGGTGCTGGCCCGGGCGTGGGTACCCCTTGACGACGACCACATGATGCATTGGAGCATCACCACGGCGAACGCGTTTGCCGTACGCGGCCAAGACGGGCGCCCTCGCCGCACCAACCCGCCGGTCGGCTCCACCGGCCGCTTCCGGTTCCTGCCCCACACCACCGATTGGCTGGGCCGCTGGCGGCTGCAGGACAACCGTGACAACGACTACAACATCGACCGCGAGGTACAGCGCACCGGCAGCTACACCGGCATCGACGGCATCACCCTGCAGGACCAAGCCGTCACCGAGAGCATGGGCCCCGTCGTCGACCGCACGGTGGAGCACCTGGGCACCAGCGACGCCATGATCATCCGCACCCGCCAGCGCATGCTACGCGCCGCGCGGGCGCTGCGCGACCAGGGCGCCACCCCGCCGGGTGTCGATAACCCCGAGGTGTACCGCCAGCGCTCCGGCGGAGCCTTCCTGCCTGCCGGCGCCAACTGGCAAGAGGCCACCGCCAAGTTCCGCCAGGCCTTCGTCACCCACCCGGAACTCATGCCGAAGGACTAGCGCTCGGCGGGACTTCAGGCTCGGGCTCCGCGCATGCGGTCCAGGTAGGTGCGGATGCGCTGCTCACCGTCGGTGAGGGTGGCGAGGTTTGTTTCGAGCCTGCCGAGCAGCGACGCGGGCAGCGCGACCGGGCACAGCTCCCGCGGCAGCTCCGTATAGAGACGCATACCCACGCACCCCTCGTGCAGGGCCATGCGCTGCAGTTGCTGTGCTGCCCCCACCACACCGCAGGCCGGCCGGCCGAACACCGCTCCTTGGGCGTTGCCCGGCCACGCCAGTGGCCCGGCCAGCTCCTGCAGCACCGCTGCCTGGGGCAGTGTAGCCCACACCACCGCCACGTCGGGCGGCGCCGGCATTTCCCACAACGGGCCATACAGGATGCCCCCGGTGTGGGGCGCCGCCCGTGTAAGGCGGCCGAGGTCGTCCGGCGGCAGCGCCTCGGACCGGCAGGTATCGTCCAGCAGCGCGTGCGCCTCGTCCAGTTGGCCGGCGGTCAGCGGGAAGCCCGCCAGGTACGCGCCGATCAGGCACTCTACGTGGTGAGTCGCCGTAGTGAAGAACACGCCGCGCTCGCCCATGCGCCACAGCGCGCAGAACGACGGCGCGACCTTGCCCAGCACCACCACCCCAGCGGGCGGAGCGGCCAGCCAGGCCAACCCCACCGGCGGAATGTCGATGAGCAGCCGCTCGGCCAACAGTTCGGTGAGGGTGCGCAGGTTCATGATGACCGCCGCCACCGCGGGGCCTAGATCGCCGGCTCGATGCCGAGTTCGGCGCAGAGCCGGCGCAGGTAGGCCGTCACGTTCTTGTGCAGCGGGATGCCGTGGGCGCGGCGTTCCATCTCCATCTCGTGGTCGGGCTCGCCCGCCACATATACCCGCTCCGACCCGGCGGCCAGCGGCGTGGCACGCAGCGCCCGGATCATCTCGTCCATCTGCTGCTTGAACTCCAGCGCAGGACGAAACGCGTCGATGCGCCAGGCGCCCACGAAGTGGCCACAGTTGTAGCCGTTCATCTGCGCGCCGAACCCGGCCGCCGAGAGGACGCCGCTGAGGATATCCACGATGACGGCGAGGCCGTAGCCCTTGTGGCCGCCGCCCTCGCGGGTCGCGCCGCCCAGGGGCAGCAGCACCCGCTGGTCGCGCGGCAGCTTGGGGTCGTTGGAGGGCCGGCCCTCGCGGTCGGCTATCCAGCCGTCGGGGAGCTGGCGGCCGGCGATGGCGGCGATGGCCACCTTCTGCGCCGCGACCGTGCTGGTGGCCACGTCGAACACAAACGGCGGCTCCTCCAGCGCTGGGGCCGCAATGGCGATGGGGTTGGTGCCCAGCATGGGCGCCCGGCCGCCCAGCGGCGTCACGCTAGGGCGGGCGGTGGTCATGCTGAAGCCGATCATGTCGTGGGGCAGCGCCATCATGGCGTAGTAGCCGGCCATGCCGTAGTGGTTGCTGTTGCGCACCGCCACCCAGCCGCTGCCCACCTGCTTCGCCTTCGCAATGGCCAGGTTCATGGCGTGGGCGCCCACCACCATGCCCATGCCGCTGTCGCCGTCGACGGTGGCGGTGCTGGGCGTTTCGTGCACGGTGGTGATATTCGGGTGAACGTTGATGTTGCCCTTCCGCAGTTCCGGCACGTAGATGTAGGGCACGGAGTTCGAGACGCCGTGGGAGTCGACGCCCCGCAGGTCGGCCCGCACCAGCACGTCGGCGCTCAGGGCAGCGTCGGCCTCGGGCAGGCCCAGCTTGGTGAAGGCTCGGGTGATCAACGCCTGCAGCGCCAGGTGGTCGACGTACTCGGCCTCCTCGCCCTTGATCTTGAGCCATTGCATGGTCATAGGGGCCTCCGAGGGTGAGGAAGTGAGGAGTCTAGGAGTGGGTAAGCAAATGAAGCGGGCTAGCCAGCAGCTCGTTTCGCGGGAAGGCGCAATAGAGCGTCGCGGTAGGTGTGCTCCAGGTTGAGCCAGACGGTCGCTGAGGTGCCCAGGACCTCGGAGAGCGACTGGGCAAACTCGGGAGTGATTGCCCGCCGTGCGTGTAGCACGTCGGTGACCATCTGGCGGTTGCAGCCCAGCCGGCGGGCGAACTCCCCCTGGCTCCAGCCTCGCGTCTCAATCTCCGCTGCGAGTAAGTCGCCCGGCGGTGTCAGGGTGTCGGTGTGGTACTCAGTCGCCATAGTGCCGGCTCACTTCCTCAACCGTGACCGTACCACCCTCAAGGGTGACGATCAAGCGCCAGCGGTTGGTCAGATCGGCGGTGTGCTTACCCGCCTTGTCTCCATGCAAGGGGTGGAAGCGCATGTGCCCGTAGGCAAAGAGGTCACGGGCGCCGGTAGCGCTTCGCATGAAGGTGATGACGTTGGCGTACCACCGGGCTGCGTCGGCTCCCCAGAGCCTGACCGCAACGTCCCCATGCTCATAGGCGCGAAGCAGCCGACGCGTGCGGAACTCGACCTGCATGCCGAATCAGGGATCGGGGCTTAGCGCAAGGAACGGATGGGCCGGCTTACCTGGACGGGATGTCGTTGTGGGGTTCTGGGGTGCGGCTGGCGATGATGGCCAGCACGCCGCCGAGGGCGAGCACCGGCGCGGCGACGGGCGGCTGCACGAAGGCCGCCTGGGTGATGGCCGCCGCCAGCAGCAGCAGGCCGCCGGTGCGGTGGTTGCGCGACAGCAACCGCCAACCCGCAACGCCGGCCACAGCAGCCACCACCCCGGCAAACGCGCCCTGTTCGCTGGGGGCGGCGCCGGGGTTGAGCTGGCCGTACACGTACTGACTGGCGAGCGACACCAGACCCATCACCAGCGCGATGATCGCGCCCAGCAAGCTCACCAGCCCTGCAATTCGTTTCAGCGTCATTGGCGTTCCTTTGCCGGTATCCTGCCACACCCTGCAGCAGGTGTCACGTGTCTGCCACTTCCGGCGACGGTGCAGGCGGTGGGGCGGGCGCAGCGCACACGCGATGGGCGGCGCGGCGCTGCCACCATTGTTCGGCCACGGCCAACAGTGCATTCAGTCCGGCGAATGCAAACAGCAGCATGGCCAGCGGGGGCCGCAGGTTGGCGGTCTCGCACACCGCAGCGGCCAGCAACACTGTGGCGAGCGCCGGTTGATCGCGGTCCAACAGGAAACGAGCCGAGACGCCGGCGAGCACGGCCGCCAGCGCTGCGAACATGGCCTGCAGCGTATCGGTGGGGTCCTCGCCCGAGGTGCGCAGGAAGGTGGCGAGGGCTCCGCCGGCCACGCCCAGCGCCAACAGGATGCCCATGACCGCGATATCGGCGGCGGAGCGCGCCACAGGGGTTAGCCCAGGAACGTGCGCACGTGGTGCGAAATGAACTCCACCTCGCGGCTCATCACCCCGTGCCCAGCATACGACGGTATCTCAACATAGGTCGCATTCGGCAGCAGGCCGGCCAGCAGCCTGCTGTTGCGGGCCGGCACCAGCAGGTCGGTAGCGCAGGGCATCACCAGCACCGGCATCCACGCCCGCCGCAGCGCCGCCACCAGGCTGCCGCCATAGGGCGCCGCCACGTCGTGCTCGTTGCAGGCATCCTCCTGCGACAGCGTGTCCCAGGGGTCGCTGGATTCGGCGCGCTGGCGGCTGCCCTCCAGCGCTTCGCCCAGGGTGGCGTCGTCGTACTGCAGGTACCATTCTTCGCCGTAGATCCAGGGGAACCAGGCGACGCCCGCCGCCCGCAGACCGTCGACCGGCAGTTCGGTGTAGTCACCGCCGTTCCAGCGGCCGTCGGCGGCAATGGCGGCGCGGATGGCCGCCCCGATGGACGCCTGGTGCGCCGTGCGCTGTGCCGAACCGATGATGCACACCGCCTGTTTGATGAACGCCGGGTAGGTGACCGCCCACTCGATGGCCTGATACCCGCCCATGGACGCCCCGGCCGCGCAGCGGATGCCGGTAAGTCCGAGCCCCTTGGTGAGCATCAGGCATTGCGCGCGCACCATGTCGCGGATGTTGTAGCGGGGGAAGCGGCGCCCCAGGCCGCTGGTGGACGGCTTGCTGGAGAGGCCCGACCCGATGGCATCGACCGCCACCACGAAGAAGCGGTCGGTATCGAAGGGCATGCCGGGGCCGATGTAGGCGCCGAAGCGCAGGCGGTCGCCACCGCTGCCGTGCAACAGCAGGAGGGTGTTGGACCCGAACTGGTTCGGGGCGCCCCAAGTCTCGTAGCACACTACCATGTCGGGCAGCACCTCCCCCGACTCGCAGCGGAACGGACCGGCGTGGAACAGCTCCGGACCGTTGTTGCTGGGGGGCGGGGCCACCCGCTCCACATCGAGCGGAGCGACCGGACCCACGGCCTCGCCGCGGGCGAGCCGGGCGGTGAGCGAACCGACGGGGAAGTTCACAGCGGGAGCGGTCATAGGTGGCGTCCAGGATAGGGTACTGTACGCAGTTGTAGCCGAGCCCCCACGCCCCGTCAAGCAGTTGGAGGAGGGCGTGTCGGTGTGTGCGCAGCGCCAGGCCCCGTCCCGCCTAGCCCCCGTCAGGCGGTGGCGGTAGGATCTTCCTCACCTCACGCAGCAGGGACGCCAGAAAGAGGCCGACCAGCAGGCTTGCTACGCCCACGCCCGATGGCACCAGCCAGGGGTAGCGCTCGGTGAAGGGTACCTCTCGCACCTCTTCGGCAAACGCCGGATTCGGTGTTTCGGCGCCCAGCTTAGCCACCGGCAGGTCCTCGGTCACCAGGTATGGGAACACCCGCTCCAGATCGTAGGAGGGTGCGCGGGCGCTGCCGCTGCCGTAGTACAGCCGGTAGGTGGCGCCTGGCTTGGGCTGGAACAGCACCTTGCGCTGTACGCCCAGCGCCGTCAGTCCATCAACCGGCAGGGGCCGGTCGTCTTCGTTGAAGAGGGTGAGCCGCAGATAGCGGGCCGTGGTCTCCGGGAAGGTGAGCGTCAGGCGGTCGCCGCGGAAGCGCGCGGTGCGGAACACGAAGAACTCACCGGGCGCGGGCTGCGACCAGTGGTCGCGATCGGGGCTGGCTTCCACCATGGCGCGCCGGTAGAAGTTCTCCTGAGCGGTGGCGATGGTGACACGGTCGACCGGCAGTCCCGGATGTGCCGTGTCCAGCAGCAGCACCGACGTGCGTTCTTTGGCGTTCTCGGAGCGGCCCAGCACCGCCAGCGGCGTCTGCGTGAACTGGGGCGCGAGCGATCGCACCATGTAGACAGCGGCGCCGGTGACCTGCAGGGCCGGCTCGCCATCGTCGGCAATGCGCACCCGTAGGTAGCGGGCAGTGCTGGTGGGGTACTGCACCCGGGTGTCGTGGGTGGTGAATTCGCGCTCTTTGATGGTGAGGTCGAAGATCTGGCCCTTGTCCTGCACCTGCGCCCACGACACCCTGTCGGTGCTGCTCTCGACGGTGACCTGCCGCTGGAAGTTCTGCGACTTGGTGAGCACCTCCACCTCGTTGTGCAGCACCCCCTCGCGCGCCACGTCGACCACAAAGCTGGTCCATTCACCGGGCATCGTCTGCAGGTCTTGCACGGCCACGGCCAGCGCGCTGCGCCGAAGGTCGCCGCGTTCGACGGTCATCTTAAACGGCGTCTCCACCTGCGCCGCCGCCTCGACCACCCGCAGATCGCTGAGGTTTGGCGCTGCATGAAGGTAGACCTCGGGGTCGGGCGCCACCTCGACCAGCGAGTCGGGCGGCACGTTCGCCGGCACCTCGATCGGCTTGAAATAGCGCCAGACTTCCTGCCCGAAGTCGGCATGCACACCCTGCGCGCCGCCGCCCGCCGCCAGCACGCCGGCGATGGCAGCGGCTGCCGCCCAGCCACGTCCGGTGGCCCTACCCATTGAGCAGGAACCCCCTGATGCGGGTGCTGTAGCGCTGGTACGCCAGCCCGGTGCACAGCAGCAGCACCCCCAGAACCACGAACGCCGCCACCCGATAGCCCTCGTTCAGTAAGAACACATCGAACACGAACAGTTTGCCCACCGGCACCGCCAGCCATGCCACGCCCGCCTGCCGCAGGCTGGCCACTCTGGCAACGATGCCGGCTGCCAGCAGGCCGACGGCATAGAGCGCCCACAGGACCGTCAGCGTCAGATGCTTGGCGCGTTCCGCTGCCATGCCCACGGCGCCGTGCATCGCCTCGCCGGCGGCGTAATACCGCAGCACCTCGGCGCTCAGCACCAGCAGGCCGAGCACGCAAGCGGCGGCCAGCAGCAGCGCTGGCGCCCGCCCTACCAGTCCCAGGGCGGGGCCGGGCACCCAGCGGGCTAACCGTCTGGCGTACACCAGCAGCAGCAACAGCAGCGCGGCGCTGACGAAGGTGGGGTTAGCCACAGGCTGGAACGTGGACGGGTCGGGCAATGGCAGCCACAGGTCCAACCCAAGGAGCTTCGCAGTCGCGAGCAGGAGGACGGTGGTCGCCGCCAAGCGCACCTCCAGGTTGCGGCGGACGCTTGCGACCAGCAGCAACACGAAGGCGTATGCCGCCCAGACCAGGGTAATGAGCGTCGCCTCCGAGAGTGCTATGGCCCGCAAAAGCTCCATGCGTTCCGATGGCGAAACGTAAACGCCTGTGGCTGTCACCAAGGCCACTAGTCGGGCCATGTCGAAGAACGCGTCCACCTTCAGCATCAGGAAATACAGGGTCAAGGCGCTGCCCAGGTACAGCAAGCAGCGCAGCACGGCGGGTTCGGGGTTTGCCCCCTGCCGGCGGGCGTACAGATAGGCGGCCAGGTAGATGGCAGCCAGCACGGCGATGGTGGTGAGCGCATGGGCATCGACCAGGATGAAGGGGACGAACCGCTGTACCAGGCCATCGAGCAGCAGTAGCTTGGCGACGGCGAGCGCCACCACCGCCAGCCCGGCCAGCCGGGTGCGGCCGCTGCCCAGCAGGAACCCCAAGCCCACCAGCGTGACGCCCAGCGTGGCCCACGCCACCGTGATCCAGCTTCCGGTGAGCTGCACGGGCACCGCAATCACCAGGAACAGCAGCGCAATGGCCATCGCGAACAGGGGAACGCGCGGCGAGACCTCGCGCCGTTTCAGCGCCCCGTAGCCGATCATGCCGTAGAACAGCGAGAGCGCGACGGTGAAGGCGCCGAACCAGAGGCGGTAGTCGTACCAGAGCAGGCCATAGGAGAAGCTGTAATAGGCGCCGGCGTTGAGCACGATGAGTGCCTGGTCGCGCATGTTGGGGGTGCGCCGCCATAGCACGTGGAACAGGGTGGTGGCGCCGGCAAACACCAGGAAGACCCCCGTGAGGCCGGCCTGGGCGAACAAGGCATCCACCGCGACCGGGCCTGCGAGCCACATGCCGAAGAGGCCGTAGGAGCCGACCAGCCCGAGCAACGTGAACCAGCGCCAGTTCCGGAACGTGGACACCCCCAGGATGCCGAAGTCCACCAGCAGCAGGTAGCCCAGCAGCACCCGTTGGTCGTCCAGTTGGCTGCCGAGGGCGCGAGGCGTGTAGAATGCGCCGCCAATGCCCATGAGCGCGATGAGCATCGATTCGTACCGCAGCGCCAACGCGCCGCTGAGCGCCACCACCAGCGACAGGAACATGAACGCCAGGGGCGCGTCTACCAACGCGTAGAATGCAAACGCTGCGTAGGTGGAGAGATACAGCGTTGCGATGCCACCGCCCGACGTTGCATGGGCCCACGCCGCGTAACGCCGCTGCGTCACCTCGCCGGCGGCCAGCAGCGCCGCGCCGGTGGCAAGCCCCAGCAGGATCTGGCCGACTGGGCCGATCCAATTGCTGTCGATGGCCAGCTTGAGGAAGAACCCCATGCCGGCGACCAGCGCGATGGCCCCCACGATGGCGAACCAGTTCAGCCCCATCACCCGGTCGGCCAGCGCCGGCTCCGAGGGCACGTAGACGGCCGGCGCCGGGGGCTCGGCCGCGAATGTCGGTGCGGCAGGTTCGGTTGGAGCCTGGGGCCATTCGGCCACAGGTGGCGGCAGTGCCGGTGTGGCGACGCCCGCAGGAGCGGTCTCGACCGCTACCGTTCCGGCCGGTGTGATTGCCGCCGGCGCAGCGGTTGCCCGTGCTTCGATGACCGCTAAGCGCGCCGAAAGACCCCCCAGCAGGCGGCGCAGTTCCCGGACTTCGGTCACGTCGGCCTGGGTCAGCGCGGGCATTGGGCCGTCGTCACCTCCGTCTGTGGGTGCGCCGCAGCGGATACAGAAGCGGGCGCCGTCGGGAACAGCACTCTCGCAGCGCGGACATTGCGTCATAGTGGAGCCCCTCCAGTGAGACGGTATATAGTCGTGGTGACTTCTGTGGAAGGCAAGTTCCGCTGATGGCCCCGTTAGGGCCATGGGTGGCCGTTGGGTGTGTCGCGACTTCGTTGCCGCTCAGCCTAAACGCGGGGGCATGAGAGAACCATGACAGTGCCGCCTGCTGTCGTGAAGGTTCTCTGAGGGCTCAGACAGCGAGAGATGGAGGGTCGACATGCTGGTTGACGTTGTGCGGTCGATGTATGCCTACACCAACTGGGCCACGGGGCGGGTGCTGGAAACCGCCAAGGCCTGCAGCAACCAGGAGTGGCTGGCGCCCCAGTCGGCGGGCCGCGGGCCCATGCGCGACACCCTGGTGCACATGGTGCAAGGACAGCGCGGCTGGCTCTCGTGGTGGGACGGCAGCCGCGACCGTGACCCGTCCATGCTCACGCCGCTCGACCCCGCGGCCTTCCCGGACGCCGCCGCCGTGCAAGCGGCCTGGGCTACGGTGCAAGCCGCCACCGACCGCTTCCTGGCGGGCCTCACGGACGAGAAGTTGCAACAGGAGTTCGAACGGCTGATGGGCAACGGCGTGCTGTTGCGGCTGCCGCTGTGGCAGCAGATGCTGCACATCGCCAATCATGGCACGCAGCACCGCAGCGAGGTTGCCGCCATGCTGAGCGCGTTCGGCCACTCGCCCGGCGACCTCGACCTGGTATGGTACCTAGTGCCAAAGCCGTAGGAGGGAGAATCCCATGACTGAACTCGATACCCTGGCCGAAGCCCTGGCCGCCAAGCTGGTGGCCCGCAAGGAGTCGGTGGCCGTCGCGGAGTCGGCGGCGGGCGGGCTGATCAACGCCGCGCTGCTGGGCGTGGCTGGAGCGTCCGCCTATTTCAAGGGCGGCGCCGTGGTGTACACCGCCGACGGCAAGATGCGGCTGGCCGGCATGACGCAGGCGCAGATCGACCTGGGCCGCTCGTCCACCGAGCCGCACACCGCGCTGCTGGCAGGCGTCATTCGCGAGCGCATGGGCGCCACCTGGGGCGTGGCCGAGACCGGCGCGGCCGGCCCCACCGGCAACCGCTACGGCGATGCGGCGGGTCACGCTGCGCTGGCGGTGGCGGGCCCGGTCTCGCGCACCGCCACCATCGAGACCGCCAGCAGCGACCGCCGTGCCAACATGCAGGCCTTCGCCGCGGCGGCGCTGCGGCTGCTGATCGAGGCCGTGGACGCGGCGTAGCCAATGCGCTGGGAGTCGCTGTGAAACAAGTGGTGCTACCGATAGTGGTTGTGCCCGCGGCATCTACCCTCCCCTAGCCCCTCCCTGCAAGGGAGGGGAAGCCCGTTCTTCCCCCTTGGAAGGGGAAAGCTAGATGGGGGTAGAAGCGATGGGCGTAGCGCGTGCCTGGTTGCACCGCTCTTTTCATAGCCGCATGACAGCCCGGTAGCCAGCGCCCGCCACCTAGCAGGTACGTTCCATGTCCTGCAGCGCCCGCCACTCCGCTGCGGTTGCGCCGAGGCCCCAGGTCACCTTCACCTGCACCCATTCCTGGGCGTAGGCGCACCAATAGGCGGGGTTCGGCGGGCGCCACTCCTCCGGCCCCTTGTCGCCCTTGCTGCGGTTGGCCGAGGCGCTGACGGCGATGAGGTGGGGGGCGTACGAGAGGTCGTTGGCGTAGCGCTGCCGCTGGCCGGCGGTCCATTGCCAAGCGCCGGAGCGGTAAGCGTTGGCCAGCGGCACCAGATGATCGATGTCGAGCCGGCTGGCCTCCGTGATTTCCGTCCCGGTGTACGGGTCTATCCACCGTCCGCTCTCCACCGTGCACTGCCGGGCGTCCCGGAAGGTCACCGGCGCCAGCGACTCCTCAATGAGCACCTCGGCCCGGGTGTCCTGGCAATCGCCGTCAGCGTCCACCCAATGTTTCCAGTCGTCGCGGTTGTACGGCGGCAGGTCCGCCCGCGCCTCGGCGATGCCGAGTGGGGGCGCCGCAGTGGGCGTGGGGGTTGGTGTGGGCGCGGCCGCCGTCTGCGGAGCGCACGCCAGCACGAGTGCTGCGGCCAAAGCGAACGCAGCACGACACAGCATGACACCCCCTGCCGGCGGCCGGCGAGCGAACGGACATTTCATCGACGCAAATCTACACCATGACCAGGGGCGCGGTGCGACGCTGCGCGCTGGTGTGCCGGCGGGCTCCGTTTGTGCGTAGCGGTTGACTGCCCGTTGGGGCGTGCCTACCATTGGGCCAGCTTGCAGATTGACCAGGTGCACATGCCCAGTGAACGCATCCAGCGCCGGATTGACGCACTGCTCGACGAAGCCGACACCGCGGTAACCCGCCGCGACTGGGCCGACGTCCGCAGCAGCGCGGAAGCAGCGCTGGCCCTTGACCCCGACAACGCCGATGCCCGTCACACCTCCAGTCAGCCGCCCGTGTGCTGGCGAATGGTGGCGGCGGGACGGCGGGCGCGTAGGGCGTTCGTTTCGTAGGGGCGTATTACATACGCCCATCCACCGGTCGGTAACATGCGGGCGATAGGGTTACCGGCCGTCGGGTAGGCGGGCGGGTCGGCCGGCCCGCGCCTAATGGTTTGACAACCCGGCGCCGCCTGCCGTACCAAAGGAGGGTTACACGACGCCGCAAGGACCATCGCCTCATGCCCCGTGACCTGCCCGTTGGGAACGGCAACCTGCTCCTCAACTTCGATAGCCACTACGTCCTGCGCGACATCTACTTCCCGTTCGTCGGCCAGGAAAACCACACCTCGGGCAACCCCTGCCGCTTCGGCGTCTGGGCCGACGGCGCCTTCGGGTGGATCGATGACCCCCAGTGGACGCGCGACCTCCGCTACGAGGACGACACGCTGGTCACCTGCGTCACCTGCGAGAGCGCGCAACTCGGCCTCCGCCTGGTGTGCCGCGACACGGTCGACTTCGACCGCAACCTGTACGTGAAGCGGGTGGAGGTGCATGACCTGACGCAGCGGCCGCGCGACGTGCGCTTGTTCTTTCATCTGGACGCGTTTTTGCAGGGCATGAACGTGGGCGACACCGCCTACTACGAGCCGATCAACCAGGGGCTGGTGTTCTACAAGGGCCAGCGCTACCTGTGGGTGGGCTGCTACGCCAACGGCCGCTACGGCCCGGCCGCCTACGCCACCGGCGACAAGCTGAAGAACAACGCCGAGGGTACCTGGCGCGACGCTGAGGACGGCACGCTCAGCGGCCACCCCATTGCCCAGGGGTCGGTGGACGGCGTGGCGGCGGTGCACCTGGAGGTGCCGGCGGGCGGCGAGGCCGTCGGCTACTTCTGGCTGGGGGCCGGCCACGACTTCTTCGAGGTGCGCGACCTGAACCGGGTGATCCGCGAGCGCGGCCTCCAAAGCTTCATCGACCGTACCCACAACTACTGGCACCTGTGGGTGAACCGCCAGCAGGAGGAGCAGACGTATGCCGACCTGCCGGCGGAGGACGTGGCGCTCTATCGCCGCAGTCTGCTCACCCTGCGCACCCAGATCGACAACCGCGGGGCCATTCTGGCCGCCAACGACGCCGACATCCTGCAGTTCGGCCGCGACACCTACAGCTATGTGTGGCCGCGCGACGCAGCGCTCACGGCGCAGGCGTTGGTGGAGGCCGGCTTCAGCGAGGTGACCCGCCCCTTCTTCGAGTTCGCGGCCCGCACCCTGCACAAAGACGGCTACCACCTGCACAAGTACAACCCCGACGGCTCGCTCGGCTCGAGCTGGCAGCCGTGGGTGGGCCCCGACGGCGGCAGCCAGATCCCCATTCAGGAGGACGAGACGGCGCTGGTCATCATGAGCCTGTGGCAGTACTTCGACCAGACTCGCGACGTGGAGTTCGTACGGCCCTTCTACCGCCGGCTTATCAAAGCCGCCGGAGATTTCATGGTGCAGTATCGCGATCCGGTCACCGGCCTGCCGTCGCCGTCGTTCGACCTGTGGGAGGAGCGCCGTGGCGTGCACAGCTTCACCGCCGGCGCAGTGTGGGCGGGACTGCAGGCCGCCGCCAACTTCACCGAGCGCTTCGGCGAGGCGTCGCTGGGCCGCCTGTACCGGCAGGCCGCCAGCGAGGTACGGGCCGGCACGTTGCGTTTCCTGTTCGATAGCGAGAAGGGCTGGTTCTCCCGCACCCTCAACCTGGGGCGCGATGGCCAGTTCACGCGTGACAGCACCCTCGACGCCAGCCTGTGCGGCCTGTTCGCTTTCGGCATGCTGCCGCCCGACCACCCGCAGATCGTCTCGACCATGCGGGCGCTGGAGGCCCGCCTGTGGTGCAAGACGCCGGTGGGCGGCGTGGCCCGTTACGAGAACGACTACTACCACCAGGTGAGCCAGGACGTGGCGAACGTGCCCGGCAACCCGTGGTTCGTCTGCACCCTCTGGCTGGCCGACTGGTACATCCAGTGCGCGCAAACACTGGCCGACCTGCACCGCCCGGCGCAACTGCTGGCCTGGGTACGCCAGCACGCTCTGGCCAGCGGTGTGCTCGCCGAGCAGGTGCACCCCTTCACCGGTGAGCCGCTCAGCGTGTCGCCTCTTACCTGGAGCCACGCCGCCCACGTCCACACCGTGCACCTCTACCTGCGCCGCTACCAGGAACTGAACCAACCCCGCCGTCGTACTACCGACCTCTAGGCTGCGGGTGGTGGTGTTGGCGGGGTTCATGGCGGGTCCCCCAACGATGACCTTCCGAAAGACCGCTCCTTAACTGGCCGGGCAAAGCAAAGCCGGCCCTTTCGGGCCGGCGGCGGTTGCGGTCGGACTGCCTGCGCTAGTTCGCGCTGATGGCGTTGAAGTGCTTCATCAAGCGCGACTTGCGGCGGGCGGCGCTGTTCTTGTGCACCAGTCCCTTAGTAACCGCTTTGTCGAGCGCAATGATCGCCGTCTTTACCGACGCCTCAGCATCGGCCGACTTGTGGGCCACATCGTTACGCGCCTTGGTGAGGAACGTGCGCATGGACGCCCGGACGGGGCGACTGCGCGCCCGCTTCTTCAGACTGACCTTCCACTGCTTTAATGCCGTCTTCGTATTGGCCAAGACACGTGCTCCTTGTATGAACCTGCAAGGATATACGTTACAGTACGCGCACGCCGCCGGTCAATCGTCGCGGCGGAGGCAAGAACTCAGTCTTGAGGGGCTGTACTGTGCGGGGCCAGGTACCTGTTCGCTGTTTGCTCGAGGAAACCACCAACGTGCTTGTCATTCCGAACCGTCCGACGGTGAAGAATCCCTTGAACGCGGTGGAGGTGTACACCGTTGGGGTGTATGCCGACTCCCGCGAGGACGTCACCTGAAGACTGAGTTCTTACCGCGGCCAGGGCTATCGCATTCGCTCCACGCAGCGACCGCGTGTGCTTGTCCATTGTGATGCTGTGGAGCGCTGGCGCTCTCCGCGCGCGCACCGAGTGAGCGCCCACTGTACTAAGCTATGCAGTATGCAGGAGGCGCGCACCACGGACAGCACGCTGAACCTCCACCGCATGGCCGTCACCACGGCCTGGGCGCTGGGGGCGGCGGCCGTCATCGGCGTGCTGTGGACCTCAGCGCAGGCGCCCCACGCCGACTACTTCGACGCGCAGGTGCAACTGGGCGCCGTGCGCGACCTGGTGCAGGGCAACGATCCCTACAGCAAGTACGTGCAGAGTCCGCTGTGGACCTACCTGCTCCTGCTCCCGCTCGGCTTCCTGCCCGCCGACGTTTCCTACCCCGCCCAATTCGCCGTCAACATCGCGCTGTGGTACGCCGCCAACGTACTGCTGCTGCGGGCCGCGGGCGTGCCGTGGGGCCCCGGCCGCACCGCCATCGCCGCCGGCCTGCTCACCATCTTCGCCCCCGTCATATGGTCTACGCGGGGGCAGGTGAACGGCTACAACGCGCTGGGGCTGGGCCTGTTCCTGGTGCTGCTGCCGCGACGCCCGGCATGGGCGGGAGCTGCGCTGGTGCTGCTGCTGGCCAAGCCCCACATCGGGTTTGTGACGCTGGCCATGCTGGCTGGTTGGCTGCTGCTGACGGCGCGCTGGCGAGCGCTGGCCGGGGCAGCAGCGGCGTTCGGGGGCCTCACCACGCTGTCGCTGGTGCTGCGGCCGCAATGGCCGCTGCAGTGGCTGACAGCGCTGACCCACCCATTGCCGGAAGTAGTGGCGGGGCGCGCCAAGTTCGCGCCCACTGTCGGCTACTTCCTGGGCCGCTGGCTGCCTGCCGAGGCCACCACGGCCACCGGCGCCGCCGCCGCTACGCTCACCACCGCCACCCTGGCGTTCTGGCTGCTGCGCGCCCGCACCCGCATCACCGCCGTCGAATTGGTGGCGATCAGCGGCCCCGCCGTGTTCCTCATCACGCCCTACTCTCAGGGCTACGACATCTCGAACATCGTGCCCACCCTCGCCCTCCTGGCCGGCGCACAGTTCCGCCAGGCGGGACGCTCCCGTTGGGGTCTGGTGGTGCTCGGCGCCCTCGTCTACAGCTTCCCATGGGCCATGGTGCGCATGAATTGGCCCCAGGCCACCCTCCTCGTGCCCGCCGTGGTCTGCCTGGCCCTCGCCGTCGTCTGCCACAGCGCGCTCAACCCCACCGCGCCACCCGTGCCCGCGCCCGCAACTCCGGTCCCCTCTCCCCTCGTGGGAGAGGGCTAGGGAGAGGGGGCAGCGCCGTTGTCGCAAGCGGAGCCAGGCGCGCGCGAGGGCGGCACGGTCCCCCCCCCCCCCGCCCCCCCCAGCGCCTCCCCCCCGCGCGCCGCGCCCCCCCCCGCGCGCCCCCCGCCCCCCC
>Ga0082335_1002045_pt1 | contig 39291 bp, 44 predicted proteins | sample Subgrocontami58m_FD_72375 | JGI IMG/M metagenome (GOLD analysis project Ga0082335, IMG submission 72375) | Subsurface groundwater microbial communities from S. Glens Falls, New York, USA - GMW37 contaminated, 5.8 m (SPADES assembly) (version 2) ...
CGGCGGGCGACGATCGCGCCGACGATCACGCCGAGGCCGATCCCGCCCCAGACGCCGAGGCCGCCCTCCCAGACCTTGAAGACGCCCTTCCACTTCGGGTCGCCGACCTCGTCCCAGCTCGTGACGACGTGGTACGCCCGGGCGCCGACGATGCCCGCGGAGACCCCCCAGACGGCGAGTCGGAACATGAGATCCCAGTCCCCACCGCGCGCGACGTAGCGGCGGCCGGCGAGCCAGATCGCGGCGGCGATGCCGGCGAGCAGCATCAGCCCGTACATGTGGATCGTCAGCGGCCCGAGCTCGAGAGCTCCGGACGACGGCGAGGGGATCGAGGCGAGGAAGCTCACGAGGAGCCTGATTCTGCCCGATTCCGGGAGTTCGATGCTTTAGAGCAGGATCTGGAGCGCCAGATCCGGCGGGCAGCCGCGCCGAACGAGGTCGATCGCCTCGTGCAGGTCGACGTCGAGACGAACGGCCAGCTCGGAGGCTGCAGCCGGGTCGTAGCCCGCGCGGAGGAGCTCGCCGGTGCGCCAGCGCTCGATCCGCTCCAGCTCCGACTCTCTGACTTCGACTTCTGCCGCAGACATCTCATGCCTTTCAACGTCGAGTGGTGCTGAGTTATTCGTCTCGCAAACCGCTACGGTCGCCCCCTTTATAGGGGATTCGCGTGAAGCTTCCGTTAACACCAGGGAAGGATATCTGGATACACAGTACGTGGCCCCGTCGAGCAAGGGCCACGTACCGTCGCCGCGCCTAACCCGCGAGGATGCGGACCGGCGCGTACGTGTGCGTCTGCGTGAAGCCGTCCCAGATCGCGTACGTCCACGTGCCCGGCTTCGGGAAGACGACGCGGGAGCGATAGACGCCAGGCTTCCCCGCCGGGACCGCCTTGAAGACCGCGCTCGTCGTGCCGTTGCGGATCGTGATCGTCGGCTTGACGCCCTGAAGCGGCGTGCGCCCGTGCTGGAGCACGGTCAGCGTGACGACCCACGGCTGCCCCGCCTTCGTTCCGGTCGGGGTCGAGCTGAGCTGGACCGTCGCCCAGCCGCCGGCGAGCGCCGCGCCGGCGACGGCGAGCGTGGCGACGAGCAGAGCGGGCAGCAGAAGCCTCTTCATGCGTTCCTCCTTGACGCTGATGCGCGTCTACACCGCGCAGCAGCGCGCGGTTCCCGCCCTGTGGCCGAGAAATGACACTCTCGGCACGAAGCGGTGGCACACACGTGACGGTGTCTGACACGAACACGTGTGTGTCACGACGTCGTCACAGCTGTGCGATTTCTTCTCCTCAGCGCACGGAGCGCGCGACGGCGAGCGCCTGCTCGAGCGTCAACTCGCCCTCCAAGCGCAGCAGCAGCGGGCCCCGCTGCCAGAGGAGAACGTCGCGCGCGAGGTAGACCGGCTCGAACCGTTCGCTGCGGTCCGCCCCCACCCAGCTGAAGAAGTGCGGCTCGCCGCTGATGAAGAGGCCGGGCTCGCCGGAGACGGTCACCTGCTCGACGACCGTCCCGCTCCCGGCGACCTTCTTCAGGAAGGCAGACCCCGTCCGGCCGCGGGCCTGCGAGAAGATCACCCGCACCTCGTGAGCCTCGCCGTAGACGAACGAGACCATCCCGCCGTTGCCGGCGCGAACGGCGTCGAGCTCCCCGAGCGCCTCCGCCTCGACGAGGTCGAAGCCGGCCCGCCGGCGCGCCTCGGCACGCGAGACCTCCTCGCCGAGCCCGTCGAGCGAGGTGGAGGGAACGACCGGGGGCAGCTCCTCGACCACCCGCACCGTCGCGCCCTTCAGGTGGAAGAGCTCGAGAAACGCGCTGCGCGCGCCCGGGACCGCCAGCGTCGCGGCGAGCGCGACCGCCAGCACCGCGAGGGCGAGGGCGAGGACGAGCGCGCGCCTGCGAGCCCGGCGGAGCGGCGCCGCGGCCGTCAGCCGCCGCTCGGCCGCCGCCGCGAGCGCTGGCGTCTCGGGCCACTCGATCTCGACCCCGCGCAGCCTCGGCTCGAGCTCGCTCACAGCGTTCCTCCCAGCTCCGCGCGCAGCCGCTCGAGCGCGCGCGACGTCCGCGACTTGACGGTGCCGCGCCGCAGCCCGAGCGCGCCCGCCGTCTCCTCCTCCGAGAGGTCGAGCAGGAAGCGGCAGCCGACCACGAGCCGATCGTCCGCGCGCAGCCGCTCGAGGGCCTCCAGCAGCTCGCGCCGCTCCTCGGCGGCGATGACCTGCCCCTCGGGGGACGGAGCCGCGCCCCCCGAGGGATCCTGCTCCGCCGCGCGCAGCGCGAGCGAGCCGCGCCGCCCCGCCGAGCGGCGGCGGTTACGCGCCTCGTTGGCGACGATGCGCAGCAGCCACGGCCGCAGCGGCGCGCCCCGGCGGAAGCGCGGCAGCGCGTAGAACGCCTTCACGAGCGCGTCGGAGGCGGCCTCCTCGGCGTCGGCGGCGCTGCGGGTGATGAGGTACGCGGTGCGGAAGGCGATTTCCTCGTGCTCGCGGACGAGCGCGCCCCACGCGGCGCCGTCGCCCCCGCGGGCGCGCTCGACCAGCTCGGACTCCGGTAGTGGCCGGCTCACCACTCACCCGTTCTACACCGCGCGCCGGAGCGCGGTTCCGCCGGCCGAGCTGGAGCTAGATGACAGCGGCCTCGCCGAGCAGCGCCTTCGCCTCAGCGAGGAAGTCCGAGTCCGCCTGGACGCGGTACTCCGGCCCGAGCGCGAGCGTCCGCTGCCCGACCGACGACTCGATCTCGATCACCACGGGCGCGTCGCCCGGGTAGTCGCGCACGAGCCGCGAGAGCTCGCCGATCACCCCTGCCGGCGCGGCGCGCGCGTCGAGCCGGAGCAGCACCTCGCGCCGCTCGGGGATCGCCTCGAACGAGGCCACCTCGAGCGCGATCAGCTTCGTCTCGCCCTGCTGCTTGTGATCCACGCGCCCCTTGACGACGAGGATCCGGTCGACGGCGCAGTGCTCCCGCGCGACCGCGTACGTCGAGTTGAAGACGACGACCTCGGTGCTCCCCGTCGGGTCGTCCAGCGTGAGGAAGACCATCGGCTCGCCCTTCTTCGTCGTCATCTGCTTGACGGCGGAGACGATCCCGCCGACGGTGGCGATCTCCCCGTCGCGGCGCCGCTCGAGGTCGACGAGCGCGGTGTCGGTCTTGCGCTTGAGCTGGTCGCGCACCGCCGCAAGCGGATGCTCGGAGACGTAGAGGCCCAGGCTCTCCTTCTCCATGCGCAGCAGCTCCTGCTTCTCGAACTCGGCCGCGGGGAGCTGCGGGTGATGCCTTCCCGGAGCGATCTCGGCGGAGCCGAAGTCGCCGTCGAAGATCGAGGCCTGCCCAGCGAGCCGGTCGGCCGCGTGCTTGGAGCCGAACGCGAGCGCCTGCTCGAGCACGGACAACATCCCGAGCCGCGACGCGCCCGTCGAGTCGAGCGCGCCGCACTTGACGAGCGACTCGAGCGAGCGCTTGTTCACGACCTGCGGATCCACGCGCTCGACGAACTCCCAGATCGACCCGAAGAGCCCGCCCGCCTCGCGCGCCGCGATGATCGCGCGCGTCGCCGCCTCGCCGACGTTCTTCACCGCGGTCAGCCCGAAGCGGATCTTCCCCTCGACGACCGCGAAGTCCGTCTGCGACGAGTTCACGTCGGGCGGCAGCACCTCGATCCCCATCTCCGCGCACGCGTTCACGTACACGGGCACGCGGTCCTTCGTGTTCATCACGGACGAGATCAGCGCCGCCATGTACTCGCAGGGGTTGTGCGCCTTCAGCCAGGCCGTGCGATAGGCGATCAGCGCGTAGCAGGCGGCGTGGGACTTGTTGAACGAGTAGTCCTGCGCCTTCTCCATGTCCTCCCAGAGCTGGCGCGCGTCGGCCGCCGCGACCCCGCGCTCGGCGCAGCCGGAGAGGAACTTCTCCTTCAGGGACGCCATCAGCTTCGCGATCTTCTTGCCGATCGCCTTGCGGAGATCGTCCGCCTCGCCCGGCGAGAAGCCGGCGAGGTTCTTGGCGATCTCCATGTACTGCTCCTGGTAGATGCAGATGCCGTACGTGCCGCCGGTGATCGGCCTCAGCCGCTCGTCCACGAACGCCACCTGCTCGAGGCCCGCCTTGCGCCGCGCGTACACCGGGATATAGCCCATCGGCCCCGGGCGGTAGAGCGCCACGAGCGCGATCAGGTCCTCGAACTCGGTCGGCTTCACCTGCCGCAACGCCTCACGCATCCCGGACGACTCGAACTGGAAGACGCCCGACGCGTCGCCCCGCTGCAGCATCGCGTACGTCTTCGGGTCGTCGAGCGGCAGCTTCGCGATGTCGAGCCCGCCGCCGACCAGCTCGACGGCCTTGTCGATCACGTCGAGGTTGCGCAGGCCGAGGAAGTCGATCTTCAGCAGCCCGAGCGCCTCGACGTCGCCCATCGGGAACTGCGTCACGATCTCCTGGTCGGCGCCCTTCTGCTGGAGCGGCACGATCTCCATCAGCGGCTGCGCGCCGATGACGACGCCGGCGGCGTGGATCGAGTCCTGCCGCACGAGCCCCTCGAGCGGCTTCGCGAGGTCGACGACCTCCTTCGCGACCGGATCGGCGTCGTAGGCGCTCCGCAGCTCTGCCCCCGGCTTCAGGCACTCGGCGAGCGTCTGCCCCGGCCCCTCGGGGATCAGCTTCGCGAGCTTGTCCACCGTGCCGTACGGGATCTCGAGCACGCGCCCCGCGTCGCGCACCGCCGCCCGCGCGGCCATCGTCCCGAACGTGATGATCTGCGCGACGCGGTCGCGACCGTACTTCTCGGCCACGTAGTTGATGACGCGCTCGCGACCCTCGACCGCGAAGTCGATGTCCATGTCCGGCATCGACTTCCGCCCCGGGTTGAGGAAGCGCTCGAAGAGGAGGCCGTAGCGGATCGGATCGAGGTCGGTGATCTCCAGGCAGTAGGCGGCGAGCGAGCCCGCCGCCGAGCCGCGGCCCGGGCCGACGCTGACCCCGTTCCGCTTGGCGAAGGCGATGAAGTCCCAGACGATCAGGAAGTAGTCGGCGAAGCCCATCTCCTTGATCGTCTTCAGCTCGTAGCGCAGCCGCTCCTGGAGCTCCGGCGTGACGCGCTCGTAGCGGCGCCCGAGCCCCTTCTCGCAGAGCTCGACGAGGTAGTCGAAGGCGTCGCGGCCGTCCGGCACCGGGTAGCTCGGGAGCAGGATCCGATCGAGCTCCATCGTCACGTTGCAGCGCTCGGCGATCTCGAGCGTGCGCCGCAGCGCCTCCTCGTGGCCGGGGAAGTCCTCGGCCATCTGCTCGGGCGTCTTGAAGAAGAACTCGTTCGTGTCGAATTTCCAGTGGTTCGGGTTCTTCAGCGAGTCGCCCGACTGGATGCAGAGGAGCGCCTCGTGCGCGAGCGCGTCCTCGGCGTTCAGGTAGTGGACGTCGCCGGTGGCGACGAGCGGGAGGCCGGCGTCGGCGGCGAGCGCGACGAGCTGCGGGTTGATCTGGGCCTGGAGCGCGAGCCCGGCGTTCTGCAGCTCGACGTACGTCGAGTCGCGCCCGAAGATCGAGGCGAGCCGGTCGAGGTCGGCGCGCGCGTCGTCGGGGCGGGCCTCCTCGAGCGCCTTGCAGACGCGGCCGGAGAGGCAGCCCGAGAGCGCGACGATGCCCGCGCCGTGCGCCTCGAGCAGGCTCCAGTCCACGCGCGGCTTGTAGTAGTAGCCCTCGAGGTAGCCGAGCGAGGAGAGCTTGATCAGGTTGGCGTAGCCCTCGTTCGACTCGGCGAGCAGCGTGAGGTGCGCGTAGCCCTTCGTCTGCTGCTTGCGATCGTCGGCGAGGTAGACCTCGCAGCCGAGCAGCGGCTTGACTCCCGCCTTCTGCGCGGTTCGGTAGAGCTCGACGGCACCGGCGAGCGAGCCGTGGTCGGTGAGCGCGACCGCCGGCATCTCCAGCGCGGCCGCCCGGTCGACGAGACCCTGGATCCGGCACGCCCCGTCGAGGATCGAGTACTCGGAGTGGACGTGCAGGTGGACGAACGGAGAAGTCACCGGGAGGCCATCGTACTACCGCCTCCGGAAGGATCGTCAGTGCCGTTGTCAGAGCTGGCGACGAGGATCGCCGGCCCTGAGCAGCCGCTCGTCCTCGAAGGCCGCGCTCCAGGCCGCGTGGCCCCAGACGACGCCCGGCAGGGGTGCGCCGTCCGGGGCCCGCTCCCGTAGGCGCGCGGCGAGGCGCGCCGTCATCCGATCCTCCTCGCGCCGGGCGAAGAGAGAGACGGTGTGCGGATCGACCCAGCTATAGGACACGGCTGTATGCGACCTCCCAGAGCGGCGTCCACGTCGCGCCGCCGTCGTCGGAGCGCTCCCACGCCCAGTCGAGGGCCTGCTCGCGGATGTTGAACCAGCGCATCCGCAGCAGCGCGGGGCGCCCGTCGAGGGTCGTCTCCGTGCGGAGGTCCATCGTCCCGTCCCGGAACGCGCCCGCGAAGCGGAAGTGGCTGCCCTGGTTGTCCACCCAGGTCTGCCTCCAGCTGCGCTCGGCCGGGTCGTACGTCGAGATGGACATCCCCTGCAGCTCGAGCGACGGCCTCCCGTCGAAGCTCTCGACGAGCACGTGACCGTCGAAGTCGAGGTAGACCGAGTTCGTGGCGGTGGCGCCGTCGCCCCAGCTCAGGTCCCACTCGCCGAGCCAGAAGTCGAACTGCCGCTGCTCGCCGGTGCCGGCGGCCTCCCAGCACTCTGCCTGCGCTGCTCCCATACCCGTTTCGACGCCGCGGGCGGGCGAGAGTTGTCGAAGCGCGGGCGCTTAACGGTCTCTGAACACAACGCCGGCTAAACGAGCAGGACGGCATCTGTCGCCGCGGCGGCAAGGCCGCGGTCGGCGGTGACGAGCGTGGCGCCCGTCGCCTCGGCGAGAGCGAGATAGGTGGCGTCGTAGGCCGAGAGGCCGTGCTCGAGCGCCAGCGCGAGCGCGGTCGGCGCGAGTTGCGCGGACGGGCGCGCAGCAAGCGGAAGGCAGAGGACGTCGTCGAGGCCGGCGCCCGCGTCGGACTGATCGAGGCGCCCGGCTCGCACGTACCGCGCGAGCACGTTGGCGACCTCGACGTACACGAGGTCGGGAACAAGACCGGCGGTGCGTCCGCTCTCCACTGCCTCGATCCAACCGCGAGCCTCGTCGCTCCGGTCGAGGATCGACCGCAGGAGCGCACTCGCGTCGAGAACGGCCTCAGCGGGAATCGCGTTCCTCCCGGAGGATGTCCTCCGGTCGGGGTGCGTCGGGCGGCAGGTTGATCTTGTAGGCAAGCTCCCGGAGCCGCTTGGTGATCTCGCCTTCTCGCCGTTCGTGCTCGAACTCGGCGCTGAGCAGCGCGAGCACCTCCGCGTTCAGCGACCGGCGATTGACGGTCGCTCGTCGCTTCAGCTTCTCGTACACGGGCTCCGGGAGGTTCCTGATGTGGAGTGTCGGCACAGCTTCCATGCTAGCAAAGTGCTAGCACATTTCACCAGCCCGCACCAGTGTCCGAAACGGCTAGGTACCCGGCTCCCAGCGCAGCACGAGGTCGCGCTGCTCCTCCGTCTCCGGCGAGGGCACGTCGCCGTCCGGCAGGCCCTGCCGCAGGCGCGCGATCGTGTCGAGCGCGTCGCGGCCGGGCAGACCCTGGCGGACGAGCCAGCAGCCGACGAGCGTCCCGGTGCGGCCACGTCCGCCGAAGCAGTGGAGGTAGACCGTCCTGCCGGCCGCGAGCGAGGATGCCAGCTCGTCGAGGATCTGCGCCGCGTACGTGGGCCGCGGCACGGTGAAGTCGGGGATGGGGAAGCGCCGGTGCTCGACGCCGGCCGGCAGCAGGTGGGCGTACGGCTCGAGCTCGCCGAACTCGGTGAGGTCGAAGCAGAGATCCACGCCGGCGGCGCAGAGCGCCGCCACCTCCACCTCCGCCTCGGCCTCGTCGCCCGAGCCGGGGTACGCGCCGGCGTAGAGCGGCCACTCGCCGGCCCGGTAGGAGCGTGGGATGGGCCCGCGCGCCGTCATGCGAGCTCGACGAAGCGGCAGAGCGCGTTTGCGAGGCGCATCTGCGGGATCGTGCGGCAGTCGACCTCGAGCAGCCGCGGGCTCGCGACGAGGTAGGCGAGGGACTGCGCGCGCGAGATCGCGACGTTCAGCCGGTTGCGGGAGAGCAGGAACTCGAGCCCGCGCGGGATGTCCTCCCCGCTCGAGCTGGCCACCGAGTAGAAGACGACGGGCGCCTCCTGCCCCTGGAACTTGTCCACCGTGCCGACGCGCACGTCGGCGGGCAGCCGCTCGCGCAGCAGGTTGACCTGCGCGTTGTAGGGCGCGACGACGAGCACGTCGGACCCCACGACCCCGGCCGCGCGCAGCCGCGCGAGCTCGGCCTCGATCGCCTCGACTTCCTCCGGGGAGTCCTGGCGCCGGCCCGCGTGCTCGACAGGCAGGAAGCGCAGGCCGGTCCCGAACGGCGTCGTCCGCGTCGCGCACACCGGGTCGGGCAGCAGCCTGCCCTCGTAGAACTCCTCCGAGATGTAGCCGCAGACGTCGGGGTGCAGGCGGAAGGTGCGCTCGAGGAAGAGGCCGCGGTCCTCGGGGATCGTCGCGTCCCCGCCCAGCAGGTGGGTGAGCACGGACGCCTCGGAGCCGTCGGGATGCGAGCCCTGGAGCACCTGCGCGAGCTGAAGCGGGTCGCCGACGAGCACGAGGTTGCGCGCGGCGGTGCCCATCGCGAGCGCGTCGGCGAGGGAGACCTGGCCCGCCTCGTCGACGAAGAGGTAGTCGAGCGCGCCGTCGAGGTCGCCACGGGAGAAGAGCCAGGCCGTGCCGCCGAGCAACGGCGCGTCGCCGCAGCCGGCCGGGTCGGTGACGCTCTCGATCCGCTCGCTCTCGTAGAACGACTCCGGATTGCCGGCGGTCGCCTTCTTCACGCCGCGCACGGCGATCCCCGCCGCCTCGACCTCCTCGAGCAGCTTGTGGATCGCCTTGTGGCTCGTGGAGGCGACCCCGACCGTCTTCCCGGCGGCGAGCAGGCGCGCGATCAGCCGCCCCGACGTCCACGTCTTGCCCGAGCCGGGCGGGCCCTGCACGACGACGTGCCCGCCGTCGAGGGAGAGGAGGAGCTCCTCCATCTCGCCGAGATCGGTGGTCTGCACGGGGTGGTCGAAGGGCACACGGCGGAGCACCGACTCGAGCGCCGGGTAGCGGCCGTCGCCCGCGAGCAGCGAGCGGCCGAGGCGCATCAGCGCGTCCTCCTGCGCGTCGGTGTCGTAGGGGCGCCCCGGGATCAGCGCTTGGGGGAGCGGGACGTCTTCGACCTTCGGCCCGCGCTTCAGCTTCAGCACGCGCGCCTCGCGGTCGAGCTCGACGATCGTGCCCGCCCCGTCGCGGGTCGCGGGGTCGAAGGGGTGCTCGCCGCTGTGGAGCTTGTGCTCCTGCGGCGGGTACGTGAAGACGTGGACGACCGAGCGCTTGACGGGCTCGCTCTCGCCGGTCGGGACGAGCCCGCCGATCGCGTCGGCGTCCTCGATCAGCTCGTCGGGCGCCTGCTCGACCTTGTCGAAGAAGGCCCACCAGACGGGCTTGCGCTCGCGGTCGTGGTAGTCGAGCAGCTGCGCGGCGAGCTCCTCGCCCGCGCCGAGCAGGGCGGCGCGCAGCTCCGCCCGCTCCACCTTCTCGGGCGGCGCCGGCTTCGGCTCGTGCGGCTCCGGCTCGGGGATCGGCCCGAACGCGGCGATCGCCTCGGCCTTGCGCTCGAGCAGCCAGTCGCGCAGGAGCAGGGTCGCGAGGCAGTCCTCCTCGTTGTAGGCGTCGATCTGCCGCAGCAGCGCGTCGTCGCGGGTCTCCATCCACTGCTCGAAGACGACGATCGACGTGCCGCCGTCCTCGATTTCCGCCTGACGGCGGAAATCGAGAAAAGCTTCGAGCTCCTTCAGGCCGTAGCCCGAACGCGAGGTGCGCAGGCCGCCGCGGACGACGCGGTAGAGGTCGACGAAGACGCCGCGGCGGAGCAGGTCGTCGAGCTCCGCCTCGCGCGTGCCGTAGCGGCCCATCAGCCGGCGCAGCGCCGTGATCTCGTAGGAGGCGTAGTGGTAGACGTGCAGGTCGGGGTGCTCGGCGAGCCGCGCGTGGACGAGGTCGATGAACGTCTCGAACGCGAGGCGCTCGCTCGGGTGGTCGTGCGCGTGCAGCGGCGTGAAGCGCCGCTCGGCGTCGAGGATCCCCCACAGGTACTCGAGGCTCCCCTGCTCGTCCCAGAACGGGTTGCCCTCGAAGTCGAAGAAGAGGTCGCCGGGCGAGGGGCCGGGCAGCAGCGCGAAGCCGCTCTCCGGCTGCGGCGGGGAGAGCACGTAGCGGTCCTCCCCGTGCTCGCGCGCCCAGAGCTGGAGCTCCGCCTGCTCGCGCAGCTTCTCCCACGTGTCGGGCGCCAGGCCGGGAGGAGCCGGCTCGCGCGGCGCGCTGCCGAGGCCGGCGAGCGTCGTGATCCCGGCGCCGGCAAGCTTCTCGATCTGCCTCCGGTAGACCCCGGCGACGCGCGAGAGGTGGTCGACCGCGTCCCAGCGCTCCTCGCAGAGCGGCCTGAAGTCGCAGCGCTCGCAGTGGTCGCACGGGATCGGCTCGGTCGCCGGCTCGGCGGCGACGAAGTCCACGAGGCGCGAGCGGACGCGGCGGTAGTAGGCGCCGAACTCCTCCGGCCGGTAGCGGGCGGTCTCGCCCGAGCCGAGCAGCACGTGGATCGCCGCCGGCGCGAGCCCCTGGATCCGCTCGACCTGCTCGGAGTAGAAGCAGAGCTGGAGCACGTAGGCGGGCTTTGCGCTGCGCGCGAGCTTCGTGTCGAGGGCCTCGTAGCTCCAGGGGCCGAGCGCGGAGGGCGTCTCGACCCGGACGAGGAAGTCGGCGAGCCCGCGCCAGCGGTCGGAGCCGAGCGCGGCCTGGTAGATCACCTCGACGCCCGCGCGCATCGCCGCCTCGGTGGCGGCGACGGCGGCCGCGAAGTCGCTCCAATCGAGCTCGAGCTCGCGGACGTCGCGCCCCTCGGCGACGAGCCGGTCGCGGTAGGCCTCCTCGTGCTCGATGCCCTTGCGCTTGACGAGCTCGGACTGCTCGTCCACGACCGCGGGCTTGACGAGCTCGCCGCGGGCGACGGCCAGCTCGAGCGAGACGAGGTGCTCGCAGGCGAGGAACCCGGTGACGTCGGAGGGCGAGAACGAGAGACGGCCGTCCTTGATGTGCACGGGCTGAGTATCGCCCTTCTGCGGGCCGGAGAGTTACTTTTGGCGGCGGCGGCGGTAGGCGACCGCTCGATGCGTGATCTCGCGGACGACGACCCGCAGCGACGCGGGGCTGCCCTCGATCGTGTAGAGCACCCGGTAGTTGCCCACGCGCGCGCTCCAGAGGCCGCCCATCCGCCCGACGAGCGGCTTGCCGACGCTCCGAGGATCGATCCCCAGCCTGTCGATCGTCTCCGCGACCGCCGGGCGGAGCGGTTCGGGCAAGGCGTCGAGGTCTCGCCGGGCGGCGTTCGTCAGGTCAAGCCTTGTCAAGTCCGAGCTCGCGCTTGACCTCGTCCCACGAGTAGGTGCGCCCTGCCTTCACGTCCTCCTCCGACTCCCGCAGCGCCGCGAGCGTGTCCTCGTCGGAGAGGACGTCGATCGTCTCCTGCAAAGACTCGTACTCGTCGAGCGACATCAGCAGCGCGACGGGCCGGCCGTTGCGGGTGATGACGATGTGATCCCGTGAGGCGTGCACCTCGTCGAGGAGGTCGCTCAGGGCGGCGCGGGCTTCGCTGAACGGCACCGTCTTTGCCATCTCTCCATTGTACAAAATTCTGTCCGGATTTGAGAACGCACTCATGGGCGCATTCAGCCGGAGAAGAGCGCACGCGTGGGTGACGGCTTCGTGCCCGGTTCGCTACCGGCGGACGAGCTGCTGCACGCGCTGGTGGGAGAGCCCGAGCAGCTCGTGGGTGATATTCCCCCGCTTGATGGGTGATATCCCCCCAGCCCTGGACCTTGCCACCGGCCCGGCTCCATGCCTGCGTTTTAGTTGCAGCAACGCATCACGGCGAGAGGGTGTTGTACTCGGCGCGCTGGTGTGTGGACCGGAAACTGTGCGTATCGGCAGAAGCTCGCGGCGTCTGCTGGTGTCAGGGTCCCAATGCACCGATCGGGATGACCGAGACGCCATCGTCGCGGACGTAGCCGTAGCCCGTTCCGACGATCACACCTGTAGCACTCCTAACCGGGTGAATGCAACGCTTCCAACGGGGAGAATGCAACTCGCCCCGGCTCTCGCGTTGGGCGCATGGCGCAAGCCGCGGCGGCCGGAGCTTACGCCCGCTGAGTAGCGACGCGGTCGGCCGGCTGCTCGCCGAACGCCTCCGAGACGTCAGCACTACGGGAGCCAATGAAGCTGGTTGCGAAGCGCGTCGTCGGCGCGGTGCGCATCGAGGAACTCGTCGAGCACCCGGATGAAGAGACCGATCGTGTTCCTGCCGCGCGGCATGCTGCGGTCGTCGATCAAGAGGAGCCCGTAGTGCTCCTGCCCGCCGCTGAGCGCCTCGTTGAACAGTTTGATGTAGTCGGGCACATTGTTGGTGAGGATCGCACGCCGTTCGGTGGCCATCCGTGCGAAGAGCTCGTGGTCGGGAAGGGCGACGAGATCGGGCCGCTCGACCGCCGCCTCGACATCGTGGCTTCGGGAGCGAAGCCGGCGGGCGATCTCGGGTGAGAGGTGCTCGTCGAGGAGCAGTCTCAACCGACGAGTTCCTGCTGGCGGCGCCAGCTTTCCTGCTCACGCTCGGCGAGCGCCTGCACACGTGAGGTCCACTCGTCGATCTCGTCGGTGTAGTCGGCGTAGTAGCGCATCGCCGCCTGCACCTTTTCGACCGGCAGCTCGAGGTAGGCAGCCGCTTCCTCGACCGAGCCGTTCTGCTTCACCGTCTCGACGATCTGCCACACGTCGAGCCGCGATCCCGCCAGCCCGGGCCGCCGGCCCGCAGCACCGTCGCGAAAGGCGATCACCGGATGCTCGTCGAGGCGGAGTCCTTCTTCGAGGTATCGCTCGGCGAGGTCCGTCTGCGAGCGCCCGGTCTCACGAACGCGGCGCTTCAGGTGAGCGAGTGTTCGCGCCTGCACACGGAAGGCCACCTGCTGCTTCGCCTTGGATCTTCCCGGCACGTTGCTCCTCCTGTCTGACGGTGTCAGACAATGATAGCACGATGTCGACACCGCTACCTCGCCAAGTCGGCGCGCGGCCGAAGGACTCGGTCAGCAGGCGCCCGAGCTCCGTCACGACTGCGTCGGCTGACGTTCGACCAGCCCCAGGTTGAACAGGCGCCAGTGCATCGCCTCGCCGGTGACCCTGAAGAGATCAGCGGCCTCCGCGACGCTCGGTTCCCGCTCCCACGCCGCCCGCACCGCCGGCTCCGGCATCAGCAGCTCCGCGGCGAAGACGTTCGCCTCCCGCTCGGCGGCGCGGTCGGCCGCGGCGGCGACGTCGCCCGGGCGGCAGTAGAAGCGCGCGGGCCGGCCCGCGCGGTACTGGCAGATCCAGTGGCCGAGCTCGTGCGCGATCGAGAAGCGGCGGCGGCGGATCGGCTGCCTGACGACCGAGCCATGCCCCGATGAGACATCTGGCGCCGGGCGCGGTGCCTGTGCTGAGCTACCTCGGTGTCTCGAACGACAACGCCGCTCTACGAGGTCTTTCCCGGAGCTGACTTCCCAGGTGTCGCATACCGCATCGTTCAGCGGTGTCCGCCGACGCTTCGCGACTTTCTCTCCTACGAGGCTCTCGGCCGTCGGTACGACCGGCGCGACTTCTTCAAGGGAACGGGAGTGTCCATGCGGACGAGCCCCGCACGAGCGCGTGCTGTCGCTCGACGCTTTTCTCTCGGAGGCGCCATCGCCACCGTCGACCTCGCCGCAGAGGGGATCGTGTGGTCGCCCACCGGCCCTCGGGGGCACATCACCGTCTGGGCGCCGCCGGAACTCCTGCTCGCTTGCGTGCTTCAATGTGAGAGCCATGACCATTGAGGGCCGCTACATCCTGCTCGACCAGCTGTCGATGAACGAGCTCGGCGAGTTCGACACGTTCGCCGAGGCGGAAGCGTGCTTCCTCCGGTTCGTCAAGGCGGAGCCGACCGTCGTCGAGCACCTCGAGATCTGGGACGACGACGAGGACACCCGCATCGACGTCGACCCGGACAAGATCAGGGCCGTCACCGCCGCGTAACGGTTCACGCGCGTCCCTCGCCGGCGTCGGCCTCGACCCTGCTCAGACACGTGCTTCAATGCGAGGAGATCAGCCATGAGTGACGAGCTCTTCATCCTCCTCGACCGCGCGTCGCGAAACATCCTCGGAGAGTTCGAGTCGCTCGCGGACGCGCAGACCGAGCGGCTCGAGTACGTCAGCGCGGCACCCGACGCGGCGGAGAGCCTCGAGATCTGGCACGGGGACGTCCAGGTTCCGGTTGATCCAGAGTCGCTGCATACGTTCCCCGCTGTCTAGCTGGCGCTCCCCCAGCTCGTAGGCCCTCGCGTCGGTGACCGGTCCCGGCATCGTCCTCCCGCAGTCGGCGGCACGGGCCGCGTCAGCGCGGCCCGCGGAACAGGCGGCCGACCTCGTCGTCCGTCTCGTCTCCCGACTCTAGACCAGCGAGAGGCATGTCTTCAATAGGCAAGCCCGTTACGGACGAGCAGCGGCGGCTGCCCCGCGACCCAGGCGCGCATCGCGGCCACCCGCTCCTCGCTCGGCTCGGGCGGCGCCGCGGTGGCGAGGAAGGCGTCGACCAGCTCCGCCAGCTCGCCGCGCCGGCCGCCGGCGCGGGCGAGGCAGTCGTGCACGTCGGGATCCCCACCGGCGGAGAAGGACACTACGAATTCGTCGAACAGCACGCCCACGCTCCGGGCGCTACGCATCTACGTAGGACTCCCGCAGTCGCCGCCGGCAGCGGAAGAGCGCCTGGTCGACCCCGTTCCGGGTCGTGCCCAGCAGCTGCGCGATCATCGGGGGATCGAGCTCGTGCAGGTAGCGGAGCATCCCCGCGCGCCGGTCCCCCTCGGGCAGCTCGGCGAGCAGATCCGCGATCTGGACGCGCTCGTGCGCCCCGTCGGGCGGGGCGGCCGGCTCCCAGTCCTCGGGCAGCGGCGCGTCCGTCGCCCGCTGCTCGAAGTGGTCGCGGATCGTGTAGGTGATCACCTGGTTCACGATCACGCGGTAGGGGTGGTCGCCGTACGTCTTCCCGCGACGGTGCTCGGCGAGTAGCCGCAGCCGGACGTTCTGCGCGACGTCGTCGGCGTCGGGCCGGTTGGAGATGCGCGCGCGGCAGCGGCCGCGGATGACGGGGTCGTACTTCGCGAGCAGCCGGGCGATGTCGCCTGCCGCGAGCGACCGCACGTCTTCCGCGTCGCCTTCATAGCTGGGGCTCGCGGCGGACAGGGCCCGATCTTACGGCGGCACACACGGTCGTGACCGCCCGACTTCGCCAGAAGTCAGCTCAGGTGGCGCGCCATTAGGATCGCGTCCACGTAGCCCCCGTCGCGGCGGTAGTGAGCGGTTCGGTAGCCCTCGCGGACGTAGCCACACGCCTCGTAGAGCGCGATCGCGGCCTCGTTGTGCGGGAAGACGTGCAGCTCGATCTTCGCGATCCCGGCGCCGCGGGCCCAGCCGTCGGCGGTCTCGAGCAGGGCGCGGCCGACGCCGTGGCGGCGGTGGGCGGCGGCGACCATCAGGCCGAGGTCGGCGACGTGGTGGCAGGCCGGGTGCGGGTCGCGGGCGAGCGAGAGGCGGGCCACGACCTCGCCGCCCTCGCTCTCGGCAACGAAGACGGCGGCGTGCTCGTAGCGGCGCAGGGCCCGCAGGTAGCGGCGCTCCTCGGCCACCGTGCGCCAGCCGCCCACGGAGATGAGCCACCCCTCGGGCTCGGCGCCGACCGCGCGCGAGAGCGCGACGAGCTGCGGCGCGTCGTCGGGTGTCGCCGGGCGGATGGCGTAGCTCACGCGACCACGATGCCATGCCCGCCGCGGCGCGGGTCGCCGGCGGCGGCGAGCGTGCCGTCGGAGCGCGTCTCGACGGCGGCGACGCCGCCGAAGTAGAGGTTGAGCCCGCCCCAGCGGACGACGTCGTGACCGAGGGCGGCGAGCCCGTCCGCCGGGCCGCCCGCCTCGACCTCGACCTGGGTGCCCTCGAGATGGACGCGCGGCGCCGCGATCGCCTCGGCGACCGGAAGCCCGTGGCCGGCGACGTTCGTCACCACCTGCAGGATCGCGCCGCGCAGGCGGATCGAGCCGGCGCTGCCGAGCACGAGCCGCGGGCGGCCCTCCTCGAGCACGAGCGAGGGGGCCATCATGCTCGTCAGGCGCGAGCCGGGGCGGGTCGAGCCGCCGATCAGGTCGAGCTCGCCGAGCATGTTGTTCAGCTGGAAGCCGCCGGCGATCACGCCGGAGCCGGAGCCCGACGAGGCCGAGAGCGCGGCCACGTTTCCCTCCCCGTCGACGACCGAGATGTGCGTCGTGCCCGTGAGGCGCGCGGCGGCGGCCCGCAACGTCGCCTCGGCGAGCAGGCGGCGGGTCAGACGGCGGCCGCGGGCGCGCTGCTGCTCGCGCATCACCTCGACGAGACGGACCGCAGCGGCGGGGCTGCCGGCCGGGCCGCCGAGCCCGAGCCGGTCGAGCAGGGCGAGCCCGTAGGAGATCAGCACCCCGCCGGAGGACGGCGGCGGGTTCGAGAGGAAGCGGCGGCCGAGGAAGCTCGTCTCGACGGGCCGGCGCACACGGACGCGGTAGGCCTCGAGATCGCGGCGCGGCAGCAGCCCGTCGAGCAGCCCCGGCATGGCGCTCGAGCCCTCCTCGGCGAGGCAGTCGAGCGTCGCGGCGAGCGCGGGCAGGCGCAGCGTGTCGCCCGCCCGGGGCGGCGGGTAGACCTCGCGACCCGCAGGCGTCCGCCGCAGAGTCGAGTCGAGGATCTCGTGCAGGAAGACCTGCGCGGGGGTCAGCTCGACGCCCGCGCGGGCGAGCGCGGCCGCGGGAGCGACGAGCTCGCGCCACGGGATCGTCGCGTGGGCCCGGTGGATCGCCTCGAGCCCGGGCACCGTCCCCGGCACGGCGCACGAGGCCTCGCCGACCTGGAAGCGCTGGGTCGAGGCGTCGGCGAAGTCCACCACCACCTCGTCCATCGCGCCGCGGCGCTCGGACGGGATCGCCGCGAAGAAGTCGAAAACCCGGGTCGAGGCGTCGCGGGCCAGGTACACTAGCCCGAATCCTCCGCCGCCTGGCCCGGTGAGAGGGCTCTCGGCCACCCACGACGCGAAGGCGGCCGCGAGGCACGCGTCCACCGCGTTGCCACCAGCCTCGAGCACACGCGCTCCCGCCTCCGCGGTGACCCTGTGACCCGCTGCTATGGCGCCCCCCACGGGGTAGAGGGTAATGCCGGCAGCGTTGCGGCCGATAAGGAGTCAAGGATGCATCTACCGTTCCGCCTACGCCACGTCGTGTTCGGCGCGCTCTCCCTCGCAGCCCTCGCAGCCGTCGCGACGACGCCGCAGCTGCTGGGACGCCAGATGCGCGAGGGCATCGTCGGGCTGGGGGACGCGCGGGCGATCTGGCTCTGGCTCGCGGCGACGGCGTTCGCCGGCGGGCTCGCCTCACTCTCCTTCGCGTGGCGCTCGGCCCTCGGCTCGTGCGGCGGGGAGACCTCGCGCGTCGATGCCGCGTCGCGCTACGGCGCGGGCTCGCTCGCCGGCGCCCTCCTCCCCGCCAAGGTCAACTCGGCGGTGCGGATCCTGCTCTTCTCGCGCACGATCCCCGGCGAGGGGCGCCTGTGGACGAGCGGCGGCATCGCCTCCGCGATCGGCGCCGCGCACGCGTTCTGGCTCGCGATCCTGCTCGCCTATGCGGGCGTGAGCGGGGTGCTGCCGCTCTGGCCGCTCGCGGCGCTCGCGCTCGCGGTGGCCGCGGCTGCGGGTGTGGCCGTGCTCGCGCGCAGCAGGCAGCCGCGTCACAAGATCTCGCACGCGCTCGACGCCTTCCGTGTGCTCGGCCACTCGCCGCGGGCGGCGGCGACGCTGCTCGGCTGGACGGGTCTCGCCCTGCTCGCGCGCGTCGCGGGCATGACGGCGATCGCGATGGCGCTCGGCGTCGACCGCCCCTTCGCCGCCGCGCTGCTCGTCATCCCCGCCGTCGAGCTCGCCGGCCTGCTTCCGCTCACGCCGGGCAACATCGGCGTCACGGCCGCCGCCGCCGCCTTCGCGCTGCGGGCGCACGGCGCGCCCGAGGAGATCGCGCTCGCCGCCGGCGTCGCGTTCAACGCGGTCGAGGCCGCGACGAGCATCGCCTTCGGCGCCGCCGCGGTCCTCCAGCTCGCGACGCGCCTCCCGCGCTGGGCGGTCGCGACCGCCGCCGCGGGCGGGGTCGCCGGGATCGCCGGCGCGTTCTCGCTGACCGTGCTCGTCCCGCTCGTCTAGCCCAAGGGCATCTGCATGCCGCCCGGCTCCACGAGCCCGGGGACGCTGCCGGGATCGAGTGCGATCCAGAGGCCGAGGGCGACGAACGCGAGCGCCAGCGGGCGCGTCAGGGCTCCGCCGAAGGGCAGCACCTTCTCGGCGAAGATGACGGCGCCGATCGCGGCCATCCAGAAGAGGCTCATCACGCCGAGCGCGAAGAGGGCGAGCATCAGGCCGAAGCAGCAGCCGACGCACCAGACGCCGTGCTCGGCGCCCATGCGCACGGCGCCGAGCCGGCCCGTGCGCCAGCCGTGCAGGACGAAGTGGAGCGGCGTGCGGCAGTGGCGCAGGCACGCGTCCTTCAGCGGCGTCAGCTCGTAGAGGCCGGCCGCGGCGACCGCGCCGCCCGCGAGCCACGGGCCCGCCCGGTCCCAGGCGGAGACGCCGGCGTCGAGCGAGCGCAGGCCGCGCGAGGCGGCGTAGACGAGCAGGCCGTACCCCGTCCACGCCGCGAGGTAGCCCGCGACGAAGAGCCAGGTCGGCGCGGCGCCGGAGCGCTCGCGCGCGATGCGGGCGTAGAGCAGCACCATCGGCAGCGCCGACGGCAGCATCATCGCCGCCATCATCGTCACCCAGACGCCGAGGTACCAGCCGAGCCCGCCGAGGTCGGTGCCGGGGCCGGCGTCCATGCCGCGCATGCGCTCGATCGCGACGAGCCAGGCGGCGAGCGCCGCGGCGAGCACGAGCGGAGCGAGAACGCGGGGGCGGGCGAGGGCGTCCACCGGGCCGCGAGCCTAGCGCGCAGGGCGTCTTCTGTGGCAAAATCGTGTCGGATATGCCTCATTTTTACTCCTCGATGCGTATACTCTAAGCGTGGTCAAGCGTACGTCCATGAATGTGGATCTCGATCTCGTCAGAGAGGCACAGGAGGTACTCGGAACCCAGGGCACGACCGAGACCGTGCACGCCGCACTGCGGGAGATCGTGCGCCGCCGGCGGCTCGAGCGGCTGCTCAGGCACGACTTCTCGAACCTCGACGTCGACGAGATTCGGAGATCGCGCTGGGAGACCGAGGGCTGGGCGCGCTAGCCGACACGAGCGCCTGGACGGCGCGCCTGCGCGACCCGGCACTGGAGACGGCGTTCGACGACCTCGTGCTCCAGGGTGAGATCGCGACATGCGGCCTGGTCGCCCTCGAGCTGCTCCGCTCGGCGCGCGACGCGACCGAGTTCGCCACGCTCCGCGAAGGGCTCGACAGCCTGCCGGTGCTCCCGACCGGCGAGGCGGTCTGGACGCGGGCGACCGACGTCTGCGAAGCGCTCGCGCAGCGTGGCCCGCTGCACCACCGGCAGGTGCCGGTGCCCGACCTCCTGATCGCCGCCACGGCGGAGATCGCCGGCGTCGAACTGCTCCACTACGACCGGCACTTCGAGTTGATCGCCGAGATCACCTGCCAGCCGGTGCGCGCGGTCGCGCCGCTCGGCTCGCTCTAGACCCTCTAGTCGCGCAGGAAGCTCGGGGGCTCGAGCAGGTCGTCGGCGCGGATGCCCGAGCCGACCGCGGCCCCCGTGAAGGACGGCGACGCCGACCCGCGGCGGCGCGTGCCGGCGAGGCCGGTCGCGACGACCGTCACCCACATCTGGCCGGCCAGCCGCTCGTCCACGGTCGCGCCGAAGATGATGTTCGTGTCGTCGGTCGCAGCCTGGCGCACGACCTGGGCGGCCTCGTTCACCTCGAGCAGGGTGAGGTCCTCGCCGCCGGCGATCGAGAGCAGGATCCCGCGCGCACCGACGATCTCGGTGTCGATCAGCGGCGAGCGCAGCGCCCGCTCGGCCGCCTCCCGGGCCCGGTGCTCGCCGGTGGCGAAGCCGATCCCCATCAGGGCGCTGCCGGCGTCGCTCATGATCGTGCGCACGTCGGCGAAGTCGAGGTTGATCAGGCCGGGCATCGTGATCAGGTCGCAGATGCCCTGGACGCCCTGGCGGAGCACGTCGTCGGCGATCTTGAACGCGTCGAGCATCGAGGTCGAGCGGTCGAGCACCTCGAGCAGGCGGTCGTTCGGGATCACGATCACGGTGTCGCAGGCGGCGCGCAGCGCCTCGACGCCGGCGTCGGCGGACTGCTTGCGCCGCGTCCCCTCGAACTTGAACGGGGTGGTGACGATGCCGACGGTGAGCGCGCCGAGCTCGCGTGCGATCCGCGCGACGACCGGCGCGGCGCCCGAGCCCGTGCCTCCGCCCTCGCCCGCGGTCACGAAGACCATGTCCGAGCCACGGAGCGCGTGCTTGATCTGGTCGGCGCTCTCCTCGGCGGCGCGGCGGCCGACGTCGGGATCGGCACCGGAGCCGAGGCCTTCGGTCAGCTCGCGGCCGATGTGGATCTTCACCGGCGCGTCCGACACGGCGAGCTGCTGGACGTCGGTGTTGAGGCCGAGGAACTCGACCTGGGAGATGCCGGCGTCGATCATCCGGTTGACCGCGTTGATGCCGGCGCCGCCGACGCCGATCACCCGGATCATCGCGAGGTACGACGCCGCGTCGCCGCGCGGCGCGTAGTTGACGCGCGCCGCGGACTCGGGCAGCGCCGCGAAGCGGCTCGCCGGGGGCTCGTAGGGGCGCTCGCGCGCCGGCTCTGGCGGCGCAGCCGGAGCGGCAGCCGGGGGCGGCGGCGAGGCCGAGACGGGCGGCGGAGGCGGCGCGGAAACAGCCGAAGGCTCGTCGGAATCGAAGTCGTAGACGTGCTCGACCGTCTTCTCCTGCGCGAGCTCGGCCTTCTGCTCGGGCGGGGGCGGCGGCTGCTGCTCGGGCGGCTTCTCTCCACCCTCGGCCTGCTGCTGGCGCTGGGCGGCCTCGGTCGCGCGGAAGAGCTCGGCGAGCGGGCCCTCACGCATGCTCGCGCGGTTTCGCGCCATCGAGCACCTCCTTCGCCAGCTCGCGGTAGGCATCGGCCGCGGTCCCCGTCGGGTCGTACTTCATGATCGAGTGGCCCTTCACGGGCGCCTCGGCGTAGCGGATCGTCTTGCGGATCCGGTTGCGGAAGACGAGGTCGCCGAAGTTCTCCTCGAGGATCTCGACCGCCTCGCGCGAGTGCAGCGTGCGTCCGTCGAACATCGTCGGCAGGATCCCCTCGATCTTGACGTCCGGGTTGAGGTTCTCGCGCACCATCGCCAGGGTGTTCTCGAGCTGCACGAGCCCGCGCAGCGAGAGGTACTCGCACTGCACCGGCACGATCACCCCGGTGGACGCGACGAAGGCGTTGATCGTCAGCAGGCCGAGCGAGGGCGGCGTGTCGATGAGGATGAAGTCGTAGGCGTCGCGCACCTCGACGAGCGCCTTCTCGAGCGCGCGCTCGCGGCCGATCATCGAGGAGAGCGCCAGCTCGGCGCCGGCCAGGTCGATCGAGGCGACGGCGATGTCCACCTCGGCCCGGTGGATGATCTCGGTGATCGGCAGCCGGTGGACGAGCACGTCGAACATCGAGCGCTCGATCGCGTCCGGGTTCAGCCCCTGGCTCATCGTCAGGTTGCCCTGCGGGTCGAGATCCACGAGCAGCACGCGGAAGCCGCGCTCCATGAAGGCGACGCCGAGGCTGAGCGTCGTCGTCGTCTTGGCGACGCCGCCCTTCTGATTTGCGAACGCGATGACGCGGAGCAGCGCAGCCTCCTCTACGGCAGCGGGAGCGCGCCCGTTCGTGCGCGGGAGCAGGCGAATGAGACCCATTGAGACCCGCTGTTCAAGCCGGACCCGGCGATTCCTGCACGCATCATTCCTCGCCGTCCCAGTAGTCGAGCCGCTCGACGCGGGCGATCACGCCCAGCCCGCGGAAGAAGAGCTTGTTCGAGCGCGGGTACCAGCAGACGTCCCGGGGGTCGCGCGTGCCGTAGGCGAGGTAGACGAGCGGGTCGTCGCCGCTGCGGAAGGAGTGGGCGACGCGGGTTCCCGCCGGGCGCGCGACGGTCGTGCCGGCGCGCAGCGGGTGCTCGCTCGGCTCGTCGCCGTCCCAGAGCAGCAACGTCCCCGCGCCGCCGAGCACGACGAAGATCTCCTCCTCGGCCGAGTGGCAGTGGGGCGCGACGCTGAGCAGCCCGGGAACACCGGTCACATGCCTCATGCCGGTGCGAAGCGAGCCGGCGGCCTGGGAGAGGTGGCGCGAGGAGAAAGCGACGGTCTCCCCCAGGCGCTCCACCGGCTCCACGCCGGCGAGGTTCACGATCGAGGCCGGCCGCGGCGAGAGCTCCGGCACGTCGGGCGCGCCGGCCGCGGCCTCGCGCTTCCAGGGATGGTCGTCCGGGTTGCCGGCCTGCACCCACGAGCCGACGCCCCAGGAGACACCGGCGCGCGGCAGGCGGGTCGAGCCGAGCGGGTAGTGGCGCTCGCCGAAGGCGAGCACGTCGAGCCCGTCGGGGCCCGCCTGGAGGGTGTGCGCGTGCTCGAGCGGGAGGTGGACGAGGCAGTCGCCCGGCGAGACGGCGTAGGCCGACAGCGTCTCGTCGTCGTACTGGACGGAGATCCCCGAGCCGGCGAGGACGTAGAAGATCTCCTCCTCCGAGCCTTCGGCGTGCAGCGGCGTCGACCACTTGCCGGGCGGCACCTTGATCCGGCGCACGCCGACGGTGATCGAGTTCGATCCGGTGAGCGCGTACCAGTCCGCTGCGATGTGACCCTGCTCGCGCCGTGTCGGCTCGAGCTCGTCCCAGTGGGTGATCACACAGCGATCATGTCACGCGCGAGCGCCTCCCGCAGGGCCGCGATCTCGGCCCGGCCGGCCCCTTCGGCGCGCGACCAGGCCTCGGCCTCACGGAGGAGCGCGCGCAGCTCGCCGAGCAGCTCCCGGGGCTCCGCGTGGGCGCGGTCGAGTGCCTCGATCCGGTCGAGCCGCTCCAGCAGCCGGCGCGCTTCCTCCACGCGGCCACGGTAGCGCGGCCCGGCGCGCGCGTCAGTGCCGGCTCTGTGCCGGCTTCGTCGCGGCCGCGATCCCGCGCAGCATGCCGCGGAAGACGAGCGCGTGCAGGGGCCAGAGCACGTACCAGTACAGGCGCCCGGCAACGCCTGCGGGGTCGAAGACGGCGGTCTGGCAGATGATCGAGCCGTCCGGCCCGTCCGGCTCGACCTCGAAGCGGAGCCGGGCGCTGCCGGGAACGCGCATCTCGGCGGCGAGCGTGAGCGCTCGGTCCGGCTCGAGCTCCTCGACCCGCCAGAAGTCGAGCGTCGCCCCGACCGCGAGCGCGAAGGGATCGCTGCGGCCACGGCGCAGGCCGACCCCGCCGGCGAGCAGGTCGAGAGCCCCGCGGATGCGCCAGAGGGCGTTGCCGTAGTACCAGCCGGTCTCCCCGCCGATGCGCTGGATCGGCGCGAAGGCCTCGGCCGGCGGAACGGGAACGCGCACTCCGCGGGCGTCGACGAAGCGGCGGCCGAGCCGGGTGCCGCCAAAACCCGGCCTCGGAGCGCCGACCTCGTCCGACCAGCGCGTCTCGGCGGCCTCGCGGTCCTCGTGCGCGAGGGCGCGCACGATCGCCTCCCCCGCCGAGAGCGGGGTCACGCCGTAGCGCCGGGCCGGCTCGGGGTCGCGCACGATCGTCTCGTTGCGAAGGCTCTCCACGAGGTCGCGCCCGATCGAGGCGTAGACCGGCGTGACGAGGGTCAGCCAGAGGCTCGAGAGCCGCGGCGAGAGCACTGGAACGGGGATCATCAGGCGGCGCAACCCGCGCAGGCGCGCGTACTCGCGCATCAGCTCGAGGTAGGTGACGATGTCAGCGCCGCCGATCTCGACGACCTCGGAGGCGGGGAGCTCGACCTCGCGCGCGGCGAGCAGGTACGCGACGACGTCGTCGATCGCGATCGGCTGCGCGCGCGTCTGCACCCAGCGGGGCGTCACCATCGCCGGCAGCCGCTCGACGAGCGCGCGCACGATCTCGAAGGAGGCGCTGCCCGACCCGATCACGATCGAGGCCCGGAGCTCGACGGTCGGCACGCCCGAGGCGCGCAGGATGCCGCCTACCTCCTGCCGCGAGGCGAGGTGAGGCGACAGCTCGCCGTGGCCGAGCCCGCCGAGGTAGACGATGCGCCCCACCCCGGCGGCGCGGGCGGCCGCTCCGAACGCCTCGGCTGCGTCCCGGTCGGCCTTCTCGTACGGCAGGCCGGCGCCCATCGAGTGGACGAGGTAGTAGGCGGCGTCGACTCCCGCCAGGGCGGGCGCGAGCGAGGCCGGGTCGTGGACGTCGCCGCCGACGACCTCTGTGCCGGGCCCGACCCTCGGGCGCAGGGCCTCGGGCCGGCGCGAGAGGCAGCGCACGGGCTCGCCGCGCGCCTCGAGCGCGTGCAGCAGGCGGCCGCCGACGTACCCGGTCGCCCCGGTGAGCAGGATCGTCCCGATGGCGGAGTGGTATCAGCCCGCGGCGGCGAGCCGCACGGGGGCGAGCGGCTGGAGGCCGAGCAGCACGCGGTCGAGCGAGACGACGAGGGCGCGGCGGTCGCCGGTGCGGAGCGTCTCGACGAGCGCCCGGCGGACCGCGTCGGCGGCCGACGGGCTCGCCTCGCCACCGTCGGCGAGCGCGCGCAGGCGCTCGTGCAGCTCCTCGCGCTCGCGTCCGCTCTCCGCGAGCAGGACGGCGGCGCGCAGCGGCCAGGTCGCGCCGAGCAGCGCCTCGAACGCGGCCCGGAGCTGGTCGGAGCGGAACGGCTCCGACTGGAAGAGCGAGAGCTCCCAGCGGTCGAGCGCCTGCGCGAGATCTCCGTCGGCGTCGGCCAGGGAGAGGCGATCGCAGAGCTCGCGGGCGACGGCGCCGCGGAAGCTGTCGAGCCGCGTCGCCTCGCCGAGCGGCTGGGTCGCCGCGATCGGCAGCACCGCCCGGATCCCGAACGGGCGCCAGTCGAGCCGTTCGAAGAGGACGGGGCCCGCAGCGACCGGGGCGGCGGTGGCGAGCCGGATCGCCGTCACGGCGTCGGCGAGCTCGGCGGGCGCGTCGGGGGGCTCCTCGCCAGCGGCGAGGCCGCGTTCGAGCTCGAGCACGCAGTACCGGTCCGTCTCGCGCCCGAAGTCCTTCGGCAGCAGGCCTTGCGCTTCCGGCCAGTGCGTGGAGAGCTCGCCCTCCGCGGCCGCGCGCACGCGCAGGCCCTCCCCGAGCTCCACCTGTGTGCCGACCGAGATCCCGACGAGCGGCGCGACGGCGGCGTAGGCGCGGCCCTCGCCGAAGAGCGAGCTCTCGAGCTCGGCGTAGGCGCGCTCGAACGCGATGTCGTCCCAGTCGAAGCCGCCGCAGGCGCCGGCGGTCTCGGTCAGCAGCCAGAGCAGGACGGTGCGGAAGAGCGCCTCGTCGGCCGACGGCCGCGCGCCCGCGTGTGCCCGCGCGTAGATCCCCGCGGCCGGCTCGCGCCCGAGCTCCTCGAGCGCAAGCAGCGCGTCCTCGCGCCGCCGCAGCGCTCCGATCCGCTCCTCGACGAAGCCGCGCACGAGCGGCCGGTACTCGTAGAACGCGGGGGAATCGCGCCGCCGGTGCTCGTCGAAGGCGAAGGGAACGTCCGCGCCCCGCTCGACCTCGCCCTGGAGCCAGGCGAAGGAGCCGAGGACGAAGTTGCGGAGGGCCTGGTGGAGGTAGGGAGCGCGCGGAGCCACAGCTCCGGGTACGCCCTCCGGCTCTCCTCTCCTGCCGCCCGAGGCAAGTGACAGACTGTCACTTGCCGTGCAGGGGCTCGGCTACGGGCGCAGGACCGCGCGGCGGGGGCCGGCCAGGAAGCCGGCCTCGACCAGGAGCGGCAGCACGTCCGACTCGACCACCGGCTGCCCGTCGAAGCGCTCGACCGCCAGCCGCTTCGCGCCGCCCGCCTTCACGTGGGCGACGAGCGCGGCGAACGCGGGGCGCAGCCACTCCTCGTCCGGCTCACGCAGCGGCACGAGCGTGCGGCCGCCCCGCTCGACGAAGAGCACCGCCTGCCCGTCGAGCGAGACGACATACGCGCCGGCGACGCGCGCCGCCCGCGCCCCGGCCCGCTTGGGCCAGGCGAGCGCGGCGCCATAGGGCTGGGCGGGGTCGGCCGCGGCGAGCACGAGCGCGTCCGGCTCCTCGCCGTCGCGGCGGCGCAGCTCGCGCAGCCGCTCGACGGCGCCGGGCAGCGCGAACTGCGCGCCGCCGAGCCCCTCGACGAAGTAGCCGCGGCGGCAGGCGCCGAGGATCTCGAGCGCCTTCAGCTCGGAGTAGACGGCGCCGTAGCCTCCCGGAATGCCCTCGGCCCGCACACCGTCGCGGACGACGATCCCCTGCCGCTCGAGCAGCAGCTCGGCGAGGGCGCGCCGCTCCGGACGGCCCGCGAAGAGGCGGTCGGTGAGCGCCCAGCGGCCCTGCGTCGCGGTGATCGCGGCGACCCGCGAGCGCGAGAAGCGGCGCGGGCGGCGCTGCTGCCGCGGCGCCTCGTACCGGCGGCCGGCCCGCAGGGGCGTCCACGCGTCGTTCGTCACCTCGCCGGCCCACACGAGCTCCCAGAGGGCGGCGAGTGCCTCGGCGCCCTCCAGCTGCGCCTGGTCGAGCAGGTCGAACCAGAAAAGGGCGCTTGCGCCGAGAGCCTTGCGAACCCTCTCGTGCACGTCTAGGGCCGGACGCGGCGAAGCCGCGGGCGGCCCCAGCACCGGGGCGTCCTCGCGGAAGTAGACGGCCACGCGGTCGAGCCCGGCGCCGGCCCAGACAAGCTCCCCCGAGGCGCAGAGCGCATCGAGCTGCTCGGGCCGGTAGCCGGGAACGCGGCGCGGCAGCACGTCGCTCTCCCAGAGCGAGACCGGCAGCGCGAGCCCCTGCAGCGGCACGAGCGCCTCGCGCAGCGTGGCGCGACGGCCGATCCCATGCCAGGCGGGCAGGAAGCGGCCGAGCGCCGCCTGCTCGGCCGGCTCGACCTCCTTGCGGAAGACGGCGAGCGAGGCGCGGCGCAGGCGCCGCAGGACGTCGGGGTCGCACCACTCGCGCTCGACGCCGCCGGGACGGAGCTCGCCGCGGACGAGCTGCTCGGCGCGCTCCAGCTCGCGCAGCTCGGCCTCGACGTCGCAGCCGAAGCGCGCGGCGGCCTCCTTCGCGGTGAAGGGGCCGCGGCCGCGCGCGAAGCGGAGAAGCAGGCCCGCGAGCGCGTCCGGCACGGGCTCGAGAAAGACCTCCGGCAGCCCACCGGGCGGCACGACGCCGAGCGCGTCCCGATAGCGCCCCGCATCCTCGGCGGCGGCGACCGCGTCGCCTCCGCCGATGCGGATCCGGATCGCCCGGCGCTCGCGGAGGAGGGTCTCCGCAAAGCCCGCGTCGTACTCGCCGTCGAAGACGTGTCCCCGGCGGCGCAACACGTCGTGCAGCTCATCGGAGTTCCTGGGCACAGGTCGCAGCGACGCCTCCACCTCGGCGATCGCGGTAGCGTCGAGGAGCTCCCTGAGCTCCTCGACGCCCAGCAGCTCCCGCAGCAGCTCCCGGTCGAGCGAGAGCGCCTGCGCCCGCCGCTCGGCCGCGGGCGTGTCGTCCTCGTACATGTACGTGGCGACGTAGTCGAAGAGCAGCGAGGAGGCGAACGGGCTCGCGGACACGGTCTCCACCTCGACGAGGTCGAGCTCGCGGGTGGCCAGGCCGTGCAGGATGCGCTTCAGGCCCGGCAGATCGAAGACGTCCTGGAGGCACTCGCGGTAGGTCTCGAGCACGATCGGGAAGGAGCCGTAGCGGCGGGCGACCTGGAGCAGGCTCTGCGCCTTCAGCCGCTGCTGCCAGAGCGGCGTTCGCTGGCCCGGGCGGCGGCGCGGGATGAGCAGGGCGCGCGACGCGTTCTCGCGAAAACGGGCGCCGAACAGCGCGCTCTGGCCGACCTCGGCGACGACGACCTCCTCGATCTCCGCGGGCGGGACGAGCAGCTCGTCGAGCGACGGCGGCTGGTCGGCGTCGGCGAAGTGGAGGGCGATCCCGTCGTCCGACCACAGCGTCTGCACCTCGAGCCCGAGCGACTCGCGCAGGCGCGCCGCGAGCGCGAGCGACCAGGGAGCGTGCACGCGGCCGCCGAACGGGGTGAGGATGCAGACGCGCCAGTCGCCGATCTCGTCGCGGAAGCGCTCGACGACGATCGTGCGGTCAGAGGGAACGACGCCGGTCGCGGCCTCCTGCTCGCGCAGGTACGTCACGAGGTTGCGAGCGGCGCGCGCATCGAGGTGGTACTCCGACTCGAGCACGCTCGTGGCCTTCGCGTCGGAGAGGGCCGAGAGCTCGCGGCTCGCCCGGCCGATCCTCTCCCCCAGCTCGTACGGTCGGCCGACGCCCTCGCCCTTCCAGAACGGGACGGCCCCCGGAGCGCCGGGCGCCGGCGACACGAGCACACGGTCGCGGGTGATCTCCTCGATTCGCCAGCTCGAGGCGCCGAGCAGGAACACCTGGCCCTGCCGGGCCTCGTAGACCATCTCCTCGTCCAGCTCGCCGACGCGGCCGCCGCCGTCCACCTGGAAGACGCCGAAGAGGCCGCGGTCGGGGATCGTGCCCGCGTTCGTGACGGCGAGCCGGCGGCCGCCCTCGCGTCCGCGGATGACGCCCGCGACACGATCCCAGACGATGCGCGGCCGCAGCTCGGCGAACTCGTCCGAGGGGTAGCGGCCGGCGAGCATGTCGAGCACGTTCTCGAGCTGGGGGCGCGACAGGTCGGCGAAGGGGTACGCGTGGCGGACGAGCTCGTGCAGCTCATCCACGGCGATCTCCGCGTCAGCGGAAATCGCCACGATCTGCTGGGCGAGCACGTCGAGCGGGTTGCGCGGGATGACGGTCTCCTCGATCTCGCCGGCCCGCATCGCCTTCGCGACGACTGCCGACTCGAGCAGGTCGCCGCGGAACTTCGGGAAGATCCGCCCCTTCGAGACGGAGTGCAGGTCGTGCCCGGAGCGGCCGATCCGCTGCAGGCCGCGGGCGACCGACTTCGGGCTCTCGACCTGGATCACGAGGTCGACGGCGCCCATGTCGATGCCGAGCTCGAGGCTGGAGGTCGCGACGAGGCACGGGATGCGGCCCGCCTTCAGGTCCTCCTCGACGATCTGGCGCTGCTCTCGGGCGAGCGAGCCGTGGTGGGCACGTGCGATCTCCTCCCCGGCCAGCTCGTTCAGGCGCAGCGCGAGCCTCTCGGCGAGGCGGCGGTTGTTGACGAAGACGATCGTCGAGCGGTGCTGCCGCACGAGGTCGAGCAGAGCGGGGTAGATCGAGGGCCAGATCGAGCGGCTCGAGACCTCGACCCCGGGGGCCATCTCGACGCCGTCGGCCAGCACAGGCACCGGAAGGCCGCTGGTGCTCGGGAGCTCCCGCATGTCCTCGAGCGGGACGACGACCTCGAGATCGAGCTCCTTGCGCGTGCCCGCATCCACGAGCTCGATCTCGCGACCGCCGGAGACGAAGCGGCCGATCTCGGCGAGCGGGCGCTGGGTCGCGGACAAGCCGATGCGTTGCATCGGCTTGTCCAGAAGGCGTTCCAATCGCTCGAGGCTGAGTGCGAGATGCGCGCCTCGCTTCGTCCCTGCGACCGCATGGACCTCGTCCACGATCACGGTCTCGATCGACCGGAGGGTCTCGCAGGCCTGGGAGGTGAGCATGAGGAAGAGCGACTCGGGGGTCGTGATCAGGATGTCCGGCGGGTGACGGACGAGCGCGCGGCGCTCGTCGGCGGGCGTGTCGCCGGTGCGGACTCCGACGCGGAGCTGCGAGCCGAGTCCGACGAGCGGCGCGCGCAGGTTGCGCTCGATGTCGTAGTTGAGGGCCTTCAGCGGCGAGACGTAGAGGAGCCGCAGGCCCTCGCCCGGGGCCGGGTTGAGCCGGTCGATGCCGTAGAGAAAGGCTGCGAGCGTCTTGCCCGAGCCGGTCGGCGCCTGGATCAGCACGTGGCCGCCCCCGGCGATCGCCGGCCAGCCGAGCGCCTGCGCAGGGGTCGGAGCGGCGAAGGCCCGCTCGAACCACGCGCGCGTCGCGGGGCTGAAGACGGCGAGCGGATCCACGCCGTGAGCGTAGCGCCGCGGGCCGTAGCTGCCCACGCCGGCTCCGGCCACGTCCGAGGGACAGTCCCTGGGACAGTGGCCGTTCGAGACACGTCCGGTGCCTGGCACTACGCGGCGGCTACCATCACCGTCGTGGCGGCGGCACTCCACTTCAGCGGTCAGCCCGAGGCCGACGCCCTGCTTGCGGCCGAGCCGCTCGCGCTGCTCATCGGCTTCGTGCTCGACCAGCAGGTGCCGGTCCAGAAGGCCTTCTCGTCCCCGCTCGAGCTGAAGCGCCGACTCGGCCGCCTCGACGCGGTGGAGATCGCCGCGCTCGACACCGGCGAGCTCGAGGCGGTGTTCGCGGACAAGCCGGCGCTCCACCGCTTTCCCGCCGCGATGGCCCGCCGCGTGCAGGAGCTCTGCGCGGCGGTCGCCGAGGGCTACGGCGGCGACGCCGCCCGCGTCTGGACGGAGGCCGCCGACGGCCCGGATCTCAGGAAGCGGCTGCTCGCGCTGCCCGGGATCGGAGAGATGAAGGCAGGCTCGCTCGTCGCCGTCGTCGGCAAGCGGCTCGGAGCGGGGCCACCCGGCTGGGAAGCGGTCGCCCCGCAGCACCCCTGCCTCGCGGATGTGGACTCGCCGGAGGCACTGCTCGCCTACCAGGCGGCCAAGCGCGCCCACAAGGCGGAGCTGCGGGCCGGGCGCACGCACACGTGATCGAGGTCCGGACGCTCACCGACGGCGGCCAGACCGCCGCCGAGATCGCGACGGCCGTCGCATCCTTTCTGGACGGCGCGAAGCAGAGCCTCGACCTCGCGCTCTACGACGTGCGACTGAACGGCGACTCGGCCGAGGTCGTGAAGCGCGCCCTGACCGACGCCAAGGCCCGCGGCGTCGCGGTCCGGCTCCTCTACAACACCGACCACCCGGGGCCCATCCCGGTGCCCCCGCCGCCGCAGACCCGGCCCGAGCTGCTCGAGCAGCTCGACCTCGAGCTGCGCGCGATCGCCGGCGTGCCCGACCTCATGCACCACAAGTACGTCGTGCGCGACCGCGAGGCGATCTGGACCGGCTCGCTCAACTGGACGGAGGAGGCGTGGACGCGGCAGGAGAACGTCGTCGCCGTCCTCTCCTCGACCGACATCGCGCACGCGTACACGCTCGACTTCGAGGAGCTCTGGACGACCGGCAAGGTCGAGGACAGCGGGGATGTCGAGCCCCGGCCGGTAGCGGTGGACGGCACCGAGGTACGGCCGTGGTTCTGCCCCGGTTACGGCGACGCGCTCGCGCACCGGATGGCGAAGAAGATCACGCGCGCGCGGAAGCGCGTGCGCATCGCCTCTCCGGTGATCAGCTCCGGGCCGATCCTGTGGGCGCTCGCCGACGTCGCGTCCTCGAAGCAGGTCGATCTCACCGGCGTCGTCGACCACACGCAGGTCGAGGAGGTGCTCGCGCAGTGGCACTCGCTCGTCGCGACGCGCTGGAAGGTACCGGTGCTCAAGCTCGTGCTCTCGACGGCGAACTTCACCGGCAAGCGCTCGACCCGGTGGGCGCCGGGCTCGGCGCACGACTTCATGCACGCGAAGGTGACCGTGATCGACGACGTCGTCTTCCTCGGCAGCTTCAACCTCTCGCACTCCGGCGAGCTGAACGCCGAGAACATGCTCGAGGTGGAGGACGCCGTGCTCGCCGACCGGCTGGCGACGTACGTGGACGACGTGCGCGCGCGCTACCCGGCGGTCGCCCTCACGGCATAGCGCGCGCAGGCGACCAGGCCCGACGCCTCCCCGCGCACGCAGAACACGTGCGCCCCGACCGGCGCGGAGATCGACACCGTATGGAAGAGCTCGGTGAGGCCGTCGGCGGGCGCCACCGCGCCGGCCACGTACGACGCCTGGTCGTCGCCGCTGAAGTCCCAGACGGAGACGCGCTCGCCGGGCTCGAACTGCCCCGCGAAGGCAGTGAAGCTCTCACCGGCGGCCGGGGCCCGCAAGGTCAGCGCGACGCTCACACCGCTCGACGGGACGGGCTGCGGCGGTGCCAGGCCCGCGGGTGGGGGCGTGCCGACGACCCGGATCGCCGGCGGCGCGTCCTGCGCGGCGGCACGGGCGGCCAGGCTGGCCGCCAGCGCGGCGAGCGCCACGGCAGCCAGCACGGCCGGGACGAGAAAGACGGTGCGTTCCGGCATCCCACGACACCGTCGGCGCCGCCCGAGCCCGCCACCATCCCCGGAACGAGGGGACATCGTCGCCTGCGGCAAAGACCCCCCGTTCGGAGAACGGGCCGCTAGGAGACGCCGGCGAGCAGGAATGCGCGCGCTTCCTTCACCATCTCCCGCGCGATCACGAGCCGCTGCACCTCGTTCGTGCCCTCGTAGATCTGCGTGACCTTCGCGTCGCGCATCATCCGCTCGACCGGGTACTCCTTGATGTACCCGTAGCCGCCCAGGATCTGCACCGCCTCGGTCGTCACCCACATCGCGGTGTCGGTGCAGAAGAGCTTCGCCATCGCCGACGCCTTCGTCAGCTCCGCCTCGGGCACACCCGCGTCGGCCATCTGCCCGAAGCGGTAGAGAAGGCCGCGGGCGGCCTCACAGGCGGTCTCCATGTCGGCGAGCTTGGCCGCGACGAGCTGGTGCTGCGCGATCGGCTTGCCCATCGTCTCGCGCGTCTTCGCGTAGTCGAGCGCGTAGTCGGTCGCACCCTGGGCGATGCCGAGACCCTGCGCGGCCACACCGGGCCGCGAGCGGTCGAGGATCCGCATCGCGATCCGGAAGCCCTCGCCCTCGGCGCCCAGCAGGTTGGCGGCGGGCACGCGGGCCTCCTCGAACACGAGCTCGCCTGTCGTCGAGCCGGCGATGCCCATCTTCGGCTCGAGGCGGGCGACCTCGAAGCCGGGCGTCGGGGCCTCGACGACGAAGGCGGAGATGCCGGCGTGGCCGGCGTCGGGATCGGTCTTCGCGAAGACGGTGTAGAGGGAGGCGACCCCGGCGTTCGAGATGAACCGCTTCGCCCCGTTGAGGACGTAGTGGTCGCCGTCGCGGCGGGCGGTCGTGCGCATCGCGGCGGAGTCGGAGCCTGCGTCGGCCTCGGTGAGGGCGTACGCGGCGAGCCACTCGCCGGACGCGAGCCTCGGCAGGTACCGCTCCCGCTGCTCGTCGGTGCCCGCGAGCTTGAGCCCGAGCGAGCCGAGCTCCTGCACGGCGAGCAGGAGGCCGCTCGTCGCACACACCTTCGACACCTCCTCGATCGCAACGAGCGAGAGCAGCGTGCCGGTGCCGGTCCCGCCGAAGGCCTCCTCGAAGAAGAGCCCGAAGATGCCGGCCTCGCGATAGAGCTCGACGACATCCCAGGGGAACTCGTGCGACTCGTCGATCTCGGCCGCGCGCGGAGCGAGCTTCTCCCGCGCCAGGGTGCGCACGAGCTCGCGGAGCTCCCGCTGCTCGTCGCTCAGCACGTCGTACGGCACGTAGAGAGTCTAGACAGCGGTCGCGGGCGGGAGCGCAAGCCCCCGCCCGCTCTCGTCGAGTCGCTAGCCCAGCGCGAGGTACGGCGCGAGGAAGTCCTGCGCGTTGTCGCTGTCGACGCGCTGGTTGACGCTCGTCGCGTAGCACGGGACGTCACCGGTCGAGACGACCGAAATCACGACCGGCCCGTCCGGCGTGTCGGCGAACGTCGGCCCGCCGGAGTCGCCGTACCCGGTGCCGGACCAGCCCTGCGCGAGGTTCTGGTTCAGGTGGATGAAGCCCGGGTCGAGCGCCCGGTACCCCGAAACGGTCCACTTGCGGATGCCGTCGAACGGGAACGTCGGCCCAACCGTCGGCACGACGACCTGCTCGGACGTGCCGTAGCCGACGTTCGTGAACTCCATGTCCTTCAGCGCCTTGGCGTCCTTCAGGTCGTCGAGGAAGTGGCGCGGTGCGATCTGCGCCGGCGCGATCCCCTCGACCGCCTCGTCGAGCAGGACGAGCGCGGTGTCGTGCTGGTACGGCGGGCGATACCCCGGGTTCTGGTGGAGCGTGCCGTGGTACGGCGTCGAGAAGATGTCGTGGTTCGGATCCGTCCCGAAGCTCGGATCGAACGTGACGTACGCGTCGGACTGGCCCACCGAGTACATGTAGTCCGTGCAGTGAGCCGCCGTCAGGAAGACCCGCGGCGAGACGAGCGTCCCGGTGCAGATGATGCGCAAGCTGCCGTCGGCCCGCTTTGCGAGCAGCGCACCGACGTTCGGGTGCAGGTTTCCGTCGAGCTGCGCGTCTCCCGTCTGCGCGACCGCCCAGCCGGTGGCGAGCAGCGATGCCGCGAGCACGGCGGCGGCGGTCGCAATCAGCTTCTTCATGTGGCCTCTCCCCTCGTGTTGTCGGTTCGCACGGATCGTAGGCGGCGATGGGCGACCCGGCTAGTCCCCGGAGGTGTCCCGAAACGTGGTCGAAAAGGCGCAGTTCCCCTCGAACACGGCTTCGAACACGGGGTCCTCGACCCGCAAGACCTCGGCGTAGTACTCCGTGCCCGGGCTGTCGTGCCCGGGGATGACGCAGCTCACGGTCTGGTCGGTCTCGACCGGGCACGACACGCGCAGCTCGACGCGATCGGCGACCCGGAACCACTTCCGCTCGGACCGGTGGTCGAGCTCGATCCGGGCGGGCTCCACGCCGAGCAGCGTGCTCGGCTTGCGCACCCACGGCAGCGTGCTGATGTGCGCGCCGCCGAGCCGCCCGAGCAGGATCTCGGCGAGCGCCTCCCGCTGGGCGTCGTCGCCGCGCTCGTCCACGTGTAGCGAGATCGTCCACGGCGAGCCCCGCTCGTCGTCGTCGTAGCGGACGACGAGCACGGCGGCGAGGCCCGAGAGATCGGTCTCCCCCGCCCGCCCGTCCTCGACGTGCCACGAGAGTGCGCCCATGCAGACGCCGTGCGTCGAGCGACCGCCCGGGACGCCGCCGATCATGCGGCAGGGACAGATCGCGTCGCAGTTGCACGACTCGAGATACGCGCCCTCGATCCACCAGGGGAGGTAGGGGCTCACGCCGGCTTGTGACACACCGCCTCCACATTGTTGCCGTCGGGGTCGTGGGCGAAGGCGGCGTAGTAGGTCGGCCCGTACTGCTCGCGGGGGCCGGGCGCGCCGTTGTCGGTGCCGCCGGCTGCGAGCGCCGCCTCGTGGAAGGCGTGGACGAGCTGCCGCTCGGGCACGCCGAAGGCGACGTGCAGCGGCGCCGTCCGGTCGCCCTGACGGATCCAGAAGTCCGGGATCCCCTCCCCGGAGGAGAATCCGGCGCCCGTCTCCCACTCGTAGGCGACCGAGTAGCCGAGCGGTGCGAGCGCGCCCGCGTAGAACGCCTTGCTGCGGTGGAAGTCGGCGACGGTGACGGTGATGTGGTCGAGCATCGGAACCCTCCCGTTAGAGTCGCAGACAATGATCCTCCAGAACGGCGTCGTGCGCACCATGGCTCCGTCGCTGCCGACGGCGCGGGCGCTGTCGATCGCGGGCGAGCGCATTGCCGGCGGAGTCGGCACGCACGAGGCCGCCCTGCCGGGCCACGACGTCGTGAACCTCGGTGGCCGGTGTGTCCTGCCCGCGTTCAGCGACGCGCACGTCCACTTCCCGACCTGGTCGCTCGCGCAGACGCAGGCCTCGCTCGACGGTGCGGCCTCGCTCGCCGAGGCGCTCGCGCGCGTGCGCGCGTACGGGGAGACACTCGCGCCCGGCCGCTGGCTGCGCGGGACCGGCTGGCGCGACGACGGCTGGGAAGCCCCGCCGACGCGCCAGGCGCTCGACGAGATCACGGGCGAGCGGCCCGCGGCTCTCTGGGCGAAGGACTACCACACGCTCTGGCTCAACACGGCCGCGCTCGCGGTTGCCGCCGGAGCGCTCGAGGCGCCCGACGGGATCGTCGAGCGCGACCGAGCGGGCGAGCCGACCGGGATCCTGCGCGAGGAGGCGGCCTGGGAGTTCCGCCGGCACGTGCACACGAGCAGCGACGAGTGGGTCGAGGCGACCCGCGCGGGCATCAAGATCGCCCACAGGCGCGGCGTCGCCGCCGTCCACGACAAGGACGGCTGGCTCGGCGCGCCCGGGATCTTCCAGCGCATCGCGGCCGCGGAGGGGTTGACGCTGCGCGTCTGGTGCTCGGTCCCGCATGCCCAGGTGGAGGACCTGGCCGCGCTCGGCCTGCGCTCGGGGATCGGCGACGACTTCCTCCGGATCGGGTACCTGAAGGCGTTCATGGACGGCGCGCTCGGCTCCCACACGGCCCTGATGCTCGACGGCTCCGGCGTCTCCATCACGAGCGGTGAGGAGCTGGCCGACATCGTCCGCGCCGGCGCACGGGCCGGCTGGCCGGTGTCGGTGCACGCGATCGGCGACCGCGCCAACCGCGAGGCGCTCGACGCCTTCGCAGCGACGCGCGACGAGTGGGCGCCGCTCGGCCTCCGGCCGCGGGTCGAGCACGCCCAGTGCGTCGCGCCCGAGGATCTCCCCCGCTTCGCAGCGCTCGGCGTCGCCTGCTCCGTCCAGTTCAGCCATGCGCCCTCCGACCGCGACCTCGCAGACCGCTTCTGGGCGGGCAGGACGGAAGGCGCCTACGCCTACCGCTCGCTCTGGGAGTCGGGCGCGCTCGTCGCGAACGGCTCCGACGCGCCGGTCGAGGAGCTCGACCCGCTGGCCGGGATCTGCGCCGGCGTCCTGCGCACGATCGACGAGCGACCCGCCTGGCATCCCGAGCAGGCCGTGTCGGTCGAGCAGGCCCTCATCGCTTCGACCGTCAACCCGGCATGGCTTGCCGGCGACGAGCGGCGGCGCGGCAAGCTCCTGCCCGGCTACCTCGCCGACCTCGTCGTGCTCGACCGCGACCCCCTCGCCTGCGAGCCGGAGGAGCTGCGCGACGTGAAGGTCGTGGCGACGATGGTGGGCGGCAGGTGGGTGCACAACCCGCCGCCGTGGGACTGAGCCGGCCGCGGCTACGATACGCGTGTGGCTGCCCGCACGATGAAGGAGGTCCACGACCGCACGTGCTCGGTCGCGGCGTGCGCTGCGATCATCGGCGCGAAGTGGACGGCGATCCTCGTCCACGACATGTCGGAAGGCCCGCGGCGCTTCTCGGAGCTCGAGCACTCCTGCGCCGGAATCAGCCCGCGGACACTCTCCGAGCGCCTGCGCTGGCTCGAGCAGGAGGGCATCGTCGAGCGGCACAGCTACCCCGAGTCCCCGCCGCGTGTCGAGTACGAGCTGACCGAGAAGGGCGAGGCGCTGCTGCCGATCATCGCCGAGATGCGGCAGTTCGGCCACGAGCAGCTCGGCTGCGGCGTTCATGAGCTTTAGCCGGCTGCGCCGGCTAAAGCTCTAGCGGAACAGCAGCCTAAGGCTGTGGTTCCGCCCAGACGCGGACGAGCTCGACGATCGTCGCGGTCGCCGCGGCCAGGTCCTGCACGGACAGCCACTCCCGCACCGAGTGGTACTCCTGGCCCCCGGTGAAGAGGTTCGGGGTGGGAAGGCCGCGCCGGGAGAGCTCGGCACCGTCGGTGCCGCCGCGGATGATCGTGTGCTTCGGCTCGAGGCCCGCGCGGCGGATCGCTTCGTCCGCGGCCGCGACGACGCGCGGGTGGGCGTCGATTGCCTCGCGCATGTTGCGATAGGTCTCCTCGACCTCCACGCCGACGGCCGCCCGCGGGTCCTGCGCGGCCGCCGCGTGGGCGAGCCGCTCGAGCAGGGCGACGTGCTCGTCGAGCGAGCCGGCATCGTGGTCGCGCGCTATCAGGTGAATGGTCGTCTCCGTGCCGTTCCCGACGATCCGACCCGGGTGGACGAACCCCTCGCGGCCCTCGGTCGTCTCCGGCGAGAGCCCGTCCCGCGGGAGCGAGGCGACGAAGTCGGCGGCGAGCTTGATCGCGTTCACGAGCTCCCCCTTCGCCGTGCCCGGGTGCGTGCCACGGCCGCGGAAGGTGACCGTCACCGCCTTCGCGTTGAAGGTCTCGAGCTCGAGCTCGCCGGCACCGGAGCCGTCGAGCGTGTACGCGATGTCCGCCCCGAAGACGCCGAGGTCGAGGTGCTTCGTGCCCGCCCCCACCTCCTCGTCGACCGTGAAGGCAATCCTCACGGGCGCGCGGGCCGGCTCGGGGCGCGAGACGAGATACGCGGCCGCGGCCATGATCGCGGCCACGCCCGCCTTGTCGTCGGCGCCGAGCAGCGTCGAGCCGTCGCTCGTGACGATGTCGTGGCCCACGCGCACGGCGAGCGCGGGGCTCTCGGCGGGATCGAGCACCTGCTCCGGGTCCCCCGGGAGGACGATCGGGCTGCCGTCCCAGGCGTGGTGGACGAGCGGCCGGACGCCGGCGCCCGGGGCGTCCGGCGACGTGTCCACATGGGCCATCAGGCCGACCGTCGGCGCCTCCGCGGTCCCCGGCAGGGTCGCGAAGACGTAGCCGTGCTCGTCCAGCACCGCGTCCTCGAGCCCGAGCGCGAGCAGCTCCTCCAGCAGCAGCCGCGAGAGGTCGAGCTGCTTCAGGGTGCTCGGGTACGTCTCCGAGCCGTACGCGGACTGCGTGTCGATGCGGACGTAGCGGAGGAAGCGCGCGAGCGCGTCCTCGGCCAGCTCGGCGGCGAGCGGCGACGAGAACGGCGCGGGGCTAGCCGAGGGCTGCGAAGCGGCGGAAGAGCTCACGCGCGGTAGCGACTCCGAGGGGCAGGTACTCGAGCAGCAGGCGTTCGTTCGGGGAGTGGACGTTCCCGTTCGGCAGGTCGAACCCGGTGACGATCGCCGGGATGCCGTGGTCGGCGAGCGCAGGCACGATCGGGAGCGAGCCGCCGGTGCGGACGAGCAGTGGCCGCACCCCGAGGGCGGCCTCGAAGGCGTCCTGGCCGAGCCGGACGGCCGTCGCCTCGGCCGAGACGACCCCGGCCGGCGCCGACGACCAGCGCACGACCTCGCTGTCCGCGGCG